>Ga0302326_10000407_pt1 | contig 121114 bp, 105 predicted proteins | sample Palsa_T0_3_FD_202264 | JGI IMG/M metagenome (GOLD analysis project Ga0302326, IMG submission 202264) | Peat permafrost microbial communities from Stordalen Mire near Abisko, Sweden - Palsa_T0_3 | ecosystem: Environmental > Terrestrial > Soil > Palsa > Peat permafrost | place: Sweden: Abisko... | reverse complement strand
ACGTTGATCATGTAACATGCTTTGGGTTGCTTTCTTCCTATACATGCAACAATATCATCTTTTTTATTTTTGGATATAGCGTATCCATAGGCTACGCTGGAGTTGCCACAGTTCAGAACGTTGACAACATAATCCCCTGCAAGCGGGTCTTTGGCCAACAAACGCCGGGTAGTATTCACCAGGGAGTCCGATTGAAAAGTAAGCTCATTCTCAAACCCGATTTGGTATTCATTTTCTGCGATCTTTTTTACCGGGAGCACTCTTGATGTACTGTCTCCCGACTGTAAAAGCAGTTCATGCCCGATCCTGCGAAGCAAAACTTCTCTTCTGGCGATATCAAAGTCGTCACCTCCGCTCATACTGAAAGCCGCGAAGATCACAGAGACAAACGAGAGTAATATCAATCCGCAGAGGTATTTGCTTTTCCCGGAGAGAAGATTTCGGCTATCAGGCATAGCATTTACGATTTATTTACAAAGTTTACATTATTATTTACAATCCAAACTCCCCGCGCTGAAAGATATCAAAGTAATTTCACTGGATCAATTTGATATATATTAAAACTAAAATAAATGTCTTAGTGTTTGCTAAAAAATGAAAGATGAAGCTGATTGACCGCTATTGGAACCGTGCAGCTAATACCAGTATTAAATAAATAAATTATGAAATACATATACGTATATGCTTTGTTCTTAATGGCTGTTTTTCTCTCTTCCTGTAAACAAAAGCAAACATACGCACCCCCGGATATTATCAGGTCCGAAACCAAAGACTCAGTGAGTTCCTACGGGCCTACCCGAATGGTTCGGAATGTAAAGCAAGCCAGGAACGGAGACATTTTGATTGCATCTTACACAGGCGTGTGGCGATATGATGGAAAATTGTTTACCAATATAACAAGTGCAATCAGCTCGCCCAGCTTCTGGGATGTGCTGGAAGATCGGAAAGGAAATCTTTGGTTCGGTACCAAGGATTCAGGTGTCTATTATTACAATGGTAAATCCTTTCAACATTTTACAACTCAGCAGGGGCTTGCCAGTAATCAAGCTCTTCATATTTATGAAGATAAAGTCGGTAATATTTGGTTCGCCACCGGAGGTGGAGCAAGCCGTTATGATGGGAAATCTTTTCGAAATTTTACAATGAAAGACGGACTGCCCAATAATGATATTACTACTATCATGGAAGACAAAACCGGGAAATTATGGTTTGGCACAAGGGGCGAGGCTTGTTTTTATGATGGAAAAACATTTACCGTTTTCAAAAACAAAGACGGTAAAGCCTTTAACAACGTTTGGTCGATAATCGAAGATAAAAAAGGCAATATTTGGTTCGGTGCAGAGATAATCAAAGATAAAAAAGGCAATACGTTGTTCGTTGAAGATGGTCTTTGGCGCTATGACGGCAGTACCTTTACTAAGGTATCGCAGAAGGGTGCTTATGCTATAATCGAAGATAAAAAAGGAAACATCTGGACTACTGGTGAAGTAAAACCCAATAAACTGAACATCGGGAATGATTGGGCACTTTCCCGTTATGATCAAAAATCCTTGTACGATAAAAATCCCGCTGTAACCGAAATAAAGTCAAAATATGAAGGAAGTAAAGGAATGCTTTGTGGGATGTTAGAAGCTAATGATGGAAGTATTTTATATGGATCTTTATTCGGAGTGTATCGTTATGATGGAAAAACCATCACGGACTTTAAAAGTGCAGCCGGTCAGCAATAAGGTGTATGGCTGACTTTATAATCATTTGTCAATTATTATTAATCAATATAATTTCTGTGGCATGAAAAACCAGCTATCAATCACTTACTTAATTTTAATTATTGCTCCTTTATTCTTCGGTTGCCGTGGACCTGTAAAAGAGGAAAATAAAAATAATGCATCGGCAAGCTCCTTAACCCTGGTACAAAAATATATTATAGATATCAAGGCAAGTGTTGTGACATGGAAAGGTTCAATGCTATTGGAGTCTGCGGAGGAATCTATAGGTTACGTCTATATATCAAAAGGTGAATTGATGATCGAGAAAGGCCAACTTGTGGGTGGTACGGTTGAAATCGACATGAATACCATTGAATATAAAGATAAGACGAATAAAAACACACCTGTTAAACACTTAAAATCGCCTGATTTTTTTGATGTTGAAAAATTTCCCATTTCTACAATCACAATTACCAAGGTTGCATCAGTGAGTGGTAAGACTATAAAAATTACAGGGAACCTGACCATTAAAGGTGTTACGCGCCCGGTTACTTTTCCAGCCAAAATGGAAGTTAAGGACGGAATTTTAAAAGCGAATGGCAAGCTGATTATTGACCGAACAGATTGGGGTATCCGGTATAGATCAGGAAAGTTTTATGATATTGTTGCTGATGAAATCGTTTCGGATGACATTGAATTCTACATGAATATCGTAGCAAAAAATAAATAGCTGAATCTATATTTAGGTTTTTGAAATTCTCCAATAATTAAATAGAACATGACCAAATACAAATATGCATTGTTCCTGATGATAGCTTTTTGCACTTCCTGTGGACAAAACCAAATAGCAGGAAAAAAAATTATTATCAACTCCGAAAACAGAGGTGTAATTACCTCCCATGGACCTAAATGGATAACCCGTAATATCATACAAGATAGAAAGGGCAACATTTGGATCGCCGCATTTGATGGTATTTTCCGGTATGATGGAAAGTCTTTTACCAACATAACCAGCAAAGTAAGTTCGGCCCGCTTTTTTTCTGTTTTAGAAGATAGCAAAGGCAACTTGTGGTTCGGCTCTATTGGCTCGGGTGTTTATTGTTACGATGGGATATCCTTTACAAATTTCACAATCGGGGATGGACTTCCTGATAATAGAGTTAGTTGTATTTATGAAGATAAAGCTGGTAATATTTGGTTCGGCACTGAAAACGGAGTAGGCCGTTATGATGGGAAATCCTTTCGAAATTATAGCTTGAACGGACTTGTTAATGCTATTATTGAAGACAAAACTGGCAAGTTTTGGTTTGCTACAACAGGCAATACCTTCGTTTATGATGGAAAAGCTTTTACCGTTTTCACCCATGACGGTAAACCTTTTAAAAATGTTCGTTCTATAATCGAAGATAAAAAAGGCAATACCTGGCTTGGTGGATCTGATGGCCTTTGGCGTTATGATGGCCGTACATTTACCAATTTCACTCAGAAGTCTGTTAGTGATATAATCGAGGATAAAAAAGGCAATATTTGGACCAGTTCAGAAAGCGCTGATAGCCCGGCCTGGGTTAGTTCAGAAACGGGTAATAGACAAGCTTGGGCACTTACCCGGTATGAAGGAAAGTCCTTGTCTAATATAAAGCCAACTGTAACCGAAATAGCAAATAAAGGAATGATTTTCGGGATCTTAGCAGATGATCAAGAAAATATTTGGTTTGGCGCTTTTGATGGGGTGCATCGTTATGATGGAAAGACCATCACGGACTTTAAAGGTAAGGAATGGGGGCAATTTTGACCGAAACTTGTCACAGAGTTAGGGCAATTGAACAATTCTCTCAAAATATTACTCTGATTTACCATCCATAATCGATTGAATAACAATTAAAAGAGCCCTCAAGTGTTCAAACGAAGTACCATTCCCGCTACCAGGTTGCTGAAAAGTGGACAATTCGTCCACTTTTCTGTTCAGAGATTAAACATCACCTTCAACTCAACGATCCGCCCAGGCAGCGCGTAGGAGCTGGCCGTAAACGTATTTGCCGAAAGATAAACCGCCCTATAGTTCCTTACATTCAGGAAATTAACCGCGCTGAGTTCGAAGTTGGTTTTCCATTTACTTAGCCTGAATTTCGCCGAGGCATCAGCAAAAAAGTACTTCAGGTCGGGGTTGCCCTCCTGCCGGGTAAAGTAATGCTCGCCCGACAACCTAAATTGCACATTGGTTAGAGGGTTGTATTCCACCGAGGCTTGCTGCTGTAACTGGTCGATATGACCCGCTGATGCATCTACCGCCGAATGACTGGCCGTTTGAATAAGAGTGGCTTTATAGTCAATGACCACATGATCTCCTGCTTTGGTATCAGCGCCGAGTGAACCGGTTTCAGCGACGGTGTTGAAAGGCAGTAATTGACTATTCTGTAGCTGTACCGACCGGGTGCTTTGCCATTGCAAAGCGGCGCTAAAAGTGGTTTTCAGCCCAAAAGAGTACTTGCTCACCGTGCTGCTGACCGTCCATGAGCCGGTAGCATTGGGATAAGGCAACATGATTTCCTGCTGCAGATTATTGTTGATAATCTCCGAGGCAATCTTATTTGCAGTGACACGGTCATAACCGATACTTAGGCTGGCGAACAGCATGATCAGCGATTTGCGGTAACTAAACCTGGCTGCGGCATTCTGGTCATGCTTTTCAACCAGGTCTGCACTGTTGGCATAAAGCGTCAGGTAGTCTTTCAAAATATAACCCTGGTAAATATCTTCGATGGTACCCGTCTCATTGCGGTAATTATAGGAGAGATAAAGATAATTCTCGGCACTAACCTGGTATTTTACTTTTAACTGCGGGTTAAAATACAGCCGCGTCAACTGTTTGTCCAGCGTATACAGGCTATCGGAATAGTGGATCTGCTGCAGGCTGACAGGCAGGGTAAGGTGCGCTTGAAGGATCGTTCCGGGCAAGTCATAGCCCGCTTCCGCGTATACTTTCGTCCTGGTCCAATTCAAATGATTCATCGAGCTATCCGATTCCGGGGTCATCTTGTTATTAACCTGCGCCACGTCAAGGTCCGACGTTAATGTTTGCGATTGAACACTAAACCCTGCCTTGAAACTCTGCGTAATGAGGTTAGACGGTATTTTGAGCGATACATAATTAGTGGTGTGCCAGGTTGGCACATTTACGGTTTGTATCAATTGCGCATATTGGTTACTATCATTAAAAATTGCCGGTTCATAGTTGGGCCCTATGGTCCTGTTTTCCGGTTCGGCCGAATGACTGATATAGGAATAGCCCTGTATAATATCGTTGGACTTTAAGGATTTGATCAGGTTAAATTCATTGGAGAAGCTTAGCGGGTTATCAAGAAATACCTGCTCCACCGCGGCGCCGTTCGTGTTCAGATCCGAATGATAGGCAGACCTGTTATCATCCAGCACCAAAGCATCATTAAGATAATACCTAACCCTGTTAATGTTCAGCGTAAACTGCGTATGCAGGATAGCGGGCTGAAAACGGTTGTGTTGAGTCTCATTATACTGGACCGTATCGCCGGGTAAAAAGATGGTACTTTGCTGGCTGTAATCTTGCCGCTGGTTATCATGGAAATACCAGGCGTTTACCCTCACCTGTATGTCGTTATGTAATTTGACCAGGTTATTGAGGTTGAGAAGCCCGGACCCGTCGAACAAATACCTGTCCCGCGATAAAGCGGGGTTGTTTACCGTACCGAGCGACAGCAGCGCAGCCGGCATGGAATTATCGATAAGCTGCTCGTAGTTGCTTAAATTATGGGCAACCAGTTCCTGCTGCAGGTCGTACCCGGTATTGTTGCCTTTCAGGTAATTGATGGCCTTGTAATTGTCCTTAAATAGCATCGCATTCAGGTCAACGTCATAATTGCCCGGCAAGCCGGCCCCTACGCTCTCTCGCCCGAGCATTTGCATTTTCGCACCTTCTTTTATGGTCAGGTTCAGGGCCACAGCATCGCTCATCACCTTATTTTGCAGCACTTTAATTGGCTGATCGTTTTGTATAACCTGCACCTGCTCCACAACGCTGTGCGGAATGGTCGTAGTAGCGATATTGTATTTATCATCCAGCAGGTTATCGCCGTTGATATATAGGTTAGAGATCGCCTTGTTATTATAAAAGATCGTTCCGTCAGAACCGACGGTTATGCCCGGCAGTTTTTTAAGCACATCACCGATCACCATATCTTGTGCACTCGCAAAATCAGATACCTTGTAACCAAGCGTATCGCCATGCGTTCTGAGCACTGGCCGGCTGCTTTTGATCTCGACAGTACGCAGCTGGTTCGCTGAAATGCTCAGGCTGAAGTCGTAGGCAACGTGCACGTCCGCTATCGGGCGGCTGAGAGTCTTGTAACCGATACTCGTTACTTCTATCACCAGCCCGCTTACAGGGGTATTGACAGGGATGGCTAAAGTATAAGTGCCGCCGGCATCCGTAACAGCATACCCGACAATCCGATGGTTAACAGAATTTCTCAGGTTGACACTGGCATAGGGAACAGCCTTCCCGGCACCATCCTTTACCGTACCCTTTATCGTTTGCGCAAAGCCTGCCATGAAAAACAATAAGCCGAAAACCAGCAGACCCCAAACCTTTAAACACCTGCTTTTCATTTTTCTGGCAATTCTATGGGATTATTCATGACAGGCGCCCCGGGAGGACGGGCTCCCTTTGGACCACCCGCGACAACAAGATCCGGTTTAGGCCCGTCGCCCTTGCTATTGGCGGCATTAATGGCTTGCGCGAAGGCAGCAGGATCTTTCTCCATAGCCGCCCGCAGTTTATCGAACTCCTTTTGTGTGGTCCTGATCGCTGAAGCCGGCGGCTGGATCACATTCGGATCGTCGTTCAACCCCTTCAATATTGGCGGCAAATCCTTTTCATCCGTACTGCCGTCCGCCGACTGGACCTTGGGCGACGACTGAACCGTTTTCTCCACCCCGTCAAAGGCAAAAACGACATCGTTTTTCGAATCACGGGCGTCTACAATCACACCGGGCAGCCCGTTCAATTTCCAGGGGCCGCTATGTACCGGCAGATCGGGGCAAAACCATACCAGATAATCCCGGCCTTTGAAATGACCGGTCGCTTTCTGGCAATGCAGTCCGCCAAAAGTTGCGGTGTCGTCGCCGATCTTCCAGTCTATGGCGGGCATGGCTCCCTCGATCAGGTAGGCGTTAACCATCACGTAGTCTTTGGTGAGTAATTTCTGCTCACCCGGATACTGGAAATATTGAGTGCGCGAACCTCTTCCCATCCGATTAATCCTCGGGCGCCCATCCGCGCTGCTGGCGGCGGCCTCGGCCCATGCCTTTTTAAACTTTTGATCGGCTACCAGCCCGTCGTAACTTTTATAAGCGCTCGCGCTTTTGCCTACAAACAATACCATGTTTTCCGTGTAAGGATGCGCCCTGTTAGCAGTGTCCATTACATGGGTAAATTTGTAATGCACCATCAACCAAGCCGTATCGGGTTTTTGCGCTGCGGCGCCGATAAATACCGCCAGTAAACCGGCGACCAATAATAAATGCTTTTTCATGGTTCCTGCTATTTTTACACAATACTATTCCCGGCTCGCCGCTCCCCGAAAACATTGGTACGAATAAGCGCTTAGCAGGGTTGAAGCCCGGTTATTTGTTATCCGGGATTTCAAAAACGCCGTGTTTGACCATCAATCCTGCCTGTTACTCACCTGTTTTTTTGACGGCCGCCCCGATATTTTACCTTTGTCAACATGAAAGCCAAAAAAAGACTTTGGATAGAAATAGTGCTTCACTTCCTCTTTTGGGCAGGTGTATTTTATGTGCTTACCTCATTAGACAGCACGCACATTCACGTATGGGCCAGGAACTCCCATATTGTCAGAGATCGAATTGGAGAATCGGCCATTGTATCCTATGTATATATTATCCTGGTTTTCCTGGCGGTACTTTTTTATGGAAACGTAGTTTGGGTGTTCCAGAAGAGCATCCGGTATAGATATAATGTAGCCCGGTTGGGTATCTGCGCTGTTTGGTTCACGACTGTATTTGTTGCGAACTACTTTATAGTGGGCCCTTTGTTCGATCAGGCGAATCCTGCCCCCGAACTGGTGCCTGCCGTTTTTAGACCACTCCATGATAGCATAATAAATTTAGCGGTCATGCGACCTGACCATCCTGTTCCTCCTCCTAATATCGACTCAATAAATTTCATGATCCATAGCTGGCTACACCTGCAGCCGGTCCTCCTGTTTGCTTTCCTGGTCGTAGAGGGCATATCTCTTGCCTACTTTTTTCTGAAGGAATGGGCAAAAAGCGAACTCATCCAAACCCAGCTGCAGGCAAACCAGTTGAATACCGAGATCAAGTTCCTTAAATCGCAAATCAACCCACACTTTCTGTTCAATACACTCAACAACCTCTTCTCGATGGCGCAAGGCAAAGGAAACGATGAGCTGGCCGACGGCATTTCAAAACTTTCCGGGATGATGCGCTATATGCTGTATGACAGCAATGAGGAAAGTGTTCCCCTTAGCAAGGAAATCACTTACCTGGAAGAATGCATCACTCTCAACAAACTGCGCTATGCCGATGAGGAAGTAACCGTAACATTTGATCTCCCCGGGCAGACCGCCGATATCCGCATCGCACCGATGCTGTTTATCCCTTTTGTGGAAAATGCCTTTAAGCATGGCGTCGCCATCGGGCAAAGAGCGGCTATTCAAATCGCCCTGGCCGTTTGCGGTCAAAAACTGATCTTTACCTGTGCCAATACGGACTTCAGCAAAATCAGAAAAATGGAAATGGAAATAAGCGGCATCGGGCTGGACAACGTAATACGAAGGCTGGAGCTGGTTTACCCGGGTAGACACCGGTTGCACATTAAAAAGGAAGACGGGAAATTTATGGTTAACCTCGAAATCGATCTGTCATGATGACCTGCTTAGCCATTGATGACGAGCCCAAGGCCCTGGAGGTGATTGAACGGTATTGCCAAAAGATCAGTTTGATCAGCCTCAAGGGTACCTTTCGTGAACCGATCAAGGCGATCGAGTTTCTGAACCGTGAAAAGGTCGACCTGATCTTCCTCGACATCAATATGCCGGATATCAGCGGAATGCAACTGCTGCAAACCTTGTCGCCACGGCCCCTGATCATTTTCACCACCGCCTACAGCCAATACGCCGTGGAAAGTTATGAGCTGAACGCACTGGATTACTTGCTGAAGCCTATAACTTTTGAGCGCTTCCTGATGGCCATCAATAAGGCCGCGGCGGCATTGTCGTCAAAAAATACCACCGGTCCCGATGAAGACGCTGCCGTGTTGATCAAAAGCGGGCCGCAGACCTTCCGGGTTAAAGTTAGCGAGATACTCTACCTGGAAAAGGACGGCAACTACATTACCGTCCACCTGAAAGACGGAAATATTCTGATCCGTGAAAATTTAGGTGACGTTTTTGACCTTGTACCGGCGGCGGATTTTATCCGGGTGCATAAATCATACGTGGTGGGTATCAGGCATATCAGCATGATCGAAGTTCATCAGCTGATTGTTAATGGTGAAAAGATCCCTATTGGTAGCACCTACCGCGATTCGCTCCGCGACCGGCTCGGGATCGTGTGATACCGCAGACCTCTGGCGCCGGATCAATGACAGCAGCCATTACCGCTCGAGCCTCCCTTCGAAGGTGATGGCGGGATATCATTGGCCGGATTCTCATCGAAAAAACCCAGCGGTTTTAAAAGGAATCCCAGGTACGCTACCGGCATAACCGGGTAGTCCTCCGGACGGGGAATGTGGGTATGCCCCACCGTATACCAGAATACAATATCCTGATCGCTGATGGCCCGGTCCCTTTTTGTCCACCTGATCAATCCGTCGCCGCCCTGGCTCTGATTGGGATAATCACCCGCAGCAAAATTTTCCCGTTCATCAAACGGGGTTACCCATACATGGTTCTCCACGAACCCGGCCCTTTTTCTCCAATAGGCATTTTTAGAAGCAAATGGAATGCAGTTGTCGCCGGCCATGAACTTATAAGCGACAGGCTCTCCTACCCTGTTTTTTCTTTTATGGTTTACAATCTTCCAGTACCTCGCAGTTTCGAGGTTTAGATTCGCCCTGGCCTGCAATTCCGTTTCAAGTAAAGTAGCCTTTGCATAAAAGGCGTTTTCAAAAAGGTTTCCCTCACCAATATCATCTGCAACAATATTCACTTCATACACGGCATTCTCTTCCCCGTCAAGATCAAAATCAATTCGGACGTTAAAAAAATGCTGATGGTTGGGTGCATACAGCGCTGGCGCTACCAGATTGCCGTATTTTGGTTTTATTCCTTTGGGATAAGCGCCGAGCGAGAGTATTCCGGTGAGTTTAATTTCCAGCTGAATATTTCCATCCTGGTACAGATACCAAAAGAAACCATACTCGTAGTTTTCAACCGTGGATACAGATGAAACAACAAGTCTGCGGGACCGGCGCACCTCAGGTTTACCCAGTCTCCGGTCGGTGTGTTTCCATAAGATACCGTAATCTTCTTCATGCATGCAGATTGCATTTTTAATAGTAAGCGGATTCCCCTTGCTGTCCGTCATATGTGCATCGAAATATTTAATATAGCCGACACAATCACATCCCAACTCAAGACTATTCGCACAGCTGCCCATACCGTACTCGCCACTATCGAATGCATTTTTCCTTTTTTGCGTATCGGCCGGATCTCCATAGGGAACTACCATTTCAGAAAGCGATGCCCGGTAAAGTATTGACCTCTTTTCACCATTGTCATTATAATTAAGTTGATGCAGGGTAAGCCCTTCACGTGGATTGAAACCAATTACGAAATTCCATTTTTGCCAACTGACCTCGTACCCTTTTACCGTAAAGCTTGGCCCTTCGGGTTGCATAATCTCCAACGGTTTGATATCATCACGAAACTTTTTCATTCGCTCAGCCGCGTAATTTCCTTCCAAAGGTGGAAGATCCACAAAGCCGTATTCTTCTATACGGATTACGGTCATCGTATTAAGGTCAACCACCGGCCTAAGACCTTCAATTGGGCGCGCATACCCATTGTCTGTCGGATCGGTTCGGACAAAGCACAACGGCCTTGCAAGTCGCATGGTTCGTTCTTCTTCGATACCATAATAACCAGCCGACCATATATCCACCATGACAAGGTTAATATCCGTAACCCCATATTTCAATACTGCTTCCCGGAATTCTTCGCTTTCCAAAACTGCTTTTTCGCACTCAATTTGTTCGTCGGAAGACATCGTTGGCTGTACTCCCGGTACGCGATTCCAGGAAATCACCATAGCTCGATCAACGGAGACAATAGCTTCGTAGCATTCATTCTTTGTATTGTCGAAAAGCAATACAAAAGCTACTCTTGCTATTTCGCGTTCAGGATTTAGCAGGTAATTTTTTACTTCCTGTTTAGGGGGCTCTTTTAATGCCACCGAAATAAATCTTACCCCATCCCCTAAATTTTTTTCCCGGCGCAGCGTACTTACCACGCTGCTGATCTCAGCACGATTCAAGGGCTCCAGCGGATGGAGAGCTTTTCTGACAACTGTTGTGTCAAGCATAAAGGAACTATTTTAGGCGTTCACAAATAGGTGGCTTATTGAGCATGACGTCAATCATATGGGGCAAAAAGCAAGAAGGACTTGAATTAATAGGGGCTCAGAAAATAATGGCATAAGAAATCGTGAAGGATATCCGGCAAGCGAGACCTTAATTGTAATTAAAAGGCTTAACCAAATATAACAAAATAAAAGTAAGAAAACCTTGCTTGACTTATATTTGTCATAGCCAGCCTTTCGCTGCAACAGGGCTGTGTCTTTTAAAAAAATTACAATATGGGAGTAGGAAAGAACTTCAACACCCCGAAGGCCCCACGCATGAGCCAAGCCTTTCCACAGGCTGTCATAGCCGAAAAATTCATCTTTATTTCCGGCACACCCGGCTACGATCTCTATACCGGAAAAGTCCTCAGCGACGACTTTGAAGATCAAACCAGACAATGTTTTATAAACATTAAAATCATCCTGGAAGAAGCAGGCAGTTCCCTCAGCAAAGTCGTCAAAACAACCATTTTCATGGTCACCGGCAATGACTTTAGCATAATCAACAAAATTTACGGTGAGTTCTTTCCCGAAAACCCGCCGGCACGATCTACCCCCCAGGTAATGCCCTTCCCGGCAGGGATCCTGATTTCGGTGGAATGTATTGCGCTTTGCTAAATAAATTGCCAAAAACGCCGGCAAATCGTCCCATCGCCCCCGATATGTTAAAATTCCCCCCGCCCGCCAAGACCCATTTGACCGCACCAGCCAAATTCCTATCTTCAGTATCCCTATTTGTATGCGCGCAAAAAGAAAATCTCCCATTCAATATGCGGTCTGGTCAGCCCTTCTCCTGCTCCTGATAGGTCAAAGGGCTCACAGCCAGAACATCGTGCCGAACCCTTCCTTCGAAGATGTCAATATTTGCTCCGAATTCGATCAGCCTTGCAGCCCTTCTGCCTGGTTCTTTTTGAGCAGGAGATTGACGACAGGCTACTTCCCCCGATACCCTTCCGCCACCGGTAGCCGGCACCTGCAGATCGTAGCTGCCAGCCGCCAGACCGTCAACCGCCAATATTGGGAAACCATGCTGCTTTGTCCCCTCGAACCTGGAGAACGCTACAGCGTCAGCCTGAAGATCGCCGGCCCGCGCAACAGCACTCAGCTTAGTACTACGTGCCCCAATCTGCGTGATATTGGTCTGTGGTTTACCACGCGTTTTATTTTTGTGCAGGGAGATTCTATTCTGCAACCCAGAAGTTACCTTTCTTTTGTCGGCGCGACAACCCGGGATTTGAAGAATGGATGGTTCGAGATCAAAAAAGAATTTGTCCCTGGTTCCAATTCCACCATAATGATCGTCGGCAACTTCTACCGGATCGCCAACACCGACATCATGGAGCAACGGAACAGCCCCAACTCCACCATCGATATCCTGGTGGACGATATCTCCGTCGTCCCGTTGAAGGGAACCACCTGCCCAAATTATCAGAAGACAAAAGACTCGCTGTATTCAATTCTTAGGCGACATTCCGATAAGCAACCCGGCGATGCGGAGCCCGATATCTCCGATATCCCGAGGGATACTACCGAAAAGGCACGGACTTATCCCACAGAGGACAGCCTCTTTGGCCCCGAGCCCCGTCGACTGACCGATACTCCGAGATCACCCCATCGTCCCCCACCGACGGATACCATAATCGTCCATAACATCCAGTTCGATTTCGACAAATACCTGGTACAAAACCCCGATACTTTACTGCGATACCAACGACTCCTGACCAGGCCGGGAATAAAGAGAATTCAAGTGGTCGGATACACCGACGATGTTGGCTCGGAGACCTACAATCTGGAACTTTCCAAAAAAAGAGCGGGTGAGGTCGCCCGCCTGCTGACTTCCAAATTTGGTGTACCACCGGCTTTGATCGAAACGGAAGGCAGGGGCATCTCCAGGGTCTGTCCGACAAAAGACCTCAACAGAAGAGTGGAAATCTACATTTTCCACGAATAACCCCTCTGGCTAATTCACAAAAATAGTTGTAACTTGTAACGTAATACGTTACATTTGTGAATGATCGCGAGCATTCAACATAAGGGCCTTAAACCACTATGGACAAAAAATGATGCATCAAGGCTACCGGCAGAGCAGGTCAAGAAGATCAGGAATATCCTTATGTTGTTGCATGGCGCAGAAAAAGTAGAAGATTTAAACTATCCAGGTGCCGGCTTACATCCTTTAAAAGGCGCCTTGAAAGGATATTGGTCGGTAACTGTCACCGGCAACTATCGAATCATTTTTAGATTTGAAAAGGGGAATGCGCATCTAGTAGATTACCTTGATTATCATTAATATATAAACACATGTTGCAACAAAAAATGCCGCCCGTGCATCCGGGAGAGATTTTAAAGGAAATGTACCTCGATCCGCTTGGGGTCAGCATAACTGACCTTGCTGACAATCTGGGTGTCGCCCGGAAAACAGTTTCCCAGCTGGTCAATGGCCACATGGGTGTAAGCGCTGAAATGGCCTTAAGGCTCGGAAAGGCCTTTAGTACCACCCCCGAGCTATGGTTAAACATGCAGCGGAATTATGATTTATGGCAGGCAGGATCGAAAATCAAGGTGACACACATCCGGTCTCTCCGGACAAGAGAACGCAGAGTTTCTAAGGTCAGCTAGTGGCCCCTTTATTTTATTTCTTCCCAATCCTATATATATCCCCATCATCCGTGATCGCAAAAAGCATATTGTCCATATATGCCACATCCCGTATCCGCTGATTTATATCAACCAGCAGCCTTTCTTCACCAACCACTTTATTGTTCTTAATGATAACCCGGTTCAAATGCTGCCCGCTGAGACAGGCCATAAATAAATTATCCTTCCATTCCGGTATGGCACTGCCCCGGTAAAAACAAATGCCGCTCGGCGATATTACCGGGTCCCAATAATATATCGGTTGCTCCATCCCCGCCTTCTGTTGAATTCCAGCCCCTACCGGTCCACCCTGGTATTCAATGCCATAAGTAATTACCGGCCAGCCATAATTTTTCCCGGGCCGGATTATATTGATTTCATCCCCGCCACGCGGCCCAAATTCAGCTTCCCATAATTCACCCGTCACAGGGTCAAAATCGAGCCCCTGCGGATTACGATGACCGTAAGAATATATCTCAGGCTTAACTCCCGGTTGGTTCAGAAACGGATTTCCCGGGGCAGGCTTCCCGTCCGTCGTTATTCTTACAATCTTTCCCAGATAGGAACCCAGGTCCTGGGCCAGTACCCGCGAAGAAGGCATGAATTTCTCGCCAACACTAACAAAAAGATTCCCATCTTTATCGAATGCCAGTCGTGAGCCATACTGTAAAGTACTGCCCGTGCCCGGCGCCGCACGAAAAATCACGGTCACATCCTCCACCTTCCCTTCAGACTCGTTTAACTTCCCTTTGGCTACCGCCGTCAGATTACCTGTCGAATATCCCTCCGCATAGCACCAATACATGATCTTATTACTGCCGAATTTCGGATCAAAGGCCACATCCAGCAATCCGCCCTGCCCGGCATAGACCACCGGCGGCAATCCGGTGATCTTCTTCACCAGCACCCCATTCCTGTCATGGATCTCCATATAACCCGATTTGATCGTCACCATCAGCCTCCCATCCGGCATTGCCACAATAGCAAATGGGTGACCTAGCTTGTCAGCGATTTTTTCAACGGTATACGGGGTGGTCGTTTTCGCGCCCGCAATCCTCATTTGCCCGCCAAACGCGGGTTTATAATCGCTGTTCGGGCTTTTTGTTTCCACCGGTGGCAAACTATCCGAATTGTTCCGAATAGTTCCGGTATTCGCGTAGCCGGTCAAATAAGCAAACACTAAAATAACCAGCAAAGACAAGGTCGTCGTTGCCCGCCTGGCAATGGAGAATAAATTATCCTTCGTCATAAAATAAAATTATCAACTGTTCACGTCGCCTCAAAATAAGGCTTCTCATCATCCGGCTCATTTTCCCGTTGCTGCCAATAAGCCAACGTCACAATATGCCCTCCCGGCGCTTTCAGCAACCGCCCGAAAACCGCATTCACCGGATTGAACGTCACATCCGTTACTCCAACCGTAAATGTTTCCGACGCCGGGAGAGGAACATTCACCTCAGCCGACCCCACCACCCCCCCTGCCGCTGCACCCTCGGCCGGAACCGCAGCAGCCGCCGCACCCACCGCCGCCTTAGGCGGCGGAGTAACAGCCACCACCACCGTATACCGGTTATACTCCAATATCCCCCTCAGAAACTCCACCCGCGCCGAACCAGCATTCTTTTCGACGACAGCGCATTTCACCCCGTTCAACTCCTCGGATAAATGATTTTGATTGATCGCCATATGCTAAAGATAACTTTTATCACCCACAGATAAGACAGCTCCCCGCCCGGATATTTTATTTATATTAGAGCACAATCAACTGCTCATGCCAACCCCAACCGAACAGCTTGCTCCATGGTCCAAGCCTGAAAAAATAGCCTTCCGCTTCTTCTTCCTCTATTTTGCTACTTACATTTTCTTTACACCCAATAACGATTTATCCCTAATCAATACGCTGTATGAAGGGCCGAACAACCTCCTTCACCGGTTCATCCCCTGGTTCGCCCAACATTTCGTTGGCTACCGGAAGCCGATCACCATTTTTACAAACGGCAGCGGCGATACGACCTATGATTATATGTTGTGGTTCTTTGGCATCACGCTGACCCTCATCGGAACGATCATCTGGACATTGCTGGACAGGAAAAGAAAGGATTACAAGGCACTGTATTACTGGATTCGGGTGCTCGTTAGGTATTATCTTTTTTACACCATGATGGATTACGGGCTCTCTAAGGTGATCAAAGTACAATTCCACTACCCGAGCCTCTACCGCCTCGTTCAACCCTTCGGAAATTCCTCTCCCATGGGCCTCGAGTGGACCTATATGGGTTATTCCTCGACCTATAATTACTTTGCCGGCTGCGCGGAGTTGTTGGGAGGCTTCCTGTTGCTATCCCGGAAGACAACCACGATCGGTGCACTGGTCTGCCTTGCGGTCATGACCAACGTGTTTATGGTCAATATAAGCTACGACGTTCCGGTAAAACTGCTGTCGTTCAACACCATTTTAATGTGCCTGTTTTTACTGGGGAAAGATATCCAAAGGCTGATCAACTTTTTCATCCTCAACCGAACCGCTCCGGCATCGGACCTTTCTTTTCCCCATTTTAAAAGAAAATTTCGCTATAGCCTGCTTGCCATCAAACTCTTTTTGATCGTCTCCCTCGTTTGGCTATTCGCAAGCGACGCTTTGTTTTACTATCGACGGTTCGGCGACAACGCCCCCAAGCCCCCCTTGTATGGCATTTATTACGCGGAAACCTTTATGAGAAATAACGCTGCGGTCCCTCCGCTTCAAACAGATACGTCTCGATGGAACCGGCTGCTCATCGCCGTAAATGGCTATGCCGAAATCCAGGTCATGAACGATTCCGCCCAAAGCTACCATTTCAAAATAGATACCCTCACGCAAACGGCCGCTTTATATCCTTATTCGGACACCCTGAATAAAAGCCGGTTCAATTACGTGGTTGATCCCCCGTACTTAACTCTCACCGGCAAAATGGGATCCGATTCTGTTTTTATCAAGCTAAAGAGATTCGACGAAAACCGATTCCGGCTGGTCAACCGCGGTTTCCACTGGGTAAGCGAGCGTCCATACAATCGGTAAATTTGAAAACCCACATTGCCCGCGGGGCAGCTCGGCAGAACAGCTATTTCGCCCTCATCTTGTTTCCCTTTGCCTCGTGGGTCACTTCAGCAAGCCCCAATGCTTCCATTAATGGCGGAATATACATTCCAAACCGCCCGCGAAGCCCTTTCTTTAGTCCATACCATCCGCCAATTAGGTTTTTATCCGAACGGCCCCATGCTTCAACCGTACCTTCCTTTGCCGGCTTTTGTTCGTCCGCACTTCCAAGTTCCATCCAACCACCATGCTGTCTAAGCATGTCTTGAAGATCCGTAAGGCTCCGATAATCATAATGCAAAACGGTTTTGCCAACGGTGCAAACTAAAACGTCCTTGCCATCTTTTTCATCCAGGTACATAGTGTATTCCGAAGTCAACGGCGGCGTTTTTAAAACTGTCGGCTTTTCTTTTGTCCCGATTTTATTTTTCATATCAGTCAATAATCTTATTTGACCAGCCAACTAATGTCAACAGCTCTTGCTTGGGGGGCGTTTCAAATCCGGCAGCCTTAAGCGCTTCCTGGAAGTGTGCTCTAAATGATGGAGTTGCAAGGCAGCGGCATTGGATTCGAATGGGTCGATCCCCCTTATTACTTTCATCCTTAAGTCGAATAAATATTCTTTCTCCGCCTTTTCGGCTCACCGCGTTGAACATCACATCGGTCATAAAGATAGCTTTTATCACCCACAGATAAGACAGCACCCATCCCGGCTGCCAACCCCAACCGAAGCTCTCTCACCCTGAAGCAAGACTATGCCGACATCCGGCTTATGAACGACTCCACCCTTAGCTACCGCTTCAAAATTGATAGGCTCGCCAAAACGGCGGTGTAAACCGCAGTTTCCATTGTATAAATGGGCAGCAACAACCGGTAATTCCAAATACCGGGAAAAATTAGTAATAAATAAATCCCTTAGCCGTTTGACAATCTAAATATGTCAATTTTTACTATTATATGATGTTAATGCGATTACCTCTCATAACCGGTTTGTGTTTTTTTCTTTTTGTAAGCCTATCAAATAATGCAAGTGCCGCCAATCGATTTTGGGTAGCAGCCGCTGCTTCCAATTGGAACAATACGGCCAACTGGTCGAATACTACCAATGGAGCCGGAGGGTTCAGTGTGCCTGTCGCGGGAGATGCGGTATCCTTCACGGCGAATGGTTTGGGCAATTGTAGCATTGATATTGCAGTCAGCGTACAAAACATCACCGTCAATGCCGGATACACCGGGACCATCAGCCAGAATGCCAATACCATTTCAACAGCCGGCGCCGCTTCCTTCTCAGGAGGTGTTTTCACCGGTGGCTCGGCAAATATGACGATCGGAGGGGTTTTTACATTGGCCGGAACGGCGTTTACCTCAACGACGGCAGTTCTTGAAATTGATGGAAACGCTGTTTTTACAAGCGCTACCTTTACCCATAACAATGGGACGGTGAGCTTTAATGGCGTGGGTGGCACGACGATTTCCGGTACAAACCCCACTTTTTTTGTCCTTCAATTTGTAGGGAACGGTGGCGCGTATAATATTACCTCAGCAGGTAGTTTGACTGTTCTGAGCAGTCTCAACCTTACCGGCACACAGTTTTATAATATAAACACCGGCACCATCAATGTAAATGGGGACATCAATGTCACCAATTCGGCTCCGAGTTGTGGTGGTTCAGGTCTTATCAATATCAACGGAGCAGGAGTCCAAAATTTCAACGGTGCGGTCGCGGCAGGAGAAGGCGCTTTGCCCCAATTGACGATCAATAAGGCTTCGGGCACTTTGAATCTGGCGAATTTTCCCGCATCTTCGAATAATTTTACCTACACGGCCGGCGTCGTAAACCCCGGCGCTTCCACCTTTTGCTTCACCGATGGCTCTGCCAGCCCTTATAATATCAGCGGAAGTCCGAGCCTGAATAATATTACCTTTCTCACACTATCCAATACGACCTTTACGATCAATGCCGCAACTCCCCTCACCGCTACCGGCGTTCTAACGATGGCCGGAACAAACAGGATCAGCATTAATACCGGAAGCATAAATGCAAACGGAAATATAATTTTAACCAACACCTCAGCGGCCGGCGGAGGTTCCGGTACGATCGATATCGTTGGCGCCGGCAATCAGACGATGGATGGAACAGCGATCACCATCAACCAGGACCCCCTGCCCTTTATCATTATTAATAAAGCCAGCGGAACGCTAACGATCAAAGGCAATATTACAGAAAGCCAGGATTGGACCTATACCAGCGGTACCGTGGATGCTACCAGCTTTGCCTCAACGGTGGCTTTTGGCGGTAACGCATTGAACGTTACCAGCGCAGGGATGAACTTCTATAACGTTACCTGCATTGGAAATACGATCACCCTGCTTACCAACCTGACCGTCAACAACAATCTTACGATTACCGCAGGCAAACTGGCTCCCGTCGCCAATACGATAAATATAGCTGGAAACTGGAATGACTATGGTGCCGCAGGTTTTGCAAACGCGACCAGCACCGTGAATTTTAATGGCTCAGCCCTCCAAACCATCACCATACCCGGTGGGGAGACCTATAACAACCTGACCGTCGATAATTCAGGAATTGGCATTCAATTGGAAGACATGGTGACGGTCAGCAATGTGTTGACCATGACGCAGGGCAATATAGACCTGAACAGCAATAACTTTACCCTGGGAACCTCTGCCGCAGCTGCCAATGTAGGTACACTTGCCTACAGCAGCGGAACAATGATCAATACCGGGAGTTTTACGCGCTGGTTCGCCAAAGCGGTCATCGCAGCCGGGTCCCCGGCAGGCCTTTTCCCGGTAGGAACCATCATCAATTACACTCCCTTTTCTATCTCCGCCCCCACTGCTCCCACCACGGGAGGAACGGCCACTGTCTCTTTTACCGCTGCGAATAGCAGTACCCTGGTCTCGTTTCCGGATGGCGCTTCGACGGTTGCAGTAATAGACAATTTAAATTGGACCCTAGCCACCGGGAACGGCCTGGCCGGAGGAAGTTATAACCTCGATGCCCAGGGAACAGGGTTTGGCACCATAGGCAGCATATCCGACCTGAGGCTCACCCTGGCAAGCAGCGTGGTCGGCACCGCCGGCGTCAATGCAGGAACTACCGCGGACCCGCAGGTAAACAGAACCGGCCTTACCCTTGCTAATCTAACCAATACCTTTTATATCGGCTCCGTCAATGCCGTCAATAGCCCCTTACCCATTACCCTGCTTTCCTTTACAGGGGCAATAGAGGACGGCCAGGTGGTATTGAACTGGTCGACCGCCAATGAATCAAACAATGCCTGGTTTACAATCGAAAGGTCAAAAGACGGTACCAATTGGCAAAGACTACAACGAATTGCCGGGGTAGGGACGAGTAACTTGACTTCTACCTATACTTTCACGGACCAGACCCCCTATTCAGGGTTGTCCTACTACCGATTGATCCAGACCGATCTGGACGGATATCAGACTTATTCTTCCATCCTGCCTATTCAACTGGAAAGCCGACTCGCCGACATTTTACTTTATCCTAATCCGGCAACCGATCAGATCATGATCAATTTCCCCACCGCAGGCAAATATGGCATAGTCCTGCTAAACAGTAATGGCCAAACGCTGCAAAACCTTGTCGTCTCCACCGGCAACAGCCTGGCACTGAATGTTTCAAACAGGCCGGCAGGCGTGTATTTCATTTGCATCAGTCGTGGGGGCAATAAGGACATTAGAAAAATAATAGTTCTTAGATAATTTCACCCCCTTCAGCTCAAAGAATAAATATAGTCATATATCCAACCCACCAACCCCGTCATCACAATACCCGCAACACAGACAACGAACGCAATATTCGGCAGCAGCGGTATTTTCAGTCGCCCCATCGGCCGGGGCTGGCTATCCATAAAGATAGCCTTGATCACCCGCAGATAATAATAAAGCGAAATCACCATATTCAGCGCGGCAATGCCGATGAACACATAATTCCCCTTTCCCGCACCCGCCATCAGCAAAAAGAACTTCCCAAAGAAACCTGCCGTAGGTGGAATCCCCGCCAGGGAAAAGAGAGAAATCGCCATCACCCAGGACAACAATTTATTGTTGGTATATAGCCCCTTGTAGTCACTGACACTTTCCTTCCCCGTCTGCGCACTGATAAGCGATACCACTCCGAAAGCCCCCAGATTGGAAAAGAGGTAGACGAGGATAAAATAGATCACCGACGCCTCACCCGTCCGGGAGCCGCCGATCACCCCGGCAAGGATAAAACCCGACTGCGCTATCGAGGAAAAAGCAAGCAATCGCTTGAGATTGTCCTGCCGCAAGGCAAACAGATTGCCAACCACCATACTCCCCACCGATAAAAGGATTAGTATCCTGTACCAGTTGCCTTCCAGCGGCTTAAACACACTATACAGCACCTGCACGAAGACAAAGAAAACCGCCCCCTTGGAGATGACGGATAAATAAGCCGTCACGGTGACAGGGCTGCCCTCATAGACATCAGCCGTCCACAAATGGAATGGTACAGCAGATATTTTGAAGGCAAACCCTGACAAAATAAGAATAAAGGCAAAAAGCTGCAATGCGCTGCCGTCGAGGCGCTGTGGCATCGTATCAAAATCAAGCGTCCCCGTGGCGCCATACAGCAGGGAAATCCCGAATAAAAGCAACGCAGATGAAAAAGCAGCGGACAGGATAAATTTCATGCCCGATTCCGAAGACCGTCTTTTCTCCAGGTCAAAGCTGGAAAGGGCAGCCAGCGGGATCGTCGACAGCTCAAGGCCGAGATAGAACATCAGCAGATTGCCGGCGGAGATCATAAAGAAAAAACCGACCAGCGTCGCCAACAGCAACATATAAAATTCCGGCACCTGCCGGTGGCTTTTCAGCCAGTCATAAGCCTGCAGCGAAATGATCAGTGTCCCCAGGTTGAGGATATTCTTCTCCAGCACGATCAGTCGGTTGCTGTGAAACATCCCGTTGAACAAAGTCGCATCCGAAACTGGAAAAAACCCCAACACAAAATTCGCCAGCAACAACACATTCACGCAATTCAGTATTACCCCGGTCTTATATTCGGTCGCACCTACCTTGACAAACAAAAGAAGAAAGATGATGACCATTACCATCAATTCCTGCCTCAACGAGAGAATAATGCCAACCCACATACATTGTTCATTTAAAAATAAAAGCCTTCCCGGCATGTTCTATGATCGAACTGACCCCGGGCGCCAACAGCTTGGTCAGCCAAAATGGTGCAACGCCAATGGCCACGATGCCGGCCACCAATAATATCCCCGCCAGTCGCTCATTCCAGGTCGCATCCGTAAGTCCATTGTAGGATGGGTTCTTCACCGGCCCCATGATCGTTTGCCCGGTCGCCCGAAGGATATATACCGCAGTGATCACGATCGACGCGCAGGCCAAAATCGTCGCCAGTCGATATCCTTCACCGGTACGCTGCCAGGAACCCATGAATACGGTGATCTCTGAGACGAAACCGCTGAGACCCGGAAGTCCCAGCGAACAAAGACCCGCTAATACGAATAGGGTCGAAATGAACGGTATGACCTTCAATAACCCTCCCAGCCGCTCGACCATCCTCGTATGCGTCCGGTCATAGATCATCCCGATGGCAGCGAAGAAGAGCGCCGTCATCAACCCATGGGAGATCATTTGCATCACCGCGCCGGTAAAAGCCGTTCGCGTGAGCATGCCGATTCCGAGGAGGATAAAACCGCAATGACTGATGGACGAATACGCGTTGATGTATTTCAAGTCCTTCTGCATCAGGGTAGCAAAAGCCCCATACACAATGGCGATCGTCGCCAGCAGAATGATTAGGGGCGAATATTCGCGGGCAGCATCCGGCATTAGGAAGACCGCCACCCTCAAACAACCATACCCCCCCAGTTTCATCGAGATCCCGGCCAGGAACATCGACGCCGCCGTCGGCGCGGAGGAATGCCCGTCGGGCACCCAGGTGTGAAAAGGGAACAACGCCGTGAAAATGCCAAAACCCACAAACAGGAAGGGAAAGAACGTTCGCTGAACCGCCACCGGAAGATGCATTTGCGAAATAATCTGCCAATCAAAGCTATGCGGTCCACCCACGCCACCGGTATGATAATATAAACCCAACAACCCGATAAACACAAGCGCCGATCCACCCATCAGCATCAACGCCAGTTTCATGGCCGAATATTCTTTCCGCCCGCTTCCCCACACCCCGATCAGCAAAAACTTCGGGATCACCGATATTTCCAGGAAAAAGAAAAGTGTAAAAAGATCCAGCGAAACGAAAAACCCATAGGCGCCCGCGCTGAGAAAGAGAAGCAGGACAAAGAACTCCTTACCCATCGTTTCCACCTTCCAGGATACCAGGATGGCCGCAAACATGACAAAGGCGGTCAAGAGTATCATCGCGATCGAGATGCCGTCCACACCAATATCGAACCAGATATTCAGAGACGCGAACCACACGTGCCGGGACTCGAACAGCATGGCTTCGCCATTCCCGGCGGCGCGCTCCCGCCAATACAACGCCAGCAACCCGAAAGCCAGCGCCAATTGCACCGTAACACCGGCCAGGGATACCCAACGCACCCTGCTGATACCGCTGCTTAACAGTACGGCAACCGCCGTGACCAATGGCAAAAGGATTAGTAAAGAAAGATTCATGTGTATAAATAAATAAATATGACCGCTAATCCGGCGATTCCCATGAAGAAGTACAAGGCATAGTCCTGCACCTTCCCCGATTGGAACCGTTTTATTGCCGCAGACACCCACGCCGTTAGCGCCGCCAGCCCATTCATCAGCCCGTCCACGATATTTCGGTCGACCCATGCCGCCGGCCTGCCAATCAAATTGAAAATGATCTTTTTCGTAATAAACGTATATACTTCGTCGATATAGAATTTATGGTAGGCGAATTTATATAGCCCCCTGAACGCAGCAGCAGCCCGCGCCGGCCTGTCACTTGCTACCCGGTACAAATACGCGGCGATCCCGATGCCGAGCAACGCAAGCGTCACCGGGGCGATCGCCAGGCTGCCAAAGACAGAACCCGCCTCCGGCGCACCGGCAGGATTCATCAACCGCCAAAAAGGAACGATTCCCGCAAAGGCCGCACCCACCGCCAATATCACCAGCGGGACCGATTCGACCAGGGGAATCTTATGCGCATGCCCTTCCGGCGGCTTGTTCCAGAAAATGGAAAAGTACAGCCGGAACATATAAAAGGCCGTCAACCCGGACGTAAACAACCCGATACCATATACCAACTTATTGGTACGCCAGGCCGCCAGCAAGATCTCCTCCTTGCTAAAGAAGCCCGAGAACGGAGGGATCCCGGCAATAGCCAGACAGGCGACCAGGAAACAAACATTCGTCAGCGGCATCGTCTTGCGAAGTCCCCCCATCCCCTTCATTTCATTGCTACGGACCTGGTGAATGATCACACCGGCGCAGAGAAAAAGCAACGCCTTGAAAAAAGCATGGGTAAAGAGATGGAACATGGAAGCCGTATATCCATTCGAGCCTAGCGCAAACATCATATACCCGATCTGCGACATCGTCGAATAGGCCAATACCCGTTTGATATCCGTCTGCGTACAGGCAATGATGGCCGCCAGCAAGGCGGAGAGCGCGCCGACATAGAGGACGATCTGCATTACCCCCGGGTCTGAAGCGTACAGCAAAAAGAACCTCGCCACCAGGTATACACCCGCGACTACCATCGTTGCCGCATGGATCAACGCAGAAACCGGCGTAGGCCCTTCCATGGCGTCCGGCAGCCAGATATGCAGGGGAAACATCGCCGACTTACCCGCGCCGCCGACGAATACAAGGGCCAGCCCCCAGGACACCAGGGAGATCCCCAAAAAGGCCGCATGCGCGAACCGCGGATCAAGCAGCCGTTCAATCATCAGATGGATGTCCAACGTCTTTGCCTGAAAAGACAGGATAAGTATCCCAACAAGGAAGCCCAGATCCGCAAAACGCGTAACGACAAACGCCTTCTTGGCCGCGGCAACCGCCGTCGGACGTTCGTAATAATACCCGATCAGCAGGAAGGAGGAACAGCCCACCAGTTCCCAGAAAATATAGGTCTCAAAGAGATTCCCGGAAAGCACCAGCCCCAGCATGGAAAAGGTAAAGAGTCCCAGAAAGGCATAGTAGGTCGCAAACCGCTCCTCCCCCTTCATATACCCCAAACTAAAAATATGCACCATCAGCGATACAAAGCTGACTACAACGATCATCATAACCGAAATGGGGTCGATGATCGCACTCAAGTCGATCGAAAGATGCGGGGAAAAAGGCAACCAGTCCGCCTTGAAGACGATCAGCGAGTGGGAACGCAACGCCAGCGCTGTATTCCCGGTCCCAAAGAAAAATTGATACGCCATCCATAACGCCAGCGCCGTGGAAACAAACACAAAGCCCGTCCCGATGACCCCCGATGAACGCCGAAGATACCTCCTGCCGAACAATCCCAGCAAGACAAAGCTCGCCAGCGGCAACGTGACGATCAGGGCGATATAAGCATAGTTTGGCATACCCGCAATATTCAGAATTTCATTTCATCGGCATCCTCCACGTCGATAGATCGAAAGTTCCGGTACAAATTGATGATGATGGCAATAGCCACCGCCGCCTCCGCAGCGGCAATGGCGATAATAAACAAAGTAAAAAAGACTCCATCCAGCCTATCCGGGTACAGATATTTATTAAATGCGACAAAGTTGATGTTGACGCTGTTCAGGATCAGTTCCACCGACATCAACATCGTGATCATATTCCGTCTCGTAAACAAGCCATACATCCCGGTAAAGAAGAGGCCCGTACTTAAAATCAAGATATGGCTCAAGGGCACCTGGCTCATTTGTCTTCCGGTTTAGCCTTTTTCGCAATGACGATACAGCCGATCATGGCCGCCAGCAACAGGACACTAATCACCTCGAAAGGCAGTACATAACCATGCTCCGTAGTGCTGAGCAGCTGGGCCCCGATATTCCCGACGCTCACGTCGGCTCCCTGATTCCCCATACCATCCCCGACGGCAAGATGCCCCGCCGACCGAAAAGCATATTGTCGCAACAGCAAGCAAGTCAGAACAAAACCCGCACACAGCACCAACGCCGAAAACACCGCCCGCCCCCGCACCGGCGCCGGAAGGTCCTTCCCCGATTGCTGAGTAAGGAAAATGGAAAAGATGATCAACACGACGATCCCGCCAACATATACAACGACCTGGACCGCCGCGATAAATTCCATCTGCAGCCAAAAATACAATCCCGCAATACCCGTAAGGGAAAACAATAGCCAGATGGCCGAACGGAATATTTTCCTGGAAGTAACCGCGAGCAGACCGGTAACCAGGATAAAAATGGAAAGTAGATAGAAGACCACGGCAGACAAACTCATTATTCAACGCCCTCTCTGATTTTAGATCCCGGTTTGTTTAATTTTTTTGTCAGCTCGCTGCGGTCGTACACACTGTGTTCAAAATTCTGCGCCATTTTGATCGCGTCCGTAGGACAGGCTTCGATACACAGATTGCACATGGTGCAAAGTTCCAGGTGATAGATAAATGTATCCAACGCCTTCTTCTTCTTTCCCTCCGGTGTCACATCGAATTTGGTAATAATCTTGATCGTCCCGTTGGGACAGGCCAGTTCACACGCCGTGCAGCCCGTGCACGCATGCTCATTTTTCTCATCGTGCAATAGGACCACCTCTCCGCGGAACCGCTCGGGCAACTTCATATCCTCCCTGTTGTCCGGGTACTCCTGGGTGATGATCTCTTTACGATGGGTGAAATAGTAGCCTGTCAGCCGCATCCCCTTCAATAAAGATCGCACGGCGCCGAATACATCCGATATATATTTCTTTAAGAACATTTTAAAAATACCAACCCTCGATGGCAATCAACGTCGTCAGCAGCAGGTTGACGAGACTGATCGGCAATAAATACTTCCACTCCAGGTTCAGCAACTGGTCGATCCGCAATCGCGGAAAAGTCCAGCGAAACCACATGATTACAAAGATCAGGAAAAAGGTCTTGCTCACAAACCACAGCGAAGACGGGATATAATCCATCACCCGGTTGAATCCCATCCAATGACCGATATGCAGGGGCATCCAGCCACCCAGGAACAAAGTCGCCCCTATCGCGCACACAATAAAGATATTTACATATTCGGCCAGGAAGAAAAGTGCGAACTTCATCCCGGAATACTCCGTGTGGAATCCCGCAGTGAGCTCCGATTCCGCTTCGGCCAGATCAAAAGGCGCCCGGTTGGTCTCCGCCGTGACGGCGATAATGAAAATGACAAAAGAGATGATCACGGGAATATGCCCTTTGAACAACCACCAGCCATCCTGCTGGGAAGCAATGATATCCGAGATCCGCAGACTCCCTGTCAGCACCACGATCGAAATGACCGAGATCCCCGCCGACAATTCGTAGCTGACGATCTGCGCTCCGCTTCGCATGGCGCCCAGCAGGGAATATTTGTTGTTGCTGGCCCAGCCGGCCATGAGAATCCCGATGACGGAAAGGGAAGAGACGGCGGTGATATACAACACGCCGATATTGATGTCCCATATCTGCGTCCCCCTGGCAAAGGCCAATGGGGCAAGGACCATCATGGCTACAACGATCACCAGGTAAGGCGCCAGGTTGAACAGGAACTTATCCGCGCCATCGGGGGTCAAGCCCTCTTTCATGGCCAGTTTTAACGTATCCGCCACCGTTTGCAGACTTCCCCCCGGCCCCACGCGGTTGGGTCCCAACCGGACCTGCATATACGCCGAAACCTTTCTCTCCATGAGCACCAGGACCAGCCCCAGCAGCGTAAACAGCCCGATGGCGCAAATCCCGACGATCAGCGACTCCAATAATAGGACGACGGTCGGACTGCACCTCACGGTCAGCCACGCATCGATGGAATGGGTTATATTTTCTATGCTCAGCATCGCTATTTTATTCGTCCCCACGCACTCACCTATCTATATCCGGTATCACCAGGTCCAGCGTCCCCATGATCGCTACCAGGTCCCCGATCTTATACCCCCTTGCCATATGGTCAAGAGCGGAAAGATTGGAAAAACCCGGGCTCCGGAATTTGATCCGGTATGGCGTCGTTCCGCCTTCACTGATAACGTATACGCCAAATTCGCCCCGCGCCGTCTCCACCCTGGAGTAGAACTCCCCTTTCGGCAATTTAAGCACCGCCTTTGTCTTCGCCAGGAATTCTCCCTCGGGGATATTGTCGATCAGCTGTTCGATAATGGAAAGGGACTGCCGCATTTCCTGCATCCGAACCTGGTACCGGGCAAAACAATCGCCCCCCACGGCTGTCACTTCCTCAAAGTTGACCTGGCCATACACTTCATAAGGATACAGCTTCCGGATATCGCAGCTCACGCCGCTGCCCCTGGCAGTGGGCCCGGTGCAGCCATAGGAAACCGCATCCTCCGGCGAAAGATAGCCCACACCTTGCATCCGGCTCTTAAAAATAATATTTCCCGTTACCAGCTCGTCATACTCATCGATCTTAGTAAGGAAAAAGCGAATAAACTCCTTTACCTGTTTTTGAAAATTAGGGTGTATATCGGCCATCACCCCGCCCGGCACCATATAGTTCATGGTCAATCGGGCTCCACAGGTTTCTTCCATGATATCATTAATGGCTTCCCTCTCCCGAAAAGCATGGAAGAATGGCGTAAGGGCGCCCACATCCATAGCCATCGCCCCCCACCACAGCTGATGAGAGGCCAGCCGCGTCAATTCGTCCATCAGTACGCGGATCACCTTCGCCCTGGCGGGCACCTCAATCTGCATTCCCTTTTCCACGCATAAGGCACAACCATGATTATTGATATGTGAAGAAAGGTAATCCATCCGGCTGGTCACGTAAATAAATTGCCGGTAAGACAGGCTTTCACACATCTTCTCGATGCTGCGATGAATATACCCAAGATGAGGTTCGACTTTTTTGATCGTCTCTCCGTTGAGCGTGATGACAAGATGCAACACGCCATGCGTAGAAGGATGTTGCGGGCCTATGTTGATCACCAGATCCCCTTGCTCCGTCGTGCCTATTTCTTCGATCATAGTTTAATCATGTTGACCGGGTCTTCATAATCCTTCCGCAGCGGCCATCCCTTCCATTCATCGGTCATGAACAATCTTCGGAGGTCGGGATGGCCTTTAAAGACCACACCGAAAAGGTCATAGGCCTCCCGTTCGTGGAATTCCGCCGTCCGCCAGATATCCGATACCGTCCGGACTACAGGATGATCATGATCCAATCTCACCTTCACCACCAGCATGTGACGATGAATGGTCGATGTCAGGTGGTAGACCATCGTAAAGTAGGTCTTCCAGTCGACAGCCGTCACACAAAACAAATAGTCGAAGTCCAGGCCCGCGGCCGACCGCAACTCCCCTGCAAACGCCTCCCACCCCGCCGGATCGACAACCACCGTAGTCCATTCGGCCCCTTCCTCGAAGGCCGGCGATGGGATCAACTCCTCCAGTCTTGCTTTAAATTCCTCTTTGTTCATGAAACGCCTCTCCTGATTTTTTGCTGTAAAGCGATCAAGGCATGAAGCAGGGCCTCCGGCCGGGGCGGACATCCCGCAACATAGACATCAACGGGAATCACATGATCCGCACCTTTTACGACCGAATAGGTGTTATAAAAAAATGGTCCTCCACTTGTTGCGCAGGCGCCCATAGCAATCACATACTTGGGGTCGGCCATCTGGTCATATAGCCGTTTGAGCACCGGGGCCATTTTATTGACGATGGTCCCGGCGATGATGATGACGTCGGCTTGCCTCGGCGTCGCCCTCGCCACTTCAAAACCAAAACGCGACCAGTCGTATTTCGCCCCGGCCGTGGACATCATTTCGATGGCGCAGCAGGAGGTGCCGAATACCAACGGCCAGAGCGAATTGGACCTCGCCCAATTGATTACCTCATCCAGCTTTGTTACCAGGATCCCGCCGCCCGCCGTCGGATGCACTTCCCCCGGAAAAAGCTTTTCACCCATATTTTGCTGACTTACATCCATTCCAAGGCCCCCTTTTTATGAGCATACAAGAATCCCATGAACAGGATGAACAGGAATACCACGATCTCTACGAGACCAGCTATCCCCGTTTTTCTGACGGCCACTGCCCAGGGATACATAAAGACAAGCTCCACATCAAAAATGAGGAAGATCAATGCATACAAATAATACCCGACATTGAACTGAATCCAGGGAGTGCCCGCGGTTGGGATACCGCACTCATAGGCCTGCCCTTTCTGTGCATTTTTTGTCCCTTTTACAAAGATCCGGGCGACAGCAATACCCCCGGCCGAAAATGCAACTCCGGCAACCAAAAGAACGATTAACGACGAGCTTCCCATGGATATAGGGTTATTTTGCCCCCTACTAATATAGCGATATTTCCCATTCCACCTCCCGCCTTTTATGCATTTTCGGCGAAACCTGCATCCGGAGGCTGATCGCTGCCGCCATTGCCTTTCCGGTGGCCCGGTATAGTCTAACCCGCTTTCTGCAAAGCTATGCCTACCGAACCGACATCAGTTGGTGGATGTTTGGCGCCGCTGGTGCGATAACCCTGCTGGCTAACCGGCTCTCTGCGGACCGTAGCGGAATAGAATTCCGGCATTTCCACCGGCTCAACGGGAGAAAAATGGGCGGCGAACCAATGCGCATAGTCTCCGGCATGATCGTTTACTGCGTTCCGCTGAACCATCACGCCCTGCCCCGAAACAGCTACATCCGGCTGTAAAACAGGATCCCCATCCATCTGCCCAGCCTGGACAAAATAATAGGCCGTGGCAATGAATCTTTTGACATGCTGCCGCGACTCCGCCGGCAAATATTGCTGCAAGGCCCAGAAATTCCGGCTGCCTGCCAAATGGATGGCCCGGTTTACCGGCACCGGCCCGGCATTATAGGCTGCCAGGACAAGCAACCAGTCCTTGAATTCCTTGTGGAGGTCCCGCAAATACAAGGCAGCAGCCCGGGTACTCTTATAGTAATTGGTCCGCTCATCCGACCGGCGATTGACCTTAAGGCCTAGATCCCGCGCTGTCGAAGGCATCAGCTGCCACGGTCCCCGGGCCCCTACCCGGGATAAAGCCCCGGTTTTTAGATCCGATTCGATGACGGCGAGATATTTTAATTCGGCCGGCAAACCATATTCCCGGAAGATGGAATCGATAACGGTAAAAGGCCGCTGGCTCCGCTCCCTGGCCAGGGAAAGATCTTCGTCATTGATCCTGATATAGGCGTCGACGAATTTCGTGACCTGTCTGCCGGCAGGCAAACGCAATACCGCATCCTCAGCCCGGACGGCAGGAGCTGCTTTGACTGCAGCTGCAATAGGTTGTCCCGAATTAGCCTTTGAAGATAACGCCATGAATAACAGCGCATAAAAGAAAGCAACGGGTACGAGTGACTTCAACATCGTTTTAATTTTTTGACGTAAAACAATGCCGGTCCCAGGTAATGGATTAATTTGAGCGAGGGTTGAACATAGATTAGAGGAGAAGCACAATAGCCGGGCCGTGGGTACGGAAAACAGGCTTTTCATTCACGGTGGCCGTAACTTGCAACTTTAAAGATACTCATCGATTCCCGTATATCATAGAGTAAAAATACGATGTTTAGACTAACTAATTAAAAATCACATAGTTACAAAATGGACAACTTCAACACATTACAGGAAATAATTATCAACAGACGAAGCGGTAAACCCACCGCCCTGAACGGCAAAAAGATCGACGACCAACAGATCAGGCAATTGCTCGAACTCGCCAATTGGGCACCTTCCCACGGCCTGACCGAACCCTGGCGCTTTATCGTTTATAGCGGGGAGGCCGTCCGTCAATTCTGCCAGCAGCACGCCGAACAATACCGACAGACCACCCCGCCCGACAAATTCGCAAGCGCCAAATACGAGAAACAAGCCCATAACGGCGACCTGGCCTCCCACCTCATCGTAGTCTATATGCAAAGAGGCAGCAACCCCAATATCCCCGCCCTCGAAGAGATCTGCGCCACCGCGGCCGCCACCGACAATATCCTCCTGGGCGCCGAAGCCCTCGAAATCGCCGTCCTCTGGAGCACCGGCGGCACTGTTTTACAGCCGATTATGAAGGAATACCTGGGCCTGGCTGCCGAAGACGTGATCCTTGGCCTCCTTTATCTTGGTTACACGGACGACCCGCAGCGTCCGGGCAAACGTAGCCCCATCACCGAAAAGACAAAATGGATCACCGCCTTATAACCATATTGGCAACCCTAACCATGAGTATCGCTGGCAGTGACGCCGGCGCCACCACCTTCGCCATTGACCCCGTCACCCCGATCGGCCCAACCATTACCATCGACCCCATCATTTCCACTGACTCCGTCTCCTGTATCATCCCCTTTACCCGCGCAGGCAACCTCATCCTCATCCAGGCAAGAGCCGACACCAGCACCGGCTTCTTTATCTTCGATACCGGAGCCCCCGGCCTCGTCCTCAACATAACCTACTTCCGCCACTATCCCACCTCCAACCCGGCAGAAAGCGGCGGCGTCACCGGTGGCACCGTATCCGCGCAAACCTCTGTCGACAGCTTTCGCCTCGGTCCCATCAGCTACCGTCGCGTCCTGGCCGACCTGATCGACCTTGGCCACATCGAAAACAACAAGGGCGTAAAGATTTTCGGTTTAATGGGACTGAACCTGTTCGAACGCTTCGAAATAATCATCGACTATAACAGCAACCGCCTCTACCTCCATTTGATCAGCAAGAAAGAAGCTGCCATCTACCGAAACCCGCAGCTCCTCGATTCCACCGCTTACACCATCATCCCGATCGACATCCAGGAGCATAAGATGATCGTTTACCTGTTCCTGAAAGGCCGGAAGCTTACCTTCATTGTCGATAGCGGCGCCGAGACCAATGTCCTCGACAGCCGCCTGCCGGGGAAGGTTTTCGACCAGGTAGAGATCACCCGAAGGGTCACCCTGAACGGCAGCGGCAACCACAGAGTGGAAGCACTTTACGGCGACCTCAAAGGCCTGCGGATCGGCGATCGTGATATCGGCGCCCTCCCCGTCCTCATCACCAACCTCGAAAGCATGTGCGACGCGTATAACAACTGTCTCGACGGGATGCTGGGCTTCGATTTCCTGTCCCTTCATAAAATTGGATTTAATTTTGTCACTCGCAAGATGTATATATGGAAATGAGGCGCCTTCTACTATATGGTCTTTTACTGACCCTGGCGGTAAACCCGGCATTCTCCCAGGAGGACATGCAGAAGGCGTCCTATTCCATCCGGGAAGGCAGAATGTATATCCGGATCATGAAGAAGATCGAAAAAGACGCCCTCGACAAATTCGTCGATAAATTCGACCTCGGCGACCTCGACCTCGGTAAGGCCCTGGCCACGGGACAGCTCACCCAACTGACAAAGAACGGCTGGCGGATCGAGATCGATAACAACCGGCAACTCGTCATCAGCAAACAGATCGGCGGCATCGACCAGCTTGGCAACCCGGAGAAACGAATGGCGCTCACCGAAGACCACCCCAATCCCTATGACCTGTTCCCAGCCCGGAACGACGACATCGTCTATGGCTTTAACCGCTTTGCCGGCAAATTTCCTTTCGCCATCCACGACTCCCTCATCACCTTCTTCCTCAAAGGCCATAACAACGCCCACGAAGTAAAGCTCGCCGCCAGCTTTACCAATTGGCAATACAGCGCTCTCCAAATGACCCGCGCCGATAGCGGCTGGATATCCATCGTTCGGCTTGGCCCCGGAAAATACTGGTATAAATTTGTCATCGACGGCGGCTGGACGATCGATCCGGATAATGACCTCGACGAGCACGACCCGCACGGCAACGACAATTCCGTTTATTACAAACCAAACGTCAGCTTCACTCTCGCCGGTCACACGGACAACAAAGATGCCTTTATCACCGGCAGCTTCAACGGTTGGAATCCCGGCGAATTGCCCATGCAGCGGACCCCGACCGGCTGGACTATTCCACTCTATCTCGCCGAAGGTACCTATACCTACAAATTCGTGGTCGACGGCAAATGGATGGAAGACCCGGCGAACAGCAATCGCGCCCCGGATGGGCACAAAGGATTTAATTCCATCTTCCGCCTCGGCAGTCCTCACCCGTTTACGCTTAAAGGATACAACACCGCAAAGACCGTCATACTCGCCGGCAGCTTTGATAACTGGCGAACCGGTGAATGGTATATGCACAAGACCCCCGATGGGTGGGAACTACCTTATACCCTCGGCCCCGGCAACTACGAGTACCGATTCATCGTCGACGGCAAATGGATGCAAGACCCTGCCAACCCCCTCTTTGTTTATAACAGGACGAACCATGTGCCCAACTCCTTTCTGATCATCCAACCCAACTATACCTTCCGCCTGAAAGGCTATCCCGATGCGGGAGTGGTCTATCTTGCCGGCGATTTCAATGACTGGACCCCTAATGCTTTGAAGATGAAACGAGTAGGCGACGCCTGGACCTTCAACGTCCACCTTTCCGTCGGCAAACACCTCTACAAATTCGTCGTCGACGGTCACTGGATCAAAGACCCCGACAATCCCCTATGGGAGGACGATAGCGGCAACTCCGTCATCTGGATGGAGGAAAGATGAGGAACTCCAACCCTTAAAATAGGGAGCCCTCCCTATATCCCACAGCCTAAAAATGGATTGTTTTGTCTATTCAATTCATTAATCACTATTAAATTATTTTGGTATGAAACTAATCGCCATTACAGGAACGGTCCTCATCGCCGCTACCTTCCTTTCCCTCCGGCTCGCCGCCCAATCGCCTTCGGCGGACAGTGGTCACCTCTACATCGATGTCCACCACCTGGGCCCCGGAAAAGTCACCGCCGCCGCTGTCGCCGCCGCCCACCAAAAAGACCTGGCCGTCGAAAAGAAATACAATGTCTACTTTATCAAATATTGGGTCGACGTAAATAAGGGCGACGTCTATTGCCTCTCCTCCGCTAACGACCCGGCGTCCATCCGGTCAACCCACGCCGAAGCCCACGGCCTCCTGCCAGATGAAATCTTCGCAGTGTCCGAGGGCCAGCAAGCCATTCTAAAAGGGAATAACAACCTCTACCTCGATATCCATGAACTGGGGCCAGGCAACGTCACCGCCGCCGCCGTCGCTGCCGCCCACCAGAAAGACCTCGCCGTCGAACGGAAATATGGAGTAAACTTTATAAACTATTGGGTAGACGAAAAGAACGGCACCGTCCTTTGCCTCTCTCAGGCCCCCGACTCTACCGCCGTCATCAATACCCATAGAGAAGCACATGGCCTTATCCCCGTCTCCGTCGTGAAGGTTGAACAGGGGCAATAGGCTCGCCCAACGATTCGCTCTTCCCGAGATAGGTCCATCCCGACACAGGAATAACGAAGGCCACCCTCCATCCGGCAGGGCGCCTTTTTATTTTGATTGAAACCATGATATGCAGGCAATTATCAATCCTAAACCCAACCCCAAACCCGTGAATTGCTGCCTATACTGCTCGTAGAATTCGAGCTGGCCCATGCGATAAAATACAACAAAACCCCTTATTTCGCAACCACCCCATACTTCAACCCCACCACCCCATTCGTAAACCTCCTTTCCTCCCGCAACTCCAATGGCACTTTTGCCGTCAACCCCTTAAAATAAGGCATCCCCTGCCCAAGGATGACCGGCGTAACCGTCACCACCACCTCATCTACCAGACCCGCCGGCAGCAGCGTCGCCAACAGCTGCGCGCTTGCCAGCAACAGCAGGTCCGCCTTCACCTCCTGCTTTACCCGCCGCATCTCCTCAACAACATTACTCCGGATCAGCCGCGTATTCTTCCAACTCAATGTACCGAGCGTCGTGCTAACCACGACTTTCAACGCCTCATCCACCCACTCCGCATACTCAACTACCCATTTTGGCCACTTCCCCGGCTCCTTTTTCACGTCCGGCCAGAACGGGTCCATCAACTCATACGTTTTGCGGCCATATATTGTACCCGCCGCACCCGGATACAGTTCTTTGACCAATTTGTTGGTCTCCTCATCCATCCTGATCCAATCGATCTTCCCGTTTAGATCAGCCATATACCCATCCAGGGAAATATGACCCAACGCGATGATCTTACTCATATTTTATTTGTTTTACGCAAATCCATTCACCTCGCCACGGGTCCACCTTCACCACCTGTCCGTCCTGAACGGCGCCACCGGCAACCCCTCCTGACTAAACACATTCCCGATCCCCGCATTGCTGAATTGATACCTCACCGCCACCGGTTTTTTCACCTCCTTCGACCACACTTCCAATTTGTTTCCCACGACCTTCCCTTCTGCCGGATAGAACACCCGGTCCTCTCCCGCAACAACCAACGTCAGCACCGACTTCCCTCTTACCATCAACCCATTCGGTGCATTCGAAAAACTCAGCGTGGCCTTATCGCCACTAACCTCCATATTCGAAAACCATGGATTCCTAAAATACAACCCCGGCCGATGATAGGTCTCCGCCAACGCCCAGTTGGCCAGCCGCAGACCGACATCGTGTTTATCCTTCGGATGGATATTCGTCGTGTCGTTCACGAGGTCACTGATCACTACCATCCCCGTGCCACCAAAATCCTGCGCCGCCCCCTGCTGTTCGCGCAACAGGCTTCCCTGGTCCTTCGTCCCGTAAGCGAACGGCGCAATCTGCACATAGTAGAAAGGAAAGTCCTCGTTCCATGCCTTCCGCCACGCCCCGATCATCGCCGTAAAGAGCTTGGCGTAAGTATCCGGCGCCACCGTGTTGCTTTCTCCCTGATACCATAACGCGCCGGCAATGCTGAACGAGGTCAGCGGCGCGATCATCCCATTGTAACAATAGCCCGGAAGATAAGGCCAGCCAACCGCCGGAACTTGCTTCGCGTCGGCCGCCTTCAGCACAGGGTCGTCATCCACCAATTGCTCCGGCGTCCAAACTTCCGCCGGCGTTCCGCCCCACGACGCCTCGATCAACCCAACCGGAACATCCAATTCCTTATTCAACTTCTTCCCAAAAAAATAAGCTATAGCGCTAAATGTCTTCACTTCGTTCGAATCACAAACCGCCCACCGCCCCGGGCAGTCATCCTGAACGGTCATCGACGTGGTCCGCGGCACATGAAAGAACCGGATGCGATTGTTAGCACAGCTTGGCAGCTCCGCTTTCACATCCGGCAGCCCCCAGGTTTCACACATTTCCATATTCGACTGACCCGAACAAACCCACACCTCCCCGATCAGCACATTCTTCAGCGTGATCGTATTCCAGCTTCTGATCTCGATCTGGTAAGGTCCGCCCGCCGCTGGGGTGGCCACCGTCAACACCCAATGACCATCCCGCGTCCCTTTCACGGAGTCGGTAACCTGGCTCCAAGATGGGGTGACGAAGATCTTCTCTCCGGGATCACACCAACCCCATAGCTTAGCCGTAGCATGTTGCTCCAGGACCATATTATCAGCCAGGACCGCCGGCAGGCGGACATTCGCAAACGACGACCCGCCGCACAGCAGCAGCACAGGCAACAACCAGTTTCGTTTCATCTTAGGAAGTTACATTGAATTTCGACAAAAAATTGCTCCGCAATATAAAAAACTTCGGTTCCAACACTGTTCGGCCCTTGTTAGAGCCACGGTCTCAACGCCGTTGAGACCTCGCTAGCAGGCTTGCGCCTGCCTTCGCCTTCGGCTCGGTTGTTTCTCAGTACCTTTAATGTCGGCACTTGACTGTCGTCAAGTGCGAACCGGGCTCCGCCCGGTTGTAGATTTCCAATCATTCGATAAATTGCAGGCTCCTTATGGGATCGGTTACACATAACGCGGCATTCGAACTGGCGGCACAATTTGTCAATCAGACCTCCCGATCCATCTTTCTGACCGGCAAGGCAGGGACCGGGAAAACAACCTTTTTGAAATTCATCCGCGAAAACACCTTCAAGAAAATGGCGGTCACGGCCCCCACCGGCGTCGCCGCGATCAATGCCGGCGGAACGACCCTCCACTCTTTTTTTCAACTGCCCTTCGGCCCTTACCTCCCCATCCCTCAACCCTATTTCTCCACATTGTCTTCATCTGCCATTGCCTGCTCCGATCCACAAAGCCTGTTCCGCAATATCCGCTTCAACAGCGCCAAGCGGGAATTGCTCCAGGAGCTCGAATTACTGATCATCGACGAGATTAGCATGGTTCGCGCAGACACCCTTGACGCCATCGATACCATCCTCCGCCACTTCCGCGGCCAACCCCTGCTCGCTTTCGGCGGATTGCAGGTGCTCTATATCGGTGACCTGTTCCAGCTGCCACCCGTCGTCAGCAACGGAGAATGGGACCTGCTGCAACAGCACTATGCCAGCCCATTCTTCTTCGACGCCAAAGTGATCGCCCACTCCCCGCCGGCCTGCCTCGAGCTCCGGAAGATCTATCGCCAGAACGAGGCCCGCTTCATCCAACTGCTCAATAGCATTCGCAGTAACCAACCTACCGAAGAGGACCTCGCCACCCTGGCCGATTATTATCAACCCGAATTCGTCGCGCCAAAGACCGAAAATTATATTACCCTTACCTCCCACAACGCCAAAGCCGACCAGATCAACCGGCGGGAACTGGACCGGCTTCCCGGCAGGGTTCACAACTATAACGCCTCCGTTACCGGAGAATTCAATGACAAGGCCTACCCCGCCGAATCGACCCTGTCCCTGAAAGAAGGCGCTCAGGTCATGATGATCAGAAACGATAAAGGGGAAATACGACGCTACTACAACGGAAAGATCGGGACCATCCAACGCCTCTCCGCCGACCGCATCAGCATCCGATTCCCCGACGAACGCGATGAGCTGATTCTCGAAAAGGAGACCTGGAAAAATATTCGCTTTAACTACGATAAAGAGAAAGACCGCATAGACGAAGAAGAGATGGGCAGTTTCTCCCAATATCCGATCCGGTTAGCCTGGGCCATCACTATCCACAAAAGCCAGGGCCTTACGTTTAAAAAAGCCGTGATTGACGCCGGTGAATCCTTTGCCCCCGGCCAGGTTTATGTGGCGCTGAGCCGCCTGACCTCCCTCGATGGCCTGGTATTACGGTCCCCGATCACGCCCTCTTCGATCCGAACCGATCCCCGGGTCGCCGGCTATATGGAAAACAATCCGTCAAACCAGATCGTCGAGGAGCAATTGGAACAGGACCAGAAGGTCTTCATCAGCGACACCCTCCTCAAAACCTTCGACTGGACACGCCTGACCGAGCAACTGCAGGCTCACTATGATGGTTATGCGCACCGGAAGTTGCCGGGCCGCACCGCTGCTATCGGGCAGGCAGGCCAATGGATTGAGGCAACCCTCGCCCAACTGGACACCGCAAAGCGATTTACGCGACAGCTCGATCAGCTCCTTCCCACGGCCGAAGCCGATAGCTACGAGCGATTGCAGGAACGCACCGTCGCAGCGGCAGACTATTTCATCCGGCAACTCGACGACCAACTGCTTTCGCCCATTACCCGGCATATCGCGGAAACAAAATCACAAAAGAAGACGAAGAAATATTGGCAGGAACTGGTCACGCTGAAAATGACCATAACACGCAAACGCCAACAATTGGAAGACGCCCTTCAACTGATCAGCGGCCTCAGGAAAGGGATCAGCACCACGCGCTTGCTCACCAGCCTCGGGAACGACCGCCGATCGAGATCCACCTCGCCCCAACCAGAAAAACCTTCCAATTCCGCCACCCCAAAAAATGAAAAAGGCAACACCCATCGCATCAGCCTTCAACTCTACAAAAAAGGTATTCCTATCCCCGAAATAGCCGAACGCCGCGGCCTCACCCGCTCCACGGTGGAAAGCCACCTCGCCTCCTTCATTTCGACGGGAGAGATCGACATAAAAGATTTGGTACCCGAACACAAGATCGCTCCCATCCTGACCGTCATCCGCGAGATGGGCGACTCCACCCTTGGCCTCATTAAGAGACGCCTCGGCGAAGACTACTCCTTCGGCGAAATCAGGGCCGTTCTCCACTATTCCAAACAACTCCCAACCTCGCCCTGATCGTGAGAATACTCCGCCTGACTTATCTTTCCACCCACTACTTTCTGCTAATTGCCGAAGAGATAACCCTATTGGTAGACGCCGGCTGGCCCGGAACACTGGGCAAATTCCTCCACCTCCTGCGCAGCACCGATATCGAGCCTAAAACCATCACCCACTTCTTCGCCACTCATTACCATCCCGACCACGCCGGCCTTACACAGGAACTACAAGACCTCGGCATTCGGCTAATCGTGCTGGAACAGCAGTTGCCGGCCATCCCTCTACTAAAACAATGGATCAAACCCGAAACCAACTGGAAGGAAATTCGCATCTCCAAAGAAACGATCATCCTCAATACCGAAGATAGCAGGCCCTTCTTAAAACGTCTTGGAATCAACGGCCAATTCATCGCTACCGCGGGCCATAGCGACGACAGCATCAGCCTCGTGCTCGACAGCGGCGAAGCCTTCATCGGCGACCTCCCCGTCCCCGGCTTCCCCACCGATGACAACGCGGACATCCGCGCAAGCTACGCCACCCTCAAGTCTCTCGGTGTTCGATCGCTCTACCCCAGCCACGGCCCAAGCCCAATCCCACTCCACCCCTGACCCCCTATTCCGTTCTCAGGCTCTTCACGGGATTAGCAAACGACACCTTGATCGCCTGGAAGCTCACCGTCGCGAGCGCGATCAACAAGGCCATCGCCCCCGCCATTAAGAATACCCACCACTGCAGGTCTATCCGATAAGCAAAATTCTTCAGCCAACTATGCATCGCCAACGCCGCCAGCGGGGCCGCCAGTACAAACGCGACCAACACCAACATAAGGAAGTCCTTTGACAACAACGTGAACAAGGTCCCGACTTTTGCACCCAGCACCTTCCGGATCCCGAACTCCTTCGTCCGCTGCTCCGCCGTGAACATCGCCAACCCCAGCAAACCCAGACAGGAGATAAAGATCGCCAGCGCTGCTCCACAATTCGCCAGTCCATGTACCACCTGCTCACTCTTATACAAATTCCGATACTGCTCATCCGCAAATTGATAGGTAAAGGGAAACCTCGGATCAAGTTGCCGACACAACGTCTCCAACCCCTTCAGCGCCTCCTTCGTCTGCCCCGCCTTCGTCCTCACCAGCGCATTCCCATAACCATCTGCTTCGCCGTAAAAAATGATCAGGGGCCGGATTGGATCATGAAGCGAATTGAAATGGAAGTTCCGGACCACCCCGATGATCTTCCCCTTCTTGCCCCAAAAGGTCAGCCGCTGCCCGACCGGGTCTTTATACGCGATCCGCTTGGCGGCCTCCTCGTTCAAAAGGTATCCGACCGTATCCGTCCCGTATGCCGGCGAAAAGTCCCGGCCTTCTTTCAGTTGCAATCCCATCGTCTTCACAAAATCATACCCCGCCGCCGTATTCGTGAACATGATCGTATTGTTGGGATCTTTCCCATCCCAGTCTACCCCAAGTGTCCCATTCTCGATATTCGTCGGCGACTGTGAGGCTCTGCTGACGCCGCCCACACCCGGGAGCCGCATCGCCTCCTCTTTGAATAATTTATATTTCCCCGTCAGATCGCCTTCCAGCGGAATATAGACCAGGTTTTCCCGGTTGTAACCCAGATTCACCGATTGCACATAATCCACCTGCCCTGCCACTACCATGGTACCTATTATGAGCAGGATGGACAACATGAACTGGAAAACCACCAAACCCCTGCGGAACCAGGTCGTCGCCGGGCTAAACCGCATTGTCCCTTTCAGCACGCGGATCGGCTGGAAAGAGGAGAGGAACAACGCCGGATAACTGCCCGAAACGACGCCCGTTATGATCGTCAGCACGACGAGGCTCAACCAGAAAGAAGCCGAAGCGTATGGGAATACAATCTCCTTCCCCGTAAGCTGATTGAAGGCCGGCAATGCCGCGAGCACGATCCCGGATGCAAAAACGACCGAAACCAGCGCCAGCAAAACCGCCTCGCTCATGAACTGGCGGATCAAGGCCGGCCGCACCGCCCCAACCACCTTCCGAATGCCGATCTCCTTCGCCCGCTTCACCGACCGCGCCGTTGTCAGATTCATGAAATTGATACAAGCAATTCCAAGGATGAAAATGGCCACAAGACTGAACAGGCGCACATACTCGACCCGGCCGCCGTCGATCTTGCCATTCACGATATGCCCATGCAAATAGATATCCCCGAAACGCTGTATCCCAAGCTCGATATAAAAGCTCTTGGAGAAGAATTTGTTGTACTTGGCAATGAAATGCGTGATCTGCTGATCGAACCGGCCTGGATTGGCATCCTTTCTAAGCAGGAGCAGCGTATGCGGCCCATTATTGCCCCAATCCTTCGCCCAATTATTATCGTCCAGATAAGCATACCAGTTGATCACATAGTCGAACTTTTCAGCAGTCACCGACGGCAGGTTCTCAAAGACAGCCATGACCTTCAAATCGCGCCGGTTCTCGTTCCGGATCGTCTTCCCGATCGCCGCCTCGGGACTGCCGAAGAAGGATACCGCCATCCTCCGGCTGATCGCCATGCTCACCGGGGCGGCAAGCGCCGATTCCGCCTTACCCTCCAGCAGCGGATAGCTGAACATCCGGAAGAAATCGGCGCCCGCAAACGCACCATCCTCTTTTAAGATTTTATCCCCCACCTGGAAAGTCATCCGCTCCCCGCCGTCGAAACCGGAAGACATCTCCACTTCCGGCAACAGTTTTTTCATCTCCTCCGGCAATACCCCCGGCGTAAAATGTCCCGACTCAATCTTACCGTCATAATATTGCCGCTCATAGACACTGTACAGCCGGCTACCATTTACATGGAAATTATCCACCGCTTCTTCATCCCTGATCCACAACAGGATGAGAAGGCTGCAGGCCATCCCGATGGCCAGCCCGAACAGGTTCAAAAAGCTATACCCCTTTTGCCTCCAGAGGCTCCGGAATGCGACCTTGACGAAATTCTTTAGCATGAGCGAGTTTTGAGTGATACTAACTGACGCACGAACGGAAGAAATGTTGCAGCCAATCCCTCTACCGCCAAATTTTCCGCCCCAGCCCCTTTTTAACATTTGTATAACAACTTCTGCAACGCAGAGAAATAACTATTGCGTTTTCAAATAGTCAAACCACTCACTAAAATAATTTTATGAGACGAATTTCCTCCGTAATCCTTTGTTTTATCGCCTCCGCCCTATTGTATAGCTGCAGCAGTTCCCGAAAGAACTTCGTCCCTTTCACCCGGGACCTACGCGCCAAACTCGAAAAGGAGAACATCGACCTCCGCCAGGTCCAATTCTACGTTGACCAGAAATTGGTCCTCTCCCGCAACCTGGGTGACCAGAAAGTAGAAGTGAAATCCGGGGTAGTGAAACTCGAGAACGGCCAGTACAGCAACGACGTCATCATCCCTGCTTTTACCCCCGGCATCTGCAATACCACCGACAACGACAGGCTCATGATCAGCTTTGAGAAAGGAAATAATGACCTCGCCTTCGGACCCGGCAGCGGCTATACGTTTAATCAATTTGTACTGTACGGCACGGAATGGAAGAATGGCACCGCCTCGGTAACCTACGATTCCAATAAGTTCCGGGCACGCTGCGGCACCTGCTCGGATATCGCCTCCGCGACCCTGGTCATCCGTAAAAGTGAATTGGACAAAATGGAAAGAAAAAGCAGAACCCTGAAAGGCAGAACAGTCTCCGACGCGAAATAACCACCCGCGATCACCACCGGACAGCTTCCGTGGGATCAATTTTGGCGCTCCCGTTAGTCAGTTCCTTGATGATATCTATTCGCCCGTCAATGATGGTCAACACCTTGATGTAATCCGGATTCATGATCTGGAGTATATACGACGTCTTCTGCCCATCATTGACCTCCGTCACGACATCTATTTTATAATCCGGAAACCTCCTTTTCACATTCTCCCCCAAATCGCTGGCGACCTCTTTTCCGTCATAGTACCTCACAGAGCTTAAGAAAAAACCACTGGGATCATAATAAGCGAGCTCATGATGCCGATCCAGGATGAATGAAACCTGGTAGCCTTGCGCATACTTGAACCAATACTCCCCTGTAGTCGCGTCGCGGAACCGCCGGTGGAACCGCCGAAAGGCCTTGGTGCTAAGCTCATTGATCGGCACATTACTGAAGAAATTATTCCCCGGGTCACTGTACCTGGCCACCGGCTCCTGCCGGCCTTCACTTCCCTGATGAGCAGCCACGAGAAGCGGAAACGCAAAAACCCCCAAAATTAGGGGGCGGATTAATAGAGCATTCATAGCGGGAATCGTTTTAAAGTAACTCCGTCAAAGGTTGGCGGTTGTTCTAAAGTTAACAATTACTTAATACGCGAGCAAATAAATCTTGCCATATCTTAAGCGGTTTTCTCTGGTGCTTATTATCGCCGGTCAAAAATTCCCGATATTTACTTTTCCTGACGGATCAGACCTATGCCTAAAAGACGAATCCCCCGACTTCTTACCGGCTACACTCACCACAACAAAGTCCGCCTGGTCCATGGCGGTGCCGACTACTTCGCCACCCTGATACAACTCATCGATCAGGCAACAGATACCATCCATCTGCAGACCTATATTTTTGACGGCGACGAGACCGGCCGACTCGTCTCCGCCGCCCTGCTGCGCGCCGCCGGCCGACAGGTTCAAATCTACATTCTCCTCGACGGTTACGCCTCCCAACACCTCCCGCCCGAGATCATCAGCAAATGGAAAGCCGCCGGCATCCGCTTCCGCTGGTTCTGGCCCTTGTTCAAAAGCCGCCATTTCTACCTCGGGCGCCGCCTGCACCACAAAGTGGTCGTCGCAGACGCCGTCTTTGCCATGGCCGGCGGAGTCAACATCAGCGACCGCTACAACGACATCGGCGGCCGACCCGCCTGGCTTGACCGCGCTCTGCTCGTGGAAGGCCAGGCTGCGCTCAAGTTGCACATCATCTGCCGCGATATGTGGACCAAGGCGTACTGGAAGCTCGACCGGCCCGGAAAACACAAAAGATTCCGCCACCTCCCCGGTATCATCCCTGAACAGGAATGCCTCGTGCGCGTTCGCCGCAACGACTGGGTCCAGGGCCTGAACCAAATCTCCCGCAGCTACATCGAAATGTTCCGCCAGGCCCACTCCCACGTCACCGTGCTCTCCGCCTATTTCATGCCCGGCCCCATCTTCCGCAAACAAATGGTGCAAGCCGCTCGTCGCGGCGTGAACATCCGACTCATTGTCGGCGCCGTCTCCGATGTGAAAATCGCCCGCTTCGCCGAACAATACATGTACCACTGGCTATTCGCAAACAACATCGAAGTTTATGAATACCAGGGAAGCATCCTGCACGGCAAAATGGCCGCCTACGACGGACTATGGATGACCAACGGGTCATATAATATTAACCGGATCAGCGCATACGCCAGCGTGGAATTGAATATGGATGTACGCAATAACGACTTCGCCGCTCAGGCAGAAGCGGACCTCAACGCGATCATCCGGGATCATTGCGTCCGGATCGATCCCAAAAGCTATTTCCTCCGCCACGGCTGGTTCCTTCGCCTCCGCCATTGGATAGCCTACGAGACCGTCCGCATCCTCTTCTTTTTGTTCACCTTCTATTTCAAACAGGAAAAAGAATCCAAACATCGTTAACGTCCCTCGATCCGCCGCACAAAGATCCTCCACGCCGCCCCATCCCAATCCTTCCACCGCCCCCGCTGAAGGACGAGTTGGTTATCCGCCGGATCCTCCAGGAAGTAATGGAACACAAACGGCGCCCGCCGGTCCCGCCAACCCTGGATCTCGCCAAACCTCATCACATTGAAGACCAACCGGTCCCCATATCTGCCGACCGTGTAATACCCCTGCGCAAACCGAAGCAGATACTCAACATCCTGCCGGCCCCGGAAAGCTGCCAACTCCTCTTCGTTCCGCGGCTGCCAACGCCATTCCAGCGGCCGCCCTGGCCCATCGAAGACCGATCGGTAAGCTGTATAGTACCCCGCACTATCCTCCGCCACCACATACCAAAGCCAAACGTTGAAAGGCGTCGGCGTTGTGAAAAAACGCGAAGCCCGGATGCCTTCTGCCCGCAAACCACGCCTAACTTCCCCATCGACACGCCATTTATTGTAAAGACCGTAACATAGATAACCACTGCTCAGCAGCAACCCCATCCAAGCCCACCGCCTCCTGGCCGGACTGCTCTGCCGGAGCACGGCCAGCATGAACGCCGCCAACCCCAACCACACCGAATACAACGGATCAACCACGAATAGAACATTAAAGGATACCCGATAATGACCAAATGGTTCAAACCACCCCGTGCCATACCCATTGAAAGCATCGATGAAAATATGTGAGAAAAGCTCCAGCCCTAAGAAGAAGACCCACCATCCCATCGTCATCCCCCTGGAGCGATAGGTCCGCCTCGCAACACCCCCCAGCAACACCGACATGACGGCCACAAAAAGAAAAGAATGCGTGATCCCCCGATGAAACCAGACATCCTTCGAAGTATCCAGCCAAAACGCAGCGAGAAAGTCGATATCCGGAAGACTATTCACCACCGCTCCAATAACAAGCGCCTTCTTCCCCAATTTCCGCCCCGCCGCGATCTCCCCGATAACCGCACCCAGCACAATATGTGTAATCGAATCCATAATAACAGAGCCCTGCAACCCTCCCGCCACCGCCGGCCCCCCTCACGCCATCTTTTCCAACACCCTCGTGTCCCCACTCGCCAATCCCGCAATCACCAAATCCGCCATATTGATAAAGAACCCATCCTCCATTACGCCCGTGATCCCGCTCACCCGCTCATGCAACCCCGCCGGATCAGGGATCAACCCAAACGAAGTATCGAGGATGTAATGCTGATTATCCGTCAAAAAAGGTGCTCCTCCCGCCATCCTCATCCGCGGCGTCCCACCTAACTCCTGCAGCCTCCGAAAAGTCAGTTCCCAACCAAAAGGCGCTACCTCTATCGGCAACGGAAATTTCCCCAACTGATACACCAGCTTACTCTCATCCACTATAATAATGTAGAACCGGGTCGCCGAAGCCACGATCTTCTCCCGCAATAACGCGCCACCCCCGCCTTTGATCAAATTCAGCCCTTCATCAACCTCATCCGCCCCATCGATCGTAATGTCCAAATGGTCGATCTCCGAGAACGGGACGATCGGGATCTCCAATTCCCTCGCCAGGCTCTCCGATTGGATGGATGTAGCAATAGCCCTCACCGAAAGCCCCTTCTTCACCTGCTCCCCAATCCCCCGGATCGCCCAATAAGCCGTCGACCCCGTCCCCAAACCGAGCGTCATCCCAGTCCGAATGTAGCTGACCGCCTTAGCCGCCGCCAACTTCTTTCCCTGCACCGCCGAATTCTCCATAACTGATTATTAAGTATTTAGTCTGGGAAGATAGGATTTTTCTAATTTCCGGGCACCCCCATAGGAAATATACCCCGATTCACTTAACTTTATGCCGCCAATCATTGTTATAGTCATCATGAACCCAGTAAGAGAACATAAGAATTGTTGTTGTTGCTGTTGTAGCCGATCCAAGGTTATTGGGTGGAGGATGACCTCTTATAGCTGATACAAAACTGCCAAAAAAGCAATCTGAAATAGTTGAAGCTCCACCACAAGTGGGGCTTTTTTATTTTTAACCTTAGTTGGCCTCCGGCCAACCCACGAGACACATATTTATCTCTTATGACAACGACGACCTTCTTTCCTGCCGACCCCGCCCTCCTCTCCGGCGTACGAGCCCTCGAGAACGAGATCGGCCATACTCCCCTATACCGCCTCACCCGCCTATTCCAACGACCGGGCGTAGAGATCTACGCTAAACAGGAATGGATGCAGCTATCCGGAAGCGTGAAGGCCCGCGCTGCATATAATATTATCCGCCACGCCATCGAGAAAGGGTATCTCAATGGCCATCGGACACTCCTTGACGCCACCAGCGGTAATACCGGTATCGCCTACGCCCTGATCGCTAAACGCCTGAATGTCCCGATTGCACTCTGTCTTCCCGAAAATGCCTCCCGGGAGCGAAAAGACATCCTCCGGTCCCTGGGTGTCAACCTCATCCTTACTTCCCGGTTCGAGGGCACCGACGGCGCGCAACAGGTCGCCAGGGTTTTGGCCGCCAAAGACCCCGATCGATATTATTACGCCGACCAATATAAAAATGACTACAATTGGCTGGCGCACTACCACGGCACGGCACCCGAGATCTTTGCCGAATTGCCCCATATCACCCACTTCGTCGCCGGGCTCGGCACCACCGGAACCTTTGTCGGAACAGGGCGACGCCTCCGGGAATTGCAGCCAGCCATTCGCCTCATCTCACTGCAACCGGACCATGCCCTCCACGGCCTCGAAGGTTGGAAACATCTCGAGACCGCCGTCGTCCCCAAAATCTATGACCCCTCGGTGGCCGATGCCAACGAAGAGGTCAGCACCGACGAAGCCTATGCGCTCATCAAGGAAGCCTTCCATACCGAAGGTCTCCTGCTCAGCCCATCCGCCGCCGCTAACCTCGTAGGCGCCATCCGCATCGCCCGACAGCTCGAATCCGGGACTGTTGTGACCGTCCTGCCTGACAATGCCGACAAATACAGCGAAGTCATCAATAAATTAATATAAACCAACCCTTCAACACCGCAATATGATCATCATAGAACCCAGGGTCAGGCAACTCCTCGGCGACGACGCCTTAAATACCTTCCCCGACGAATGCTGCGGATTCCTGTTCGGCCGTGAAGAACGGGACGGAACCCGGGTGGTCATCGACATTCTCGTCGTAGATAACTCCAAACCCGGAGACAAGACCCGCCGCTTCCAGATCTCTCCTCTCGACTACATGACCGCCGAACAACATGCCCTCGACCACGACTGGACCCTACTCGGCATCTATCATAGCCACCCGAAACATCCGGCCATCCCATCCGAACACGACCGGGTCGCCGCACAGCCCTATTTCTCCTATGTGATCATCTCCGTACCGGACAAAAACGATAAAGGATCGATCCATTTTCGTTCCTGGTTGTTGAACGATAACCAACAATTCGAAGAAGAAAAGATCGCAGATTATCAATTTATTTCATAGTCAAACAAAGCACCGAAAACATGGCAACCGTCATCATCCCCACTCCATTACGCAAGTTCACCAACAATACGGCCCGGCTGCAAGTGAGCTCCGGAACCATTCACAGCACGGTACAGGAGCTGACCCGGAACTTCCCCGATCTCAAGAAACACCTGCTCGACGAAGGCGGCAATATCCGGTCCTACGTCAATATTTTTATCGGCAACGACGACATCCGCGACCTTCAACACGAAAAGACCCCCGTAAAAGACGATACCGTTATCAGCATCGTCCCGGCCATCGCCGGGGGCGCCCCGGACAGCCCATTTACAAAGGAAGAATTGGCCCGCTACAACCGCCATATCATCATTCCCGGCTTTGGCATCGAGGCCCAGCAAAAACTTAAAGCCGCCAAAGTCCTCGTCATCGGTTCGGGCGGTCTTGGCAGCCCTGTCCTCCTTTACCTCGCCGCGGCTGGCGTCGGCACGATCGGCATTGTCGACTTCGACGTCGTCGACGACAGCAACCTGCAGCGCCAGGTCATCTTCGGCGTCAACGAGATCGGCAAACCCAAGGTGGAAGCTGCCCGCCGAAGGCTCGAAGGCCTCAACCCCTATATCCACCTCAACATCTATAACACGCATCTCAACTCCCAAAATGCACTCGATATCCTAAAGGATTATGACGTGATTGCTGATGGCACCGACAACTTCCCTACCCGCTACCTCGTCAATGACGCCTCCGTCCTGCTTGGCAAACCCAACGTCTATGCCTCGATCTTCCAGTTCGAAGGCCAGGTCTCCGTTTTCAACTATCGCATTGCCGGCGGCGAGCTCGGCCCCAACTACCGCGACCTCTACCCTGCTCCCCCTCCTCCCGGCCTTGTGCCTTCTTGCGCTGAGGGCGGCGTGCTCGGCGTCCTGCCCGGTATCATCGGCAGCCTGCAGGCCCTTGAAGTCATCAAGGTCATCACCGGCGTGGGCGAGACCCTCTCCGGCCGTTTCTATATCTTCGACGCCCTCAACTTTGAAAGCAGGACTTTTACCATCCGCCGCCGCGACGACAACCCCATCAACGGCAGAAACCCCACGATCAGCGCACTCATCGACTACGAACAATTCTGCGGCATGCGCGCCGTGGAAGAAGCGCCGCTGAAAGAGATCACCGCGAAAGAGTTATATGACTGGCAGGTGAAAGGCGAGAAATTCCAGCTGATCGACGTCCGCGAACCCCACGAATACGATATCGTCAATATCGGCGGCGAACTGATCCCGCTTGGCACCGTCAGCGACAACAGCAACCGCATCGACAGCGACCGGAAGGTTGTGGTGCATTGTAAGGTCGGTGGCCGTAGCGCCAAGGCCATTCGCGAGCTCCAGGAAAAATTCGGGTTTACCAACCTCTACAATCTCAAAGGCGGTATCCTTAGCTATATCGACGAAGTACAACCCGAGCTCACAAAATATTAATATGCTAACAACCTCCCCAACGCCTCCTCCACCTTCGAGGCGCTGGGCAACATCGCCGCCTCCAAACCCACATTCATCGGCACCGCCGGCAAGTCCAGCGCCCCCAGCACCGACACCGGCGCATCCAGTGAAGCCCAGCAATTCCGCGCCACCCGCCCCGCCAGCGCCTCGGCAAACGAATTATTCTGCTGCTCCTCCGTCAGCACCAGACACTTTCCATGCCTGCGCACAGAAGAATACACCAATTCCTCATCCAACGGAAACAAGGTCCGAAGATCGACAATCTCTACCTGCCCCGGGAACGAACCCGCAGCAGCTAACGCCCAATAGACCCCCATCCCATAAGTGATCACACAACTGGTCTCTCCACTCAAAACCCAGTCCTCATCCGCGGCCAACACGACACACCCTTTCCCAAGCGGCAGAATATAATCGCGGGAAGGCTCGACCGTCTTCGCCCCTTCCGTCCCCGGCACCTTACTCCAATATAACCCCTTATGCTCCAGCATCACGACCGGATTAGGGTCCAGGAAAGCCGCCTTCATCAAGCCCTTCATGTCAGCCGCATTCGACGGATATACCACCTTGATACCCTTGATCGACAGGAGCGTCGTCTCGATACTGCCGGAATGATACGGGCCGCCGCCACCATAAGCCCCGATCGGGATGCGGATAACCGTCTGCACCGGGAACTTCCCCAGCGACAGATAACAGGACTTGGAGATCTCCGTCACCAATTGGTTGAACCCAGGATAAATATAGTCGGCAAACTGAATTTCAACGATCGGCTTTGCCCCAACCGCACTCATCCCCAGCGTAGAGCCGATAAGATACGCTTCCTGTATAGCGGTATTGAATACGCGATGATCCCCGAACTGCTCTGCCAGCGTGGCCGCCTCCCGGAAGACCCCACCCAGCCGCCGACCGACATCCTGGCCATACAGCAATGCTTCCGGATACTCCTCCATCAGTTCCCGGATCGCAAAAAGCGCCGCATCCACCATCATCACTTTCTCCCCGCCCGAAGGCGCCCGATTCCCCGATTCCGATACCACAGGCGTGGGCGCAAACACATGTTCCCAAACACTCGCCGCCTCCGGCTCCGCCGCATCCACCGCCCGCTGGAATTGCTCCTTAACAAAAACCGCCGCGTCGCGCTCGATTGCCTCCAACTGCTCCTCTGCAACCCCGTTGAACCGCAGCTGCGCCCGCAGCCTCGGCACCGGATCATTCGATGCGCATAATTCCAAATCATGCGCATCCCGGTAAAATTCCCTCCGCACCCCACTGGTATGGTGGCCAAGTAACGGAACATACGCCTGCACAAGAAAAGGCCCGGCGCCAGCCCTCACCTCGGCGATCACCCGCCCCATGGTCTCATAGCTGCCGGGAAAATCGCTCCCGTCGATCCTCAACCGCCTCATCCCCCTGAAACCCGCCGCATACTCATACGAATCCATCGCCCGCGCCTCTTCCGCACGCACGCTGATCCCCCAATTATTATCCTGCACCAGATAAATGATCGGCAATTTTTTGAGCACGGCAAACTGAAAGGCCTCGCTGACCTCGCCCTCCGTTACACTCGCATCCCCGAGCGAACACACTACCACCGGCGACTCTCCGCCAGGCCCGCGGACCAGCAGCGGAGACCCGATCCCTTCCAGATAAGCCAACCCCTGCGCAAGCCCGGTCGCCGGGATCGCCTGCATCCCGGTGGCGCTGCTTTGATGAAGCATATTGGGACGATCCGTCCCCCTGTAATTTGGATGGGAATAATATTCACGCCCTCCGGTAAAGATATCACCCCCCTTCGCCAGCAACTGCAACATCAATTGATAAGGCTCGAAGCCCAGGCCGAGTAAAATACTTTCATCCCGGTAATACGGGCTGATCCAGTCACAAGGCTGTAAGTGAAAAGCGGTCGCCAGTTGGATGGCCTCATGACCGCGGGAAGTGGAGTGTACGTATTTGCAGATCGAACGGTTCTTCTCATATAGAACCGCCATCTCAACAGCAGCCCGCATCAGCCGGTAGGCTTTTAACAGGTTATCGACGGTGATCATGGGACAAGGAAGAAAGGTTACTTAATCTCGATCGTGAACAGACTGTCATCCTCGATAAACCCTTCCAACTCATCTCCAACCACACACTCGCCTACACCGGCAGGAGTCCCCGTGAATACCAGGTCACCGATATTGACAGAAAAATAATTGGAGATATAAGAGACGATCTTGTCAAAGCCGTTGATCATCATATTGGAGTTCCCCTGCTGCACCAACTCCTTGTTCTTATACATGCAGAAATTGATATCCTTTTTGTTCTTGACATTCTGAAATGGGATCCACTTACCGATGGCAGCGGAATTGTCCCAGGCCTTAGCCTTTTCCCAGGGCAGCCCTTTCTCTTTTAGCTCCGTTTGAATATCCCGCGCCGTGAAATCGACCCCTGCCGTCACTGCGTCGTAATACTTGCTGGCGAACCGATCCTGGATGTATTTGCCATTCTTGGAAATGCGAAGAACCAGCTCACATTCATAATGAAGCTCGTTCGTAAACTCCGGATAGTAGAAGGGAGTATGGGCCTGCAGCAATGCGCTCTTTGGCTTCATAAATATGATCGGCTCATCCGGAACTTCATTATCTAACTCCTTGGCATGAGCCACATAGTTACGGCCAACACAGAATATTTTCATATTCAATCAGGGTTTTTATTTGCGAGAGATATGTCATCAAAAAAATGACACATCTCCGGCAATAAGTTAATAGCTACATAGGCATATTGAATATCAAAATACTTACTCATTAAGGATGAATGCAATATTTATGCGAAAATAAAGATTCCCGTTAACAAATCATAGTTCAAACTCCAAATTATTGTACAGGTTCATCGTCCGGTCAATCCCAATGCTGACAAAGCTTTCGATCAATTCGACCGCTTTCCCGATCTTCATTCGGACCAGCGGCAGCTCCTCCGGACCCCACTTCCCCAACACATATTCGACCTGGCTGCCCCTGGGGAAATTATTGCCGACCCCAAACCGTAATCGGGGGTAGGAGCTCGTGCCAAGCGATTCCTGGATGCTCGTCAACCCGTTATGGCCGGCATCACTTCCACCGGGCCGGAGCCGGAATTTACTAAGCGGCAGGGCCAGATCGTCCAGGACGACCAGGAGATGCTCCGGGCTGATACTCCCCTTATCCATCCAGTATTTCACCGCGCGGCCGCTCAGGTTCATATAGGTCGTGGGCTTAACACAGACCAGCACATTCCCCCGCACTTTGATCTCCACCTTTTCGGCTAACCGCTCCACCCCAAAGAACTGCTCATGTTTGGCCGCCAACGCATCCAGGACGTCGAACCCAATATTGTGCCGGGTGCCCGCATACTCGACACCAATATTACCCAGACCGACTATCAGGAACTTTGTTGCCACAACATCCGTCATCTTTCCGTATCCCGGCTTAGCCGGTAAAAATGTGCGGGAAATCCACTTTCAATGAAAATTTGTGGATTTCCCGCAAACCTAGAAATTCGCCTTCGCCACAGGCGAAGGCTCTTTCGCGACCTTCGGTCGTATCTGACCTATCGGTCGAGCCGGCCTCCAGCCGGCTCCTATAGCAAAAACCCGGTTAAATGCTAACCGGGCTTCCGCTAAGAAAAAAATTATTTTTTGGCCGCAGCGGGCTTGGCGGCAGCAGCACCGGCAGTCGCGGGTGCAGCAGCGGGAGCGCCGGCAGCAGGCTTGGCAGCAGCAGTAGCACCACCAGCAGGTGTAACGGCAGCCTCTTCCTGTTTCAGCACACGCGTCAGCACGACCGAAGCGATCGGGATCCGCGGCGAGTTCAGGATCTCATAATTCTCAGCCTTCACATCTTCCACCCGTACATTGCCATTTAACTCCAGCTCCGTCAGATCGACTTCGATATTCTCCTTCAGGAATTTCGGAAACGTCTTTACTTTCAGCGACTTCATCTTCGTGACCAGCTTACCGCCATCTTTCACGCCTTTAGCAGCGCCGGTGAACTTGATGGGGATAGTCGCAATTACCTTCTTATCTTCCACCAGTTCCAGGAAATCCGCATGGATCAGGTCGTCGCTCACCGAGTCGAATTGCAGGTCCTTCAGGATACACCTGTACGAATTGCCGCCAACTTTGATCTCTGCAAGCTGGAAATCCGGTGTATACACCAGTGTTTTAAACGCAGTCGCAGGAGCCGAAAAGTTCACCTCCTTTGCACCCCCGTAAATTACACCGGGCACTTTTTCCTCAGAGCGAAGCTGGCGGGTGGCTTGTTTGCCAATTTCGGTCCTGAGTTGTCCTTCGATTGTAATCGTCTTCATTATATGTTTGTTTAAAAATTACGCTCAACCTAGATCGCCCGCCTCACCGCATTTTTCCCCTCCCTACTTCTCCCTCAACTGCGAATGAATGAACAGCCCCGTTATACTCCTGTTCTCATGAGCATTGCGGATCGCAACCGCAAACAACTCCGCCACACTAAGTACCTTGATCTTCCTGCTCGGTTTTGTCAACGGGATCGTATCGCAAACCACCAGTTCTTCCAACACACTGTTATCTATGTTCGCATAAGCATTCCCGCTCAATACCGGATGCGTACACAACGCCCGCACACTCTTTGCCCCCTTCTCCATCAATAAGCCCGCTGACTTGGCCAGCGTCCCCCCTGTATCCACCAGGTCATCCACCAATACGATGTCCTTATTCGCTACGTCCCCGATCACCACCATACTCGCGATCTCATTGGCCCTTTTCCGGTGCTTATCGCAGATCACCATCTCCGCATTGAAATAGCTCGCAATCTCCCTCACCCGGTTGGCACTACCCACGTCGGGGGCCGCAAAGGTAAGATTTTCCATCTTAAGTTGCTCAATGTAGGGGATAAAAATGGCGGAACTGTCCAGGTGGTCAACCGGAATGTCGAAATAGCCCTGGATCTGCGGCGCATGGAGGTCCATCGTAATGATCCTATCGGCTCCGGCCGACACTAACATATTGGCTATCAATTTACTACCAATCGCTACCCTCGGTTTATCCTTTCGGTCCTGCCGCGCATATCCATAATACGGAATTACCGCAACGACCTTATAGGCCGACGCCCGCCGCGCGGCATCGATCATCAGCAGCAGCTCCAGCAAATTTTCAGCGGGCGAAAATGTACTCTGTATCAGGAACACCATGTCCCCGCGAATACTTTCATTAAAAATGGGCTGAATTTCTCCGTCACTAAACCGCTGGATAGTGACCTTTCCTGCAGGATGACCGAATTGGCGGGCTATCTTCTCGGTCAGATACTGCGATCCGGTACCGGAAAAGATCTTGGCTAAATGCTGCATAGATGAATTGTAAAATATGGCGCTAAGATAAGCAATCCACTTACAACCAACTCCCACCCCTCACAAAAATACAAACCGCAAAACCCCCGTCCAAATACGCGATTCCGCACCAGGATCACGGCCCTCCCGTCTCGAAAAAAAGAGAGGCCTGCCCGCTCAAGTCGGACGGCCTGACAATACATTGTTCTATGTTCAAGTCGACTTCACCCGCATCCGGGCAAAGCTAACCTGGCGACTCCTGCCTTAATTGACAGATGCCAGCTGCTGCGTCTTGGCAGAGCTCGCTACAGCAGTTTTTTCGACCGCCTTGGACACCGGTCTCGAATTAACCGCATAGAAAATAGAGGAACATACAAAGATGGAGAAGAAAAGGGCGACTACATACATACCTACGCAAAAGAACAAAGGCTGCCAGCCACCGATAGCATTGAAGGTTGAGCGTTTCATTGGATTTTAGATTAAAAGTTTTCAAAGGCTGAGCTCTCACTCAGTATTAACGATGTACGGATAAACGGGAAAATACCTTCTGTATTTCATTTTCCCAATTCAAAATACAAAATAATGGTTAATATTGATAAATGCAAGCGGCGGAACCAATTATCCCGCAAAAACATCACCTTATCAAACACTGGGCAAAAGACGACCGCCCTCGTGAGAAGCTGATACTCAAGGGCCCCGAAGCCCTTAGTAACTCCGAGTTGGTATGCCTTATCCTTGGCAGGAACACCCCCAAAAAGAGCGTTATGGAACTTTCCCGGGAGCTCCTCCAAAGTAACCGGTTTAACCTTCAAACACTCGCCAAATCATCTGTCCAGGACCTCCTGAAGCTAAAGCTCGAAGGCTTTGGCATTGCTAAAGCCGCGGCCATTATTGCCTCCTTCGAACTGGGCCGCCGCCGCCAAGCCGGCCTAACCACCGAAAAACTCCAATTCAAAGACAGCAAAGCCGCCGCCCAGTACGTCCAACCCCTCCTCGCCGACTATCCCTACGAGGTCTTCGGAGTACTCTTCCTCGATCAGGCCAACGGACTCAAACACTTCGAATTGATCAGTAGAGGCGGCATCACGGCCACCTATGTCGACCCCCGCCTCATCTTCAAAACCGCCATCCGGGAAGAAGCCGTCAGCCTCATCGTCTGCCACAACCATCCCTCCGGTAACCTTCGCCCAAGCCACGCCGACGAAGTGCTGACCAGCCGGATTAAAGAAGGTGCTAATTATTTGGATATTAAACTATTAGACCATATTATCGTCGCCCCTCAAGGCTATTTCAGCTTCGCTGGCGAAGGCTTGATCTAACCTTACCCCTCACGCCTGCGCCGTCGGCCCGCCAAAATTCAACGGCAACTGCACCTCCTCCAGGTCCTGGATCTTGCCGTTCGCCACCTCGAACCGACCCACGTTCTCCGTTAATGCCTTCATAAACCGTTTCGCGTGCTGCGGCGTCAGAATGATCCTCGACCGTACCTTGCTCTTCGGCGTCCCCGGCATCACGTTCACAAAATCAATGACGAACTCCGCATGGGAATGCGTTATGATCGCCAGATTCGCATACTGCCCCTCCGCCACTTCTTCACTGATCTCTATATTCAGCTGGTTGTTCGGTGTCTGCTCTGCCATATATTGATTTTAGGCAAATATAAACTCCCGCCGCCAATAACAAAAAGGCCGTCCCGGCCAAAGTCCGGGACGGCCCAAAAAAATATTCAGGTTGCGGCAACTATTGAGGAGTTAACGTCTCAGTGATCTCCCGCAGGTTGCCCGATCCATTGTAGTACAAATAGGACAGGGTAAAGATTCCCGTCGAAGGATCAAATGTGCAGCTACCGTTATTGGCCAGGTTGGCAAACGAATTGCCCGAAGTAGCCTGCCCGACAGTCACCGAATTATCCGGATTGACCGTCAAATCCATAAAGTCGGCAGTCAGATCGGCTAACTGAGTCTGTGAGGTGGTATTGGTGACATAGGTCATCGTAACTGTCCCGGCGATCGACGCCGTACCCGCGACGCCCGAGGCGACGGTGGCGCCCGCATACAAAGTCCTTGTCCCGCTCGCGGTGTAGTTCCCGCTGTATTGGTTGGCCGGTGTGATGATCAGCACATAGACATTCAGGTTGCTGGCCACCACCGACCCGCCGCCGGTAGCGCCCGTGATCGTCAGCGGCAGCGCATAGGATTGGGTGAAATCAATGGACGAGCCGAAAAAGGATACTCCGAAATTGATCAGGTTCTTGCCGGAAGGGATCGTGACGGTCCCGCTGTTCTGAATGCTGTAATCCGCGGCAGGGAGCAGTATATAGCTTGTTCCGTTCGCCGCATTATAGGCATCCAGTGAAGCCTGCGGTGCACTGACCGATACCTGGACCGACGTCTTCAGATAAAGGCTGGCCACGCCGAGGGATACCTCCACGCTGTCAACCGCAGGAGAAGTCTGGCTGCTTGTACCCAGCACCGCGACTGAAGTTGATGTACCACCCTGGCCGTCGGTCTGGAAACTGATGACGGGCGCGCTGGTCGAAAAATCTTGTACCGGCCCGGTATCCTTCAGACAGGAACTGAACAGCAAAATAGCTGAGCCCATCAGTCCTAAGGTGATCGTTCTTGTATTTGTAAGGAATTTCATTTAAACAAATTTAGAGTGAATGACTTACTGGTTCCAGAATATTTTCGCGGTGAACTGCGCCTGCTGCGGAAGCTGCGGCACATTCGCCCCATTTGTATTCAGCTCGCTCTGCGGATACAGGAAGCGAACAGGGATTTGCGGCTGGAGATGCGTCGGCGATGCCGTGATCGGCAGAGTGGGAATTCCGGTACGGCGGTAATCACAGTAAGCCTCGAACCAGTTGATCCCGTTCAACGCCGCCCATTTCTGAGTCAGGATCGCTTGAAGCGGATTAGCCGTCGACGCCGTCCAGTCTACATTCACCTGCCCGGACGTATAGTAGGCGGTGGCATCTGCGACCGGATCTCCCGCTCCCTGAACGCCGGAATACAAATAAACATAACTCTGCGTGATGGCCGATTGATACAGCGTCTGTGCATTGCCCGTCAGCCAGCCCCGCTGAATCGCTTCCGCTTGCAGGAACAGTGCCTCGAAATCCGAAAAGATCCACTCGTCCTGGGAATACCCCTTTAACAATCCCGGCCCTACCGCCGACGTACTGCTGTTCGGCACAGAGTTGGGATCACCTTCGTTGTTGCCCGCAATGGTATTCCCGACGGCCGAATAGAAGTAGAATCCGCGGTTATCCCCCGTATTTAGATAAAAGTTCACCCCGTAAGTATCGGCACGGTAATAGTTCTGCGTAGTCGTTGTCGACCCCGTTACCGTGTAGAAATTACCGAAGAAAGGATTGATCTTTCCAGTCGAAGCCGAGTAACCGGGGTTGACAGCCGCGCCCTGGCCGGCTCCGATAAATCCATAGCTTTGCGTGGCTGCGATCTCGTTGCCGATAAAGGTCTGCTGTGACGATATCTGCGACTGATGCATCAACAGTTTCAGCTTCACCGTATTGGCAAACTGTTCCCACAAGGCCATCCGCGTACCCGGGTCGCTGGAACCTGCCGCACTGGCGCTGCCATACACCAGGTCATATTGATTGTCCGTATTGATCTGAACGGACGTAGCCAAATTGGCATAGAAATACTTGGCCGTGTCGAAATAAATAAATGAGCTGTCCAGATCCGCCACCAGCATGTTATAGATGGTCTGCGCGTCATCATATTTCGGCGTGACGTTCGTAGCCACCTGGAATGCCTGTGAATAGGGAACATTATTGAAGGCATCGACCAGCTGTGAGAATGTAAAAGCCTCCATCACCTTGGATACCCCGATATAGAAAGGATCACCCGACGCCCGGCCCTGGGCCTCGATATAGTTGTAATTGCTGAGATTACCGTACATATTCACCCATTCGCCATTCGCATAGTTGTTGGAAATGTTGTAGGTCTCCGTTTGAACGTCCGGAACATAGTTGCCGCTCCGGGACCAGTATCCCATCCAGCAAGGCAGGTTGATAAAATCACCTGCCATATCCGACGCCGTACCCACCAGCGCCGCGGACAGGACTACATTGGGCGTGACCACCGTCGGCTGGTTGGGGTTTATGTTTAATCCTTTAAGCGATTTTGTACACCCGCTCGCAAAAAGGCTTAGCACAAGAACCGCCATCATTACTCTTTTCATATTCAAATATTTTACCATTGTTATGATTTTGATTCATTGGATTAGAAAGTGAATGTTATGTTGCCACCCCAGATCCGCGTAGGCGGCGTCTGATATTCAGAGGTCTTACCCGTTGCATTCGAATTGTCGTCAGCAAACTCGGGATCGGACCAGAAGTTCGACTTTGGGCGGAACATAAGCAGATTCCGGCCATTCACTCCGACCACGACTCTCTTTATAAAGCCCGTGCGGCCAAGCAGCGAAGCGGGCACCTCATAGTTCAACGCGACTTCCCGGAGTTTCCAGAACGCCGCGCTCGTAATATAGGGCGTGCTCACACCGGAGGTGTATACCGTCGGCCAGAAACCTGCGCCGCCAATATTCCCACCGTTATTGACCGCTACGCTCGTGTTGGGCGCATATTTTCCTCCTTCCAGCACTTCGGAATTCGGGAAGATGAACCGCTGACGGCCATTCTCCGCCGAGTGAAACGATACCCCGGTAAAATCCAGCTGTACGCCCGCCTCGTTCATGATCTCGTTGCCGCCGCGGTATTCAGCCACCGCTGATAACGTAAAGCCCCTATACGAAAGAGAGGTGGTGATACCCAGGATGTCCGTGGGGTTTGTATTGCCATAGATCTTGTTGTTCGGGTCGATCGACGGCATCCCCGTGACCGGATCTACGATGACCTTTCCGTTGGTTGAATCCCGAAACCAATCCGTCGCTTCTATGACGGGATAAGGTTTACCCTTGACCGCAAAGATACCCCCGCCAAGACCGCCCGTGAAACTGCCGATCTGCAGCTGGTTCACGCCAGGAAGCAGTTGGTCAATCCGGTTTTGATAGTGGGCATAGTTGACACCCACGTTCCAGGTAACATTTTTGGACTTTACGACCGTTGCATTTACGTCCAGTTCGACGCCCTTGTTGGTCACCTGGCCCGCATTGATGACTTTGTTTGCAAAACCCGTCGCGGCGGAGATCTCGGCGGTCAGGTTAAGGTCCTTCGTCACACTGTTATAATATGTCCCCTTGAAGTTAAACCGATTGTTTAGGAATCCCAACTCGACCGTTCCCTCTTCCTCTGTCGTCTTTTCAGGATTTATCAAAGGGTTCAGGTAGGTGTTGGACTGGGAATATCCGCCGATATTCCCGAACGGGAAACCCGATGGCGGATTGAACGTATTGATCAGAGAGTAAGTGCCGTAGGGATTTCCGCCAAGGTTGATGTTGGCGACCTTCGTCACGCCGCCGCTGATCTTGCCGAATGACAACGTCCGGCTATTCTTAAGCCCGCTGAAGGCATCCGTGAAGACAAAGGACAGGTCGGCGCCCGGATACTCGAAATGCCACTTGCTCGGATCCAGCACCGAGTTCCATTCGTCGCGGTTGGACAAATGCAGGAAGAGGAAGTCCCTCCAGCCAATCGTAGCGTCCTCATAGATCGAATACTCCCTTTGGGTATAAGAAGTCTCATTGTAACCCGGCGTCCCCAGCACGCTCGAGATATTGTAGAAGCCGGGGAATTGCAGATTATCGCCCTCCACGGAGATCAGCCGCTGATTTCTCTGCTCATAGTTCCAGCCCACCAGTGCCTTGAAAGAAAAATCCCCGGTCTCCTTATTTAAGGCTATGATAGCGTCATTGTTCAACCTTTGTTCAAAAAAGCTCTCGTCAAATTCAGACGGCGCCAGATATTGCAGGCTGCTCGGAATATTACCAGCCTGCCAGGGATCTGCGATCGCCCAAGGCGCGAAAGTGATCCCTGCACGGGTGATCTTCTGCTCCACGGTCGACTGCGTCACACCCGCCCGGTCGGATACCGACAACCATGGGGTGATCTTGTAGGAGAGGTTCACATTGCCGAACAGGTCATACGTGCTGACTTTATTCCTGGAATTATCGATGGTCCAGTATGGGTTCGTGGCATAGGCATTGTAGTACCCGTTAGGATCCGCATGCGGATTGCCGGATACGTTCTTGAAATCCGTGAGCGGAACCCAGCCCGCAGTATTCAGCACCTCGAAATAAACCGGCCGGCCGGAGAATACCCCGCCGTTGGTCTGATTGTAACTGAGCCCCGCCGTGTTGTCATTTCGTTGATTGTAGGAGAAGCTGTACTCCGCCTTGAAATTTTGATACGTCCTGGACCCGTTAAGACGGACATTGTCACGCCGTGACTGATCTTCCGGCACGATCCCGTTGATAACGGCATCCTGAAGGCCCATATAGAAGGTCCCTTTGTCGTCTCCCGAGGAATAAGTCGCGTCGAATTGATTGGTAAATCCGGGCTTATTGAAAAAGGCCTTGATGGGATTCTTATACGTAAATGGAACGAACATGGTATCGAGGTGATTGACTGTCCCGTCCGGGTTGAAGATCGGCACCCCCAGCCCAAGCGGGGTCAACTGACCGTTATACACCGGGCCGTAACTCTGGTTCTCATACGGAACGTTTTCCACCGTTCCATCTGGATTGGTGTAGGAACCTTCCCCGCCGTAGGAACCGAATTGCGTCTGCAACTTCGGCAGATAAGACAACGAATTCCATTGGACGGTATTCCCGACGGTGATCGTCGGCTTGCCCCGGTTGCCATGCTTGGTCGTGATGACCAGCACCCCGTTGGAGGCCTTGGAGCCATACAATGAGGCTGCAACGGCTCCCTTTAGCACATTCACCGACTCCACGTCCTCCGGATTGATCTTGTTGATATAGCCGACATCGTCGATCGGCTCCCCATCGACAACCAGTAGGGCCTGGTTGTTCCCCGTGATCGACCTGTTTCCCCGAAGCACGATACGCGTCGCCGGATCGACCCCGTTATTGGTCAGGTTGACCTGGAGGCCTGACACTTTCCCCTCCAGTCCGGTCGAAATATCGATCACCTTTGCCTGCGTCAACTCTTTGGTGTTGATCTTTGCCGTAGAATAACCCAGCTCCCTGGACTGCCGCTGGATACCCAACGCAGTCACGACCACTTCCGACATGCTCGTCTCGTGATGCTCGACGACGATCGACATTGGTCCGTTGACTGAAACCGGCACTTCCTTGTTCGTGACGCCGGCCCCGGAAATGATAAGCGTCTCACCGTCCTTCGCTTTAATTGAAAAATTGCCGTCCGCATCCGCACTGACCCCAATCTTGGTGCCCTTGATGCGGACCGAAGCAAACGGCACAGGCAGTCCTGCCACATCAGCGACTTTTCCCGTGATAATTTTTGGTTGTGAAAATGCAAATAGCGTTAGGCCCAACAACACCATCAGCATTGATAGAAATTTTCTCATGTGAGTTTTGTTTTAGTTTGGCCGAATGCCAGCCATCCGACCGATAGAGGAAAATAATTAAACCAGGGTAATTTGACTTCGTTCAGGAATTTTGACAGAAATATAGCTTGCAAACCTGTCAGTACCATGCAGTAATTCCAATTTGGAACGTGGACTACAGGCCATCTCCGAAGATTGATTCGGCAATTTTCTCATGTGACTCTTTTTAGTGTTTGACTCAGAGACCTTCTAACGAAAACAAAAAAAGTGTTTCAGCTTCAAATTTTAATGGACGGAAAAAAACAGTACACATATGAATATTTATCATATTCATATGAACCGTTAAAATTTTGTCAATGATAGTTAAAATCTTGACAATAAATTTCCGTCGGATGCTGCAACTGAACGAATATTCCAGGTATATTTCGGTAGAAACAGGTAGAATATTCCTGATAATCAAGCCAAAGCAAAAAAGTCTGTAATTTTGTTAACGGGCTGTTAAGGCCCCGGTTCATTGATTACAGGAGCTGACCAATCCTATTAAAAAAAAATCATCTATATCGTCATTGCGATGCGCGGCGAAATAGTCGTCCGTTTTCTGCCTGGCTTCAGCCATCGCCTCACGGATGGCCTTCTTTTTCAGCTCCACTTTTTTGGCTTGCTTTCCACCCGGAGTCATGACATAATACTCGCTCACATCAACATACTCGTCATAGTTATTACCCGTTTCCACCAACCCGTCCGAGTGAAAGTCCGCTTTCTTTAAGGTCGTCCTGATCAGTTTATACAGGCCAAAACCCAAGCCCGATGCCCCCGGCTCGACCAGCTGCTGGAAGAATACATTCGGCTGAACCGCTTGCAGCCGCACGAATGTCATTGACCGCCCTGCGCTTGTTAACATAAACGCCTTAATATTCTCGCCATCAACCTGAACCACCGTCTTCTGATCGGTCAAAAACAGGTCATGGGATATTTTATCGTAGTTGTACAGAAGGCTGTCTTTAGAGATAACAACCCCATTTTTCGTCGTTACCACTCCGCCGACCCAATTCGGGAACAGGTACCGGCTGCCCTTCGTATCCTCCTTTCCCATATGAAAATTGACAAAGGAACCAACGGCCCGCGAGCTGCCGTTAGCATTCCCGGCTACATCGTTCGTCAGGTCCTGGATCGCCTGATCGATCCGAATAGAATTGTCATTCGTCTGAGCCTTAGCGCCCAACCCAATACCCAACATTCCGATAACGATAAATTTGCCTTTCATGTCAGCCGTTTTGCGTAAATTAATTAAAAAAAGGGAACCTTCCATACGACGCCCTTTTAAAATAGGATTAAAAAAACTACAAAAAAAGGCCGGCAATGCGCCGGCCTTTTCAAATATAGCGTCAACAAAGATCTTATTGATTGTATCTATCGATCACCGTTCGGGGTCCGCCACCTGTTAAAACCTGGTAGAAAAATTCATAGTTCCCATTTACCGGGTCCGCCACAATAACGACCGGGCTCGTGGTGACCGTCACCCCATTGCCTGCCATCGTCGCAACGTCAGCCGGATTAAGCACAACCGTGAAATCGCTTAATACCCCACCCGTATTGGTGAAAGAAACCTGGTACCTGGGCTGAATATAATATCCGCTGTTCACAGATATTTCCGTCGGCGAGATGGGAATAAACGTCGCTGAAAGATTAGAACCCCCGCCACTGGTAGCACCTGTGCTGTCCGTATTGTTCCAGCGGGTCCAATTCCATACGTAATTGCCGGCAATCGGGTTACCCACCACATTAAAATAAATAGTCCCCAGATTTCCGCTGATCGTGCAGCCCGGAGCCTGCGTGATCGTTAAAGGCAGCATGTAACTGGCCGAGGGGCTGACCTTCCACGGATAGAAGATGACATAGAAGGTATCGAGCCGGTTCTGGTTCCCTGCCTTCACGGTTCCGGTCAGCGTTGGAATAGTAATAGTGGAATCGGGGAACAATTGGAATTGAACATTACTCGGATTCGAAATATAGTTGCTCAAAGCCGTCTGATCGACCGTCAAAGTAATCGGAATATCCTTTGTCGGCGGATAATCGGAGGCGATATTCACCGTAAACCAAACCGTATCCGCAACGGTGTCGCCCGACGGCCACGCGAGATTGGCATCTGCTATATAGGCGAGACCTGAAGCCGGCTCATTCGGAGTAGGACTCGTGTTGGATGTCGTAATCTCAGCGATATACGTCCCATTAGTAGAGGCGAAGTCAACATTCGGCTTATCCTTCAGGCAACTGAATAGGGACAGCGTCATAAGACCGGTAATTAATATAAGAATTCGTTTCATAATTGTTGTGTTGTAGTTTTATTAAGGCATCCAGAAGATCTTCGAATTGATCACATCAATCGTCCCCTCTGCATTGGTATTCGCCGAATTGGTCGTATACTCATCTGTCGGATAGATCAAACGGACCGGCGGATGCGCCGCCGTCGTGCCTGGATAGATGGACACAGGAATATTATTCGGGATGTTCAACCTTTTCCAGTTGTTCCAGCTGGTGATCGGATCGAACACATTCAACGCCGCCCACTCCTGCGTGATGATCAGCGTGGTCGGGTCCGGCGCGCTCGTCCAGTTCGTAGCGGGGTTCGCCTGCGCCATATACGTGTCAGCCGAATCCAGATAGTTGGCCGATGTGTTTTGAAACAGAATACGGAAATTTTCCTCAACCGCTGACTTATAAGCCGCGGCGGCGCTCGTTACCGTTGTCCCCGGGCTGATAATACCCCGTTGCAGCGCTTCGGCTTGGAAAAATAGGCTTTCAAACGCCGGGAGGATGTAAGAGCTTTCAGTCTGCGTTTGCAGGATACCGGGACCGACCGCCGAAATCACCGTGTTGTGCTCGGAACCGACCTGGCTGCCAAAGGCGCGCCCACGGATAACCCCGTCCCCATTCAGGGCATAGTAGCGGTACGCCCGCGGGTCATTATTGTTCAGATAAAAATTGACGGCATAGGTACAGGCCCGGTATAGGTCATGATCCTCATAGTCCGAGCCGCCCGTCGAGAACCCTGTGTTCTGCCAAATCGGGGTCTGCTGTGCCTGGCTGGCGTTTGAATAACCCGGGTTCACTGCCGCGTCGGTACCGGCGCCCAGGAAATCATCCGCCGTCATCCCGCTCAGTTCCGAGGAGATCAGCGCACTCCCGCCGGAATATTGCGTCAGGTTCAGCAGGATCTTGAGCTTGACCGTATTGCCGAATAGGACCCAGTTGCTCATATTGCCCCCGAATAGGACATCGTATTTCCCGGGGTTGTCAGCATTCCCGTTAGCGCCCTCGATAGCCGCGATCCCGGAGTCGATCTTATGAACGATGCCGGTGTAGACAGTCGCCGCATCGTCGAATTTCGGGTAGTTGATCACACCGCCCTGCAGCGCCTGACTGTAGGGGATATTGTTATAAATATCCACCAGCCGCTGATAGTGGAATGCTTCCATGATATCGGCGATGCCCAGATAGTTGGCTTCCTGCGCGGTTTGGGAGTTATTGATGATATACTGGTAGTTGACCAGGATGGTGTTATAGACATAATCCCAGTTGCCGGTTGCATATCCGTTATTCAGGTTGTAGGTCGCTGTCGTGCCATAACCGCCATAATCGCCGCTGAACGACCAATAGCCGATGAAAAGATTCGCGAAATCCGTATAACCGGCATTGAAGGACGAATTCGCGCTCGCCGTCAGCGCCGATGACAACAGAAACTGCGACGATACGCTCGAAGGCACGTTAGGGTTGGGACTGTTGATATCGAAAGTCCCTTTCTTACAACTGGCCACGATCAACAATAGGCAGGAGGATGAAGCCGCTAGATATATTTTGATTCGTTTCAACATAATAATAGTTTTTTAGTCGGTTGACAATGATCAGAACGTCAGGTTGAGGGAGGCCGTGTAGATCCGGGTTGGAGGCGTCTGCCCTTCACCGGTCCTGCCTACGTCATTACCCGTTCCCTCGTTGAACTCCGGATCTGTCCACTTATTGGTGGAGGGTCTCAGCATCAGCAGGTTCCGGCCGGAAAGGGATATCGTCGCCTTTTGAAGGATTTTCGTCCCCTGGAAGATATCTTTCGGGATATCGTAACTGATCGTAGCTTCCCGCAGTTTCCAGGCATCCGCGCTGATCACGTAGTTGGCGCCTACCGAATTGTAAAGCGAGGGCCAGAAATTGAAATTCGCATCTTGAACTGTCACATTCGTATTGGGAACCGATTTGCCGTTTACGATAAGGACCGAATTGGGGAAAACGAAATTCTGACGCCCTGTAGCGGCCGTCGTAAGACCATTACCCGTAAAGTCGAGGCTTTCACCGATCACGTTGAAGATCTTGTAACCGCCGCGGTAATCGATCGTGGCCGCGAAGGTAAAGCGCTTCCAGCTCAGGTTGGTGGTGATCCCAAGAATGTCTTTCGGCGTGGCCTGACCCAGGATGGAAAGGTTGGTGCTCTTCGTCGGCTCACCGGTAACGGCGTCGACGATCACATGACCTTGCGCATCCCTTACCCAGTCATACGATTCGATAACCGGATAAGGATGGCCGACAACCGCAAATGAATTTGGATTCGCGCCATTGTTCTGACCGGTATTCAAATAAGGGTTCACCGTCTGGCTGATCGCCAGGCTCTGCTGACCGCCGTTGATCGCCACTACGTTGCTCTGATAGTAAGTATAGTTGACCCCTACCCGCCAGGTCCAGTTCTTTGTGCGGATGATATTCGCCTGCAACTCAGTTTCGAGACCTTTATTCAATGTACTGGCAGCATTCACTAACGCCTTTGTAAAACCCGAGGACGAAGGGATCTGCGCATAAACGATGCCATTCGTCAACTTCTGCTGATAAACAGCCGCGGTCAGGGTGACGAGACTGTTGTATCCCAGCTCGACGCCAACTTCATCTTCCGCAACCGTTTCGGGCTTGATGTTCGGATTGGCGATCGTGTTATTCAGCGCATAGCCTCCTACTCCATTGTAGGGAAAGCCAAGACCCGTGGTACCATACAGCGTCGCATCCGTCGCATAGGCGCCGTCGGCAATATATTGAGACCCCTGACCAAGAGCGGAAACGTTACCCGTCACCGAATGGGCGACCCGCACTTTGAGGAAATTCAATCCGTCGCTCTTACCCATCGACTGGATCAGGTCGCTGACCACGAGCGATGCGTCAATATCATAATAAGGAATGAACCTGTTCGCCTTTGACAACCTGGAGTCGATATCGGTCCGGTAGGAACCGTGCAGAAAGGCAAAATTATTGAACCCCACTGTTGCTTCCCCAAAATAACCCAGTTTCCGCGCTTCTTCCACTTCGTTCGACACCCCCGGGATACCGGTGAGGCTGCCGACGTTATATACCGGGAAGAACAGGGCTCCCGCGTTGATCGTCTGACCCGTGATCTTATTGTCCATATAGGTAGTACCCACGGTAGCCGTCAGGTTGAACTGCTTGTTCAGACTCTTGTTGAACGTAGCCAGAAAGTCTGAAGTGACCAGGAAGTTCGTGTAACCGGTCACTTGATAGGTCGGTTGGGAGTTCCCGAGGCTCGCGTTGTATTTCAGGCCCTGGTTGGTCACCAGCGTGGTCCCGTTGCCGGCGTAATTGGAATACATGATCGAGTCACTCTCCGTCGAGGCAAATAAGGAATAGTTTGCCCCGGCATTGCTGATCGTGTTGGACCGGCCCAGATAGTTTGCCGCCAACCGGTAGGAGAAGTTCAACCAGGAAGTGGGCTTCAACCCCAGGTGGATATTGCCCTCCAGATTGTGGTCGTCGGTCACACTGCGGTCGTTGGCCGCGATCCAGTACGGGTTGGTATAGTAGTCGTTAAAGTAGCCGTCCAGCGTCGCATACTTGTTGGTGGCCCAGTCCTTATACCTGGAGATCGGGATATCGGTCGGCGTATTGAGCAGGTTGTCATACAAGGAAGCCTCATTGGAGCAAAGATTCGTCTGCTTGTAAGTATAAGCCATCGTAAAATCGGAAGTGAAGATCCCGGTCGTCTTGGAACCGCCGAGCCGGAAGACATCTCTTCTGCCGTAATCATTCGGTACCACGCTTTTAGAATTCACATCCTGAGCGCTCACAAAGAACCGGCTGTTGTCATCACCCGCGCTGTAGGAGAAAGTATTCTGCGTGGTGATGGCCGTGTTGAAGAAATCTTCCTTCTGGTTCTTCACCGGTTCGTAAGGAATAGTCTGGAAAGTGCCGTCATATATCACGCGGCCGATCGGTACAACGGCGCCGGGACGGAAGGCAGGACCGTAGGCCTGGTTTTCATACGGGATCATCGTCGACAGATCGTTGAAATCGTTGATCCATTGCTCGCCGCCATTACTGCCAAAACGCTGCTGAAGCGCGGGCATGTAAGAGACATGCTCCGCGGAAACGGTCGAAGAGAAATTGATCTGCGCCTTACCGCGTGTCCCTTTCCTCGTGGTGATGATGATCACGCCGTTCGAAGCGTCGGACCCATATACAGCGGAAGCGGAGGACCCCTTCAGCACGGTGATGTCGATGATATCATCCGGATTCAGCGTACTGATGTCATTGTAAAAGATCGCGCCGTCCACTACATACAAAGGCTGGTTATTCCCCGTCAATGACCGGTTGCCGCGCAAGGTCACGCGGGTGGGAGCAAACAACCCGTTGTTGACCGTGTTGATCTGCAGACCGGACACCTTGCCGGTCAGCCCGTTGACCGCGCTGATCGGCGCCGCCTGGTTGAGGCTTGTTCCGCTGATCTTGGCAGTCGAATACCCCAGCTCGCGGGCCTGCCGCTGAACACCCAGCGCGCCGGTAATGACCACTTCGGCGAGGCTGGATTCCTTCCGGCTCACCTGGACCGCCATCGGGCCATCCGTAACCTCGACCTGTTTGGATTCGAAACCTGCGCCGCTGATGACCAGCGTAGCACCAGGCTTAGCCCGGATAGTAAAATTCCCGTCCCCGTCGGCGCTCGTACCGACCTTGGTACCCTTGACCTGAACGGTGACAAAAGGTACAGGCTGTCCCTTCTGGTCAGTGACCCTGCCTGAATACTGTTTTTGAGCAAGTACTGATAAGGAGCATATCAGTAGTGCTACCAGTGATAGAACTTTTCTCATGTGACTCAAATTTTGATTTATTCTGACTTTTGAAATGCCATTGATTGACAACTAATTAGCTAAATAGGGTGAATAGCTATAGGGAGGGTAACTGACCTGCTGATACAAAAGTTTGATTCGGGAAACCGCACTCGCGGAAGGAAAGATGCACACCTGGAGAATGTGTACTCAATAAACGCCGCACAACACCCGGAAACCGATGGTTTCGGCACTAGATTTTCTCTCATGTAACAGTTAGTTTAAGCAGTAGCGAATTCTAAATTATATTAAGTTTTTCTTTCAGCCAAATAAATTGTTAATGGACGTTAACAAAAAGATTAAATCCGACGCTTAGCAATTCATTAACAAAGCAAATAATATACCTGATAATTAATCTGTTGTGCCGAATTTTTCCAACAGTTCGCATCGTCGGGATTAAAATTTTGGAAGGCCCTTTGCATCCACCGCCCGATCGGCCAAATGATCAAAAATTATCTATGGATCTGTGCATTTTACAGCAGCCTTTTTAGCCCTTCCTGCACTCCCCCGTATAATATAGTTTATAACCACTATATCCCCAATAAATCCAACCGCATTATTGCCCTGAATACTACCTTTGCGCCATGGAATTATTAGACGGCAAGCTTGCTTCGCGAGCCATTCTGGACATGCTTCAGCTGAACGTTGCTCAATTAAAGACCGAAGGAAAGAAGATCCCCCACCTGACAGCCGTGCAGGTTGGTAATGACGGCGCCAGTGAAACATATGTTGCAGCCAAGGTAAAGGCCTGTGCCGAAATAGGTTACAAGTCAACTCTGATCCGGCTGGAAGCCGCTGTCACCGAGAACCGCCTGCTCGGCCTGATAGACCAGCTGAATACCGACACCGACGTCGACGGCATCCTCGTCCAGTTGCCGCTGCCCGGACACATCTCCGACGAGAAAGTGATCAATAGCATCCATCCTTCCAAGGACGTCGACGGATTTCATCCTGTTAACGTCGGCAAAATGGTCCAGGGGCTGCCTACCTTTATCTCAGCAACCCCCCATGGCATCCTCCTGTTGTTGGAACACTACAAGATCAACACCCGGGGCATGCACGCGATCGTTATCGGCAGGAGCAATATCGTGGGCCGACCCATGGGCATCCTTTTGAGCGCCAATACCCAGCCCGGCAATTGTACCGTCACGACCTGCCATTCGCAAACCCGCAACCTCCGGGATATCTGCCTCCAGGGCGACATCATCGTGGCAGCACTCGGCCGGCCCGAATTCGTCACAGACTCGATGGTCAAACCGGGCGCGATCGTTATCGATGTCGGCATTACAAGGGTACCCAACGCTTCCAAAAAAAGCGGATTCGCCCTCAAAGGCGATGTCCAATTTGCCACCGTTGCCCCAAAATGCAGCTATATCACCCCGGTACCGGGCGGCGTAGGCCCCATGACCATCGCGGCCCTGATGAAGAATACACTCACCGCGTGCGAACAACGAAATGGAAACTAATTTACCCACCCTCCCTGTCATGGAACGCTTCTACACGCTCCAGGGCGAAGGTTACCACAGCGGCAAGGCCGCATATTTCATCCGTCTCGCCGGATGCGACGTCGGCTGCGTGTGGTGCGATGTCAAAGAGAGCTGGGACGAAGGCCGCCACCCCCGGATTCCCGTAACCGAACTGACACGCGACGCATCCGCTCACCCGGGACGCCTGGCGGTCATTACCGGCGGCGAGCCCCTCATGCACGATTGTTCGGCCCTAACTCGCCAACTCCGCCAGGCTGGCTTTGCTACCCATATCGAAACATCGGGCGCGTGGCCCCTGACAGGCGAATGGGACTGGATCTGCCTTTCTCCCAAAAAACTCAAAGCCCCCCTCCCCGAAATCGCCCCTCTCGCAAAGGAGCTCAAAGTGATCATCTTTAACAAATCCGACTTCGATTGGGCCGAAAAATGGGCCGCCCTCACCAACTCCGGCTGCTTCCTCTATCTCCAGCCCGAATGGAGCAAGTCCGCCGCCGTCACCCCCCTCATCATTGAGTATATTGAAGCGCATCCCCAATGGCGCTTCTCCCTCCAACTGCACAAATACATCCACGTCCCCTGACAACCCCTTCCCACCCGGTATCCTTCCCACATCCCGTCCTCCAAAAAATTCCACCTCCCCGACGTCGCAAAGCCAGCTCCATCTCCCGGAAATTTGTACCTTACAAATATGAAAAACCATCTTCTCATCCCCCTTGCCTCCCTTATCATTTTATTGATCACCACCCAGCCCGCCCACGGCCAATACAACCCCGACAAAGTCAATAAAAAAGCCTCCAACCTCAACTCCAAGGCCGTCGACATGGCCGACGACGATATCCCCGGCGCAATTCACCTCCTCGAACAAGCCGTCCAGATCGACCCGAACTTCGAAGACGCCTGGCTTTCTCTCGGCGGCCTGTACGGTAATCTCAAAGACCACCGGCACGCGATCGACAACTATGAGAAAGCCCGTGCCATCGACAGCAATTATTTCAAGGTCTTCAACCTTCCCTACTCCATTGACCTCGCCGGAATAGGAGACTTTGCAAAAGCCCTTGAGGCCGTCAAAATATTCCTCACCGAACCCAACCTCAACGAGACCAGCCGCAAAGCCGGCGAATATCGCCAGCGATGCTACCAGTTCGCGCTCGACTACGCCGCCACCCATCCGGTCACCAACTACAAGTTCGAGCCACGCAACCTCGGCGACAGTATCAACACCGAAGTCTCCGAATACTTCCCAACCATCACCATCGATGGGAATACCCTCATCTTCACTCGTCGTGTCAACCATATCAATGAAGACTTTTACGAATCCGAAAAGACGGGCGGGACCTGGAGTAAGGCCATAAGCCTCCCCGGTAATATCAATACCAATAACAACGAAGGCGCCCAGAACATCTCCCAGGACGGCCAATGGCTCATCTTCACCGGCTGCAACTTCCCCGACGGCCACGGCAGCTGCGACCTCTATATTTCCTATCTCACCCCCGACGGCTGGAGCACACCCGAGAACCTCGGGGACAGCATCAATTCCGAATTCTGGGAATCCTCCCCCTCCCTTTCTCCCGACAAAAAAGATCTATACTTCTCCAGCCGGCAGCCCGACGGCTACGGCGGCAGCGACCTTTACGTCAGCCATCGGCTGCTCAAAGGAAATTGGAGCATACCCGAAAACCTCGGCCCGACCATCAACACCATCGGCGACGAAGCCGCTCCGTTTATCCATGCGGACAACCAAACCCTCTACTTTACCTCCAACGGCCACCCCGGGTATGGCGGCGATGACCTCTTCGTTACCCGCAAACAACCCGACGGGACCTGGAGTAAACCGGAAAATCTCGGCTATCCGATCAATACCATAGAGAATGAAGGCAGCCTCGTCATTGCCGCCGACGGCAAGACCGCATTCTACGCCAGCGACCGGGCTGACAGCCGCGGCGGCCTCGACCTCTATACCTTCGAACTGCGAGAAGACATCCGGCCCGCTAAAACCCTTTGGGTGAAAGGGCGGGTATTCGACTCGACCACCCGCAAGGGGCTCCCTTCCAGTGTAGTACTGACTGATCTCGCCACCCGCCAGATCGTCAGCAACCTTCAAACCGACGAGACCGGCAACTACCTTATCACCCTGCCCGAAGGACGCGACTATGCCTTTGATGTCAAACGAAAAGGTTATCTGTTTTTCTCGGAGAACTTCTCGCTGAGCCGCAGCCCGAACGACAGCATCTACCATATCGACATCCCGCTGCAACCCCTCGCCATGGGCGCCGTGGCAGTGCTGAAGAACATCTTCTTCGACCCCAACCAATATGACCTGAAGCCCGAGTCCGGCGCCGAGCTGGAAGAAATTGTCCAGCTGATGAAAGACAATCCAACATTAAGAATTCAAATCAACGGCCACACCGACAACTCCGGCAAACCCGCTGATAATATCAAGCTCTCGGAAGACCGGGCAAAATCCGTCACTGCTTACCTCGTCGCCAAAGGGATCGTCCCCGGCCGCCTGTCCTTCAAAGGCTGGGGCGACACTCAACCCGTCGCGGATAACAACAGCCTCGAAGGAAGGGCCAGGAACAGGCGTACAGAGCTTAAGGTCATTAGCCGGTAAGCTCGCTGCCAATCAACGCGCTGCCGAATAACGCGCCCCCGATGCGGCTGAAATCGGTACGTGGCCCGAAGTGCGCATAAATACAGAAAACCCCATTCCCCGCAGTCACCCCGCAGTAACCGTTCGCCGACCGCGCGAACTCCTTTTTCTCGCCCGCGCAATTTCCATTTCGCTTACCTTGCCAAAATAATTAAACCTCCCATGGAAGATCATACCCTCTATCAGCTCGCCCTGTCCCGTATACGTGGCATCGGCCCCGTCCACACGAAACAATTGATCCGGGATTTCGGCGACGCAGCAGCCGTCTTCCACGTCGACCGTATCGAACTCGAGCGCACGGGATTACCTAATCACCTAATCGACGCCATCCTCCAGTTCTCCGATTACCCCGTCCGCCGAAACGAGCTTCGCCATCTTCAACAGATCGGCGCCCGCACCCTTTTCTTCACCGACCCCGACTACCCCCGCCGCCTGCTCCCTTTTCCCAACGCCCCTGCCCTCCTCTTTTACCAGGGAACTGCCGACCTGAACGCGGAGAAGATCATCGCCGTCGCAGGCACCCGCAACCCAACCGAATACGGCAAACAGATAACGGCAAGCCTTATTCGCGAACTCGCCCTCCCTGGGTTGGTGGTCCTCAGCGGTCTCGCCTTTGGGATCGACGCCATCGCGCACAAGACCGCGATCAAATATCGTATTCCCACTATCGGGGTCGTGGGCCATGGACTTGATCACCTCTACCCCGCCGAACATCGTGGCCTCTCCCGCGACATCCGTCGGCACGGTGGCCTCCTTACCTCCTTCTTTCACGAAAAAAAAGCCGAATCCCACACTTTCCCCGCCCGCAACCAACTCATCGCCTGGCTCTGCGACGCGCTCGTCGTTATCGAATCGGGCCTCCACGGCGGCAGCCTTTCCGCCGCGAAAGCCGCACTGGAGTGCCCGAGACAGATATTTGCCCTCCCCGGTCGCATAACCGACGAAAAAAGCCAGGGCTGCCTTCAACTCATCCATGAACAAAAAGCCATCCCCCTGCTATCCGCCGATCAACTGATGGCCGCAATGGCCTGGAAATGGCCAACGGGTCATCTCAGCCATCAGCCCGCCCTCCCTTTTTCACCGACTGAACAAACCAACCCCGAAACCATCCGAACTGGGTCCGCCCTCGAAACCCAATTGATCCATCTCCTCAGCGAAAAACAACCGCGTTCTTTTGAAGACCTCATCACACTCACCCGCCAGCCTATCCCATCTATTTCTTTCGCCCTCCTCAACCTGGAGATCAAAGGCATCGTCCGATCCCTTCCCGGCAGGCGTTACCACCTCGCATCCTGACCACAGCTTCTCCCGCAACCCCCGCCGGCAGCCGCTCCCGCCACGCCGGCATTCCAACCGAATCAAAAATTTGGACCGTACCGGGCGCATGCTTTATCTTTGCACATGGCAAGAATAAATTCCCCCGCTGGCAAGTCATCCTCCCCCTCAAAATTTTTCGGCGAAGGCCTTACGTTCGATGATGTTCTGCTATCACCCGCCTTTTCCCAGGTATTACCCCGTGAAGCTGACATCCGCAGTAAGTTGACCCGGGAGATTACGCTCAACATCCCCATACTGTCCTCCGCCATGGACACCGTAACGGAAGCGACACTCGCAATCGCCCTCGCCCGCGAAGGTGGCATCGGTATCCTGCACAAGAACATGAGTATCGATAGACAGGTGGAACAGGTGCGGAAAGTCAAACGCAGCGAGAGCGGTCTCATCATCGACCCCATAACGATGCACGAAGACTCCACCATCGGTGACGCCCTTCGCCTCATGAAAGAAAACCGCATCGGCGGCATCCCCATCGTAGATAGTAATAAGGTCCTCGTCGGCATCCTCACAAACCGTGATCTCCGCTTTGAAGACAACAAACGTCGAAAGGTAAGCGCAGTAATGACCCCCAAAGACAAGCTGGTAACCGCCCCCGAAGGCACCGACCTCAAAAAAGCGGAGAAGATCCTCCAGAAATTCAAGATCGAGAAGCTCCCCGTTGTCAACCGGCAAGGCCGGCTGATCGGTCTCATCACCTACCGAGACATCTTACAGCTCTCCAGTTATCCCAACGCCGTCAAAGACTCCTATGGCCGTCTCCTCGTCGGCGCCGCACTCGGGATCACCAAAGACCTCCTCGACCGGGCTGCCGCCCTCCAGCAGATCGGCGTCGATGTCGTAGCCCTCGACAGCGCCCACGGTCATCATATCGGCGTCATCACCGCCCTGAAGAGCCTCAAGAAGAATTTCAAAAATCTTCAGGTCATCGCCGGTAATATCGGTACCGCCGCCGGTGCCAGAGCTCTGGCGGACGCCGGCGCTGACGCGGTCAAGGTCGGTATCGGTCCCGGCTCCATCTGTACTACCCGCATCGTGGCGGGTGCAGGCGTCCCCCAGATCACCGCCGTCATGGAAGCAGCATCTACCCTCAACAGCCGTGAGATCCCCGTCATTGCCGACGGCGGCATCCGCTATACCGGCGATATGGTGAAAGCCCTCGCCGCCGGTGCAAGCACCGTCATGATGGGCAGCGTATTCGCGGGCGTGGAAGAGAGTCCCGGCGAAACGATCATCTACGAAGGACGCAAATTCAAGGAATACCGCGGCATGGGCTCCATCGGCGCCATGACTCAGGGCAGCAGCGACCGCTATTTCCAGGACGTCGAAGACGACATCAAAAAACTCGTGCCCGAAGGCATCGAAGGCCGCGTCGCGTTCAAAGGCAGTCTTGCGGAAGTCGTCCAGCAATACGTCGGCGGCCTCAGGGCAGGTATGGGTTACTGTGGGGCCAAAGATATCCCGACCCTCCGGCAACAAGCCCAATTCATCCGGATCACTAATGCCGGCATGAAAGAAAGCCACGCCCATGATATCGAGATCACCAAGGAGTCGCCCAACTACAGCCGCTAAAACTAGGGTATGAAAAAGATCCATCCCTCCCTCCTATCGGCCCTGACCGGTCTGCTGCTCTACGCCGCATGGCCGGAGTCCCCGCTCACCTTGCTGATCTTCATCGCCTTCATCCCTTTATTGTGGCTGGAACGGCAAGGCATCCGCCGCGCCCGGTTCTTCGGCTGGGTCTATCTCTCCATGCTCATCTGGAATATCGGCGCCACCTGGTGGATTTGGAACTCTACCGGTCCCGGAGCTGCGGGCGCCATCCTCGCCAACAGCCTCCTGATGTGCGTACCCTGGCTGGGCTTTCACTGGATTCGCAGTCGGATGGGCAATGCGATTGGTTACTCCGCCCTCGTGCTGTTCTGGCTTAGCTTCGAATATTTTCACCTCCAAAATTGGGGCCTCAGCTGGCCCTGGCTGACCCTCGGCAACGCTTTTGCCTCTCATCCTCAATGGGTACAATGGTATCAATTCACCGGCACCAGCGGCGGCAGCCTCTGGATCCTTGTCGTCAACATGCTGGCCTTCCAATGGCTTTGGCAGCTTGCCAAACATCGCAGCTTCACGCCACGGCCTCTCATCGCAGCCCTCGCCCTCCTCATCCTACCGATATTTTTATGCTGGGTCGCAAGGTCCGACGACGAGAAGATCAAAGTCCCGTTTCAAAATATCGTTATCGTCCAACCCAATATCGATCCTTACGAGAAAGTAGTTACAGGCACCTTCGAGGCTCAACTGCAAAAGCTCATCCGTCTCAGCGAATCCGCTATCGATACGAACACAAGGCTCGTCGTTTGGCCCGAGACCGCTCTGGTGGGCGAGAACCTGGGCTTCGAAGAGGATTATGTAAAGAAAAACTACATTTTGCGGCCGCTTTGGGACTTTCTGGCTCGCCATCCACAACTAAATCTCCTCTCCGGGTTGGAAAGCTACCGGATTTTTGATGACAAACATTCCTCTACAGCAATCCGTTTCGTGGATGCCGACAAATACTACGAAAGCTATAACGCCGCCGCCATCTTCGACACCGGCGGCCTCGTCCAATCCTACCACAAGTCCAGACTGGTACCGGGCGTCGAGACACTCCCGTTCTTCCTCCGCTTCCTCACCCCCTTGTTTGAGAAATTCGGCGGTACCACCGGCGGCTATACCGGCCAGCCTGAACGCGACCCGCTACGTACCACCAACGGTTCCTTTATCATCGCCCCCGCTGTTTGTTACGAAAGTATTTATGGAGAATTTTTATCCGGCTTCAGCAAAAACGGCGCTGACCTCATCGCCATCATCACCAACGATGGCTGGTGGGGTAATACTCCCGGCCATCTTCAACATCGGGACTATGCCCGCCTCAGGGCCGTCGAGACTGGACATTGGGTCGTGCGTAGCGCCAACACCGGTATCTCTTGTGTCATCGACCCGCACGGGCGCATCAGGGAATCCCTTCCATGGATTACCGCCGGTGTCATCAAAACCAAGGTCCCCGCCACCTCGGAACTCACCTTCTATACCCGCTATGGCGATTGTATTTCCAAATTGGCCGCCGCATTGACCATCCTGCTCTTCGTGTGGCACCTTTCCACCATGATCAAAAGAAGGACCGGCCGTGGATAAGACCATTACCAATCCTCCTCACACGCTGTTCTACCGCGATAAAGGCGTCGGCGCCCCCAACCTGCTGCTCCACGGATTCGCCGAAGACGGCACCGTCTGGGATAACCAGATCGAGACCCTAAGCCGCTCTTGCCGCCTGATCGTCCCCGACCTCCCCGGCAGCGGGCGCTCATCAGCCATCAACACCGCCATCTCCATCGAAGGAATGGCCGCGATGATAAAAGACCTGCTCGACTAGCTAAAGATCGACAGGATCACTCTCATCGGCCACAGCATGGGCGGCTATATCACGCTGGCATTCGCAGCCCTCTATCCCGAACGCCTAAATGCCTTCGGCCTCTTTCACTCCACCGCCTACCCCGATAGCGAAGAGAAGAAGACAACCCGGCGAAAAGCAATAGACTTTATCCGGACAAACGGCTCCGCGCCCTTTATCCGGCAATCCACCCCCAACCTTTTCTCCGCCTTCACCCGCGAGCACCGGCCCCATCTGATCGAAACCACCATTGCCAAATATTCGGGTCTCGCACCCGGAACCCTTATCGCCTGCTATGAAGCAATGATCGCCCGACCCGACCGGACCGATGTGCTGCGCCAATCCACTTGCCCTGTTCTATTCGTCATCGGCCAGGACGATAACATCATCCCCCCGCAGCAGGCGCTCGGGCAATCCTATCTGCCGTCGATATCGCACCTCCATCTGATCCCGAACACCGGCCATCAGGCCATGCTGGAGGACCCGGAAATGAGTAACCAACTATTAAGAGATTTCATCAACTTTGTATCCCGAATATGAACAGAACGATCCTCATCACAGGCGCCACCTCCGGCTTCGGCGAAGCCTGCGCCCGCAAATTTGCCGCAGCCGGCGACCACCTCATCCTGACCGGCCGCCGCACCGACCGACTCGAATCGCTCCGAAACGAACTTGAAAGCTCCGCTTCCGCACCCGGCGCCCCTACCTCCAAATCCCCGATCCGCGTCCTGCCCTTGACTTTCGATGTCCGCGACCGGTCCGCCGTCTACGCCGCCATCGCCACCATTCCCTCCTCCTGGCAAAAGGTGGACATCCTCATCAATAACGCAGGCCTCGCGCTGGGCCGCGACTATTTCGACGAAGCCAATCTCGAAGACTGGGAGACCATGATCGATACCAACGTAAAAGGACTGCTTTATGTTTCCAAAGCTGTCCTCCCGTTAATGATCCCGGCCGGTAACGGGCACATCATCAACCTCGGCAGCGTAGCCGGCAAAGAAGTATATGAAAAAGGAAATGTCTACTGCGGAACGAAATACGCCGTCGATGCGATCTCCCACTCCATGCGCATTGACCTGCTTCGCCACGGGATCAAAGTAACCGCTATCCACCCCGGCGCCGCAGACACGGAATTCTCCAAGGTCCGATTCAAGGGTGACGAGAACCTGGCGAAGAAGATCTACGAAGGCTATACCCCGCTCCACGCCGAGGACGTCGCCGACGCCATCTTCTACTGCGCATCGCTTCCGCCCCACGTGTGTATCAATGATCTGGTCATCACCTGTAAGGCTCAAGCCGACGCCATCTATTTTTATAAGTGAGAGCTTTCGCCTCCAAATTTTACGAAAGCATCGACAATAAGTCTATTAAGAAATGACAAAAAATAAGCACCTTCAGGTTTTTATATTTTTGGTAATAGCCTCCAAAAATTAGTCCGATAAGAAAAGGAACAATCATATTCATCCAGGTTCCATAACCAATATGCCCTGCCCCAAAAATGAATGCAGAAATAACCACTGCCAAATACCTGTTTTTAAGGAGTTTGTTCAGCCTGGGAATTAGATAGCCTCTAAAAAGCAATTCTTCCACAATTCCGGCTGTTATACAAGTAAGTACTAATAATAAGGGATGAGTGTGCAAATAAGAGGCCATCCCATTTAATACTTGACTGGGCTCCGTTTTGAATCCGAGCTTAGGTAGAAGTTGTTGGGATTCCCCCGCAAGAAACGCCAGTCCTAAAACGGATATGATGGAAATAATATAAAAACGGAAGGACCTTTTTTTATCAGCCCATAATAGAAATGGCTGCTTTTCTATTTTAGTGGCATAGATATAAACAAGTAGGAGCCAAATCCAAATGATGAATTTTTCTAAATAACCATATTTTAAAAAGCCCGGGAAATGAGGCTCAACGATAAATAGAACAAAAGGAAAGCTAATTGCAAAGAGCACACCCAATATCATGTATAATGTCTTCGTCATAAGTTTGATCCGAAAAAATCGTCGCCAGGAGGCGTTGCCTCAAGTTACGGTATATGGGTAATTATGTAAGGTCAGGGCGCGAGCGCAATCCTGATCTGTATCCCCCCTTTCGTTGTCACGATCGGCGGCGTCGTCGAAATCGCCGGGGTCGTCCGCTGCTGATCAAAGAAGAATTTCAGATTGATTCGGTTATTCAGCACATAGTTGATCGACGGATCGATTCGAACGACCTTTTGACCGCCCGTCGGCAACGACGTATTCTGATCCAGGTAACTGCTCGACATCGCGTCATTCCGGAAACTGATATCCAACCGAATGGTGAGATCGTTTTGGGCCTTCTTCGAATTGATGCTCCCCGGCGGACCGTTCGGCGGCGTCTTCCCGTTGCCCGGCACCCTCCAGCCGAAAGGCAGCCCCACATTCGAATATTTTATCCCCCAACCCAGATCGAGCTCCGTCGACTGACTTTGACTCAACTGATAATCGATCAAGCTCAGACTTAGCTGCCGCGACCGGCTATAGCTTACTTTTGCCTGCATCTGGTTCACAAACGTCATATCCAGCCCAAGCAACGGCGCGAACTGCTCCTGGATCGTAATATTCGGCACTTGAAAATAGGGCACGAAATTCCCCGTCAACGTATCCACGAAACCCGGCATCCGATACCCCAACGGGTCCGCATAGTTCAGGTTCGAATTAAAGGTGCCCATGCTCAACGAACTGGTATACGAATTGGATACATTGAAGGCGGTGAATATCTTACTGAACCACGGCACCTTACTCAAACCAGTATACGTGATATGCCAATTGGGCCTCGGCAGATACCCCGCGAAAGGATTCGACGTGACACCCCCTCCACTCTCATTCAACAACGGGACTTTTTGCGGGTTGGTGCCCGTATACGCCGCCAGAAAGGCCGGTATCAGCACATCCTGCGAATACAACCCATACCCCTTTACATACCCATCCGCCCCCAGCAACCCGCCCGTATAGGGATTGATGGCGCCGACCCGGTGTGAAATGACCACCCGGTTACCCTCGAATGCGAGGAACGTCTTCGTGACCTGATCCGGCTGGTATTTCTCAAACAACGTTTTATATGACAAGAAGCTGATCGTGAACGTCCCCGTCGCATACGGGTTCAGCCTCGAATAGGTGGACCCGCCGGACGTATCCTTATACAGTTCTGAATAGTTCATCCCAAACGTCTTGTCCACATTGACATTGATATGAAAATCCCGGATCGGCTCCAGCATCGCCGTGATCGAGAACTTCTGCACATAGGAGATCGTATTCTGATTGTTGAAGTTCGTATCCGTCGAGATCAATCCCTTTCGACCAAGCTTATTGATAAAATTGGTATCCGGCCTCATCCCCAACGTATACCTCCATCCCGGCTGCGAAGTCCTCAGATCCATCCCCAATATCTGCGTGCTGTCGAGGAATCCGTAAATAGCGGACGAAGAATTATCCGAATAATTCACCGTGATCCGCTTTAACGAAGTCAGGATCTTCGCCACCGCTTTGGGGAAACCCGTCAACTTCGGGCCCGTTTGCGGGGGCGGCGTCACCGGCTTTCGGCCCCGCGCCGTATCGGGCCGCCCGTTGGGCAGCAGCTTCCCCGTCCCTACATCCAGGCTCTTCAACAGCTTCCATTTGTCATACAGCCGGGTAAAGTCCAGATCGGCCGTCACCAAACGCTGTTGCGAATTCTGGATCTCGTTCCCAAACGTGGGCGCCAGCTGGGAGGCCGTCGTCCAGGTATATGTCGCCGAATACGTCGCCTGAATCTTCGTCCAGTCCAATGCCGGGACCTTAGCCGTCGGCAACACGTAGGTTAAATTGGCAGTCTGATTATAATACACATTACGCCCCCCCCGCCAGAAACGCCCCCACATCTCCCGCCGCGTCTTTGAATTCAGCCGCAGCGAATCCTCGTCGACCCACGCCTTGTTCGTGGCATTGAAACTCAGCGACAAGGACCGCGTAAAGTCCCATTTCAACGTATATAGCCGGTCAAAAGTGAAGAATTTATTTAAGGTCTCCGGCAGGATATTCTCCGGGCCGCCTACATTCCGCGACCGGTAAGCCCCGAACTGCCGGTCGATATTGAACTGGACACCGAGCACCGTCGGCATCAGATTAAAGTTGAAATCCCTGACCAACCCCAGCCACGGAGTCTTTGCCTTGATCAGCTTTTTGAACGGCTCTTTGAACCGGGGCTGCCGGCTGAAATTATAAGCCAGGATGGCTTTATTGTTCGTCATGTCATCCTCCACCGCCAGGGGACTGTGATGATCGGTATGCGTGAACGAATAGCTGACATTGAAATTTTCGATACTCCACAGCTTCAGTCTTTTATTGGCCGTATTGGTCTTATGCAGATTCGTCAGGTTGACCGTCTCCGTCGTCGCCGCATCGACCGCCTGTTTTCGGATGGAATCCCGTTCACTCGCCGGCGCCATATTGATCTTATCCTTCAGCAGGATATCCAGGTCGAAGGGATCGTATTCCGGAGTGGCCACGATTCGCGTAACCCCCGCATAGACCGGCGCCGTGATTCCCAACTTCCGCGGCAATAGCTTGCCCATTTCCAGATTTGTCGCCGCATCCAGCTCCATATCGTTCTCATACGATCGCTGGCTCGTATTCTGATCGAGCGTACCCCACCCCGCAGATCGGTTACTGCCCGCCAGCGACAAGGTACCGATATCGGCTAGTTTGGTATCCACCTTGCCCACTGCGGCCCAGCCCCCCTTCTCGCTGATATCGGTCAGACGCAATTCATCAAACCAAACCTCCGTACAGACCGGATAGGGCTGGTTCGCATTCTCCACCCCAAGGAAGAATGCCTGCACCGCCCCAAGGTTGGGGTTTCCCAATATCGCATACGTTCGGCCGGTGGTTGGATCAATCTCCTTGTAATAGACATTCGAGACCCCGACACTGCTGTTCCGGTCCTCCTTTAGCTTGATCAGCCGGCCCAACTGCATGTCAAGATTATTGGCCGCCGGCCAGACATCCGTCGCCATGTTATCATTCCATGGCGATTTGACCAGCGGGATGCGGATCTCATAGTAGTTGCTTGTAAAGTCACTCCCCATCCGGATGATCGCCACCAGGTCATTGTTAAAAAAATTAAATTGGTTCCCGACCGCCTCCGCATGGATAAACATATCGATCGTCCCATACCGCCGTAGATCCAAATTCGTTGTCTTATACACCCCCCGCGCATCTCCATTCGCCAGGTCACAGATCTGCAGACTCAGCGATTGCTCGTTCAACAGCAGGTTGACATTATTGCTGCTCAGCTCCTGCTGACGCGCCACCCCCGGCGGGATCACATAATTGATCGGCGACCGCCCGCTGTTCTGCTCGATATTCACCGCCGTGACATTAAAGCTCGTTGGACTGTTGACCGGCAACGGCGTCATATTACCCGTCGTGTCGATGACGTAGCTGAAACTCCTCCACGTATTCCGCACCAGCTGCATCTGCGCAAACCGCAATACCACCGAATCCTGCCAGCCCGTCAGATAGATCCGCATGAACTGGATGGACCGCATATCCGGCATGTTTCCGACATTCTGATAATATTCGGACAACGGGATGGTGAACTGATACCACGTCGCGCCCGCCCCGCCCGACGGCGTGACCCTGATAGAGTCCGTGATGAAATTGTTGGTACCCAAAAGCCCAAGGCTGTCCCGCGTCAGGTTCACCTTATACTCGAAATACTGCTCCAGCGTGTTCATCGTATTGTCGTTGTTGATATCCTCCTGGTCGGGATACAACGTGAATGCTGTGATCGTCGTCGCGCCCGTCGCCGCGATCGGCGAGTTGCCCTCCGGGTTGTTGACATACTTATAGCGGCCCAGGACCCCCACTCCACCCGTGGTAAGACCACCCGGATTATATCTGGGATCCAGATAATTGACAAAGTCATCGCTCGACGGGTCCCTGGCCGCCGCACTGTCGGCAGGAGAGCCCGCCCCCACGATCGCCGCAAGCTGATTCAGATAATTGGCGAAATGGTTCTGCTCCGAAGCATCGATCATCCCATCCAATCCGACGTCCTGATAAGGCCGGTCACCGGGATTGTTGCTGAATGCCGTCGTCACCTCGATCGGATTCGCCGGCACCCGCCCCCAGACCGACGTACTGTCGATCGCCGCCTGAATATTCGGCGTATTCAACCCGTTCTCGAATTCCTTCTTTCCGTCCTTGAGAATATCCTCGCTGACACTCCCCAGGTCGATATACATCTGCCCGCCCGCAACGCTATTCACCACCGGCGTAGAATTCGTCGTCGTATCGAATGGGCTCAGCATCCAGAATTGCAGCACCTCGATGTTCGCCGTCTCGAAGTCGGTCTGCTGCAGCGCCCGCATGATACCTCCCCAACGCGTGGTCGGATTGTTCAGCTTGCCCGTCGACGGGTTGATGCTGCCCGGCCGCGTATCGAAGTTATACGGACCCCGGTCGGCCGGATAATAGGCCATATCAAACGTCACCAGCTGCGCCTGCCCCGTCTGCACCGACTGCTGCGGGAAGATCTGTTGTATCAGGATCGGCTGGATCCGCGGGTCCTGCAAGGTATTCTCATACGAATCCGGGTCTGATACCCCTCCCGTATTCTGCAACGACGGATCGATATTGTACCAGGCCAGCCGCGCTCGATTGTACCCGTAGGGAAGACTGTCGTTCAGCACTGCTTCCGGGAACAACGGCGGCTGTGAGCCACCGACACCCGCCGGCGTAGAGGCCATCGCCCAACTCGTCAGCGGGAAACGCAGATCGATCGCGCTGGTCGAGCCTTCAAAATCGTCAATATAAACCGCACCCGAAGTACCTTTCCCGATCTGCGGCGGATGCCCCGGCCGCAAAATAGCTCCCTCCGCGTACGCATTGATCGTACTCATCTCTTTCGTAGAATATAGATGATTCAACGCCCGCGTGAGCTGTGGCAACTGCCCCCGGTAATTGCCGTCGACCCCATACATCGTATTCCTGACGGGATCCTCGCCATAATCGGTCTTGGCAAAGAAAGGTCGCTCGTTCAACCGCTCGATCGTCGCACCAAGCGTTAAGGTCTCCGTCGCCGTGTTCTTAGCCAGGTAATCCAGCCGCAAACCCATGAAGCTCTTTTGCTGCAACCCGAAATTGGCATTGTTCTCAAAAGACACGTTCACCGGCACCCCCGAATTGATGATCGACTGATTGATGATCGTCACCTGACCCGAAGCATAGTCCACGGTATAATCCTGATTCTCCTTTAGGGTCTGCCCCCCCGCCGTCACCACCACCGACCCCTGCGGGACGTTGAAAGCGCCCAGGGACAAGGTACTCGACATCTGCCCCTTGGCAGTTCCGTTGATCACATACCGATCCACATTCGCATACGTCTGCGCCACCGCCTTGATCGTATCATACAATTCGGAGAAGATATATTTCTGCTGGAAGGAATCCGGCGCATTATTACCAAACGCCACCGAATCCATGAATTGCCCGAAAGGCTGCAATTCCGGAAAGATGATCGTACCCAGCGAAGAAATGACTGTGAAGCCTTCGATATAGTCGAAAACCCCATCCGGCCCGGGGTCATTATTGGCATTGAGCCGGTCCAGACCCAATAATGTCAAGAGCGGAATACCCGGTTTGTTTCCCTGTGGCAGGTAATTCTTGACCCCCTTGCTGGGCTGGTCATAATTGACCGAAAGCTGAAAACCGGTCTTTGTGATATTCGACAGCGAGTTGCCACCGGCAACCTTCAGCGAATAGATATTTTTCATCATCATGTTCCAGATCGGCAGGTTGGTCCGCTGTGCTGTAGCCTTCAACAGTTTGAGGTATAACACTTTCGTTGCCCCCGCACTTACCCCTGTCAACGGATTGGCCGCCGCCGTGTCCGGAGGGACATCCGACGCGAACTCGCCTACCTGGTAGATGTTGCCATTATAGCTATACTGATACGCGACCGCCAGCACATCGCTGGGCTGGAGCGTCTGATTCACCGAGATGAAACCGACCTGCGGGTTATAGTAATATTCATTGGGTCCAAGCTTCCGGGCATAGACGGTTTCAAAATCCTGTACCTGTGTCAGCCCCAGGGAGTTGAGTTTGTTTACCGCCGTCGTCGGGTCGCGGCTCGCCGGGTCATTGATAATGCTGGTATACTCGGTATTCGACGTATTGGACGGATAGGCAATAGAGGTCAGCGAATGAATCTTCGGATTGTAAGGCTGCTGTTCCCCGAGGTCCATCAGCCCCACCACCTGCCGGGAGCTGGTATCATAGCCCTGACGATTCGTCACCCACACCTCTATCCGAAGAATTTGTACCAGCGATTGGACGATCGGCAGGCTCGACATCGCATGGTTATAATTGTTCACAAAATATTGGCCCAGCAGAAAGTGCCGATTTTCGTCATAGTCGTCCGCTTTGAAGGAAAAGTTCGAGACCGAAGCCCCGCCGGCGGAATTAATCGATTGCTTTTGAGAGGTTTCATTGGCCAAAACCGCGGTAACCGTCAACTTCCCGAACTGTAGCTGGGTCTTGATGCCGAATAGCGATTGCGCCCCCGTCATCAGCGTACTCTTCGTCTGAAAAGAAACATTCCCGGCTTCGATCTTTTTGATGATCTCGTCTCCGCTACCCGTGTAATCCAGCTTGAGTTGATTCTCGAAGTTAAAGTTAGCCAGTGTGTTATAGCTGATCGGCAGCTTCAGTTTACTCCCGATCGACCCCAGTACGTTCAGATTGGCTGATTCATCGAACATCAGCCCCCCCTGCCGCCTTGCGCTCTGCGGCAGCGTAGGATTCTCGATATTTTGCCCCTGGTACCCCGCAGTGATATCCACATTCCCCTGCGGCCGGATGTCCGGCTTGCCCGTACCAAAAATGCGATTGAACAGGTTGTCGCTGACCGCGAGGTTGGGACGTATATTTCGTCGGTTCAGATCATCAACAGCGTCCGCCCGACTTCGGAAGTAGGCGTTTTCGTCTATCTTACCCTGGAGTTGCAGCATTTCGTCCTGGGTATAGTAAGTTGGCTCTCTATAATATTGGCTGCCAACTCTTTCGTAGATGTAGTATTGCTGTGTCTCCGGATCGTAGGCAATGGAATCGTGGATATTGACCGGATTCATGAGGTCGAAGGGATTCCGATTGGAATCGGACAGAAAATCACCACGCCGGTCATGGATCGGCCACCGAAGCGTGTCCTTGGAAACCGAATCCAACCCCGCGATCAGCGCACGAATAGTGTCCATCATCCGCCGCGCGCTATCCGCTGCCGTCAATTGCCCTGGCACCGTATCCACCAGCGGGCACATACCCCCCCACCGCCAGATCTCCCGTGCCGACGGTCGCATCTCTCCCGGAATCTCAATCACAAAAGGCGACTTCCCCACCCCCCAATCAGCCAAACCTACTGCCCCTGCACTGGTGTTCCTAACCCCGGGCATTCCAACTCTCGCCGTTGGTCCGGCTTCCCGGCTTCCTCCCGGCCCGATAGTCGGATGCGCTGCAGCGGGGGTTGTATAAACCACCAAAGCAGCGCCCAGGAGCAGCGTAGCCAGCGTCAAATGAAAAAAATAGCGGGTCAATCTTTCCGCAAGAATTAGTTAGGTAGACATCCAACAATAGGCTACAAGATTTTTAGTGCTTTCTTAATGAGGTCCTCGACCTTATCGGACCCCGATTTCTCGCCGACCACTTTCTTGATGGCATTTTCCGCCGCGGGTCTGGCGATGCCCAACGCGACCAGAGCATTTAACGCGTCCTGCTCAAGGGTATTGCTCACGGAAGATGAAATATTTGCCCTGTCTTCCCTGCCTTTGCCTACCTTATCACGCAATTCCAGAATGATCCTCTCAGCTGATTTCTTACCAATTCCTTTTATGCTTTCCAACTGCCGGGCATCCCCCAGCAAAATGGCCCGAGTGATCTCTTCCGGCCGCATCGAAGACAGCATCATCCGGGCTGTGCTGGCGCCCACTCCGGATACACTGATCAGTTGGATGAATAGTTCCTTTTCTACCCGGTCAAAAAAGCCATACAATACATGAGCATCTTCACGTATATGCAAAAAGGTGAGTAGCACCCCGCTACTCAGACTTTCGATCCGGGAATACGTGTGCAAGCTGATTTGGAGCTCATAGCCCACGCCGGCCACTTCCATATGTACCAGCGCAGGGCTTTTATAGGCGAATTCACCGCGTAAGAAGGCGATCATGCCCGCGAAAATCAATATTTTTCCCCACCTTTGCAAAAAACTTTTCTTAACCTGATTGGAACTACGATGAGCAATAAAATGACCGCCGCTATTACTGCGATCGGAGGATATGTACCCGAAGAGCGACTAACCAATGCCGACCTGGAAAAATTAGTAGACACCAACGACGAATGGATCCGCACCCGAACCGGAATCGAAGAGAGAAGGATACTGAGAGGAACGGGAAAAGCAACATCTGATCTTTGCGCCCCCGTCCTGCTTGAGATTTGCCAGCGAAGGGGCATCCACCCGGAAGAGATCGACTGCGTGATCGTTGCCACCGTTACCCCCGACATGTTCTTCCCCGCTACGGCGAATATCATCTGCGACAAGACCGGCGCCAGGAACGCATGGGGTTTCGATATGTCTGCCGCTTGCTCCGGCTTCGTTTATGCCCTCACCACCGGCGCCATGTATATCGAAAGCGGCCGCTATAAAAAGGTCATCGTCATCGGCGGCGACAAGATGAGCAGCATCGTAGATTACAGCGACCGCACCACCTGCATCATCTTTGGCGACGGCGCCGGCGGCGTGCTCCTGGAACCAAACTACGAAGGCTTTGGCGTTCTCGACAGCATCCTGAGAAGCGACGGCAGCGGCCGGGCCCACCTCCATATGAAAGGCGGCGGCTCCTGGCACCCCTCCTCCTTTGAAACAGTCGCGGGAAAAGAACACTATATCTATCAGGAAGGGCAAGCCGTTTTCAAATTCGCCGTCAAAGGGATGGCCGACATCAGCGCAGAACTCATGGAACGCAACCACCTCACCGCCGACGACATCAGTTGGTTGGTTCCCCATCAGGCCAACAAGCGGATCATCGACGCGACCGCCCGCCGCATGGGCCTCTCCGATGAAAAGGTCATGGTCAATATCCAACGGTATGGCAATACTACCGCCGGCACCATCCCCCTCTGCCTCTGGGACTGGGAAAAGAAATTGAACAAAGGCGATAACCTCGTGCTCGCCGCCTTCGGCGGCGGTTTTACCTGGGGCGCTACCTGGGTCAAATGGGGACATTAAACATCACCTAACTCGACTCCATGGACGACATTTCGATCCGCCGGGCCACCCGCGAAGATTGCCCCCGACTGCTGGAATTGATCCGCGAACTGGCCCAATACGAAAAGGCACCCCACGAAGTAACGGTCACCCCGGAACACTTCGCCGAAAGCGGCTTCGGCCCCAACCCCGTCTGGTGGGCCTTCGTTGTCACCGTCAGCGACCGGGTCGAAGGATTTGCACTGTACTATGTCCGTTACAGCACCTGGAAAGGACAACGGTTATACCTGGAAGATATTATCGTTACCGAAGAGATGCGCGGCCGCGGCCTCGGGAAGCTCCTCTTCGACCACCTCCTGATAGAAATGAAAGAAAAGAATTTTAAAGGAATGGTCTGGCAGGTACTGGACTGGAACGAACCCGCCATCAACTTCTACAAAAAATATCAGCCTCACTTCGACGCCGGCTGGATCACTTGTTCGGTCGAAAATACTTAACTCCCCCATCCCCCCAGAATCTCAGCTCACCCCATCCACCTGAACCGTTTTATCGATCTTCTGGATCAATCCCTGCAGTACCTTCCCCGGACCGATCTCCGTAAAATGTGACGCTCCATCCTCCACCATTGCCCGGACCGACTGCGTCCACCGGACTGGCCCAGTCAATTGATCGATCAGGTTTTTCTTGATCTCATCTTTCTCCACTACCGCCTTTGCCGCCACATTCTGATAAACAGCACAACCAGGCATATAAAACGTTGTTTTGTCAATCGCCGTCTTCAGCTCATCCTGCGCCACCATCATAAGGGGAGAGTGGAAAGCCCCTCCAACCGGCAACATCAGGGCCCGCTTCGCGCCAGCCGCCTTCATCTGCTCACCGGCCATCTCCACCCCTTTAACCGAGCCGCTGATCACCACCTGACCAGGACAGTTATAATTGGCCGGCACGACGATCTCACCCGTCCTCTCCCGTACCTCGGCGCAGATCGCCTCCACCTTTTCATCTTCCAATCCCAAAACCGCAGCCATGGCGGAAGGACCCGCCTCGCACGCCTTTTGCATCGCCTGCGCCCGCGCCGACACCAACAACAGCCCATCCTCAAAGCTCAATACCCCACAGGCCACCAGCGCGGAGAACTCCCCCAACGAATGACCCGAGACCATATCCGGCCTGTTATTTTCCACCCCTTTAAAGGCTATGACTGAATGCAAAAAGATGGCAGGCTGCGTTACTTTCGTTTGCCTCAATTCTTCCTCGGTCCCGGTAAACATGGTGTCAGAGATGCGAAAGGAGAGAATATCATTGGCCTGCTCGAATAATTTCTTGGCAAATGCGCTATTCTCATAAAGATTTTTACCCATACCCGGAAACTGCGATCCCTGTCCCGGGAACACGTATGCATGCTTCATTCTGCTGAGGGTTTAGTATGTGCGTCCCAACGCAAATATAAGTTCTTTTTCAATGTAGGTTGGAAGAGATCAACTTGGTAAATTCGCCGCGGGTCTCATTCTTCTCAAACTCACCCCAAAAAGCAGAAGTCGTCGTCACCGAATTTTGTTTCTGAACACCACGCATCATCATACAAAGATGCGACGCCTCAATGACGACCGCAACTCCCAGGGGCTGCAAGGTCTCTTTTATGGCGTGAAGGATCTCCGTGGTCAACCGCTCCTGCACCTGAAGCCGCCGTGAATAGACATCTACTACCCGCGCGATTTTGCTCAACCCCGTGATCCAGCCATTGGGGATATAGGCGACATGCGCCTTGCCGAAAAAGGGTAACATATGATGCTCACAAAGGCTGTACAGCTCGATATCCTTCACCAGGATCATCTCGCTCACCTCTTCGTGAAATTTTGCAGAGTTCAGAATAGCGTGCGCATCTATCCCATAACCCTGCGTGAGGAACTGCATAGCCTTAGCCACCCGCTCAGGGGTCTTCAGCAGACCCTCCCGGTTAGGGTCCTCCCCCAACAGACCCAATGAATGCTGGTAGTTCCCTTTCAACGCGGCCGTCACTTCCTCATCGTACTGTTCAATTTTCCTATACGCCATGATTCCAATATTTCAAATATTTACGCCGGATACTCCACATAATTCCTCTCCGTCTCATACAGCCGAACCTGCAGTTCCAACGCCGGATCGATCTTCGCTCTCAATAGCCCATAGATGACCATTGCAATATGTTCCGCCGTTGGATTTAGTTCTTTAAAATAAACCGTATCCAGATTGAGATTGCGGTGATCGAACCTCTCCAGCACCTCCTCCTTCGTGATCCGCGACAAAACTTTCATGTCCATGACATAACCTGTCTCCGGGTCAGGCACACCCGTAACCTTTACGACCAGTTCATAATTGTGGCCATGATAATGCGGATTGGCGCATTTACCGAATACCTCCTCATTCTTCACGTCATCCCACGCCGGATTGAAAATGCGATGCGCTGCATTGAAATGCTCCCGACGAAAGACCGCCACTTTTTTATTCGCTTCTTCCATAAATAATCCCTCCAACAAATAATCCCTCCAACAAAACTTATTCCCATTCCCCACATCTATTCCCCAAAATACTCCACAAAGATCCTCGGCGTTTCATACAACTTTATCCCATGCAACCAAACTCGCGACGGGATATGCGGCGCCAGCTGCTGCCAGATGCCGACTACCAGGTTCTCCGTCGAGCACATCTTCCCCTGCAAAAAGTCAACTTCGATATTTAAATTCTTGTGATCCAGTTTCTCGATGACATGCTCCCGGATGATCCCGCTCAATCGGTTCGCATCAAAAAGGAAACCCGTATCCGGGTCCGGTTCTCCTTTTATCGTCACATAAAGCTCATAATTATGGCCATGCCAGTTCTCGTTGGCACATTTGCCAAACACCTCCTCATTCCTCTCCCTGCTCCAACCCGGATTATATAACTTGTGCGCCGCATTGAAGTGTTCCACCCGTGTCAAATACACCATGTTGCAAATTATTCTACCGGCCTCTGGCCGGACCGCAAAGGTAATGTATAGTAGAAAAAAGGCAAGGATTCCGATATTTGCGTATGCATATCCTACTGGCCGCCGCTACCACATTCGAAATTCAGCCTGCAACCGACTTCCTCCTGCAGAGCCGCACCCATCCCATCTCCACTCTGATCACCGGCATCGGCACCCTCTCTACTACCTGGTCGTTTATGCGACAAATTGACAGAGATCGCCCGGACCTGATCATCCAGGCCGGGATCGCCGGCTGCTTGAGCAGAAAGCCTTACGGCGAAGTCTTCACGATCCGCGACGAAACACTCGCCGACCTCGGCGTTTGGGAAGACCAGCAATTTAAGACCCCTTTCGATCTCCGCCTCGCCGACCCCAACGAACCCCCATTTACCGCCGGGCGGCTCATCAACCCTTACCAAACCCTGCTGACCCTGACCGGGCTCGAGCCCGTTAGCGCCATCACTGTCAACGAGATCAGCACCAACCCCGATCGGATCGACTGGTATCGGGAAAATACTTCTGCCGTCATCGAATCCATGGAAGGCGGCGCCCTCCACTACATCGGACTGCAGGAACGGATCCCTTTCCTCCAGCTTAGATCGATATCTAATGACGTGGGTATCCGGGATAAATCCAAATGGAATATCCCGCTTGCCATCCAACGACTGAACGATCGCCTGATCCGATTGTTACAAGTGTTGGAACAGAAAGACAACACAATCCTTAATGCTTTCAACCCTGCCTTATGACCCTCACCCTCGGTTTTAGTCCCTGCCCCAATGACACGTTCATATTTGATGCCCTGGTCAACAGCAAGATCGATACCGAAGGGCTTGACTTCGATGTACGGCTCGAAGACGTCGAAACCCTCAACCAATGGGCGCTCCGCGGACACCTTGATGTTTCGAAGATCAGCTATGGCGTGCTTCCCCTCGTCATAAACCAATACCAACTACTCGATGCCGGCGGAGCCCTTGGCATAGGTGTAGGCCCATTGCTCATCGCAAAAGAACAGCTATCCCTGACCGATATTGACTCCGTGACGGTCGCCATACCCGGTGAACGGACTACCGCCCACCTGCTCTTCTCCCTCGCCTTCCCGACCGCCCGGAATAAACAATTCATGATCTTCTCCGACATCGAAGACGCTGTACTCTCAGGAAAAGTCGACTGCGGTGTGATCATCCACGAAAACAGGTTCACTTACCGGCAAAAGGGCCTGACTAAACTCCTCGACCTCGGCGAATACTGGGAAAAGGAGACCGGCGCCCCGATCCCTTTGGGCGGTATCATCTTCCGCCGCGACCAGCCCGACCTGGCCGCCAAAGTGAATCGCCTCATCCGCAAAAGCCTCGAACATGCTTTTGCCAACTACCCCTATCTCCCCGACTATGTAAAGATCCACGCCCGGGAAATGGACGAGGCCGTTATGCGCGGGCACATCGACCTCTACGTCAACAACTATAGCCTCACTCTCGGCCACGATGGTGAGAGCGCCATCCATACCCTCTTCCGCACCTTCGCCCGGCTCCATGCCCGCGAACCAGCACAGCCCCTCTCCATCATCCATTGAATTGCCTACTCCCCTTTCAGCGCCCGCGCATATGCCTGCAACGCCCTTTTCCGCGCCATCTCATGCTCCACCATCTGTGGCGGATACTCCGGCTCGCCAACCTCTGGCACCCAAAACCGGACATATTCCCCATTTGGATCAAACCGTCTCATCTGCAGGGTCGGATTGAACACCCTGAAATACGGCGCCGCATCACACCCGCACCCCGCCGCCCACTGCCAATTCCCGTTATTCGCCGCCAAATCGAAATCCAAAAGCTTTTCGGCAAAGTAAGCTTCCCCCCACCGCCAATCGATCAGCAAATGCTTCGCCAGGAACGATGCCGCAACCATCCGAACCCGGTTATGCATAAATCCCGTCGCGTTCAGCTCCCGCATCCCCGCATCTACAAAGGGATAGCCCGTCTGCCCCTTACACCATTTCTCGAACTCCCGCTCGTCATTCCGCCAGCTTATCCACTCAAAGGCCGGCTTGAATGCCCGGCCTTTGGCCACCCCCGGGAAATGCCAAAGTATCATCTGAAAAAAATCCCGCCAGATCAGCTCACCCAAATAGACATCACTTTCCCGCACCGCCCGCCTCGCCAGCGCCCTTATACTGACTGTCCCGTAACGTAAATGCACTCCTATCCGGCTCGTCCCGGCCACCGCCGGCAAATCCCGAAGTTCATGATAATGCCCTACAACCTTCAGGCCCGCTTCCACCCTTGGGAAAGGCCCTCCCGTCCGCATAAAACCCAACGCCTCCAGCGACGGCACATCCGAAGCCGGCCGGGACAGAAAATGCCCCCAGTATGGCGACAGCGAAAAAGACGAGAGAGGACGTTCATCCAGATTCGCACGCCAGCGGCGTCCATAGGGCGTATAGATCGTGTAGGGCTCCCCACCTTCTTTGACCACCTCACTCTTTTCAAAGATCACTTGATCCTTGTACAAATGGAAAGGAATACCCTTCTCCGCCAACAGCTCGCTGACCACCCGATCCCGCTCAATCGCTTCTGGTTCATAATCGGCATTCGTCCAGACGGCCGCTACCTCGAATTCAGTCATTAATTGGCACCAAATCTCCACCGGCCGTCCATCCCTTACCTCCATCGAAGACCCCATCGCCACCAGACGTTTTTGCATGTGGACCAACACCGCCTGGATGAATTCCACTCGCCGGTCTGCCTTATTTTCCAACCGGTCAAGGATATTCCGATCGAAGATAAATAGCGGCAACACCGGCCTCCCGGTCCTCAGCGCATGATACAGGCCGGCATTGTCCTCCAGCCGGAGATCTCGCCGGAACCAGAAGATCTCGATCCGCGATTTCATGTTTTACTCTTAAATTTTACTGATAATTTCCTCGTGTATCGTGGCAGCTATCCGGCAGCCAAAGCGGGAACCCCGAAAGTTCCGCACCCACTGTATCCCGCGTATTGCATTAGTAATGAAGACCTCATCTGCCGCTGCCAACCCATCCTGACCAATTGACACTTCTCCCACCGAATACCCCGCTGCCGGAAGCATCTCCAGCAGGTAACGCCGCATCACCCCCGCCACACAGCCCTCCGAAAGGGGCGGCGTATATACCCGCCCTTCCCTGACCCACCAAATATTTGCTACGGTCGTTTCCGCCAGCCGCCCATAACTGTTCAAGAGCACGCTATCATCCAAACGCCGCTCCACCGCAAACATTCCGGCCTGGGTAGACAAAAGATAATTATTTGATTTGATCCCTGAAAAGACATCGCAGGCCTTGCGTCCGTCCGGAAAAACGTCCAGCACCAATCCGGCATCCCTCCACCCGACGTTCCCAAGGGCGCCCACCTGGATACAATAATCCGCATCCGGTTCCGGCGCGTTATACAACCCTCCCCCGCTGCGAAACACCGTCAGCCTTGCCCGGCAATCCCCGATGTGCCCATTGCGCGCACAAAGCTCCCCGATCTGCCCCTCCAGCATATCCAGGCCAAATGGTCGCGGAAACGCCATCCGCAGGAGCCCCATCCCACCGACAAGCCTCTCAAAATGGTGCCCCCCCAGACGCACCTTCCCTTGCCTCACCAGCATCGTCTCGAAAAGGCCGTCACCATACCGGAAACCCCGGTTGTCAGCCCGCAGGAGTGCTACCCCTTCCTCACGGACTTCCCCATTAAAATTCAGGAACATAAGAAATTCGACAAAAATTGCTCCGCAATATATGAACTTGCGTCCCAACACTGTTGGGACTTCGTTCGCAACCTTCGCCTTCGGCTCGGTTGTTTCTCATTACAGAAATTAATGCTGCTCTATGATACCGTTCTTCACCGCATACATCACCAGGCCTGCCATCGATTTGGCGCCGGTCTTCGTCTTCAGCTTATCCCGGATTGCCTCCACCGTCCGCGGCGAGATATCTACAATATCTGCAATTTCCTTTGTCGTCTTCTCCCCGCACATCAGTTTCAACACCGTCAACTCCTTCTCGGTCAGGTTCACGTCCTGGGCGGCGCCGATCTCCGGCCTCTTGGTCCGTAACCCCGTTAATAACGCTTTATTTGTCAGCTCATTAAAGAAGAATTCCTGTTCATAGCAGGTTTTAATGGCCTGATAGATCGTTTCCGAGTCCGAATTTTTCGTCAGGTAGGAGTTCGCACCAATCTCCATCAGTTTCGAGATCATCGAATGGTCATTATGCATGGACAAAATAATGACCTTCACATGCGGGTGATCCTTACGAATCTCCGGCAAGGTCTGAATACCATCCATTATGGGCATCTGAATGTCCAGTAAGATCACGTCGGGTTCCAAATGCTTGAGGAGATTTAACAATTGCATGCCGTTGTCCGCTTCTGCGATAAGTTCCACATCCTTCTTTACGGCAAGAGCTGTTTTCACACCGGCTCTGAATAGGGCATGGTCATCCGCAATAGCTACTTTAATCGGCTGGCCGGGTTCTGGTCTTTTCATACGATTTTAGTGTTTAATAATGTCTTTGCAACTGGCCTTCGGCCAATTCTAGAGGGACAGTGGGTCGACTGTCAAACATCCTACAAAAAGACGCAAAATTTGCAAGACTTACTATAGGTAATCTACGCAACAATCGAGATTCGGAAACTACGTTCTCCCCCGTTTCTACGAAGATAAGTGGTTTTTTTTCGATATAAAGCGGAATTTATACGTGTAGAATTATCGGTATTCTACGAAAATGGATGTAAAAACTGCATGGGTAAAATCGGGCAATTGTGCGCTTGTCCACATAATTATTCACATTTAACTTTGTTTTACAAGTTGATTGACAGGATTAGCACCTCAGATCGTCCAATGTCCTAGAACCGTCCAAAACGATTTTCAATATTCTATGAAACCAAGCAAAATCCAATAGTCAATCAACTTTTTTCGCCGTTTTTAGATTCAATATCCTATAGATCCTGCCTTAATGCCAACCCTTATCCTATTATCCTATGAAACCAGTTGATCCAATATCCAGGTGAACTGATGCGCCCATGGTTTGCATCAAATCCCTACTCTCCTCTCTGGTTTAGAAGTTTTTTGCCTGTTTCACTGCGTGTACGGTTTGTTGAAAGCGCAGTGAGGCAGGCTTTTTTAATGAAGGTCAAAAGTAGAGTGGGATTGGCGACATACGCCATCAAAAGCGGAGTGGCTACGGATTCTTGAAGATCAATCGATGATCTTATTCCGCATCGCATACATGATCAATCCCGCGATTGTCTTGGCCCCGATCTTCGTCTTCATATTCTGCCGGATCGTTTCGATGGTCCGCGTACTCAGGAAGACCTCCTTTGAAATTTCCTCGGTCGTCTTATCCTCCGCCAGCAATTTTAAAATGCGGATCTCCTTCTCGGAGAACTTGATCGGGCTGGGATAGAATTGCCTGACCTGCCGCTTGGTCTGCAGCTTCGATAACACAGCTTTGTTGACCAAGTCATTGAAATAAAAATCGTCATTCATACACGTGAGGATCGCCTGGTAGATCTCATCCGGGTCCGTCGTCTTGGTCAGATAGGCATTAGCCCCCATTTCCATCATCTTCGAGATCATCTCCTGATCGTCATACATCGTCAGGACGATTATTTTCACATCCTCATATTCCTTCCTCAACAATCCGATAGCGTTTATCCCATCTACTTCCGGCATCCGAATATCCATCAATAATACATCCGGGCGTTTGATCTGCATTTTGTGCACCAGATCCTTTCCGTCCTCCGCCTCCCACAGAATTCTCAGGTATTCCTTATTTCTCAACGCCATTTTTATACCGTCACGGAAGATCTTATGATCATCAGCGATCGATACTTTGATTACGAGTTCAGCAGTCATACCGGCAGGTTTGTAAAGTTATTAGGGGTATAGATCTCAAATTTTGGGTTATCAAAACATTTTACTCGGTTTTCGAAGGGTGACCGGCGCTATACCACCGCATTCTTAAAGGGCCCGGAAAAATTTCAGGCCTATATCGAGATTTTACGATTCGACGCGTAATTTCCGCAACTTAATAATCGGGCAGTTCCCCCCTTGTCCGGCATCCTCCGCCTTCTTAACTTTATACCGGAAGTTGATTGATATGGATCTCACTCAAACCATCCATGTCCCCGTTTACCGTCCAGTAAAAGATTTCAATATCCTAAAAACCGAATATTAAAATCCAATATCAGTCAACTTCCCTTCTCCCCACTTTCCTGGATAAACCCACCACCAAAAGGGAACCAACATTTCCCTCCCTCACCAACATATTGGAAAGAACTATAAGATAACGAATTTAATGTAGAAAATACCGGCCAGAACCTTATAACGAAAATTAAGAGATTAAATTACACCCCTGCCCCAGCGTTAACAGTGACTTCGCCAGACTGCTAAAATACTATTTGCACTAGTTATTCACCCGCCCTCCCACTTATCCACTTCGGTTCCCCATACTTATCCACAAAGCCTGGCACGATTGTGGATTTAATTTTTTGGTAATTCCCCTGCTAACTTTACGTTTTTATCGATAGTAAAAATACTATTTTTGATGCGTGAAACTACTCTATTTTCATGTGTTAAACCCCTCGTAAAAACCCGTCAAATTCAATACAGGCTTGAATTACAGGCAATTTAACGCATTTTAGCATCATTTTTGGCCCTTGGTCAGTTTTTTTTTTAGGGGTTACTTACACGTACAAACTAACATCGAAAACCTCTAAAAAATCACTTTATGATCCAAAAAGAGTTAATTGCGAAAAAGGACTTTGCTGCTGTTGGAGGAGAAATCAGCCATGAACTAGGGCAGGATCTCATTAAGGCTTATGAGACGGCTTGCCCAAATGGGCCGGCTGGATTCATGTTGGGTCGTAATATCCTCGAAAAAATCCTCGCACAGCCAGGCTGCGTTGGAATTCGTTTTCATCATGCCGTGAACGCGGAAGGTCATAGGACTGTCGTTTATATAGGCATGGATGCAAACGGTAACGACATCTTAAAACATACGATGGTTACAGAGGGCGGCGCCATCACGAACAAGCCAGCTATTGTAGCCGACGTGGCTGGACTATTCTGGTGGTGGAAATGATGCAATAGCTTGTTTGCTTGGATTTTAGGGCAAAGGCCCTTATATTTGAGTAAATTAACAAGAAATTGCTCATCGCCTTATTAGCATTATTTTCGGAAATATTACCTATCGTCTTTTACCTCATCTTTCTCAAAAGAAACAGGGGTGACGGATTGTGGGTAATCTTTCTTTATTGCTTACTTTCTGTATTAACTGAGATATTGGCGGGCGTTACGAAGTTTCCCTTCATTGGTGACTCCTATAATATCGTACAATTTACCTTATTCTCTCTTTTTTTCTATTTGTCTCTAAAGGACAAAAAGTTCAAATACATTCCTATCGCCGGCGCAGTGGTATTTTACATAATTGCCATTCGTAATTTTACCAACATCGGCTTTGATACGTTTTCTTCGTCCCTGGCTTCCGTTTTTATCATCCCATATTGTATTTTATCGCTATACGAGCAGATGCGTGATCCCAACATTGTAATTGTCTACAACTACAAAAAATTTTGGATCATTGCGGCCTTCTTTATTTATTTTTCCGGTACGCTCTTCCTATACATTTATATATATACCCTGCCTAAGGAGCAACGTTCTAACTATTGGGCAATCAATAATTTCTTTGAAATTCTGAAGAATATCCTATTCTGCGTCGCGTTTATAATGAAAAAGGACACGCGCCCATCCTATCTTACAGATAACCTTGACCCCGATATTTAGCACCAGCCAGATGAAACAACTAACCCCATAAACCCCGTTGCCGACTGCCCCAATGATACTTTTAGAAGTCACTAACCCAGATAGTCGCGTGTCCCTCGTGCTGTTCTTTGGCACCATTGGGATGCTTGCCCTCACCATCGGGTTAATTGTCTTTATTATCTTTCACCAACGCAGGGTTATCCGCTACCAGCTCAGGCTCCAACGTATGGAGCAGGACCAGCAAAAACTCCTCCTCAATGCCAGTATCCGGCTCCAGGAAGAAGAACGCCAACGGATCGCCGCGGATCTCCACGATGACGCAGGCCCCCTCCTCGCTACGGCCCGGCTATACCTCAACGAAAACCTTGTCAACCTCGACAAAACCACCCAACTGCAAAGCATCTACAACGCCAAGCAGATCATCGACGACACGATCCAGCTCATCCGCAATATCAGCCATTCGCTGATGCCCCCCACGCTCAAGAACTTTGGCCTGGAATCTGCCGTAAATGATCTGTTCCAGAAGATCAGCGGCTCCGGCAGTATGAACGCCAGCTCCCGGTTCCACGACTACCGCGAACGGCTCCAGACCGAGAACGAACTCATTATCTTCCGGGTCATCCAGGAACTGGTCAACAACATCCTGAAACACAGTAATGCCAGCTTCATCCATCTGACCCAGAATACCAGCGGAAACAAATTCTTCATCCGCCTCCACCACGATGGAAGAGGTATTACCCAAAGTGACTTTAACAAGCTGAACAAGAGCAACGTAGGCCTCGGCCTCAAAAATATCCAAAGCCGGCTCAAAGTCCTTCACGGCCAGATCTTTTTCGAGAAGGACATGTCGCAGACCTATTACAAGGTCACGATCGAACTGATCAAGGAAGAAATGAGTACGCCCGAAGCGGGCTTGCAATAAGAATTGTATGTATCTTTATTCAGCAATTTCAACCCCTGGCCAAAGGCTCAATAATATATTGAGATCGCAAGCGTTACGTATAAGGCGGAGCATACCAAATAGTTAGCTATGGGAGTTATAAAAGTTGCCATTGCCGATGACCACAAGATATTCCGGAAAGGGGTAATCCTGTCCCTGCGGCCCTATAGCGCCATCAAATTCGTGCAGGAAGCAGAGAACGGCCAGGAACTCCTCGACGGCCTCGCCGCGTCCGAACCGGATGTCGTCCTGATGGATCTTCGAATGCCCCAGAAAGACGGGATCGAGACCACCAAAATCATCGCCAAACAATTTCCCTCCATCCACATTATCGCCCTCACCATGTACGAAGACGAACGATTCGTTAGCCACATGATGGAAATTGGCGCCAATGGCTACCTCCTCAAAAGCGCAGATCCTTCGGAAATCAAACGGGCTATCATCGAAGTCGCTACCAAAGGCTACTACCTGAATAACTTCGTCAACCGTATCCTGCTGAAGAAGTCCCATGTCCGCACCAAAACGATCCCCAGCCTCAACACCGAGATCACCCTCAACGAACGCGAACGCGAAGTCGTTCGCTATATCTGCATGGAATTTACCGCCCAGGAGATCGCCCAGAAGATCGACGTCAGCCCCCGTACGGTCGAAGCGATCAAGGACCGGCTCATGGAACGGTTCGGGGCCAAGAACACCGCCGGCCTCGTCTTCTTCGCCGTCAAGAACAACCTTATCGATTAAACACCTACCCCCTATATCCCCGCCATCTCCCTCACTTCTCCCGTTATTACAAGCCGCCCCGCCGTTTTTGCCTTGATCTCTTCCACCGAAACGCCGGGCGCCCGCTCCAGCAACAAAAACCCCTCCGTTGTCACTTCCAGCACCGCGAGATCCGTCACCACCTTCTTCACACACCGAACCCCCGTCAGCGGCAAGGTACATGCCCGCAATAGTTTCGACTCCCCCTTCGGATTCGTATGCTGCATCGCCACAATGATATTCCGTGCACTCGCCACCAGGTCCATCGCCCCGCCCATTCCCTTTACCATTTTCCCAGGAATCTTCCAATTCGCGATGTCCCCGGCATCCGACACCTCCATCGCCCCCAAAACCGTCAGATCGACCTTCCCCGCCCGGATCATCCCAAAACTCTCCGCACTGTCAAAGAAAGACCCTCCCGGCAGCACCGTCACCGTCTCCTTCCCCGCGTTGATCAGATCGGCATCCACCTCCTCTTCGGTCGGATAAGGGCCAATACCCAATAACCCATTCTCTGACTGCAACATCACGGTAATTCCGGTCGGAATATAATTCGCCACCAACGTAGGGATCCCGATCCCCAGATTGATATACATACCGTCCTGCAGCTCCTGCGCAATCCGCCGTGCAATCCCGAATTTATCCAATGCCATAAGAAAAATGATTTTACCACCCCAAACCCCCTCACTTCCCGCCCTGCCTCAACCTCACCGTCCGCCGCTCGATCCGTTTCACATACTCACTGCCCTGGAAGATCCGGTGTACATAGATACCCGCTACGTGTACCTGGTCCGGGTCCAACTCACCCGGCTGCACCAACTGCTCCACCTCTGCAATCGTAATGTTCCCCGCCTTCGCCATCGCCATGGAGAAATTGCGCGTCGTCTTTCGAAACACGAGATTCCCCAGCGTATCCCCTTTCCAGGCCTTTACAATCGCAAAATCAGCATGCAGCGCAAATTCCATCAGGTACGGCTTTCCCCCAAACTCCCGCACCTCCTTTCCGACTGCCACCTCCGTCCCGTAGCCCGCCGGCGTGTAAAAGGCCGGAATGCCCATCGCTGCCATCTGGATGCGGGTCGCCAGGGTCCCCTGCGGAACGAGGTCCACCTCCAACTCGCCGCTCAGCAATTGCCGCTCGAATTCTTCATTCTCACCCACATAAGAACTGATCATTTTTTTTATTTGCCTGGTCTTTAAGAGGAGGCCAAGACCAAAATCATCCACCCCGGCATTATTGGAGATACAAGTTAGGTGACGAACCCCCTTCCGTGTCAATGCCGCAATACAATTCTCCGGAATCCCGCACAATCCAAAGCCGCCCAACATAATGACGGCCTCGTCAGGAATATCCCGGATCGCCTCATCCGGGCCTGTAACAACTTTTTCCATATGAAAGATATTTCATACCCGAGATATACCACCATCGCGTGATCTGCCCTAAGGCCGCCCCCTTGTCGTATCCCGCTTGACATGCATCGCCCGCATGACCGAATCCTGCCTCCGGCTCGCCGCCTCCCGCATCCGCCGCGCGATATCCGACTCCCCGCTACTCTGCGGCAATCCTGGCATTATCGCACCCGGTCTCACAACCCCCGGCTTAAACGGCACCGCCGGAACCTTCGCTCCGCTCGGTTCCCCGACACCCGGCCTTACCGGTCCCACCGGTGGATGATACTGCGAAGAAGGCCTGTCATACATTTCCGACCGCGCCCGAACACCGCGCGCAATCACGCTATCAAACATCAACTGATTCAACACCGGATGATGCAGATAATAATGGTAACTCTTCCGAAACTGCTCCGGCGTGATCTGATGAAGCTGGAATACTTCCTCGTATAACCGCATCGTCTCCGCCTTCCGGTCAATACGGGCCGAATCCTTCATCAGGTAAAGCGCGGCATACTGATCGGCCTGAGCCATGTCCCACATTACCTGCTCCATCTTATCCTTGGGAAGAATTCCCCTGGGAACACTGTTCTTGTCCGAACAACTCATGCCGGCGACCAAACAAATGATCAGCACCGCCGTCGCCCTTCTTCCACTCATTGCAGATCCGCTTTATACAAATTGATATTCGAAATATCCAGATGCGTCAACAGATCGAGCGCCCTGGCCTTCTGATCCGCATCCGACTGGACGAAGACCTTCGAGACCTCATTGGACCTCCCCTGGAAAAAGAACTGCGTAATCATCAGGTTGGGGTTTTCCTGGTTAACGGTATTGAGCATATTTAACGCATTCAACACACCGGTCCTTCCATCCGCGGGCTTATCATATAGCAGATCCATCCCTGTCCGATAATAAGCGAAATACGCGTCATGCACCAGCGTATATTTACTGTTGGTCAGATTCTCGATCAGCCAATAACGGTTCCGGGTGCCATCGAAAAGCTTCCACCCGCTGATCTCCCTGCTGTCTGGCGCATTGTTCACGATATTGAGCGCTTTTTGAAAATAAGGATCGCCACCCCGCAGCGCGAAAGAATCGAATGTCAACCCCAGGATCGTATAAATGTAATACGCAACCTCCGCCGTCAGGTTCGCGGCCAATGGCTCCGTCCCCTGAACCCGGTTGTCACTGAACTCCAAGGGCTGGTACTCCGAATACCGGAATGCGAACGACTCATCCATGAAATTGATCAGCGGACTTGTATACGCGGAATTGTAGATCGGCCGTCCGGCTTGCACCGTCAGCGACGCCGAATAGGAATTGTTGTCCCCCGCAGAGGCGATATTGATCAGGAAATTACACCGGATCTTCTCATTGTTCTGAAACGTCTCATTCGACCAGTTACGCCCGTTGATAAAATCATGAAGCGCATTCTGCAAGGTTGTAAATATCTTATGGTCAATATTAGACGGAATCCTCGAAGCGATCACCGTCACGTTTGCATTGATATCCTGCGCCCATATCCGGGTCATCAGACCGATCAGGAAAATAGCGGATAAAACAATTTTTTTACACATACAACAATTTTACTACCTGATCAACGATATCTTTTGCTACTTGTTGTTTCGGTTTCCGCTCAAAAGCCAGTTCCAGCCCATCCCGCCCAAATACCGTGATCTTATTGGTGTCATACCCGAACGTTGCTCCGGTATCCTTCAGTGAATTCAGGACAATCAGATCGGCATTCTTCGTCTGCAGCTTATTAAGGGCATTGGCCCGTTCATTGTTATCCTCCAGCGCGAACCCCACCAGCACCTGGCCCTTGCTTTTGGTTCCACCAAGCGTTTTCAGGATATCTGTCGTCCTCGTCAACTCCAATGTCAGCTTCTCGCCTGTCTTCTTGATCTTCTCCTGTGCCGCCTCAATCGGCCGGTAATCGGCCACCGCCGCAGACAAGATCCCGATATCTGCGCCAGCCCACCGATCCACACTCACCTTGTACATTTCCTCCGCCGATACCACCCGATGCACAGCCACCCCCGGCCTATCCACCTCGATCGGGGAAGGACCAAGTACGAGGTCCACTTGTGCCCCCCGGGCCGCCAATTCCTCCGCCAATGCAACTCCCATCTTGCCCGAAGAATGGTTTCCGATAAACCGAACCGGATCGATAGCCTCATAAGTAGGCCCAGCCGTCACCAGAGCCCGCTTCCCCGTCAATTCTGCCCGCCCGCCGCCGATCACCCCGCCAATAAAATTTAGTATTTCTTCCGGTTCCGCCATCCTCCCATCCCCAAACAATCCACTTGCCAGTTCCCCATGGCCTACCGGAATGATATAATTACCGAAGGACCGGAGCCGCTCCAGATTGGCCTGGGTTGCCGGGTGGCCCCACATATCCTCATCCATCGCCGGCGCCGCCACCACCGGGCATACAGCCGACAGATAGGTGGCCAACAATAAATTATCACAAATTCCATGCGCCATTTTTGCCAGCGTATTACAACTCAACGGCGCGATCAGCAGTAAGTCGGCCCAACGGCCAAGTTCCACATGATTTGCCCAGGTCCCCGCATCCGTAAGATCCGACAAGACCGGATTCTTCGACAAGGTCGACAAGGACAGCGGGGTGACAAAGTCCCTCGAAGCGGGCGTCTGGATGACTCTCAGCACCGCACCCTCCCTGATCAACAGCCTGATCAGCAGCAACGACTTATACGCCGCAATGCTTCCGGTAACCCCCAGAAGGATCTTCTTTCCCTGGAATATAGACATAAAATATAGCTTACTGCCTAAACGCACAAACGGCAGGGTGCCTATTAGCCGCCCTGCCGTTCAATTAATTTCTATTCTGATCGTGCCGTTCTCATTTAAACAGGTCATCCTCATTCCTCCGATAATAGATCTTGTCATCCATGAATTCCTGGGTGGCCAGCAGCGCCGGATTGGGCATCCGCTCATATGCCTTCGAGATCTCGATCTGCTCCTTGTTTTCATGGATCTCTTCCAGGCTGTCTGTATGACTGGCAAATTCTTCCAGCTTGTTGTGCAGCTCCTCCTTCAGGGAAATGTTGATCTGATTCGCCCTCTTGGCAATGATCGCGATCGACTCATACAAATTCCCCGTCTTGGCCTTTATATCGGTCAAATTCTTCGTCTCCACTACGTTCGCGGTGTTCGCATTAACTTGCCTTCTTAGTCTGCTCATTTTTCAACGTTTTTAGATTATTCTGCGCGGAAGTCAAATACTCCTGCACGCTACCCTTTAGTTTACTCTCAGGAAAACGATCCATGAACTCATTACATTGCGTAACAACGGTCTCAAACCGATCTTCCTGCTTTTCGATGATACTTAATTCCGCATATTGAAAGTCGGATCTGATTATCAATAACTTATATTCATCGCTCTTCTCCGAATCCGGATAGCTGTTCATTAGGCTGTTCAATGCCACCCCCGCAGCCCGAAAATACCCCAGATCAAAATACAGCTGCGCACTCATAAAATCCTTCAATTCCAGCTTCGCCCTGCATTTATCTATGATCTCCGTCGCCTCCTTTGCTTTATCAGAACCCGGATGGGTGTTGATGAAAGCCTGCATAAAACCAATCGTCTTCGTCGTATTCGTCTGATCCAGTTCGACTTTTGGCGATTGCATGTAGAAGGTATACGCCCGCATATAGTCCATCTCCTCCGCTTTATTGCTATTGGGGAATACTTCTACAAATCCTTTAAAGAGATTCTCCGCGTTTGGATAATCTTTTAAATAATAGGCGCAATAGGCAAATTTATAGTAGATGTCCTCAAAATGCTCACTACCCTTGAATACCCGGAACAATTCCTCAAACAGCTGCTGGGCATGGTTATAATCCTTATCCGCATAATATTTGTCCGCCACCCTAAGCTTATAGTCGTAATCATTGCTTTTCATCACCTTTGAAAAGCGGGAACAGGATGTGAACAGAAATATTCCTAAAAATGCAATGGTAGACAGACGCATAGAAGCAGGCAAAGTTAAAGTATTTTAAGCAATTGGATGATCTCGGAACGCAAAAATGCAGGGAATTCTCGGCTAACCCAAAAATAGCACGTTAAAATCCCCAAAAAAAAATGCGCGGGCCTCTCGGCCCGCGCTATTCTATTCATTCAGAGCATCTTATCTTATTTTCTCCGGAGGTTCGGGTGCGGCGCGGGAACCGTATTCGGCCCTTCCTCACCAGTACCGTCGCGCAGGTCGACCGTATTCTCGTCACCCCCGCTTTGCCCATAGCGGAAGATAAAGCGATCAGAGCTAACCCCTTCTTTTTCAACCAGATAGTTGATAACTGCGTTGACCCGATCCCAGCTTAGCTGCTGGGCCGCCTTGCTGGATTCGCCATAACCGATGACGGCGATCTTACAGGTCGGGTTGTTACGCATCTGGACGGCAGCGCTGGCCAGTAAAGCCTGGTTGTCCTTGCTCAGCGTGACCGCATGGCCCTTGAACGTGACGCTGGGCAGATTACCGACATTGCACCTGGTCCGCGGTTGCAGGGTATCAAGCGCAGCCTTTAAATCCTTACAGCACTGCGGATCCGGGCACTTCCCTACCCCGTCTGCGTCCACTGGCTGACATTGGGTTGGCGTGATCTTTTCCTTATCACGGCAATCCGGAACCCCGTCACCATCCGTATCCAGGCTTACCCCGTGCGTATCGACCGGGCAGCCTTTCGGCGTATTCGGCTCCAGATCGAACTGGTCGGTCACACCGTCACCGTCCGCATCATCCAGAACCGGCTTCGGCAGCTTCATATGCCGGGGAGCATTGATCTCGTTGTAGGCATAATCCAGTGGATTCAGCCACCACAGGGGCTCAACCGCATGCTTTGCGAAGATATTGTAATTGATGCCGATCGACGCATAATTGTACCGGCCGGAAGACCCAACCTGCGCAAGGCTTTGCGTCGCACCGATTTCAAAGTTGTTCTGCCACTGCTGACCGGCGAGGAGCTTCGTCGTTGTCAAGGTCACCTTATCCTCGACCTGGATATTGAACCGGTCATTCAGCTTGAATTGCGCACCGATACCCGTAACACCGACGATAGTGAACGGCGCGCCACCGAGTGTAGCGCTGGTACTGGGCCGTTCGGCGATCGTATTCCAATTTCCGGTCAGCACACCCTTCAAGGCGCTGCGAATCTGCTTCCTGTTGCTATAATCCTCGTTGGGGTACTGATTGATCACCTGGTCAAACCCTGCGTAGTAACTGGGTGATGCCTTGTATAGCGTACTATACGTCATAGCACCGATCCCACCAAAAATGTACCAGTTGAAGCCTGTCTTGGCTTTGTGGAAGTTGATATTGTTGAAGGTGAATACCCCCTGGAGCGACAGTTCATGGACAGTGGACCGATAGTTATAGAATATTGAATCATAAGCACCGCTCGCCTGCTGTGGATAATTGGCCAACAACTGAGCATTCTTCCCATAAGCCTCCGTATATTGGTAATTCAGTCCCCGGAGCCGGATCCAGTCGTATTCAGCACGGATCGAGAATACATAACCCAGCGCCTTCCGGGCGTGAAAGCCGAAACCGCCCGTCGGACCCCAGTTAGTAACAGTGGTCCATCCATATGTGTAACCGCCATTTATACCGATTTCCCATTCATTTCTGGGCTTGGCGGGGAAGGGATATGTATTATTCAGGAATTCATTGTGTTGAGCAAGTCGTCTGGTAGGTATAAGGGAGGAGTCCCGGATATCATAGCTACTGCCGACACTTTGAGCATTAGCATATGACAGGAACAGGCAGATTAACCCAATCAAAAGAGTCAATTTTTTACTGGCCATAACTGGTATTTACGTGAATGAATGAATTAAACCTGAGAAGAATATGGTGCAAAAATAGAGATTGGTGCGCAATAACCAAATTTTTTTAACAATACGTATAAAATAAAAGTTGTATGGCAACGACCGTTAGACAGGCTGATTTTAATTTTAGTTGCTCCGTCCCGAAAAATATTTTGGACCCGAAAAATATTTTGAAAGTGGTAATATTGTCTTTCCAACATCTTTCGCAGTCACCTTCCAGCCGGCGTTTTCATTACCCTCATCCCCAAATGAAAATTTGTACGACGGGAATTTATCCGGCCGCTTGAACAACCGACTAAAAGCATGAAAATAGCACAAGCCATACTACGCGAAGAGCTGGCCAGCTTTGAGAAAAGGTTCAAAGAGGCGGTTAAAAGCCAGACCCCCCTGCTTGATAGGATCATGCAGTTCATTGTCAACCGAAAAGGCAAACAGCTTCGGCCCATGTTCGTGCTACTTTCCGCCAAGCTATGCGGCCCCGTCAACGAAGCTGCCTACCGGGCGGCCTCCCTCGTGGAATTATTACATACCGCAACGCTCGTTCATGACGATGTGGTAGATGAATCCCTGGAAAGAAGAGGCTTTTTTTCCACATACGCCCTGTGGAAAACTAAGATCTCCGTTCTTGTGGGCGACTACCTTCTCTCCAAAGGCCTCTCGCTATCCCTGGATCACAGCGACTTCAGGGTCCTCCAGATTCTCAACGGGTCCATCCAGAGTATGGTCGAGGGCGAGCTTCTCCAACTCGAAAAATCCAGGTCCCTCAACCTCAGTGAAGCCGTCTACTTCGAGATCATCCGCAACAAGACGGCATCCTTCCTCGCCTCCTCCTGCGCCGCGGGCGCCTACGCCGCCAGCCAGGATGAGGTAAAAGCCGAACAGCTAAGACAGTTCGGCGAAAAGGTCGGGATCGCCTTCCAGATCAAGGACGACCTGTTCGACTACGGAAATGAAGCCGTCGGCAAGCCAACCGGCAACGACATCAAGGAAAAAAAGCTGACCCTCCCGTTGATTTATACCCTTAATAACCTTGACCGCGCCAGCCGCCGTGAAATGATCTACCTGATCAAGAATCATAACAAGGATCGCGAGAAAGTACAGCAGGTCATCCGCAAAGTGACGGAGACCGGCGGCATCGTCTACGCTACCCGGCAAATGAACATCTATCGCGACGAAGCTCTCGCGATCCTCTACCAATTTGAGGATAGTGATGCCCGTAAGGGCCTGGAAGAGCTCGTCCGATATACGACAGACAGGAAATACTAATGGAAAAACGCTGGAAAATATTACCCGCGGACCCTGCCGCCGCCAGGTCCTTGCAAGCCGAACTTCGGATCAATGAGGTGCTCTGCCGGCTGCTCATCCAGCGGGATATCCGAACATACGACCAGGCCAAAGATTTCTTCCGCCCTCAATTGAGCGCACTTCATGACCCCTGGCTGATGAAGGACATGCGCACAGCCGTCGACCGTATTCTCAGCGCCATGGAGACAGGGGAGAAGATCCTCATATACGGCGACTACGATGTCGACGGCACAACCGCCGTCGCCTGCCTGTATCAATTCCTCCGGAAATTCTGCTCTACTGACCAGCTCGACTTCTATATTCCCAACCGGTACCGGGAAGGATATGGCATCTCCAAACTGGGGGTCGACTATTCCAGCGACAACGGCTATACCCTCATCATTTCACTGGACTGCGGCATCAAGTCAGTTGACCTCATCGCCTACGCTGCTTCCCTGGGCATCGACTTCATTGTTTGTGACCACCACCTGCCCGATGATCAGCTACCCCCCGCCGTGGCCATCCTCAATCCCAAGCAACCCGGTTGCCCCTATCCCTATAAAGACCTTTGTGGCTGCGGCGTCGGCTACAAGCTGATTACCGCCCTCTCTTCCCGGCTCGGGTTCCCCCCCGAAGAAGCCTTTCAATACCTCGACCTCGTGGCCACTGCCATCGCCGCTGATATCGTCCCCGTAGACGGCGAGAACCGAATTTTAGCCTATTACGGCCTCAGGAAAGTCAATGAGAACCCCAACAATGGCATCCGTGCGCTCATCCAGCTGAGTGGCCTGAACCGGGCGCTCAAAATGATCAATCTCGTATTCATGATCGCTCCCCGGGTGAATGCCGCCGGACGGATGGATGACGCCCGCAAAGTAGTCTACCTCTTTATCGAATCGGACCCCGCGCTCGCCCTCTCCTATGCCAGCCAGCTCCACGCCGACAACAGCGATCGCAAAGAAGCCGATAGCAGCATGACCGAGGAAGCCCTTGCCATCCTCGAAAAGGAAATCCTCAACCCGGATCGCAGATCCACCGTCCTCTACCAGCCGCATTGGCACAAAGGCGTCATCGGCATCGTTGCCTCCCGGATCATCGAACGATACTATCGGCCTACAGTCATCCTGACCCGCAGCGGCGAAGTTATCTCCGGCAGCGCAAGGAGCGTCAACGGATTCAATGTATATGAAGCCATCCACGCTTGCCGCGAACATTTATTAGGATATGGCGGTCATTTCGCCGCCGCTGGTATCACCCTCCTGCCCGATCAGGTCGAGGCCTTTACCCAAAAATTCGAAGAAACGGTGGCCGCCACTATCCGGCCAGACTCCATGTTCCCGGAACTAATCGTTGACGCCACTCTTGGCTTCGACGCCGTCCGACCCGGCTTCCATAATATTTTGGAACAAATGCAACCCTTCGGGCCTGGTAACACCCAGCCCATCTTCGTCAGCCGCAACGTCACCGACAACGGGTCCCGCATAGTCAAGGAACAACACATTCGCTTTGCCCTCCGCCAGGGAGACAGCTTTATGGACGGCATCGGATTCAGTCTGGCCGCCAAATTTCCTCTCCTCAAAACCGGCAACCCGATCGACATCGTATACAGCATCGAGGAGAATGAATGGAACAACCAAAAGAACCTACAGCTCAAAGTCATCGACTTCGCTCCTTCAGATTCCAATTCCTCCGCTACGCTTCCAGTATAATCCTCCCCTTTGGCTCGCCGCTCATCAGATCAACGCTGCGCTGAATAAAATCCGTCAGGTTATTCCCCTTCAACAACCCCTGCGACAACAAAGCCAGATCCGACAAATTATGGACCAGCTTTTCCTGTCTTGGCCTGTCTCCTTCCTTTAAGATCGACTGAAAGATCGGATGATTACCATTCACCGTAAGGTTCACCTCATCCGGCATATTCGCATAGAAGCCACCCATGCCTCCACTTACGGCTGCCATATCCTTCATCCGGCGCATGAACTCGGGCCGCGTAGCGATCACCGGCGGCGCATCCGGGCTTAACCCCTTCACGTCCACCGTCACATGCAGCTCCGGCACCTGGCGACCAAACAGCTCCTTCAGCAGGTTCTCCTCCTCCGCGCTCAACACCGATCCGCCCGTATCCGCCTTGTCGATCAGGTTGTCGACAATATCCGAATCCACTCGCATAAAGTGAACGTCCGTCCATTTCATCTCCATCTGGTTGATAAAGGCTGCGTCAACGATCGTCTCCAGTTTGACCACTATATACCCCTTCGCTTGTGCCTGCCTGATATAACTGTCCTGCTGCACCGGGTTACTCGTATATAAAATGACGAGCTTCCCATCCTTATTCTTTTGCAGCGCATCCGTTGCCGTCCGATACTCCTCCAACGTATAGAACTTACCCCCTGTCACATCCTCCATAATATGGAATTTCACCGCCTTCTCCAGGAACTTGTCATCCGTCATCATTCCGTACTTAACGAATAGGCCCAAACTCTCCCACTTCTCCTCGAACTCCTTCCGTTCCTTGCTGAAGATCTCTTCCAGTTTATCCGCGACCTTCTTTGAAATGTAATTGTTGATCTTCTTTACATTAGGGTCTCCCTGCAGATAGCTCCGGCTTACATTCAGGGGAATATCCGGACTGTCGATCACCCCATGCAGCAACATGAGGAATTCCGGAACGATATCCTTTACCTCATCCGTTACAAAGACCTGGTTACTGTAAAGCTGGATCTTATCCTTTTGGATCTCATAGCTCTGCTTGATCTTTGGAAAATACAGGATACCCGTCAGATGAAAAGGATAATCCACATTCAAATGGATCCAGAACAGCGGTGGCTCGCTGTATGGGTACAGCTCCTTATAAAAATCCTGGTAATTCTGGGAGGTCAGCTCGCTCGGGCGCTTCGTCCAGGCCGGGTTCGGATTGTTGATCTGCTCTCCCTCAAACCTGATCGGAATAGGCAAAAAGCGACAAAACTTCTTCAATATCGCTCTTATGCGATCCGCATCAAGGAATTCGATGCTGTCCTCATTGATATGCAGTACGACATCCGTCCCCCGCGCCGCCTTATCGGTTTGTTCCAAAGTGAACTCCGGACTCCCGTCACATTCCCACCTGACTGGTTGTACATCCGCTAAATAGCTTTTCGTAAACACCTCAACTTTCTCACTCACCATAAAAGCGGAATAGAACCCCAACCCAAAATGGCCAATTATATTGGCCTCATTCTGACCCTTATACTTGCTGAGGAACTCCTCCGCACCGCTAAAAGCTACCTGGTTGAGGTATTTATCCACCTCTTCCCCCGTCATCCCTACCCCCTGATCCGAGATCGTAATGGTCTTCTTCTCCTTATCTAATTGAATTTCAATTGATAAGTCCCCGATCTCCCCCTTGACCTCGCCTAACGACGATAGTGTCTTCAGTTTCTGGGTTGCGTCTACCGCATTGCTGACCAGTTCCCGGATGAAGATATCATGATCGCTATACAGGAACTTCTTAATAATAGGAAAGATGTTTTCCGTCTGAACACGTATATTCCCTTTTTGCATGGCAAATGATTTTAGTAGTTCTTGGCGGGGATCAAAGAAAGTGCCACTTGTTCCCCACCTGACACACTGACGGACCGGGTTCGCACCTCCCTCCCCCAAATTACCCTGGCTTTTACTGAAAAAAAACCCAATTTCCCCCATAAAATACCTACCTTTGCCACCCATTTATAACAATTAAACAAACTATCAGGGATCATGAACAATTACGAATTGATGGTGATTTTTACCCCTGTGCTTTCTGAGGAAGACTACAAAGCCGCCCAGAAAAAATACGCAGCCCTCGTCAAAGACAGCGGCGGCGTAATCGTGCACGACAATCCCTGGGGACTGAAATCACTGGCGTATCCGATCCAGAAAAAGACCACAGGCTTGTACTGGGTCCTGGAATTCACTGCGCCATCCGACTTCAACGAGAAGCTCAACATCCAGATCCGTCGCGACGAATCGGTGTTACGCTTCATGGCTACGAAACTCGATAAATACGCCGTCGAGTACAATGCCCGAAAGAAAAGTGGCGTACCTACAGGAACAGAAAAAGCAGCTGTATAACCATGGCAAAAGCAAACGAAATCAAGTATCTCACCGCCATCAAGCCGGAGAAACGCGCCAAGAAATTCTGCCGCTTCAAGAAATATGGTATCAAATATATCGACTATAAAGATGCCGAGTTCCTGAAAAAATTCCTGAACGAGCAAGGCAAATTGCTACCCCGCCGCCTTACCGGTAACTCGCTGAAATACCAGCGGAAAGTATCCGATGCGGTGAAAAAAGCTCGTCAGATGTCATTACTGCCGTACGTAACAGACTTATTAAAGTAACCTCACCCTAACCTCTTTCCGGCCCCCCAAAAGGGACATGGAAGGGGGGGACAGTCCGCACCGGCGCCCCGGATGGCCACAACCGGCGGATTGGGAAAACGGTGAACAAAAACAATTACAATGGAAGTGATCTTAATCCAGGACGTAGACAACCTCGGATCTGCACACGAAAAGGTGAACGTCAAGCACGGATACGCCCGCAACTACCTCATTCCCCGCAAATTGGCGGTAGAGGCCAGCCTTTCAAACCTCAAGCAGCTCGAGGAAAGAAGGAAGCAACAGCAAAAGAAGGAGGCTAAGCTCATGGCGGAAGTCAACAAGGTCATCGAAGTGCTCAAATCCTCCCCGCTGAAAGTCGGCGCCAAGACGGGCACCAGCGGAAAGATATTCGGTAGCGTTACCTCCGTACAGCTGGCCCGCGCTATTCGCGACCAGAAAGGCTATGAGATCGATCGCCGCCGCATCCACATCCTTGACGAAGTAAAGGAGCTCGGCACTTTTAGAGCCAAAGTCGACTTTGGCAACAGCAACGAAACCGAAGTGGAATTTGAAGTGAGTGCCGAATAAATGTGCGGGAAATCCACTCTCAGGAAAATTAGCGGATTTCCGCAAATCATTAAAGTCTGGTGAACTTCGGGTTTGCCACCGGCAAGGACTTGCTCGCAACCCTTGGGATTGCCTTCGCCGTTGGCTCGGATGCCTTCGCTACCCTCGGTTGCAGTCGAACTGGCTTCCGGCCGGTTCCGGGCCGTTTGCTAAAATTCATCAAATTATCCTCGCTCTTAAAAGCCCGTAAATAAAATACGGGCTTTTTTGTTTTCCTTAGCATATTTCTTGGTAATTTTTGAAAAAAATCAAAATACTTAGGCACAAAAACGATTTTTCAACGGCACAAAATCGGCTGGAAGCCCGACCAATGCTTGCTCTCGCAGGTCAACCACAAAATTTCACTAAGTAATAAAAATTGTTATCTTTACAATAGCTCTATTATTTTTAGTGTTATTGTGGGCTGTCGTAACTTCCTTTCCAGTCAGATTCCTCAGTCACCATATAGTCTAACAATAGGTAGAGTGAGTTTTTTTCATTTTTAATTTTTTGTACAATGAACATTTATGTAGGCAACCTCTCCTGGCAGATGACCGATGAGGATCTTAGGAACCTTTTTGAACAACACGGCACAGTCGCTTCGGCCAAGATCGTCAAGGACAAAGTCTCCGGCCGCAGCAAGGGTTTCGGTTTTGTCGAAATGGAAGACGACGCCGAAGCTCAGCAGGCGATCACCAACCTGTATGACAGTGAAGTGATGGGTCGTAAGATCATCGTTAACGAATCGCAGCCAAAACAACAAGGCGGCGCCGGCGGTGGCTTCAAAAAAAGAAGCTTTGGCGGCGGCGGTGGTGGTGGCGGTTACAAGAAAGGGGGCTTCAACCGCGGTGGCGGAGGTGGTTACGACAGGGATTATTAGACTTATCAGCCGATACATCTTTGTTTAAATCCTTTCGATTGAAAGGATTTTTTTATTGAGTGAAAGAGAGGTTAAACCATTTAACCGCTATCTTTAAAGCGATCAAATTGTTTGCCTATGTCCCGCAAAACTATTCGCCGGAGAGAATTCATCCGCAACACGTCCCTCGCCGCCGCCGGCATCTCCCTTTCAAAGGCCTCCGCCGCTTTCGGCGCTCCGACCATCCTCAATTTTCCGATCTTCGGCAAGGCGGCGCCCAGCAACAAGGTCGTCGTTGCCGTTATGGGCGTCAACAGCCGTGGCGCCTACCTCGCCAAATGTTACTCCCAGCTGGCTAACGTCGAAGTAGCCTATATCTGCGACGTCGAAGATAAGGCCATCCAGAACGGCCTCAACGCATTGAAAGACGCTCCCCGCAAGCCCGGTATCGTCAATGACATCCGTAAGCTCGTCCAGCAAAAGGACTTCGATGCGCTGATCATTGCCGCCCCCGACCATTGGCACACGCCCGCAGCCATCCTGGGCGCATCCAACGGCAAACATGTGTACGTGGAAAAACCTTGCGGCCAGAACCCCTATGAAGGAGAGTTGCTGGCCGCCGCCCTCCATAAATACAACCGGCATATCCAAATGGGAAATCAGCGCCGTTCCATGCCCACCCTCATCGACGCGGCCCGCCAGATAAAGGAAGGGGCAATCGGTAACCCCTATCTCGCCAAAGCCTGGTACGCCAATCAGCGAAAATCCATTGGGTATGGCAAGAAGATTCCCGTTCCCCCTACGCTCAACTTCGAGCTCTGGCAGGGACCCGCTCCGCGTCGCGAATACCAGGACAACCTGGTCCATTACAACTGGCATTGGTTCTGGCATTGGGGAACCGGCGAAGCCTGCAACAACGGAACCCATGAGATCGACTGCTGCCGCTGGTTCCTGGGGGTGAATTTCCCTCAACGGGTTGTATCTGCCGGCGGCCGCTATGCGTTCAAGGACGACTGGCAGACCCCCGACACCCAGATTGCCAGCTACGAATTCGCGGAAGGCAAAGCCATCACCTGGGAAGGGCGCAGTTGCAACCACTTTCCGGTCGAAGGCGCCGACCGTGGATTTATCATCTATGGCGACGGTGGAAGCCTGGTCAACCTTGGTTTCGGTGACTACAAGATATATGACGACAAGAACAAGTTAATCAAGGAAGTCAAATCCGAAATGGTCGCCGATGCCACTAACCCCGTAGCCGGCAGCGGAAATTTGGATCTCTATCATTTCGACAACTTCATCAAGACCGTTCGCGGAGAGGCAACGCTAAACTCCCCGGTAGACGAAGCCTATAAGAGCGTGCTGCTTTGCCACCTTGCCAATATCGCACAGCGGACATCCGGAACTTTGCACTGCGACCCGTCCAATGGTCAGGTTCTCGACAACCCCGCCGCCACCGCCCTATGGCGTCGCGAATACGAGAAAGGCTGGGAACCGGCAGTCTAACGGATCCTCCTATTTCAGTTCCCGGATCTTGATGCTGCGATAGCTCACCTCATTCCCGTGATCCTGCAGCAGCAGGTGCCCTTCCGGCGCCTCGCCGAAGTTTGTCCAGATTTTGTATTTGCTGATCGCGACCAGGGCCCGGAAATCGGCGGATCCCCGTTCATACTCCAGAACCTTCACTCCATTGAGATAGTGCTCCACGTGATTGTCCGGGTAAACGATGATCCTTCCCGTATTCCACGCTCCGACCGGCCGCAGGAACCGTCGTTGCTTATTCGCCGGGATGAGATCGTAAAGTGAGGCTTGGGTGCGGTCACCGTTGCGGCCCAATTTCGCATCGGGATGAAGGGAATCGTCCAGTACCTGGTATTCCAACCCGATCCCCGCGTTCCCCGTATTTTGTTCCTTGAGTGTGACAAAATATTTCACCCCGCTGTTGGCCCCCGGAGTAATCTTGAATTCGAAGGAAAGGTCAAAAGCCTTATACATCCCCGTAGTCACGATATCCCCACCATTGGTGCTCATTTCCCCCTTGCCGGCCAGAACGGTTAGGTTCCCGTTCTCGATCTTCCATCCGCGATCAGGAAATGTCTTTCGATAAGCGCCTACCCACCCCTTCGCTGAGCTACCGTCAAAGAGTAGGCGCCAACCGCTCTTCTTTTCATAATCTGTCAACGTGTTGGGGATATTGTTGAGGACGTAGACGCCGGGCGGAAAGAATCCGGGGTGGAAATCGGTTGTCCGGACTCGGATATTCTTAAAATATACTTTTTTTCCGGCCTGATCCGGGCTGCTGATCGCATGTACCTGCAAGCCGATGAAACCCTTATTGTCTACCGTATCGACTACGAAGGCGGTAGCCAGCCCATCTACCCAGGTCCGGATAGACGATCCGATACATTCGACGCGGATATGGTTCCATTGCCCGACCTTGAAGGCGTTTTGTACGGAATGGTTCAGGGACACCGGGTACAGCCAGCCGCGGCGCCCCTCGTCATAGATACCACCCGTCCAGCGGCGGGAGGAGGGATCGATCTCATACTGATAGCCAAAGACCAGCCCCTTACCCTCGTGCCCGTTCGGGTCATAATGGCTACGCAGCTGGATGCCTGAATTGCTGGTGGTATCGTCGATCTTGACGTCCATTTCAAGAATGAAGTTTTCGAATTCCTTCTCCGTGGCCAGGAAACTATTCCCCGATCCGGCAACGCCAAGTCCGACGATGGCGCCATTCTCGACGGTATATTCGGCGGTGCCTGCCAGCCGCTTCCAGCCGGTGAGTGTTTTGCCGTCAAAAAGTGAGGTCCAGCCTTCCTTCTGTGCAAATAGTCCGCTGGCCAGGAAGAAAAGGGCAATCGTTATTCCATATCTTTTCATAAAGGGATCGTTGGAGTAATAAAGGTACGTCCCGCAGCCCATTCAGGGCAAAAAAAAGCCCCGTCATTGGATGACAGGGCTTATAAAGAATATGGCAGCTACCTACTCTCCCGCATTGTGGTGCAGTACCATCGGCCATAAGGGGCTTAACTTCTCTGTTCGGTATGGGAAGAGGTGAACACCCTCGGCAAAACCACCATAAGATCTTCAATATCGTGACATATCGGGAGTTGTAATTCCTTATAACTTTTAGAAAAAAATTAAAGCTTACGGGTAATTAGTACTACTCGGCTTTACTGTTACCAGTTTTACACCTGTAGCCTATCAACGTCATCGTCTCTGACGACCCTTAAAAGAAAACTCATCTTGTGGAAGGTTTCACGCTTAGATGCTTTCAGCGTTTATCCTGTCCGTACATAGCTACTCAGCGCTGCACCTGGCGGCACAACTGATACACCAGCGGTACGTACGACCCGGTCCTCTCGTACTAAGGTCATGTCCACTCAATTTTCTAACGCCCATCACAGATAGGGACCGAACTGTCTTGCGACGTTCTG
>Ga0302326_10000406_pt1 | contig 121170 bp, 105 predicted proteins | sample Palsa_T0_3_FD_202264 | JGI IMG/M metagenome (GOLD analysis project Ga0302326, IMG submission 202264) | Peat permafrost microbial communities from Stordalen Mire near Abisko, Sweden - Palsa_T0_3 | ecosystem: Environmental > Terrestrial > Soil > Palsa > Peat permafrost | place: Sweden: Abisko... | reverse complement strand
CAGCTCGCTGGCGGTAGCGGTCTTGCCCGCGCCGAACGGCCCGTTGATCCACAGCAGCATGCGGCGGAGAATACCCGCCCGGCCGGCCGCGAGGGCATGTCGAGAAGGCCGCGCTGGCTTCGTCCGTGGGTGAGAGTGCCAGGATGGGCGCTGCGAGCGAAGGAGGTTCCGTGACCAGGTTCTTGCTGCTGGTGAACTACGACAACGGTGCCGTCGAGAAACCGATGCTGGAGTGGGATCCTGCCGACCTGAGGGCACACCTCGATTACTACAACACGCTGAACGCCGAGCTCACGGCCTCCGGCGAGCTGATCGGAGGCGAACGGCTCGCGTGGCCGGAGGCATCCCGGATCGTGCGGTCCGACGGGAAAGCAGCGCCGGTTGTCACCGACGGCCCGTACGCCGAGGCGAAGGAGCAGCTGGCCGGCTTCCAGATGTTCGACGTCGAGTCGCTGGACCGCGCCATCGAGATCGCCGCCCTGCTGTCGGCGGTGCCGGGGCCAGGCGGCGTGCCCATGGGGCAGCCGATCGAGGTGCGCCAGGTAATGGAGGACGACGCCGAGCTGGGCATCGAGCTGTGACGCACGCGGGCCGTTAGGCCCTGCCGCGGATCCCGTGCCTGTCCCGCGGACTGACCTGGAGGACCTGCTGCGCCAGCTGGCACCGCAGGTACTCGGGATCATCATGCGCCGGTCCGGGAACCTCGACGACGCTGAGGACGCGGTTCAGGAGGCGCTCATCGCCGCCGCCCGCCACTGGCCGGACGACGGCATCCCGGATAACCCGCGCGGCTGGCTGCTGCGGGCCGCGAGCCGGAAGATGACCGATCAGATCAGAAGCGATCAGGCGCGCCGACGCCGGGAAGCGGCGAGCGCTGCGGCTGACGTCGGGCCCGTTCCCGTCTCCTATGACGATGACACGCTGGTCCTGCTCTTCATGTGCTGTCACCCGGTACTGACGCCATCGTCGGCGATCGCGCTCACGCTGCGCGCGGTCGGGGGCCTGACCACCGCGGAGATAGCAGGAGCGTTCCTCGTCCCGGAGGCGACGATGGCGCAGCGCATCAGCCGGGCCAAGCGGCGCATCCAGGACTCCGGCGTGCCGTTCCTCCTGCCGGACGAGGCCGAGCGGGCGGCGCGGCTCAGCTCGGTGCTGCACGTGCTGTACCTGATCTTCAGCGAGGGTTATGCCAGCACCGCCGGATCGCGCCTGCACCGGCAGGAGCTCGCCACCGAGGCCATCCGCCTCGCGAGCGCGATGCGCCAGCTCCTGCCGGACGATGGTGAGGTAACGGGCCTGCTGGCGCTGATGCTGCTGACCGATGCGCGGCGTCCGGCGAGGACAGGCCCGGCGGGCGAGCTGGTGCCGCTGGCCGAGCAGGACCGGGCCCGCTGGAACCGGGAAATGATCGCCGAGGGGGTCGCGCTCGCGGTCGAGGCCTGGTCGCGGGGGCCGGCGGGCGAGTACGCGCTGCAGGCTGCCATTGCCACCCTGCACGACGAGGCCGCCACGGCCGCTGATACCGACTGGCCGCAGATCCTCGCCCTGTACGGCATTCTCGAGCGGCTGACCGGGAACCCGATGGTCACGCTCAATTTCGCCGTGGCCGCGGCGATGGTGCACGGGCCGGCCGCGGGGCTGGCACTGATCGGGCCGCTGGACAAGCAGCTCGCGGGTCATTACCGCCTCGACGCGGTCCGCGCTCATCTGCTGGAGATGCTCGGTGACACCGCCGCCGCGATCGCGCACTACCGGGCAGCCGCCGACCGGACGATGAGCATCCCGGAGCGGAATTACCTGACCATGAAGGCCGCTAGGCTGAACCAGCCGTGAGCTTGCGGAGGAAGCCGCTTGCCACCGGCCCGCGGCGAGACGCCGGCCGCGAATTAGCCCGCGCCGACGAGCCGCGGGTACCGCGCGGTGACCTTAGACCCTGTCGCGCGTGCCGGTCGCTCGGTCCGGTGGAGATGAGCAGAATCGATCGGTTATCTCCGAGGTGATTGCAGTGAAAGCGCTTGTCTACCACGGTCCCGGCATGAAGGCCTGGGAGGACGTCCCCGACCCGGTAATCCAGAACCCCACCGACGCCATCGTCCGCGTCGACTACACCACTATCTGCGGGACTGACCTGCACATACTCAAAGGCGACACACCGGAGGTCGCCAGCGGCCGCACCCTCGGCCACGAGGCGGTCGGAACAGTCGAGGAGGTCGGCGCGGGAGTCACGACGGTCAGGCCGGGCGATCGCGTGCTGGTCTCCTGCATCTCCGCGTGCGGCCGCTGTCAGTACTGCCGCGAGGGCCGGTCCGGCCAGTGCACGGGCGGAGGCGGCTGGATCCTCGGCTACATGATCGACGGCACCCAGGCCGAGTACGTCCGGGTGCCCTTCGCCGACACGTCCACCTACCCGCTGCCAGAGGGCTCCTCGGACGAGGAGATCCTCATGCTCGCCGACATCCTGCCGACCGGCTACGAGGTCGGCGTCCTCAACGGCCAGGTCAAGCCAGGCGACACTGTCGCCGTCGTCGGCGCGGGGCCGGTCGGCCTGGCGGCAATCACCGGCGCCGGGCTGTACACGCCCGGTCACATCATCGCGATCGACCTGGCCGACTCGCGGCTGGAAGCGGCCGTCGCATTCGGCGCTGACCTCACCGTGAACAACAGCCGCGACGACGCAATTGCCTATGTCAAGAGCGTGACCGGCGGACGCGGAGCGGACGTTGCCATCGAGGCCGTCGGAGTTCCGGCAACCTTCGAGCTCTGCACTGAGCTGGTACGCCCGGGCGGCCACGTCGCCAACATCGGTGTCCACGGCAAGCCTGCCACCCTGCACCTGGAATCCCTGTGGATCCGGGACATCACGGTGACCACCGGGCTCGTCGACGCCTATTCCACGACAACACTGATGCGGCTCATCGAGGCGCACAAGATTGACGCTGCACGGTTCGCCACTCACCACTTCAAGCTGGCCGAGATCATCGAGGCATACGACGTCTTTCAGAACGCCGCAGGCACCGGGGCGATCAAGGTCGTCATGGCGAGCTAACAGCTGCGCCCTCACGCATGCTCGCAGTGGACAATGCCGCGGTCCGGCGGTCTGATGATCCTGTGGCTGAAGACCTCGTCGAGAGTACGGGATCTCTTCCCGAGCAGGATTTGCTGCGCGGCTGGCGCTCGGTGATGTTCGCCCCGGCCGGTGACGGTCAGCGACGGCGGCGCGGGAGCGACGGAGTGCGCCTGGCCTGTGCCGTCGTCGCGCTGGTGTGCTGCGTGCTCGTCATCCGCTACGACTCCCGTGTTGACCGGGCCATCATCCAGGTCATCCATCCACCGCCGCAGAGCATCTCCTGGCTGGTGACGGTGGTCTACCAGGCTGGATCGTTCGGCGTCGTGATCGTCGTGGTGGCACTGGCCCTACTCGCGCGCCGCTGGGTGGTCGCACGCGACATCGCGTTGAGTGCGGCTGGGGCCGCTGCGGTGAGCGGGATCCTCATCCTGTGGCTCGGTAGCCGCGGCGGGCGACCGGACGGAATCGTAATCCGCGGCTACTACCTGACTTTCCCGATCCTCCAGCTGGCTCTGTTCAGTGCGGTCGCCACGGCGGCGCTGCCCTACCTTGCCCGCGGCCTCCAGCGCCTCATCGAGATCTTCATTGCGCTGGTGGCTTTGGCCTCAGCCGTCGGCGGTCACGGGGTGCCACTCAATGTCCTCGGGAGCCTGGCCATCGGCTGGGGAGCGACAGTGATAGTCCGGCTCATCTTCGGATCGCCTCTCGGCCTTCCGTCAGCCGATGATGTGCACGCGCTGCTGGCGGAACTCGGCATTCGCTCACGCGACGTCCACGCGGCTGAACGGCAGGTCTGGGGGGTGGCGAAATACGAGGCAGCCGAACTGGGCCGAGCGGACGTGCCCGACCACCCTCTCGAGATAGTCGTCTATGGCAGGGATGCGGCTGATGCCAGGCTGCTCACCAAGGCCGGCCGGTTTCTGCTGTACCGGGACTCAGGACCGAGCCTCACTGTCACGCGCCTTCAGCAAGTCGAACATGAGGCTTACTTCATGACGCGGGCTGGCCAGGTGGGCGTCGCGGTACCCGAGCTCGTCGAAGCAGGAACCGCGGGTCCGTCCAAGGACGCGCTGCTGGTCTGCCGGCTGCCGACCGGGACCACGCTGTCCCAGACTGACGCCGCCGATATTGGTGACGCCACTCTGGACAACCTAATGGGTCAGATGCTGGCTCTGCGGAGAGCACGCATCGCCCACGGTGCAGTTAGTGGCGACGTTCTGCTGGTCGACTCGACGGCGAAAACCACTGTGCTCATGGACTTCCGCAACGCCTCAGCTAGCGCAACGCCGGATCAGCTTGACCGCGACATGGCCGGTGCCATGGCCGCGATGGCAGTCGCGGTCGGCGCCGAGCGAGCCGCGAGCTCGGCGGCACGGTGTCTCACCCCGGAGGTGCTAGGCGGCGCCCTCCGGCATCTGCACAGGCCAGCGCTCGACCCGGCACTAGGCCGGAGCCTGCGAGCCAACCGCGAGCTGCTGGAGGACGTCCGTCAGCGGGCCGCAGAAGCCAAGTCGATCGACGTCCCGAAGCTGGTGGAGGCCCGCCGGGTGAGCTGGCCGACGCTCATCATGATCATCGGCACGCTCATCGGCGGCTGGGCCCTCGTCGGGGTGCTGATCGACGTCTCCAGGGCCTTCGACACGGTGATCGGGGCCGACTGGCTGTGGGTCATCGTGGCGCTTGTTCTTGCCCAGCTGACTTACGTGGCGTCCGCTGTAGAAAGCGTGGGCAGCGTGGCCGGGGTGCTTCCGTTCGGCCGGACAGCGGCTGTCGAGGTCGCCAACTCATTCAGTTCACTGGCCGGCGGGACACCGGCAGTCTTCGCCACCCGGGTGCGCTTCTACCAGCGACAGGGCTACGACGCCTCGGTGGCGCTGAGTTCGGGCGCCATCATGAGCACCGTCAGCTGGATCGCCATCGGCGTGCTGTTTCTCTGCTCGCTGCCGTTCGCCTGGGGCTCCATCCACCTCGAGGTCACCCCTGAGTCTGGCGGCAACTCCAAACTGGTGTGGATCATCTTGGCCATCGTCGTGGCAGTCGGCGTGGTGACCGGGCTAGTGCTGGCGGTTCCACGCCTCCGCAGCCTGGCTGCAGAGAAGGTACGCCCCAGGGTGCGCGATGTCTGGGGCAACCTCGCACCGGTCGTCAGGTCGCCGCGCAAGCTGGTGCTGCTGGCGAGCGGCTCGTGTGGCCAGCGGCTGCTGGTGGCCGCGGTACTCTCCGTTTCGCTACGGGCCTTCGGCGACCATCTTCCGCTTCCCACCCTGATCGTCGTGATTACCGTGGCCGGAATTGTCGGAGGTGTCTCGCCGTCGCCCGGCGGCATGGGCGTGGTAGAAGCGGGCCTGATCCTCGGTCTCACGGCGGCCGGTATCTCGGAGGCTGACGCCACCGCTGCGGTCTTCATCCAGCGGCTGTTCACTTCATACCTGCCGCCCATCTGGGGCTGGATTACCCTCGTCTGGCTCCGAAAGAGGCAGTACATCTAAGGCTCGCGCCGCCCGCCCGCTGATGCGGACGGGCGGCGGCTGGCCGGGCTTGCGCGCGAGGCGCGTGCTGGATCAGGCGGTGCTGACCTCGACCCGGGTGGCGACGCCGGGCAGGATCTCGGTCTCGGGGGCGGTGCGCCGCAGGTGCACGAATCCGAGGACCGACAGGATCAGCATCAGGCCGGCGGCGATGAACGACGCGACCGCGGCGATCAGCGCGATCTGGCCGAGCTGCCAGAATCCGTAGGCCTCCAGCAGCATGCTGCGCAGCGTGGTGCCGCGGAACACGGTCTGGACCTGCGCGGCCAGCGCCAGGTTCTTCGGCTGGGCCAGCGACTCACCCGACAGCTGCGAGTAGGTCTTGCCGCCACCGATCAGGAACAGGTGCCGGCCGATGAAGTAGTTGGCGTAGGTCTCGGCCTGCGCGCCGGTGGTCATCAGCTGCCCGGCGTACTTGCCCATCTGCGCGCGGTTGACCGCGGGCAGGATCTTGAACTCCGGGCTGCTGGTCGCCGGGAAAACGATCTTCTGTGCCGACAGCTGGCTGGCCACCTGGTTGTTCGCATACGAATGCCCCCACACCAGCAGCACGCCGGCCACCGCCAGGACCACCACAAGCAGCAGCCCGGCCGCAGTCGCCAGTGCGTCGAATGTCCTCCTGCGCATCTTCCATCTCTCCTTGTGTTGCGGGCTTACGGCCCGGTCAGCTCACTTAGTGAGCTGATCAGAGCATCCCGCCGGAGAGGCAGTCAGGCGCAGGGCCATGCGGCACCGGTTCGCAGGACCTCGGTCCTGGACTTAGTGACCGCCGGATAGGGGGGCGGGGACACACGCCCCCCCATTTTCAACTTATAGCGCACCCCCGGGCTTGCGGCAAGACCCGGGTCATGCCGCAGAATCGCTGGTCAGGCCAGTCCAGATGCCACTCGCGCGGCGCCTTGCCGACGGCCTCAGATCGGAGCTGATGACGTGAGCCCGCTGACCCCCAGCGCCTTCGACCTCCCCGACCGCCTCGCGGCCAAAGCCGATCCGAGGCTGATCGCCGGCGACGAGCAGCACTTCGCTGCCATTGCGCAGAGCCTCGAGCAGTCGATCGCGGATCTGTCCGGCCGCCTTGATGCCGAGCGGCAGGCGCCCGGCGGCATCGGCCAGAAGGCGCTGGACCGGGACCTCGAGATCCACCGGCTGACCACTCGCCTGCGCGCACTGCGGCGCTTCGGTCTTGACCTCTGCCTCGGGCACATGGTCCGCGCGGACAACTCCGGGCCCGTGTACATCGGACGGCTTGGCCTCACCGACGCGGCCGGCCGCCGGCTGCTCGTCGACTGGCGCTCCCCTGCCGCTGAGCCGTTCTTCGGAGCGACCCACGCCAACCCGATGGGCCTGGCGAGCCGCCGCCGGTACCGCTGGACCCGCGGCCGGATCAGCGATTACTGGGACGAGGTGTTCAGCTCGGACGGGTTCGCCGGGCACCTCGCCTCGCTCGACGACGAGTCCGCGTTTATCGCCAGCCTGGGGAGTAACCGGTCACCCCGGATGCGGGACGTGCTCGGCACCATCCAGGCCGACCAGGACGCCATCATCCGCGCCGGATCGCGCGGTGCGCTCGTCGTCGGTGGTGGTCCGGGCACGGGGAAGACCGTCGTCGCCCTGCACCGGTCCGCCTACCTCCTCTACTCCGACCCTCGGCTCGGCCAGCGCCGGGGCGGCGTGCTGTTCGTCGGTCCGCACCAGCCCTACCTGGCTTACGTCTCCGACGTGCTCCCGTCTCTTGGCGAGGACGGCGTGCAGCTCTGCACCCTGCGTGATCTCGTCGCCGAGGGATCGGCAGCAGGCAGTGAGGCCGACCCGGATGTGGCACGGCTGAAGTCGTCCGCGGACCTGGTGAAGGCGATCGAGCCGGCCGTCGGGTTCTACGAGAAGCCGCCCGCTGCGGGGATGACGGTCGAGACCCAGTGGTCTGACATCTGGCTGAGCGCCGACGACTGGGCCGAGGCCTTCGAGGCACCGGAGCCCGGTACTCCGCACAACGAGGCCCGCGATCAGATCTTCGACGAACTGGTAGCGATCCTGATGGACAAGCACGACGGGGACGTGCCCGCCGACCTGTTTCGCAAGTCACTGCTGCAGAACAGGGACCTGCTCACGGCCCTTTACCGGGCCTGGCCGCTGATCGAGCCGGCCGACCTCGTCGGAGACCTGTGGTCGGTACCTGCCTATTTGCGGATGTGCGCTCCCTGGCTCACCGGCGATGAGGTGCGGCAACTGCAGCGCCGGGACGCTCAGGCCTGGACGGTGTCCGACCTGCCGCTGCTGGACGCAGCACGGCAGCGGCTCGGCGACCCGGAGGCATCACGGCGCAAGCGCCGCCAGGAAGCGGCTGTCGCCGCCGAACGCGAGCAGATGGACAGGGTCGTCGACAACCTGATTGAGGCGGCGGACGACGAGTACGGCATGGGCCTGGTGACGATGCTGCGCGGCGAGGACTTCAAGGACGCGCTGGTCAATGAGGCCGCGCTGCCCGGTCCCGACCCCGACCGGCTGGCCGGCCCGTTCGCGCACATCGTCGTGGACGAGGCTCAGGAGCTGACAGACGCGCAGTGGCAGATGCTGCTGCTCCGCTGCCCGTCCAGGAGCTTTACCATTGTCGGGGACCGCGCGCAGGCCAGGCACGGGTTCACGGAGTCGTGGCAGGAACGCCTCAGGCGCATCGGGCTCGACCAGATCACCCTGGCGTCCCTGACCATCAACTACCGGACGCCGGAAGAGGTAATGGCCGAAGCGGAGCCCGTCATCCGGGCCGTGCTCCCGGACGCCAACGTGCCGACCTCGATCCGCAGCAGCGGCCTTCCCGTCGTGCATGAATCTGTGTCGGAGCTGGGCCCGATCCTCGACCGGTGGCTCGCCGCCCATGCCGAGGGCGAAGGGATCGCGTGCGTTATCGGTGATCCCTCGTTCCGGGCGACCGCCCGCGTCCAGTCGCTGATCCCGGAACTCGCGAAGGGCCTCGAGTTCGACCTGGTCGTCCTGATCGACCCGGAGTCGTTCGGCACGGGTATCGAGGGGGCGGTCGACCGCTACGTCGCGATGACCCGGGCGACTCAGCAACTCGTCATCCTCACGAGCTCCTGATGCCGGCCTGCAACAGCCGGCTCGTCCGCACGAGCCTTATCCGGGGCTGGCCGGTCCGGACAGGTCAACCCAGCGAGCAGCTGCATCGAACGTGTCAGCCGGGGTGCTGTTGAATGCGATGGCGGCGCTGGGAGCATACCGACGCACAAGATTGACCACCTGCTCGAACAGCTCGAGCTGGCCCCGCACTCCGCCGCCGATGACGACGCACTCCCATACCCGGGCACGCAACGCCGCCGTGACGACCGCCGCCACGTCGTCGCTGCCGTCAAGGCCGAACAGGCACGTTTCGACGCCGAGCACGTGATCAGCGAATTGCGCTATTCCCACCTCGATCGCGTCGGCAACCGGCTTGGGGTCCCAGGGCCCCGGGACCCGATACGGATCGAGCCCGATAACGAGGACCCTGGGGTTAAGCGCTGCCGTCTCCACTTTCGGAATGGTACGTCGCCGGTCCTGGCTGCCTGGGTAGGCCCAAGAGGTACGCCTGGCCATCCGCGACAAGTTGCTGACGATCGCGGCCCAGGGCATGGTCAGTGCGCCCGCCGTGGTGTGCCGTTCCGGCTCCGCTGTGCGGTGATCTCGGCGCGTGGCGAATCCGCCAGCCTGCGAGGGCCGGTCGTGCCCGGCCGCTGAAGCTAGACGATGAGCGTGGGCTCGTCGGGCGCGGAGAGGCTCAGTACGGCGCCGGCGACCGCAGGTGACGCACTGATCCTGGCTTCCAGGGCCCGCAGACGGACGGCGAGGTGGGATTCGGTGTCATCTCCGGTGAGATCCACGTCACCGATCACCGAGACCATCCTGGGCCCGACGATCTCCAACCGCAGATAGGTCACCCGTGCGACTTCCGGCGCGTCCAGCAAGGCCTGGATGGCCGCCACGCGAACGCGCGGGTCTGCTTCCTGCCCGATCAGGAATTGACGGTTCCGGTTGATCAGGACCAGCGCGGTGACAGCGAGCAGTGCGCCGATGACGATCGAGCCGACAGCGTCCGGAATGGGAGAGCCGGTCAGCTGGTGCGCGGCCAGGCTGGCCGCGGCGATGAGAAGACCAGCCAGGGCAGCGGAGTCTTCGGCGACCACCGCCCGCAATGTGGGGTCGGAGGTGGCAAGGACGTGCTCGATCAGGTCCCGTTGCATCGACTCGGCCTCGGGCCTGGCCTGCCGGACCGACTGGAGGAAGGAGACTCCCTCCAGAACGAAGGAGACCGCCAGGACGATGTAGCCGACAGCGAAATGGCCAGCCGGCTCCGGCTTAAGGAGTTGCTGGATGCCGTGCGTCACGGAGACAGTCGCTCCGGCGACGAACAGGCCGAGCGCGGCGAACAGCGACCAGACGTATGCCTCCCGGCCGTGCCCGAACGGGTGCGCAACATCGGGCGGACGCCGCGACCGCCGGTTCGCGATCATCAGGAAGATCTCGTTACCGGCGTCTGCCCAGGAATGCGCCGCCTCGGCTAGCAGCGACGCCGACCCGGTCAACACAGCGGCGACCGACTTGGCCGCTGCCACCAGGACGTTCACTCCGAACGCGACCAGGACCGTCGTGACGCTCTCGGATCCGGCGGGACCGTCCGGCGCCTGAACCGACCTGAGAAGGTCATGCGACCGCCCGGCCGCCGTCCCGGCAGGAAATGGAGCCGGACCCTGCTCACCGTCCCGGTCATGCGCCACTAGCCAGTGGTAACACACACGTGCCCGCATCGCAGACTCAGATCCTTCGGGTCCGATCTCCGACGGGCCTGACTGCAGCGCGCCGATGTGCACCGAGGACGTCGCGCCGCGGACGCGCAGTCCACCGCTGGGGACAGCCGTGCCCGGGGCCGGCCGGCCGGGCTCGCGGGAGGTGTGTCTGTGCTCAGGAGGCCTTGCACGAGACTTTCGGGTTCACGCCCACATAGTTGAGCGGGCCTGCGGCAATCGTTACGGCGATCGTGCTTGCCTTGGCGCAGCTTGTCCCCGAGCTGTCGAAATAGTGGCGCTGGCCAGCGGCGACCGCGCCAATGATGAGTCAGATGATCAGAAGGATGTTCCGAGGCGCATTGCGTCCTCCGATGTTAGCTGGGTGAGGGGCTGTGACCTGACCAGGTCGCCCGGTGGCCGCAGGCCATCGGCGAAGGCGACGCGAAGCGCCCTCGACGGGTTCCGATAGATGACGCGATAGGTGCCGCGCCGGGCACTGTACCTGTCGTCCAGCGGCGGAAGCAGGCGCTTGCCGACCCGGTGTGGCTGCTCAAGTGGCGGGCCGGTAATGAACTCGAACGCAGCCGCAGCCACGGCCTCCGGCAGAGTTTCGGCCAGCGCCCTCCGGACTGTGGGCGTCGCTCGTAAGGCATAAACCCGCGGAGGCTCGCCGCTCACTCGCCGGCCCGACGGCCGCGGATCGCCCCGGCAAGGTCCTCAGCCGAAACCTCCTCGCCACGAGCAAGCTCCGCGTCAGACTCCGTGAGCCTGCCAAGCGTGTCAGTGTCCCGCATGATCGCGAGCGTCTCCCCGAGCTGCTCAAGGTCCTCGATCGCGACAAGCACAGCCGATGGCCGGCCATGGATCGTCACAGTGACCCGTTCATGATGATCATTTACACGGCCGACAAGCTCAGAAAGGTGAGTCTTCACTTCTCCCAGCGGCAAAGTCGTCATAGTCAAAAGTATGACCAAAATTCATCCGGCGGCAGCTCGCCGCTGCTGCGACGCCGCGGTCCGACGCGGCGGCTCCCCATGAGCGGAACATGCCTCGGCTGGGCCGAACGCCGGCTCAACCCCGATCGAACGTTACAGATCCGCTTACAAGCACCCATGCAAAAGGCCCGAAGCTAATGCTCCGGGCCCTGACCTGGTAGCGGGGGCAGGATTTGAACCTGCGACCTCTGGGTTATGAGCCCAGCGAGCTACCGAACTGCTCCACCCCGCGTCGTGTGCACCCACTTTATGGGCACCCCCGTGCCACTGGCAAATCAGGGGCGCGGCCGGCGTCAGGTTCTGGCGCCGCTGGCAGCACCCGCCGCCATCCAGACCTGGTAGCGGATCCGGTCCGGCGCTGTCGGCAGCTGGGTCAGCTCGTGCGGGTCCTCGGTAGTGGTCAGGTCCAGAACGCGAAGCGGTGCCGTCCCGCCGAAGGCGGTCAGCCGCCCCGGCGTGCTCGCCAGCAGCAGCGGCCGCCGCCCGGCCGCCGACACCGACCGGATCACGGTCTCGACCGCGCCGACAGGCTGGCCGGCCATCCAGCCAACCGGCACGCCGCACATCCCGCGGATCAGCTGGGAGAACCGCGACGCCGTCGGCCAGTCCACGATGATGACCGAGGCGTTACGCGGGATCCGCGCGCACAGCTCGCGAACGGCGGTCACCTCACCAGCGCCCGTCCTGGTCAGGGCCAGTCCCTGCGCGACCGGCGTCAGCCCGCCGGACCTACCGGTATGGCTGAGCCCGACGCCGAACGTCGTCGCCGCCGTCGGCACCAGCATCGCCGCCACGCAGAACGCCCCCGCCACCGCCGCGGTCACCGGCTGCGCGCCGCGATCACGGGCCCAGCGCGCCAGCCAGGAGGCAGCCCACAGGGCGCACACGATCAGCCCGGGAATCACCATCACGATCAGCCGGCGGCTGGCCCACGGCTGGTCCGGCTCAATATCAGGTGCCCACAGCACGACCAGCGATCCGGCGCAGAATACGGCCAGCGGCAGCGCCCAGACCCGCCACACTCCGTCCGGATCGCGCCAGGTCAGCAGGGCGCGCAGGCAGCGCCGGACGACGATGGCGAGGCCGAAAGCCGCGAGCAGGACTGTCGGCAGGCCGATGTACCAGATGACCCAGTAGAGCGTCTGCTCCGAGTACATCCTGGTCGGGTCCACCCGCAGGCCCTGCAGCCGCTGCAGGGAGGCGATGAAGTCATACTCGGCCAGGTCCGGATGGCCGTGGACAATCTGAACGTACGGCCGGACAACGAACCCGGCCAGCGTGGCGGCAGCGAGCACCGCACCCGCCTCGGGCAGCCACCGCAGCGGCCGCCGCGCGAGCATCCTCGGCACGAACTGGCGCACCCGCCCGACCCGCGTGAGCTGGAATGCCACCAAGCACATCACGATCAGCCACACGGCGACCACGCCGGCCAGCGCCACCGTGTGCCCGACCGTGTCCAGGAACGGCCGGGCCAGCAGGAAGCAGCCAAGCAGCCCGAAGCAAACCCCAAGGACATTACCTGCCAGGAACGCGCTGGCCTGAGGCCGGCGGCCGCAGACCAGTACGCAGCCGACGGGGATGACCGGCAGCAGGTACACCAGCGCGTCGAAGCTCACCACGAGACCGAACCCGAGCGACGCCCCGGCCAGCGCCGCGAGCAGAACCGGCGGCGTCAGCCAGGGGCCGAGGCGCCCGGCCAGGTCCAGCGGCCGCACGATGAGCGAATCCGCCAGCAGGCACAGCCCGCCGAACAGCAGGATCTGCAGCGCCGTCTCGCTCAGCGAGGTCCGGCCGATGTACTGCTGCGGGAGGCAGAGCCCGAGGACCAGTGCGCCGGCCGGAGCCCACTGCGGCCCGGCCAGCCTGGCCACTAGGCCCGCGAACGACAGCGTGGCCAGCCCGCCCAGCACCGCGGTCATGGCGGCCGCACCAGTGACGCCGTGGACCCAGAAACCGCCCGCCAGCAGCATCGGCAGCCCCGGCAGGACGGCCGGGTACAGCGACGTCCCGCGAGCCAGGAACCCGGTACTGGCGAAGCTCAGTCCCGGATGCGCGCCACCGAACGCGGCCAGTGCCTGCGGTACGGGCAGCGAGCCATGCTGCGCGATCCAGTAGCCAGTCTGCAGGTAAGTGCCAGGATCACGGAGGACGATGAGCGCCGAGGAACTCTCGGTCAGCTGCCATCCGGTGAGCCCGGCAACCACGGCGATCGTCCCGAGGAGGCCGAACCACGTGGCCCAGGACGGCTCGATTGTCCGGTCGCCGGGAAGCAGGCGGGGCCAGCGAGACGGGACGACCCGCAGTCCGTTGACGATCAGCGCGACCGCGAGCGGGACTGAAATCAGCAGCATGGGTACAGGGAGGAAGGCACCGCCCAGCAGGAGCGGCAGCCCCGGGATCAGCCAGGAGAGGATGAGCAGTGCAGGCAGGACAGTCAGCCGGGCCAGCAGCGCCCCCGCGATGTCAGCGGAGCGGGCGCCCGCGCTCTGCGCCGCCGGCCAGTCCAGCAGCCGCCGCCAGCGCATGGTCGCCGGGGCGACCGCGCCGCCAGCCGGTGCCAGCGGCTCATCACTGCGCCGGCCGGGCGGAGCAGGCTCCTGGTTCAGGCCGGCGCCGGGGCCTTGGCTGTCCAGAGGGGGCACGGCTCAACTGTAAAGGCGCGGCCCCCGGATTCCGACTAGCGCTAGGGTCCGAAATCACTGACCCCAGGGGCCGGCACGGCAAGCATGGCCGCGCGGGCCGCGGCGGGGTCTGCCGCACCAGAAGCCCGGCTGCCTGCCAGCTGACTGTCAGCTGCCGCTAGCTTTACCCGCCATTGTGATTCCTCCTATTTAGACCACGTACGATGGACGGCAACCTGGTGTCTGCCAGGCGGCTGACCTAGCGACGGCACCCGACCCCCGAGGAGCTATGCGCCGCCACGACGATCCCGGTGACCAGAGCTGGGCCGGACCCGGTCCTGATCCGGCCGCCAAGGCCGGCCGCCAGAAGCCGAGAAGGCGTTCCACGTCAACGCTGATTCTCGGTGGCCTGGCCGTGATGGTGGCACTCGTCCTGGCTGGCGGCTCCCTGGCCGCGTACATCAAGTACCGCTCGGTGTGGGACGGGATCAGCCGCATCAACGTCTCCAGCGACCTGCACGGCAAGCGCCCGCCCGCCGACCCGAACGCCATGAACATCCTGCTGATCGGCTCGGACACCAGGGTCGGCAAGAACGGCGCCATCGGCGGCCGCAGCAACATCGACGGCGCGCGCTCGGACACCGTCATGGTGCTGCATATCGCTCCCGGAGCGCACCAGATCGCCGTGATCAGCATCCCGCGGGACTCGGTCGTGCCGATCCTGGGCTGCACCGCGGAGGATGGCGCGCCCGGCCAGACCGCGCAGCCGTCAGGCAACGTCGAGCAGATCAACTCGAGCTTTGCCTACGGCGGCCCCGGCTGCCTGTGGGAGACCGTCGAGCAGACGACCGGCATCCACATCAATGACTTCGTCGAGCTGACCTTCGTCGGCTTCGAGAAGGTCATCGACGCCCTGCACGGTGTCGAGGTCTGCCTGCCGGCGGCCGTCAACGACCCGGTATCCGGCCTTGACCTGAGCGCCGGCCGGCACCACGTCTACGGCAAGGAAGCACTGGCGTTCTGGCGCACCAGGGAAGACGTCGGCATGGGCGACGACCCGCAGCGCATCCAGCGCGACCAGTTCCTGATGGCCTCGCTGCTGCAGGGCATCGAGCACAGCGGCCTGCTGAAGAGCCCGAGCACGATGCTCAGCGTGATCGACACGCTGACCAGTCACGACTACGTCACGACCGACAGCGGCCTGTCGCCGGAGACCATGCTGAGGATCGGCGAGGACCTCCGCGGCATCTCGACCGAGTCCGTTCAGTTCGTCACCGTCCCGTGGACCAACTACAGCGGGAACGCCCAGTGGGTCGACTCGACAGAGGCGCCGGCTGTCGGCAACAGCAACTGGGTCCAGTGGCAGCAGCCGCAGGCCAACGACCTGTTCAGTGCCATCTCGCACGACACCAAGCTGCCCAAGACCAGCAAGACGAAGGTGAAGACCGTCAGCCCGGCCCAGGTCGCGGTCAAGGTGCTCAACGGCTCGACCACGTACGGCATCGGGGCCACCACAGCTGCCAGCCTGACCAGCCGCGGGTTCGACGTGGTCGGCAAGGCGTCGAACGCTCCCAGCGACACCTACAGCGGCTCGGTGATCGAGTACGCCAGCTCCGCCGACCTGCCCGCGGCGGAGACCCTGGCCAAGCTGGTGAGTAACGTCACGCTCAAGCAGGACCCGAACCTGACCAGCTCGACGCTGCACCTGATACTCGGCTCGACTTTCACCTCGCTGAGTTCGTCCGCCAGTAGCTCGAGTTCCGGCTCGGCGATCTCGAGCCTCGCGCAGACCTATGGCGGAATTACCGGGAACACCAATATCTGCAGCGACAGCGGCGCATTCGCCGGGCCTGACGGCGATTAGCCAGCGGTGAAATAGCTCCTCTTCCCTGACGCGAATTAAAAAGACCGCCGGCGGGCGCGCTGGTTGCATGACCGGACCGCGCGACGGCGGGCGGCAGACGATGTCGCTGGCGCGTTCCCGCCCTGATCTTGCTGGACATTGGCATGCCACCCGGCCGCTCGTCGTCCTGCGCCCGGCCAGCGGGCAGAAATCCGGAATTAACTGCTATCGCTTCACTGCGATACTTCTGCCGGATTTACACAAGGAAAGCGCACTGGCCCGGAGAGGGTGAAATTGGTAAAGAACGCCGAGGCGAGCGGTTAGAAGCAGCCCCGCTGGCAAGGATTCCCGCCAAGATCATGAGCAAGAGCGGGGATATGACCGGCAGCCAGGGGAGCGCGCGAACCGGCAGGGGGACGCGCTCAGCCTGGAAGCGAGTCTTCGGCTGGGTCGCTGCGGCTCTCGCCCTCGTCCTGGTCGTCGCCTCGCTCAGCGCCTACCTCAAATTCCGGTCGGTATGGGACAGCATCCACCGGGTGACGGTCACCGGCCTCGGACCGCAGCCACCCAAGTTCACCAGTGCGATGAACATCCTGCTGATCGGCTCGGACAGCCGGGCGGGAGCGAACCGGAAGTTCGGGGCTCAGGTGACCGGCCAGCGCTCGGACACCATCATCATCCTGCACATCGCCCCGGCGGATCATGGCGTTATCGTGCTCAGCATCCCGCGCGACTCGGTGGTTCCTGTCCTGTCGTGCCCGGCCCAGGCCGGCTCGCCCGGTCAGACGGCTCAGCCCGGGCAGGTCGAGCAGATCAACTCGACCTTTGCCTACGGCGGCCCTGGCTGCCTGTGGAAGACCATCGAGCAGACCACCCACCTGCACCTTGATCACTTCATCGAGCTCAACTTCACCGGCTTCGAGAAGGTGATCGACGACGTCGGCGGCGTCAGCATCTGCCTGCCGTTCCCGGTCAACGACCCGCTGTCGAAGCTGCACCTGAGCAGGGGGCGGCACCACGTGTACGGGGCCGAGGCCCTCGCCTTCTGGCGCGCCCGTTACATCGGCGAGGGCTCTGACCTGCAGCGCATCCGCCGTGATCAGTACCTGATGGCCTCGATCCTGCAGGGCGTCGAGCACAGCGACCTCACGTCGAACCCGGCGCGGATCCTGTCGGTGATCACGGATGCGGCGAAGTCGATGACGACCGACGCCGGGCTGAGCCTGTCCACGATGATCACCATCGCGGACAGCCTGCGCAGCCTGCGGCCGGGCGCCGTGCAGTTCGTGGAGCTGCCCACGGTCGCCTACCCGCAGAACCCGGACTGGGTCAGCTGGCCGGCCAGCGACGCGGCGCTGTTCAGCGCGCTCGCGCATGACCGGTCCGTGCAGCCGGCCGCCAGCGAGCACCGCCAGGCCGACCGCGGTTTGGCGGCCGCCGTCGGCCGCGGCCAGGTGCGCGGCCTGACCGCGACCCGGACTCCGGCGGCGCATCCGACGGGCCGTCCGGCGGCGCATCCGACGGGCCGCCCGGCAGCCCAGCCGCCGAACCTGGCCCGGACGTATGGCGGCATAACCGGCGGCACCAACGTCTGCCACGACAGTGCGGCGTTCGCCGGCCCGCGCGGCGGATCGTAAGTCGCGCCTCCGGGACCAGGCCGAGCTCTCGGACTGGTCTCAGCCGGACGAGGGCACCAGCAGTGCCCTGAACGGCGTCGAGGTCTGTGCCTTGAGCAGCGGGCTGCCGGCCGGCACGTAGACAATCGTCGTCAGGCCCGGCAGCTGCAGCAGGCGCCAGCCCTTCAGGCCCTGCGACGTCCGGGCCAGGTAAGCCGGCATCGACATGCCCGTCCACGGCGCCGAGCAGCCGACGAAGTAGCCGATGGACGGCGACAGCATCGCGCATGGCGGACGGACGCCGAGTTTGATCAGCTGGTCAGCCTGCTGCACGTAGTTACGGCTCAGGCCCTGCAGCGACACCTGATGCTGCAGGATCATCCGCTGGGTGACCAGGCCCGATGCCAGGAACACGCAGGAGATGGCGATAGCGGTCTTGCGCCAGCGACCCTCGGTGACCGCCCAGGCAATCCCGTCCGCGGCCAGGATGGCCAGCAGCGCGAGCGACGGGATGATGTAGCGCGGCGCCCCGAACGGCACCAGGAACGAGTAGAGGGCGAATACCCAGAGGGCAGTGGCACCGGCCAGTACCGTCGAGGCCCGCATCGAGCGCCGCCGCCAGCCAATGCAGAAGCCGAGGATCGCGATCCCGAGGAACGCCGCCCACCACGGGGACTCGGCCGGCACCGCCCAGCCCTTGCACCCCGGCGGGATGCAGTACCACGGGCCGTTCAGCACTTTCACCTGGGTGCCCATGGAGAAGTACAGCCGGAAAGCCGGCGGCTCCTGCCCGGCTAGCTGCACCCGCTGGGACAGGCCCCCGTACCAGATGTACGCCCCGGCGACCCACTCCAGGCAGCCGAGCGCGATGCCGACCGCCATGGCGATCAGCACCTTCAGCTTGCGCCAGCGGCGTACCACCAGGGCGGCGAGGATCGCCGGGCCCATCAGGAAGACGATGTTCTGCGGCCGCATCAGGACGATGACGAGGCTGACGAGCGCGATCAGCGGCAGGGCGACCCGGTTGCTCATCGTGCCCCTGACCGCATGCAGGAACAGGCCGGTGAGCGCCAGCACGGCGAGGCCGCCCCACCAGTCGGGGTAGACCTGGACGCCGCTGTTCTGGCTGATGGCCAGGCCCGCGAAGATCAGCTCGCCGAGAGCCAGCACCCACATCGGCCGCAGCCCGCGCCAGCACAGGACGCTCAGGAACAGCCCGACCGCCGACAGGACCGACATCCACACCCGGATGGCCGTCAGCGAGTCCGTCAGCAGAGTGACCGGCGCTGCCAGCAGTCCGGCGCCCTGCCCGTGAACGGGCGGCAGCGAGACGCCCGAGGCGTGCGCGCTCGTCCGGGCGATGTAAGTGATCTCGTCCGCGCCCAGCGGCATCCGGAGCAGCGCCGGAGTAAGCTCGGCAGCCAGGAAGGCCACAGACACCAGGATCAGCCAGAAGAGGCTGTCCGGGCCAAGCCGGGTTCGCCTCGGAAGGCCGGTTGACGTTGCCTGCAGGCCGGTAACCTTCAGGTCTTGCACGAATGACTCCCCTATGAGGGCTACGGCAGCGCTAAGAGCCTACCTACCAGAGTTGCCCGCTAACCGCGTCGGGGCAGTTTGGGACCATCGCAGCATGGTCAAGTATCTGACACTGGGCTAATCGCCCCAGTCGCTGTAGACCGTACCGTAAACTGGCGACTACATTTTCGCTGCTTCGGCTAGCGTGCGTGGGGAAATCATCGTTAACGCGCCGCAATGCTGCAGTAGCTGACGCCAGGTTGGCCAGAGTATTGCGCTGTCTTTGCCGCGGAGCGGCGACGGCATAGCGAGGGCAAAATCTGTGGTCCGGACAGACCCGAAATCCAAGAGGAGGCGGCGGTGACGAGACTTGCCACGGAGGTGGCCGAGTCATCGCAGGAGCCTCAGCGCCGGCCGCTGGCCTGGGCCAGACGGCCGCTGCTCATCACCCTCGTGTGCTACCTGCTCGGCGGCTTCTACGTGACTGCCCGCATGTGGCCGCACCCGACGGGACTCCGGCAGGTCGGCGATCCCGAGGATGTCAACCAGGCCACCTGGTTCATCCGCTACACCGCGGCGGCCATCGAGCACTTCAGGCTCCCGGCGCTGAGCACCGTGGCGATGAACGCGCCGCACGGCGTCAACCTCATGTGGAACACGTCGCTGCTGCTGCCGGGCATCGTCGTGACGCCGGTCACCGCGCTGTTCGGCCCGCAGGTCGCGCTGACCGTCCTGCTGGTCATCGGCTTCGCCGGGTCCGCGGCAGCCATGTACTACGTGCTGCGCCGGTGGGGCGCCAGCCCGCTCGCGGCCGCCCTCGGTGGCGCGCTGTACGGCTTCTCGCCTGCCCTGGTCGACTCGGGCATCGGCCACTACTCGCTGGTTATCGCGATTCTCCCGCCGCTGATCATCGACCGCGTGCTGCGGCTGGTCACCGAGCGCGGCAGCGCGATCAGGAACGGCATCTGGATCGGCGTGCTCGTCGCCGCGCAGCTGTTCGTCAGCGAGGAGTCGCTGGTCGACGCGGTGATCGCGACGGCCATCCTGCTGGTGGTCCTGGCCCTGTGCCAGCCCCGCGAGGTCCTCAGCCGGATCCGGCCGCTGGTCACCGGTCTGGTCGTGGCCGGAGTGATCGCCCTGGTGCTGTGCGCCCGCGCCATCTGGGTCCAGTTCCACGCGGTCGCGGCCAAGTCCGCGGCGGCGACCGTCATCATCATGTACCACGGGCACCTGACGAACCTCGGCACGCTTCCGTACGCGTTCATCAACCCGTCGGCCGGGGTCGTGCTCCACTCGCCCGCGACCGGCACCATCGCGAACAACTATCCGCAGCCGCTGCCCGAGTACCTCGCCTATCTCGGCATCCCGCTCATCATCGTGCTGCTGGTCGCGATCGTCGCGTTCTGGAAGAACCTCACGATCCGGGTCGCCGGGATCACCTGCATCCTGCTGGAGTGGCTGGCGATGGGCGCGGCGCCGATGCGGCCCGGCTACCTGACCCTGCCCTCCTTCCTGCTGCCCTGGACGATCATCCAGCATCTGCCCGTGCTCGGCGGGATGGTGCCGGACCGGCTGTGCATCCTGGCCGACGCCGCCGCCGCCGTGGTGCTGGCCTTCGCGCTCGACCTGGCCCGCAGCGGCAAGGTCGCGCCGTTCTCGCGCTGGCGCCACGGCAGCGCGGTCGCGGCGGGCATTGCCGTCATCGCGCTGCTTCCGGTGGTCCCCGCCCCGTACGCGGTGTTTGCCGTGAGCCCGCTGCCCGCGGGCTGGACCGCGACCTTCAAGACGCTCGATCTGCCTGCTGACTCCCGCGTGCTGGTGGCCCCGTTCCCGTACTCGGCCACCTCGCAGGTCCTGCGCTGGCAGGCCGACAGCGGCTATCCGGCCACGATGATCGGCGGCGACTTCATCGAGCCGGGCAAGCCCGGGCGGCTGGGCCGCGCAGGCCGGGCCGGCATGACGCCGACGTCGTATTACATCGACTACCTCTGGGAGAACGTGCAGCACCCCGTCGCGCCGTCCCCGAGTCAGATCTCAACCGACCTGAACACGATGAAGCCGAACGCGGTCGTCGCCGTGACGAGGCCGGGCACCCGGCTGGGCAGGTTCCTGATCCAGATCTTCGGGCAGCCCACCACGCGGATCGGCAACGTCCTTGGCTGGCGGCTCAGGCCGGGCTGGACAGCGCCCGGCTCGGGCTGAAGCGGGCGCGGGCTGGCTGACGCGGGCGCTGGCTGACGCCGGGCTCGCGTGACGGGGCACGGCCAGACGGCCGTCAGCTCCCGACTAGCTTCGCGACGTCAGCCACCCGGCTTGCGATCTCGGCCTCGGTCAGATCAAGCCGCTCCAGGATCGTGTACCGGCCCGGCCGCGTCTGGGGCGCGAAGTGAACAGCCGCCGTGAAGTCCTCGTCGGACAGGCCCAGCTCGGCTGGTGTCCTCGGCAGGCCGTGCCGCTCCAGGCACGCCGAGATGAGCCCGGCCAGTTCCAGATCGCCGCGCAGGTAGGTGGCGAACACTGCGCCGACCCCGGCCAGCTCGCCATGGCCGGCCGTGCCGGGGAAGAGCTGATTGATCGCGTGCATGATCTCGTGCTCGCTGCCGCTGCCCGGCCGGCTCGACCCGGCGACCGCCATTGCCATCCCGGACAGGATGAGCGACTCGGCCAGCACCGTGAGGAACTCATCGGACCGGGCGTGGCCGGGCTGATGCAGCACGGCATGAGCGGCGGTCCTGGCCATCGCCACGGCGAGGCCATCGACCTTCTCTCCCAGATCCGCTGCCGCGAGCTCCCAGTCGGCCACCGCGCTCAGATTGGCCACCACGTCGCCGGCTCCCGCTATCGCCATCAGCCCGGGAGCGCTGCGGACCCGGTCAAGATCGACGATCACGGCTACCGGCATGGCGACGCCGTAGGAGCCGGTGCCCGACTCATGCCGCAGCGTGCTGACCGGCGAGCAGATGCCGTCGTGGGACAGGCTCGTCGTCACCGCCACCATCGGGATGCCCGCCATGTGAGCGGCGAACTTGGTGACGTCGATGGTCTGGCCGCCGCCGATCCCGGCGACCGCCTCGTAGGTGCCGGCCCGCAGCCGCTGGCCGAGCGCCGCTGCCGCCTCGTGGCTGCCCTCAGGGACCCGGAAGACCTCGGCGGAGACCATGCTGAGCTCGGCCGCGATGCTGTCACCCTGGCCGGGCCCGACGGCCACCGCGACCCGGCCCTCGGTGGCGATCCTGTGGTCTGCCAGCAGACTGCCGAGACCCGCGATCGCCCCCGCCCGGACATCGATCACCAGCGGCGACGGGAGCATCCGGGCCAGCAGCGGCATCTCTCTCCTTCAGCGGGCGGCACGGGGAACGGCCACCCGCGACCCTAGCAGCGGGCGGCTATCTCCCTGGCCCGCTCCAGATCGCGATGGTCATCCACCTCGACCCACTCGACCGTGCCGATCGGCGCCGCGGCGACCGCGCCGCCGCGATTGACCAGTTCCTGGTAGCCGTCCTCGTAGTACAGGCCAGGGTCCCGCCGCCAGGTCGCTTCCAGGGCACTTGCCAGCGTGCCGGCAGCAGCCGCCTCGATCAGCGTGGCACCGATGTACTCGCCGTCGGCATCGGCGGGATCCATGAGCTTGGTGATCCTGGTCATCAGGCCGCGCTCGTCGAGTACGACCTTCATTTCCTCGTCCGCCAGCTTTTTCTCGTTATCCAGAGCCAGGATGAGATCGGCCGGCCGATCAGCGTCCCTCGCGGCCAGCAGGGTCCGCTCGACGCTCGCCGGGTGGACGGTATCGCCGTTCACCAGCAGCACGCCGGTGCCGAAATGCTCACGGGCCAGCCAGAGCGAGTACGCGTTATTCCACTCCTCCGCGCGGTCGTTATAGACCAGTTCCAGCGCCACGCCGTGGCGCCGCTCCAGCTCCGCTGCCCGGCCCGCGATGGCAGCGGCGGCGTAGCCGACCAGCACGACGACGTCGGTCAGGCCGACCGAGGCCAGGTTCCTGAGCGCGATGTCCAGGATGGTCGCCTCGCCGTCAACGGGCAGCAGCGTCTTCGGCAGATGGTCGGTATCGGGACGCAGACGGCGGCTCGCGCCGGCCGCCATCACCAGTCCGATCACAGGTGCTTTTCCTCTCGGGGCGCAAGCGAGCTTGTCATGACCTTCGCACAGATGAGCAACCCAAGATATGCCGTTAGCGCTAGGTACGCGAATGTCGCGATCCCGGTGGCCGCGGCCAGGCCGGCCACGAGCAGGCGGCCCTCCCAGCCGAGCCCCGTACCCCGCTCCCCGCGCACCTCGCCGGCCCGCTTTGGCCGGGCCAGCAGCACGGGCCGGCCGGGAAAGGCCAGGTCGGCATAGCGCAGCAGCAGCGCCGCGATGAGCGCGTAGATCACCGGGCCCGGCACTCGCGCACCCACCCCGACGGCGGTCAGGTAGAAGATCTGAGCGCTCAGCAGCAGCGACGGGACGAGCCAGTCGAGCCGCCCCGTGTGCGGGTGGCTCGAGCCAGGGGCAGCCAGCAGCATCACGATGGCCGGCCCGACCAGGAGCACCGTCGGCAGGTCATGCAGTCCCAGCAGGGCAAGCGCGGACACAGCGAGCAGCCCGAGCACAGCCGGCGGCAGCGGCAGCAGACTGCCCCGGACCAGCGCGCCGAGCGCCCGGGCCAGCGCGCCGTCGTCGCGTACCCGCCGCAGCAGCGACAGCTGCCCGTGCTGGTCGAGCCCGCGCTGATCGCCGGTAACCCCGCGAGCCGGCCGCCCCGCGAGGCCGTAGCCGATCGAGATGATGGACCACTCCAGTACCGCCAGCAGCGCGGCCCGCGGGCCCCAGATCGGCGCGACGATGCCGACAAGCAGGATCCGGCCGCCGATCGGCATGGTCAGCACGGCCGCGGCGAGCTGGCGGACCGGACCGCCGGGGTTGTCGCCCAGGCCCGGCGGCGTGGAGCACGCCGACATCAGGTTCCGCACCGCGACCAGTCCCAGCACCGCGACCGCGAGCGGCCACACGCCGGTCCACCGCTCGGCAACCGCGCCAGCCGCCAGGCCGGCGTAGATCACGGACTCAGCCACGCTGCTGCCGAGCGCGGCCAGCCACGCGGCCGTGACGGCCTGGCGCCTGCTCGAGCGGAACGACCAGGCGGCGCTGACCGGGGCGCGCCGGCGCGCTTGTGCGGCCGCCTGCCGGTTCGCGCCCGGCCGCAGGATGACGCCGTCCGGGCCGGCCGATGTGCCGGCGGATGTGCCAGCGCGAGCGGCGCGGCGGCGCGGCGGCGCGATGGCCCGGCTCGGGCCAGGTCGCGGTGGCCACGCGAGCCGCTGGCCCGCTTTCAGGGCCAGGAAGCCGGCCCACAGCGCGGCCACTCCGCGTAGGTTGTCAGACCTCGTCCCGGCGGAGAACCAGGTTGCCGCGCAGATGGCCAGCACCACGAAAATGCCGCAGGCAGAGGTCAGGCCCACGTGCCGCCGGCCGGCCCAGGCCAGGACGGCCCTGATGGCGTTCGCGATCCAGGCCAGCTCGGCGCTGTCGGGCGGTCCTGCCACATCGGTAGCCAGGCCGGCGAGCGCGATCCGGTCAGTGCGCGGCATCAGCCCGGTCGAGATGATGATCTGACCGGAGAGCACGCCGTCATCAGCGGCGGCCGCCGCATCAGTATCCGGCTCGCTGCCGTCCGGATCGGCAAGCACGGGGCCGGGCACACCGGGCTGGGCCGCCTCAAGGTCAGCCAGGATCTGATCGTCCGCCGCGGCCCCGGCGACGTCCGTGCCGCTGGCATCCGTGGCAGAACCGGCGGACGCGTCCGCCGCGGCACCGCCCTGCCTGCGGGCGTCCGGCGGGTCGCTGCCGGGCCCGCCGCGTCCGGCCACACGACCGCCCTGGCTGCCGGCGTCCGGCGGATCGCTGCCGCGCTCACTGCCTTCCGACTCGGCACCGCCGTGGCTGCCTGCGTTCTGCCCGCCGGTGCCGGGCCCGGGCTCGCCTGGCCTCGCCTGGACCGGGCCGCCGGTCAGCAGGTCATCGAGAGAGGTGCTGACCGATGCCGGATCGGCTGGCTGGCGGCCTCCGAGCCCGGTTCGGTCCGCCGGAGCTGGCGGGCTCGCCTTCTTGCGCGCGGCGCGGGCCCGGCCAGAATCGTTGCCGCGCTGGCGCGAACGGCCGCGTAGGCGCGGTCGGACGCCGGCACGGGCTGCGGGCGTACCGGCAGCCGGTCCCGGATTCGCGTCGGCCGCTGGCTCGTTCACGCCAGCGGCGGCCTGATCCTCCGTATTGATCGTCCCTGAGAGAACATCAAGTAGCCAGAGTGCTACCTAGCGTACAGATAGCCCCACACTGGTAGCTTGATACCCACCGCGCCCGGCGTGTCCACACGACCCGGTAGTGTCCGGCCATGCGAACGGTGGCGGTGGTGCTCGCAGCAGGATCCGGGAACCGGTTCGGCGCGGCCCGGCCCAAGCAGCTCAGTCTCCTGGCGGGACGCACCCTGGTCGAGCACTCCGTCCGCGCGTTTGACCAGGCCCCTGCCGTTGACGAGGTCCTCGTGGTCGCTGCTGCCGACATCGAGGCCGAGGTCCGCCGCGACTGTGCCAGGTATCCCTCGGTGACTGCCGTCATCCAGGGCGGGACCACCAGGACTGACTCGACGCGGCAGGCGCTGGGCTGGCTGACCAGCGCCTGGCAGGCATCCGGCGACCAGGACGAGGACTGGAAGGTGCTCATCCACGACGCGGCCAGGCCGCTGGTTGATCAGCGCACCATCGCCGAGTCGGTGAGCGCGCTGGACCGGTGGCAGGCCGTCGGCGTCGTCGTGGCATCCGCCGACACAATCGTCAAGGTCTCCGGCGGCACCATCCGCCGGGTCCTGCCCCGTGACACCCTGGCCCGCTGCCAGACACCGCAGGGCTTCAGGCTCTCGGTGCTGAGCACGGCCTATCAGCTAGCCGGCGCCGATCCCGGATTCGGGTCGGTTCCCGCCACGGACGACTGCGGCGTCGTGCTGAGGTACCTGCCCGATGTTCCGGTCGGCGCGGTGCCCGGCAGCGAGCGCAATCTCAAGATCACTTACCCGGCCGATCTCGCGATCGCGGGCATCCTGCTTGACGCCGACGACTCCGCGCCCTGACCGGCAGGCATGCAGGCAGGTCAGCTCAGCCGGGACTCCTCCGCGCCGGGCCGAGTGCTGCCGGGGACGAGGCTGCGCGGGCTGGTAATGAATCCACTGCCCCAGCACATGTGCATGGTCGCGAGCGCCAGCGGCACCCGGGCCGCGACCCGTGGCGGCAGCTTCCTGGCGGCCCTTGCGGCCACGGCCGTGATGCCTGCCAGGTAACCGGCCGGCAGCACGAAGCCAATCAGGAGCAGCGGCCACGGCTCGGGCACTCCGGCGGCCAGACTGCCGAGGCCCGCCAGCCCGAGAACGGTTCCCGCGGCCACGGCGGCAGCAGCGATAGGCGGGGCCAGGTACCGGATGTTGATGGTGCCGGGATGCTCGCGGGCCACCACCCGGCGCCACCTGCCGTAACGGAAATACTGGATGCCGAGCTCCGCCACGGTCGCCCGCGGCCGGTAGGTGACGCGCATGGCGGGCTGGAACCAGATCAGGCCGCCGGCCTGACGGATCCGGTGATTCAGCTCCCAGTCCTCGGCGACCTGGAATTCCTCGTTGTAGCCGCCCACCTGCTCGATCGCCGTGCGCCGGAAGACGCCCATGTAGGCAGTCTCGGCGGGCCCGGCCTCACCGCCGGTGTGGTTCTTCGCCGCGCCCACCCCGTACGGGGAGGTCATCGCCCACGCGACTGCCTGCTGGAAGGGCGTGATTCCCTCCGCCGCCATCATCCCGCCCACGTTGACGGCGCCGGTCTCCCTCAGGGTCTCGACGGCCGTCCTGATATAGCCGTCCGGGAGCATGGAGTGCCCGTCGACCCGGACCACGACCGCGTGGCTGGAAGCCGCCAGTGCCAGGTTGATCGCCGTCGCGATCTGCCCGGTCGGGTTGTCGATGACGGTTATGCGCGGGTCAGCTGCCGCCAGCCTGCTGACGACCTCGGCTGTCCGGTCGCGGGAGGGCCCGAGGGCGATGACCAGCTCGAGCTCGCCGCCGTAATCCTGGCCCAGGATCCGGCCGACGGCCTCGGCGATATACCGTTCCTCGTTCCGCACGGGCATGACGACCGAGACGGGCTCGGCCAGGCCCGGAGCGAGGTGCCCGGCGGCTGCGGCCGGGCTGCTTGGCGCGTCAGACTTCTGGCTCATGACGCGAGTCACCGTACCGTCCCCGGACTCATTCCGCGAGCCGGGGGGCGGGACGGGGGACGTGGCCGGCGCTGAGATCCTGGCCACGCCCCCGTTGGCACCCGCGTGACCGGTCAGAGGCTGGAATCCTCCAGCATTTCCGTGACGAGCGCCGCGATCGGCGAGCGCTCCGACCGCACCAGCGTCACATGCGAGAACAGCGGGTGTCCCTTGAGCTTCTCGATGACGGCCACGACCCCGTCGTGGCGGCCGACCCGGAGGTTGTCCCGCTGCGCGATGTCGTGCGTGAGCACCACCCTGGAGCCCGCGCCGATCCTGGACAGCACGGTCAGCAGCACGCCGCGCTCCAGGGACTGCGCCTCGTCGACGACGACGAAGGAGTCGTGCAGCGAGCGGCCCCGGATGTGGGTCAGCGGCAGAACCTCGAGCATGTCCCGGTCGATCACCTCGTCGATGACGGCCTGCGAGGTCACCGCCGACAGGGTGTCGAACACCGCCTGCGCCCACGGATTCATCTTGTCCGCCTCGGAGCCAGGCAGGTAGCCGAGATCCTGGCCGCCGACCGCATAGAGCGGCCGGAACACCACGAGCTTGCGGTGCTGGCGGCGCTCCATCACGGCCTCCAGGCCGGCGCACAGCGCCAGGGCCGACTTGCCGGTCCCGGCCCGGCCGCCGAGTGACACGATGCCGACCTCGTTGTCCATCAGGATGTCCAGCGCGATCCGCTGCTCCGCGCTGCGGCCGCGGAGGCCGAACGCCTCGCGGTCACCGCGAACTAGCCTGACCGACTTGTCCGGCTGCACCCGGCCGAGTGCGCTGCCGGCCCCGGCCACGCCGGAGATCAGCACGAGTCCGGTGTGGCAGGGCAGGTCACGGGCGGCGGCGAGGTCCAGATGCCCGTTTTCGTAGAGCTCGTCGATCTCAGCGGCGGTCACATCCAGCTCAGCCATGCCCGTCCAGCCGGAGTCGGGCGGCAGCTCCGCCCGGTACTCCTGCGCCGTCAGTCCCACTGCCGCAGCCTTGACCCGCAGGGGCAGGTCCTTGCTGACCAGGATCACGTGCTCGCCCTCGGCAGCCAGGCTGCACGCGACGGACAGGATCCTGCTGTCGTTGTCACCCAGCCGGAAGCCGGCCGGCAGCACCGAGGGGTCGGAGTGATTCAGCTCGACCCGGACGCTGCCGCCGCAGTCGCCGACCGGAAGGTCGGCGTCAAGGCGCCCGTACTCGATCCGGAGGTCATCGAGGTAGCGAAGCGCCTGGCGGGCGAAGTACCCGAGCTCGGGATGATGCCGCTTGGCCTCAAGCTCAGTGATCACGACGATAGGCAGAACGACCCGGTGCTCGGCGAACCTGCCGACGGCAGCCGGGTCTGCCAGCAGCACGCTCGTGTCGAGAACGTACGTGCGGCGCTGAGGGCTGGAACTGACGAACTCCGCGCGATGCCCGGCCGTGCCGGAAGCTGCGGAGACCTGCGGGGCGGAACTTGGTTGGGCAGGCTCTGCAGTTGCAGCTGCCTGCGAGACGGATGTTGGTCGGCGTGCTGAGGAACTGGCCACTCGCTCTCCCCTGGGCGCCGCATCGACGCCGCGGTCGGACACAGACGTGTCGGCGGGACCGGGTCCGGCCAGCGAAGGACCGGGGGCCCGGCCCTTCGCTCATCTCGCCTGCGCACCAGGACGCGAAGCTCGAGGATCTCAAGGGCCTTCCCGGCGGGCGGCTAGGCACCGCCCGTCAGTTCCGACCGTACATAACAGATTGAGGCGGCGGAAGTACCGTAACGAGGTGTTCATGACCGGCTGAAACGGCGTAACGCGCCGTTCACAGGGTCCGCGAGCCGCAAGCTATAGCCGGCCACCGAGGGCTCAGGCGCCGAACCGCCGGTGCCGCTCGCCGTAGGACCGCAGCGCTCGGAGGAAGTCGACCCGGCGGAAGGCCGGCCAGTACGCGTCGCAGAAATAGAACTCGGAGTGCGCGCTCTGCCAGAGCAGGAAGCCGCCCAGACGCTGCTCGCCGGACGTCCTGATTACCAGATCAGGGTCGGGCTGCCCCGCCGTGTAAAGGTGCTCGGCGATGTGCTCGACGTCGAGGATCTCAGCCAGTTCCTCGATCGTGGTGCCCCTGGTGGAGTGCTCCAGCAGCAGGGACCTGACCGCGTCGGCGATCTCCCGCCGACCGCCGTAGCCAACGGCGACGTTCACCAGCAGGCCGCTGTTCCCGGCGGTGGCATCGGCGGCATCCTTGAGCACCTGTGCCGTGTCCGCGGGCAGGAGGTCCAGCGCCCCCACCGGCTTGACGTGCCACCGCTGGTCCACAAGCTCGCGGACGGTGTCCTCGATGATCCGCAGCAGCTGCTCCAGCTCTTCTGGCTGCCGGGCCAGGTTGTCCGTGGACAGCAGCCACAGCGTCACGACCTCGACGCCGCTCTCCTGACACCAGCCAAGCAGCTCGAAGATCTTGTCCGCGCCCGCCTGATGACCGCTGCTGACGTCAGCTAGGCCCGCTGACCTGGCCCACCGGCGATTACCGTCGCACATCACCCCGACGTGACGCGGTATCGCCGAGGGCGCCAGCGCCGCCTCGAGCCTGTGCTCGTAGAGCCGGTAGACGAGACCGCGCAATCCCATCCGGCCCCTTTCCTCGCTGCCGCCATAGCGGCATCGCGACGCTGCCCGGCCGCTTCCCGGCTCGCTGGCCGGACGGCAGATCCGTCGCGCGGACATTCGGTGACGCATCACTCCCGGCTGAGATAGCAGTCCCTGCTGACTCAGCACTCTCAGTCTCTCTCAGAACCGTATCCAAGAATGCCACCAGTTCGGCCGAAGTCAGGACAGCCCGCACGCCGACACCGCCGGTCCCCCAGGCCTCGATGACGGCCCGCCGCGTCAGCCGCCAGCTGCCAGGGGCACCGGCCGGAGGCCGAACTGCCGCGACGCGCCGCGAGCGGTGCCCGGTACCCATGCACTCGCCCTGCCATTCGGCGCTGGACCGCAGCAGGCACCGAAGCTCCCCGGTGCCCGGCAGATCCGTCCGGTCCCGCGCCCGCAGCGCGAAGTACTCGTGGTCGCCGGGCAGGTAACCGGTCTGCGGGCCGGCACTCATCACCGGGAACCGGTCGTCGGGGTCGGGCCAGGCTGCCGCCTGCTCCGGATCCTCGCGGGCGACGCTGAGGCGCTGCGCCAGCTGCGAGAGCTGGTAGCCGCACCGCTGGCCGACGGCGGCGAACGGGACTGAGTCCCTGGCCAGTGTCAGCGTGATCTCGTACGGCTGCCCGGCTCTGTCCCGGCAGGTCACGGCCTGTACAGACAGCACAGAGCCATCAACGCAACGTAGTGCCCCCATAACGGAACGTTAACATCGGGGCGGCGGAAAGCGACACCCCCCACGCCGTCATCCCGGCGCGGGGAGCATCGCGGGTCACGATCGGACGGTTGCGGCCCTACTCAGCCTGCGCGGCAAGGGCCGCGGCGACGCGCCGGTGCGCAGCCCAGATCTCCTCGGGCAGCCCGTCGAACTGGGACAGGTGCTCCTCGCGATGCGCCATCTCGGTCGTCCACCGCGCGGAGTCGATGCTGAGGATCTTGTCCAGGTCCGCCGGGCTGATCTGGACTCCGTCGAGGTCAAGCTCCGACTTGTCCGGCACGATGCCGACCGGGGTCTGCACGCCCTGAACCTCGCCGTTCCTGAGCTGGATGAGCCACAGCAGCGGACGCAGGTTGTCGCGGTAACCGGGCCAGAGGAAGTGGCCGTCATCGGGGTCGCGCTGGAACCAGTTCACGTGCGCGAAGATCGGCATGGTGCCCGCCGCGCCGATGATCTTGAGCCAGTGGGCCGCGTAGGCACCCTCGGGATAGGACATGAACGGCCGCATCGACATCGGGTCATACCGCAGCGTGCCGTCGACTCCCTCGGCCGCGAACGTCGCCTCGGCACCGAGCGTCAGGCCGTCGTAGACCCCCTCGGCAAGGTCGGTCATGGCCCTGATCAGCGGCTCCCGGTCGCGCGTCCGGCCGCCGAAGATGATGGCGTCGATCGGGACGCCCTTGGGATTCTCGAAGTCGGGCGCGATGTTGGGCACGTTCGTCAGCGTCGTGGTGAACCGGCTGTTCGGATGCGCCCACGGCTCGGACTCGTCGCCGTCGGCGCGCTCGGAGATCAGCTGTCCCTTCCAGTCCCGCCAGCCCGCCAGGTCAGCGGGCGGCTCGGGGGTCCGGCCCTCCCACCACACCTCGCCGGTGATCTCGTTATAGGCGACGTTGGTGAACAGCACCCCGGTACCGGCAGCGACAGAGCCGAGCGCGGTCGGGTTCGTCACCTCATTGGTGTCCTTCGCGACCCCGAATACGCCGTTCTCCGGGTTGATGGCGTAGATCTTGCCGTCCGCCGGGTCGACCTGCAGCCAGGCGATATCGTCCCCGTAGAACTCCACGTGGTAGCGGTCGCCGAGGCTGTCCGGCGGGAGCATCATGGCCAGGTTGGTCTTGCCGGACGCACTCGGGAAGCCCCCGCAGATGTGATACGTGCGGCCGGTCTGCTTGTCGGTGATGCCGATCAGCATGAACTGCTCGGCGAGGAACTCCCCCGACACCCAGCCGTCGTAGGCAGCCTGTCGCAGCCCGTGCGCGATCTTGCCGAGCAGCGCGTTGCCGCCGTAGGAGGAGCCGTAGTGCAGGATCGTCCGCTCGTCCGCGAACGTGACGAAGTACCGCTGGTCATCGGGCGTGCCCTGGCCGAGGTTCGCCAGATCGCCGGTGACGTGCACGCCGCGGACGAACTTGTCCGGCTCGTCGAGATGGTTCAGGTACTCGGCTCCGCAGCGGGCCATGCGGATCATGTGCAGGGCAACTGTGCGGTGGTCGGTGAGCTCGACGCCGACCGCGTAGGGCTCTAGCGGCGAGCCGGGCGGCGCCATGAGATACGGGATGACGTACATGGTCTTGCCGGCCGATGCACCCCGCATGAGGCCCTCAAGCAACGGCCGCATCTCGCTGGCCGCGCGCCAGTTGTTGTAGACACCCTTGTCCGACGGTCTGGCGGTGGCCACGATGGTCCGCTCCTCGGAGCGGGCAGTGTCCTTCACGTAGCTGCGGGAGTAGTACCGGCCCTCGCCGGCGGGCATGATCTCGCCGGCGGCCAGTGACTCGCTGATCAGCCGGGCGTCGTCGGAGGCGCCGATCACCTCGACCCGGCTGGCTCCGGTGAGCGCTGCCCAGTACTGCACGTACTCACGGACGTGGGGGTTCTTCACGCCGGCGTCGTCGAGACTCTTCTCGAGGTCACCCAGGTCCGAGGCCGCGTTCACCTCATCCGCCACGACTGGTCCTCCTGTTGGACTTTGCGGAAATCTCCGCTGCGGGGGCATCCCGGCAGCACGCAGGGCGGGGGCCCTGACCGGGATTCGGGGAGTGTACCCCGCGCAGACCAGTTCGATTCGGACCGGTATGGCGAAACATTTCCGCAGGAACTGTCGTGAGGACCCTGCGGTTACAGAAACCTTTCATGCCGGGAACGCACTGGCCCCACCCCCGGCGCACCGCCGGGACGCGGCGGCGAGGGCGGCCTCGTTCCCGTCCGGGAGCGCCGGGGGCGAGCCGCAGTGCTCCCGCAGCGCCCGCCGACGCCGGGTTACTGGCCGGGTCCCTCGGCCCTGACCTGCTCAACCTTCAGCAGTGCCGTTCGCAGGTCAGCCAGCCAGGTGTCCTGATGCTCACCCACGAGGCGCACGCACCAGGCCAGCGCGTCGCTCCGGCTGCGCGCAACGCCGCCATCGACGAGGGTGTCAAGCACCTGCCGCTCGGCCTGCCGCAGCCGGGTCATGACCGGCACGGAAAACGTGGTAAACATCACCCTGCGCCCGTTGCACTCGACGCCCCAGGAGACCTTGCGGCCGAACTTGTGCTCGGCCTCGCGGGCGATCTCGATCCGGTGCTCGCGGGTCTCCTCGCGGAAGCGGCGGCTGCGCCCCTCGGCAGCGGCAGCGGACTCGGCGGCGGAGCTGCCGGCCGCGTTCTCAGTCTCGCCGAGCGCGCCGACAACCGTGATCTCCTCGCGGTCGACCCTGATCTCCGGAGCCGCCGTGAACCAGCCCCCGGGGAGCCGCCCGGCGAACCAGCCGCGCAGCACCTCCTCGGCGGAGCTCGTTTCCGTCCCGGCAGCAGCGTCCTTAGTAGTCATGTAATTAAGATTACACAGTTTCGTCCGGCCCGCAAGCAGCACCGCGCGGGCTGGCGAGCAGCCCGGCCCGGGGGGCGGGTTCGGGCAAGCCCGGGTGCAGTCCGGCGAGCCTGACGGAGACTCCGGGCGAGACCGGTCAGCCGGCCGGGTCCGCAGCGACCGCCGCCGCGATCCGCGGGTAGACCCGGACCGCGCCGGCGAAGCCGCTGCCGAAGATCGCCGGCACGACCTGGACATCCATGCCCGGCTCCGGCGCCTGCAGCATCAGGCCCTTGCCGAGGTAGATGGCCACGTGCGAGATGTAGCTCGGCGCCGTCGGGTCGGTGTGGTAGAAGAGCAGGTCACCCGGCTCAAGGTCAGAGAGCGGGATGAGCGGGCCAGTCTGCGCCTGATCGGCGGCGACCCGCGGCATCACGATCCCGGCCTGGCGCATTGACCACTGCACCAGTCCCGAGCAGTCGAAGACATCGGGACCGTCGCCGCCCCAGACGTACGGCATGCCGACCCGGCTCAGCGCCGCGACCAGGAAGGCGCGGGTCTGCGCGGTCGTCAGGCCCGGACCGCTGGAAGACGTCACGTCGACCGCGCCCGCTGAGCCGGCGGTCAGTGACAGTCCCGGCTCGGCCGCCTGCGCGACGAGCGGCGCTACGGCGGCACCCTTGGGCAGCATCCGCCCGATTGCACTGATCAGCTTGCTGAGGCGGGCGCGCGGGGCGCTGATGACGATCGCGTTCCCCGCTGGCATGCCGAGCGAGCGGGCGACAGCGTCGGATACGACGGCGTCGACGCCGCTGATGCCGACGGTGCCGAACCCGCCGACCGGCAGCTTCTCGGTGCGGGCGCCCACGACGGTGACGCTGCCGCCGAGCGGCAGTTTCTCCTGCTTGCCCATGAGATAGGAGACAGCGATCCCGCCGTCGGCGACGTTCTGCCACAGTCGCGTCGACTCGGCTGTCGGCTTTGCCGCGAACTCGCGGAAGGTCGACGGATCGACGCCGAGCGTTGCCACGTAGCCGCCGTTAACCTTGATCCGCGCGGCGTCCAGCAGGTCCGCCGCGGTGACGCCGCCCAGCCTGCGGATGCGGGCGAGCACGGTCGCCGGCAGCGCAGCGGGCGCGACCACCAGCAGGTCGGCCTGGCGCAGCGTGCCAAGCGGCTGTACCGGCGACGCGGCCGCATCGGTCACGCTCGCGGCGGGCACCGCAACGCCGGTCGGCACCTTCTGGCCCGGCAGGAAAATCCCGGCCTGCTGCGCGGCGGTCGCCTCCGTCTCGCCCGCCTGCTCGATCGCGGCCGTCGCCTGCGCGACGGCGTCACTCGGGACGCCCGGCGCCGGCAGCCCGATGCTGCTCAGCACAGCCGCGTATCGCTGCTCTACGGCAGCGGCAGTGGCGGTTCCCGGCCGGGGCGCGCGCGCCGCGGTCGCCGCCATGGCGTCCGGCTGCGCAGCGCTGATAACGAGGGAGCACAGCGCTGCCCCCGCTCCGGTTGCGACGGCCAGCCGCAGTGCAGCGCGCGTGCGGCGGACTCCGTCCCGCACCGGTTACTCCCCTCGCGAATCTGCGGCCCGTCTGCGGGCCTGCCCGTTCTACGATGCACCTGCATCGCGCAGGCGTCCATACCCCTCGAATCCCGATGTTCGTCAAAGAACTGAGCGGCGGGCCGTATGCGCGGCGAAGGTTTGACGAACTCTCTGCCGCGCGTTGGTGAAGCTCCCGGTCTCAGCGGGGAACGCGGTCGGCTGAGCGCCGTCGGTCAGCGCAGCCGGTCAGCGCGGTCGGTCGGCGCGGTCGGTCGGCGCGGCCGGTCGGCGCGGTCCGTCAGCGCGGTGGGTCAGCGCAGCGCAGCCCGCAGCTGATCAGGGTCGGTGACTGGCGCCAGGCAGGTGAAGTTCCGGCAGACGTAGGCGGCCGGAACACCGTCGACCGGGGTCTTGCCTTCCAGCAGCGGGACCGTCGCGGTGACGCCGTCCCCGACAGCGAGCACAGCACCCGGCGGGGCAGCCATGAGCGCGATCTGATGCAGCTGCGCCCGGCGCGGGCTGGCCGGCCCGGCAATCGCGATCTCCGCGGGCCCGGAGAGCACGGCCTCGGCGACACCGAGTCCGGTGCCGGCCGCCCGCGGGAAGCGTGCCGCCAGTGCGGGAACGGCCGCCAGCGCGGCGATCGCCGCGTCGCGGTGGCGAGCCGACCCGGTGAGTGCCGAGTAGCTGAGCAGCGCGTCGGCGGCCGCGAACGTACCCGACGGACTGGGTCCGTCGGGCACCTCGGACGGCCGGTAGATCAGCCGCTCGCTGTCGTCTGCAGTGTCGTAGAAGCCGCCGGTTCCGGTGCCGAACCGCGTGAGGACCGTCTCGAGCAGCTCGCCGGCGATGGCCAGCCACCGCGCGGCGCCGGCGGGTTCCCCGGCCTGGGCGGGCTTGGCGGTACCGGCGGGCTCAGCGGTACCGGCGGGCTCAGCGGTACCGGCGGGCTCGACAGCGCCCGCCAGCGCGATCAGGCCGGAGGCCACGCAGCCGTAGTCCTCCAGTACTCCGGCACTATCGGACGACCGTCCGTCCCTCGACGTCCTGGCGAGCCGGCCGCCGCCCTGCAGGTGGACGCTGGCCAGCAGCCCGGCCGCCCCGGCCGCGGCCGTGATGAAGTCAGCCCGGCCGGTGAGCAGGCCCACGTCGGCGAGTGCCGCGATCGCCAGGCCGTTCCAGGCGGCGACCACCTTGTCGTCCCGGCCCGGCCTGGTCCGCTGCGCGCGCGCTGCCAGCAGCGCTGCCCGCACGCGGGTGAGCCGGCCGGTGTCGGCCGGGTCAGCGCGCAGCTGGAGGACGGAGGCACCGTGCTCGAACGTTCCGCTGTCCGTGACCGCGAACACAGCGGCCGCGTACCCGCCGTCCTCAGGTCCGAGCGCGGCGATGAGCTGCTGCGGGGTCCAGACGTAGAACGCGCCCTCAGCGCCGTCGCTGTCCGCGTCGAGCGCCGCCGCGAAGCCGCCCTCGGCGGTCCGCAGCTCGGCGAGCAGCCAGTCGCAGGTTTCTTCCGCGACCCGGCGCGCCAGCGGGCTGCCGGTGCGCCGCCACAGGTGCGCGTACACGCGGGCGAGCAGCGCGTTGTCGTACAGCATCTTCTCGAAGTGCGGTACGACCCAGCCGGCGTCGACGCTGTACCGGGCGAAGCCGCCCGCCAGCTGGTCGTACATTCCGCCCCTGGCCATCGCGCCGGCCGTCGCCTCGGCCATGGTCAGGGCCTGGTCGCCGCTCGGACCGGTCCCGCGCTCGGAGTGCCGGAGCAGGAACTCCAGCACCATCGACGGCGGAAACTTCGGTGCGCCGCCGAACCCGCCTCGTGCGGCGTCAAACTCACGGGCCAGCAGCGTCACGGCGGCCTCGCACCCGGCCGCGAGCGTGCTCGCCGGATCCGCAGCGGCCGAGCCGGGCTCACCTGCCGTTCTCGGCTCACTCGCTCTGGCAGGTTCTCCCGCTGTACCAGGCTCCGCGCGCCCGGACTCATCACCGGGGCCCGATCGGGTGGCGGCGGCCGCGGCGTCCGCCGGCCCGGCCCGTTCGGCCAGCGCCGCCGCGATCTGGCTGGCCTGCTCCGCCACCTGCGCCCGGTCCTCTTGCCAGGCGCGCGCGACGCCGAGGACGAGCCGCTGGAACTGAGCGCGCGGGAAATAGGTGCCGCAGAAGAACGGCTCCCGTTCCGGCGTCATGAAGACGGTCATCGGCCAGCCGCCCTGGCCGGTCATCGCCTGCGTAGCCGTCATGTAGACGCTGTCCACGTCCGGCCGTTCCTCGCGGTCGACCTTGATCGAGACCAGGTGCTCGTTCATGAGGGCCGCGGTCTGCTCGTCCTCGAAGGACTCATGCGCCATGACGTGGCACCAGTGACAGGCTGAGTAGCCCACCGACAGCAGTACCGGCACATCCCGCTCGGCAGCCGCGGCGAACGCCGCGTCGCTCCACGGCCACCAGTCCACCGGATTGTCCGCATGCTGGAGGAGATAGGGGCTGGTCTCGCCGCGAAGCCGGTCTGCCATGCCTTCCATCCTGCCCGGCCGGGACGTTCAGCGCGGCACCGGCCGGGCCTGGAACCGGTGTAGCTTGGGCGGTGCCGTGAAGTCAGCCCGCCCGGTCGGGTGCTGCTGTGCGGTAGAAAGGCCGGTGGCTGCTGTGCCCGGGCTGAGTGGTAGCTGACAATCCGCTGTCCGCCCTGGCCTGCCGGAGGCTTGCGGTCCATGCTGGTGGGAAGGTCATGGTGGTGGGTCTGGCCGAGCCCGGGCATAAAGAGAGGTGCGAGACTTTTCGGGTGCTGGCCGCCTGACATAGTGGTAACGAAGTGACCATCGCGGTGGAAATCGCCCGGTACACTTCCACGGATGCCATCGTTGAGAGCCTCGCTGCTCTCAAGCTCCGGCTGACACCCGTGGTTGGGTATGACCGGGTGGGTCCGAGCAGTAGAGCAAATTTGGAGCACCTATGCGCGTTCTGGTCCTCGGCGGCGACGGCTTCTGTGGCTGGCCCACGTCGCTGTATCTGTCTGACCGCGGTCATGACATCACCATCGTCGACAACCTGAGCCGCCGGAAGATCGACATCGAGCTCGAGGTCGACTCGCTCACGCCGATCCGGCCGATCAGCCAGCGGCTGAGCGCGTGGAAGGAAGTTTCGGGCCGCGAGATCGGCTACGTGAACCTGGACCTGGCAACCGAGTACGACAAGCTCGTCGCGCTGCTGCTTGAGGTCCGGCCGGACGCCATCGTGCACTTCGCCGAGCAGCGCGCCGCCCCGTACTCGATGCGGACCGAGAAGGCCAAGCGCTACACCGTCGACAACAACGTCCGCGGCACGCACAACCTGCTGACCGCGCTGGTCTCGACCGGTGTGGACGCATCGCTCGCGCACCTCGGCACCATGGGCGTGTACGGCTACGGCTGGTCCGGCAGCGCGCCGATCCCCGAGGGCTATCTCACCGTCAAGGTCCCGACCCCGGACGGCGAGCTCGAGCGCGAGATCCTGCACCCGGCCAACCCGGGCTCGGTCTACCACCTGACCAAGACGCTGGATCAGCTGCTGTTCTCGTTCTACGCGAAGAACGACGGGCTCCGGATCACCGACCTGCACCAGGGCATCGTCTGGGGCACGCAGACCGACCAGACCGTGCGGGACGAGCGCCTGATCAACCGGTTCGACTACGACGGCGACTACGGCACCGTGCTGAACCGGTTCCTCATGCAGGCGGCCATCGGCCACCCGCTGACCGTGCACGGAACCGGCGGCCAGACCCGCGCGTTCATCCACATCCGGGACACCGTCCGGTGCATCGAGATCGCACTGAACAACCCGCCCGAGAAGGGCTCCAAGGTCCTCGTGCGCAACCAGATCACCGAGACTCACCGGGTGCTCGACCTGGCCAAGATGATCGGCGACATCACCGGCACCGAGATCGCCTTCCTGCCCAACCCACGGGTCGAGGCCGACGAGAACGAGCTGATTGTCCGCAACGACCAGTTCCTCGCCCTCGGCCTGCAGCCGACCACGCTGTCGGAGGGCCTCCTGGAGGAGATCACCGAGATCGCGGCGAAGTACCGGGACCGGGTGGACCCGCACAAGATCATCGCCAGGTCCGTCTGGCGCGCTGGCATGGAGACCTCGGCCGATCTGATGACCGAGGTCCCCGCGGCCGACGTCCTCGAAGCTGAGGTCCTCGAAGCCGAGGTTGCCGCGGCCGACTGACAGCGCCCGGCGACGGGACAGCAGCAGGGAGGCCACCCAGCGCGGACGGGCAAAGCTGCGCCGACGGGCTGCTACCGTGCGTGTGTGAGCTCACCGCCGTCAGCGACGCCTCCTGCTGCCCGCGGGACCAGGGTCCGCGGCACCCGGCAATCCGAGGCGCTGGCCGCCGTGCTCGACGGGCTGCCCGGCTTCTGCAGCGCGCAGCAGATCCATGCGGAGCTACGCCAGCGAGGCGAGCACGTCGGCCTGACTACCGTTTACCGGCACCTGCAGGTGCTCAGCGAGGACGGGCGGGTCGACGCGATCCGGGATGCCAGCGGCGAGACGCTCTACCGGCGCTGCCGCACCGATGCCCACCATCACCACCTGACCTGCCGGAACTGCGGCCGCAGCGTCGAGGTCGAGGGCAAGGCCGTCGAGCACTGGGCCGAGCAGGTCGCCTCGGACGCGGGCTTCACCGTGGTCGGCCACACCGTCGAGCTGTTCGGGCTGTGCCCGGACTGCTCGGCCCGGCCTTAACAGCCATCCGCGGACGTCCGTGTGCAGTAACTACTGCCAGGGCGGTAGTAACCGCGCACGGACGTGACGCTAGCCGTCTGACGGGCCGACGTGCTGGGCCAGCCAGTCGCTGAGCGGTCGGCTGGCCACCAGGAAATCAGCAACGATCTCCCTGGCCGCCGGCGTTGCCAGCCACGGCCCGGCGGGCCACTCCTTCCAGGCGACGAGCCCCTTGTACCGCAGGAACTCGATGCGCGGGTGGTCAGCGGGGTAGCCGCGGGGCGCGGTCTTCAGTGAGTCGCGGCCATGCACGTCGATGTCCTGCTTGCGCAGCACCGTGATGACCTTCTCCAGAGCCGAGCCAGTCCGGTCGGCCGCGGCCGCGCGCCGGTAGCGCTCCAGCTGATCGGGCGCCATCCCGTACATTCCGCAGCCCGCGGCCAGCCCGGCGGCCGACAGCTGCACGTAGCCGTCGCCGACATGCGCGCCCATCGCGGTCTTGTACGGCGTCTTGTCCCTGCTGAACCGCAGGTCCCGGTAGGGCCGGTAGATCTTCGTGTCGCCATGCTCGGGCTCAAGCTCGGCCAGCAGCTCCGCCATCGGCAGCAGGACGCACGTCTCGTAGACGTCCTTATGCGCCATCCAGTACACGCGGCTGTTGTCGGCTTCCAGCCCGTCGTAGAAGTCGAGTGCCTCTTCCGGCCAGCCCTGGAATGCCATCACCGTTTCCTTCCGGCCTGTCAGGACGGGAACGAGGTGTCACCAGCCCACCGCCCGAGCATGCCACTGGCGGCGGGGCAACTCCAGTCGTTCCCCTGCCCAGGCCGATGGCGGGCTCATCCGGTGGCGCAGGCCGGCCAGGCATAGCTCGCGGGGTCAATCACGTAGGTGGGCAGCGCGGGATGCGCCGCCTTGCCGTTCGGCGCATCGGTGATCAGCATCACCGAGCTAGACCCGGTGGCATAGCCGTAAGCGGGCGTGACCTGAACGAAGGCACCCGTGCGCGTGCTAGCGAGATAGGTCGCCGCCGAGGTGGTCCAGGCCAGCGCACCTGGTGCCAGCGCCAGGTCGGTGAAGTCAGCGCCGGCCGGGAGGCGGACCGCCAGTCTCGCCCGCACGTCCTGGCCGGGTGAGTAATACAGCCGGGTGAAGTCCGGGCTCAGGTACGCGGTCCTGGTGCCGTCGGTCACGACGACGTCGGTGCCGCGGATCGCGGTCAGAACCGGCGGCAGGGCGGCCGCCGTCCGGGTGGCCAGGCTGTAGGCGTGCAGCGCTGTCTGGCTGCCAGGGGTGTCCGACTGCGGCCACACCACGAGGTCGCCGTCGAAGAACGGCGGCTGGACGTGGCCCCTGGCGATCGTCGTGACCACGCCGGTCGCCAGGCTGGCCAGCCTGATCTCGACGACGCCACCGGGACCGTAGCCCTGGGCCCAGGCCGCGTAGTTCCCGCTGACCGCGGGCGCATGCCACGGACTGGGCCACGCGGTACCGCCGGGCCCGGCGAGCGAGTGCCCGATCTCGCGGGTCTGCCGGCTGCCGGCGTCATAGGCGTAGATGGTGAATCGGTCGAGACTGCTGAGCGAGTAGGTCTGGGCCCACACCAGCCAGCGGCCCGATGCGACGCCGTCGGCCTGATCGGAGGCCGCACTGGCAAACCGCCGGATCGGCTGCAGCCGGCCGGAGCCAAGGTGTAGCTCGGCCACGCCGCTGAAGGCCGGCGTCCACGCCGCCACGAACGCGGACCGGCCGCCGGGCGCGGCGCCGAGCGGCACGAACTCGGAGCGGCCGGAGTCCGGCACCACCCGGCCGAGCACGGCCGCGACGCTGGCCTGCCGGGCCTGGCAGAACCGCGGCGCGCTGACAGCCTGACTGCCAGCCCCGGACCCGGCTGCTGCGGCGCCGGACGGGCTCGCCGTCGCCGGCTGGGCCGGCCTGGCAGACACAGACGGCCGGCCAGTGACCGGGCTCCGCGGCCGCGAGCCCGCCGCGTGCGGCGCGCTCTGGCCGCAGGCAGTCACCGCCACGCACAAGAGCGCGGCTAAGCCAGCCGCGCGCTCGCGCCTACCAGTCGTAGCCACGGGCGCCAAGGATGTCGACCATGGTGCTGGTCGGCAGCGCCGAGTACGCGGGCACATTCAGGCCCCAGCCGATACTCGTCGCGTCATGGACCGAATCCTCGTAGTCGGTCACGGCACCGTACTTCTGATACCCGCGGATATCGATCCAGTGCATGATTGTCTGATTAACCGGATTGCCAACTAGATGCGGTCCGCCGGCGACTTCGTAAGCATTTCCGGCGAGCGGTGCGCCATTGTGATTAACGTCAGCGACCAGGTCGCTCTCGAAAGTGCTGATCTGCTTCGCACTGGGCGTCCACGGCAGCGCGACCGCGACATACTGGTTTTTCTTCTGATTCGAGTTGAGTACGCGCGGCATCGGATAGCCGGACGCGTCGGACCAGTCAGTGCCGCCCGCGGTGGTGCCGAGCTCGCTGGCAGCCGCGGTCTGGCTGAGCCTGACGCCGAGTTGCGCCAGCATCTCCGAGGCGGTGGCCGGACCGCAGAAATAGTCGCGCTGCTGCGGCTGCTGGCTTCCGGCGAGGTTCCGGGCGGCCGGCAGTCCTGCCCGGCAGGCTGCGGTCGCGCACGCCATGTCGGGACCGGTCGCGCGGGCCAGCCCCCGCAGCTCTCTGCGGACCTGCGCCTGCTTGCGCTGGTTGGCCAGCGTCATGGCCGCGGTCATCGGCGGGGCCGCCAGACCCTGCTTGGAGTGCGCCTTTGCCGTGATATCGGTGACCAGAGGAGCTGACTGCACCGCCGCTGCCGCGATCGCCGCGGGGCCGCTCCGGGCCGCGGCGCTGTGCGACACCGTCACGGCGGACGCCGGCGTGACCGCCAGCACCGTGACCGCCAGCACCGTGCCTGCCAGCACCGTGCCTGCCGGAATCGCGAGCACAATCGAGCCAACCAACCAGGCCACCCACGGCCGAGCCCTCATGCTTCCTCCGTCTCCAGGTCATGCCGTCGCGCGGTGCGGGGCCTGCCGCGGGCATGGCGAGGCGGCCTGAGGGCATGCGGAATCAGACCCGCGGTGCGCCAGGAACCCCGACAAGACCCCGTGCGGTCAGTCTCCGGAAAGATCCGGAAACCTGCGCCATTCATCCCCTGAGCGTTACTGCTACCGAGCGATCCAGCCGAGCACTGTTAATTCCTAATTCGATTAGCAAAGACGCTGACCGAACCTGTAAAGCACATTAAGCGAGTTCGCTAAGGCGTGTCCTGGCATTGACTTATTCCGTCGCCAACTTCGGCCTGAGGGTTCCCGGATCCGGCTTGCCGCCGATCGGGTCAGGATGGCTGCGGGTGTCAGACGTGACCGAGCACCGGATGCGGCGCGTACGGCTCCTCCAGCCGCTTCATCTCCTCGTCCGACAGGGTCAGCCCCTCGGCCGCGAGCGCGTCCTCGAGATGGCCGGGCTTGGTGGCCCCGACGATCGGCGCGGTCACGCCCTGCCGGTGCAGCAGCCAGGCCAGGGCGACCTGAGCGGACGAGACGCCGCGCTCGGCCGCGATCTCCGCGCAGCGCTCGACAACGTCAAAGTCAGACGGCATCTGGTAGAGGCTGTCGCCGAACGGGTCGCTGCCGGACCGGACCGTGCGCCGGTCGCCCTCACGTGTCTTGGTTCCGGCCAGCAGCCCGCGGGCGAGCGGGCTCCACGGGATCACGCCGACTCCCTGGTCGATGCACTGCGGGATCATCTCCCGCTCCTCCTCCCGGTAGACCAGGTTGTAGTGGTTCTGCATGGACACGAACCTGGTCCAGCCGCGGGCGTCGGCCGTGTACTGGGCCTTGGCGAACTGCCAGGCGAACATGCTGCTCGCGCCGATGTACCGCGCCTTGCCGGCCTGGACCACGTCGTGCAGCGCGCCCATGGTCTCCTCAATGGGCGTGTGGTAGTCCCACCGGTGGATCTGGTAGAGATCGACATAGTCCATGTTCAGGCGCCGGAGCGAGGCATCGATCGCGGACATGATGTGCTTGCGGGACAGGCCGCGGTCGTTCTCGCCCTGGCCCATCGGCATGAATACCTTGGTCGCCAGCACGTACTGGTCGCGGTCGAGGAACTTCGGCAGCAGCCGGCCGGTCGCCACCTCGCTCGCGCCGCGCGAGTAGGTGTCCGCGGTGTCGAAAAACGTGATGCCGCCCTCGACGGCGGTTTTGACCAGCGGCTCGGCCGCGTCCTCGGCCAGCACCCAGGGCCGCTCGCTGTCGTTGCCGTAACTCATCATGCCGAGGCAGACGCGGGAGACGCGCAGGCCGGTGCCGCCAAGGTTGACGTACTTCACATCAGGCTCCCGATAGGTCGAGGTGATGGCGGGTCGGACGGGACACGACCGCTGACAACCACGCGGCCGCCTGCCCGATTCCAGGTCGTTCCCGGCCTGTCGCCGGTCAGCCTGAGCCGGATCTGACCGTCGCGGCCGGCTCCGCCAGCTGGGCGCTGGCATCGTCGTCATCGTCGCCGATGCCAAGTCGCGCGTACAGGCGGCGCAGCGGTCCGGGTGCCCACCAGTTGGCGCGGCCGGGCAGCCGCATCGCCGCCGGCACCAGCTGGCTGGCTGGCGGGGCGAAACCGCCAGCCGACTGGAGCCGGCCGAAGACACCAGTACCCCGCACCGCGGCGATCGGGACACCGAGAACGGCAAGCGCCGGCACGAGCCGGCGGCGGCGGAGGATGACGTCTCCCCAGGCCTCGAACATGGCTGACTCCGCTAGACTCGTTAGCGATCGTCGCTATAGTTAACGCCGTTATCGTTTACGGTGTAAACTTGGCATACGCGGTTTACGCTTGTCAAGCGCGACCGCCGGCTGGCGCGGAGGAGGCGGAGGATGGCGGGCATGGTGCAGGCGCCCAGCAGGCGCGATCGCCTCCGGGCCGCGACAACCGAGGAGATCATCCAGACAGCCCGCCGGCTGCTGGTGCAGCAGGGCCCGGAAGCGGTCTCGCTGCGCGCCATCGCCCGCGAGATGGGCATGACGGCACCTGCCCTCTACCGCTACTTCGACAGCCACCAGGAACTGCTGCGTCATGTGGTGGCCGGCATCTTCACCGAGATCGCCGACCATGTGCGGGCCGCCATCCACGCCGCCGCCGAGAACGCGAGCCCGGAGCTCACCGGAGCCGAGGTGATGGCGGTCAAGCTGATCGCTGGCTGCCGGGAGTTCCGCGCCTGGGCCCTCGCGCACGTACCCGAGTTCAGCATGCTGTTCGGCAGCCCGGTGCCCGGTCACGACGTGACCCATGACGATCCGATGGTGGACTGCGGCCGCCAGTTCGGCCACGTGTTCCTTGACTTGTTCGGCGACCTGTACCGGCGCCGGCCCTTCCCGATCCCGGACGACGCTCAGATCCAGCCCGAGCTGCGCACCCAGCTTGAGCGCTACCGCGAGATCGTGCAGTCCGACCTGCCGCTTGGCGCCCTGCAGACCTTCCTGCGCTGCTGGGTGCTGCTGTACGGGACGGTCAGCCTGGAGGTGTTCGGGCACATGCGGTTCGCGCTCGACGACTCCTCGCCGATGTTCGAGCTGATGCTTACCAGCCTGGCGCCAATGATCGGCCTGGAGTACCCGCTGCGGGACCGCGCCAGCTGAACGGCACGTCCCGGAGGCTGCTGACGCCGTCCGTCAGGCGACGAACGGCTCCGCGCCGGAGTCAGTGACCATGGGCTTGCCTGCAGCGGCCCAGTCCTGCATGCCGCCGCCGACGTTGACCGCGCGCCAGCCGGCCCCGTTGAGCGCCTGCGTGGCCCTCGATGACCGCCCGCCGGACCGGCAGATCACGTAGATGTCGGTGTCCTGCGGAATCTCCGCGGTCCTGGCTCCCAGCTGACCGAGAGGGATGTGCCGGGCCTGCGGCGCGTGCCCGGCCGCCCACTCGTCGTCCTCACGCACGTCCAGCAGCCATGCCTGCTCCGGCACGCTGACGGCTGGCACTTCCGGCAGTGCGTCCGCCATGCCCTTCACCGCTCCCTCGTATCACGCTCACGGCAATCAGCTCGCCCGAGTACCTGACCACCCTAACCGCCGTGCTGACCGGCGGCTGCGCGACCGGCTACCGCGCACGGGCATCGTCGGCGCCGGCCGGAACCGCCAGGACCAGGCCATAGGCCAGCAGATCCACGCCAGGCGCCGGAGTGCAGTCTCGTTCCGGCAGCCGGCTGAAGCCCGCGTCCTCATACAGGTGGTGGGCTGTCTTCATCTCCGGCTGGGTCAGCAGCAGCACATGCCAGACACCGAGGCTGGCCGCGCGCTCCAGGATGGCCGTCAGCAAGGCGCGGCCGAGCCCGGCGCCCTGCGCCTCGGCCCTGACGGCCAGGGCCCGGATCTCGGCCTCGCCCCGCCCCTGAACAACCTCTCCGGCATCCGGCCAGACCTGCAGCATGACGGTGCCGACCAGCCGGCCGGGATCGCTCTGCGCGACCAGCACCTGACCGAGTCCGTCCGAGCCAAGCTCGCGCAGCCGGGGTGCGTAGCTGGACTCGGGCGACAGGAACCCGTCAGCCACGTAGGCCGCAACCCGGATCTCCCCGATCTCGGCGAACTCCTCCTGATGTGCGTCCCTGATGAGCATTCAGCTATCTAATCAGGGCAGCCGCAGTGGTCCCGCCTGGCTAGGCGAGGCGGGTCAGGCTGACCGTCACCTCCATGGTGCGGCTCGGTGCGCCGTGGTAGACGCCCTTCAAAGGCGCGACGTCGGCGTAGTCGCGGCCGGCTGCGACGACCACGTGCCGCTGCCCGACGCCAGTGTCGTTGGTCGGGTCGCACGCAGCCCATTCGCCGGTCCAGTGCTCGACCCACGCGTGCGACTGCCCGGTGACCTCCTCGCCGGGCACCCCGTCGGGCTTGGGGAACAGGTAGCCGGAGACATACCTGGCCGGCAGCCCCACCTCGCGCAGCAGCGCCACCGTCAGGTGCGCGATGTCCTGGCAGACCCCATGGCACTGGTCGAAGGCCTCCTGCGCGCTGGTCTGCACGCCGGTGCTGCCCGGCATGTAGGTAACGTGCTGGTGCACCCAGGCTGAGATCTCCGCTGCCGCCGCAAGCGGATCGAGCCCGTCCACTCGCTCGCGGGCCGCCGCGGCCAGCGCGCCGCTGACCGTGGTGCGAGGGGTTGCCATCAGGAACTCCAGCAGCCGGCCCTCGGCTGCCTGACTCGTCAGGTCCGGCCAGGACAACGCGTCGGACGGCGGGGCCGGCTCACTTGTCTCCACTGTCGCACGCGCGGTGATCTGCAGTTCCTCGTGCGGTGCCTGCACATCGAAGACGCTGACCTGAGTGCCCCAGTAGTCGCGGTAACTCCAGACCGGGACCTGAGCGTCGGTCCACAGCCCGGTCTCGAGCACGTTCTGACCTGGCAGCGGGACCGGCGTCATCCTCGCCTCGTTGTAAGAGGCGCGAGCAGGGCCGTGGTAGCCGACCACGGTGCGGTGAGTAACCAGCAGCCGCCAGCTCACGCTAGCTCCCCGTGGCCCAGGCCACCGCATCGGCGTAGCGGAAGTACCGCTCGGCGATCGCCTCGCTCGCCTGCAGGCAGGTCTCCTGAAGCACGCCGAGCAGGTCGGCGAGCTGCTCGTCAGGCAGATCGGTGCGCGAGTACTCCAGCCGCGTGCGCAGCGCGCCGATCGGGCGCCGGGCCGGGTCGGCCATACCCGCTCGGCCGGCTTCCGGGTCAAGCGAGGCCAGGCACTCCTCGGCGGTCCCGAGCGAGTGCAGAACCGACCGGGGGAAGAGCCGGTCCAGGACGAGGAACTCGATTGCCTCGCTCTGCCCGACCGCCCACCCGTGGCTGCGGATGAACGACTCGTAGGCACCGCACGCCCGCAGCAGCATCGGCCAGCCCACATCGTAGGAGGTGTCCGGCATTCGGGCCTGCAGTAGCCGCGCAGTCATGTCCACCCGCTCCAGGCTGCGGCCGAGTACCAGGAATCGCCAGGCGTCGTCGTGGCTCATGGTCGAGTCGGCGAGGCCGAAGAACAGCGCCGCGCGCTCGCGGATGAAGCGCAGGTAGACATGCGGCCCGAGTCGCTCGGCCGCCCGCCGCTGCGCGGCGAGCTGGTGGCCGGTCACGTTCAGGCACTCCCACATCTCGCTGGAGATGACGTCGCGGACGCTGCGTGCCCCGGCGCGCGCCGCCAGCATCGCACCCGCAATCGCGCTCGGGCTCTTGGTGTCGTAGGCAAGCTGGTACAGCGTCCCGCCAATGTCCAGCGGCGCGGCCGCCTCAGGCGGGATGCCCAGCACGGACAGCAGGGCCCGGCAGTCGGCGTCCTCGTTGGCGCGCGGCTCCCCCAGCAGGCGGTGCACGTAGACATCCACCATCCGCGCGGTGTCATCGGCGCGCTCGATATAACGGCCAGTCCAGAACAGAGTCTCGGCGATCCGGCTCAGCAGTCCGGGATTCACTGCGGCTGCTCCTCGGCGCCTGGGCCGGCCTGCCGGGCGATGCCGGCGTTCTCAGTCCGCCGCACCGAGCGAACCAGCGGCAGGTATCCGGCGGCCCGGCCTGAGCCAGCCGCGGCCAGCACCCAGGTGTCCTTCGAGCCGCCGCCCTGGCTTGAGTTCACGACCAGCGTCCCCTCCGGCAGGGCGACCCGGGTCAGGCCGCCGGGCAGCACCCAGACGTCGGATCCGTCGTGGACGGCGAACGGGCGGAGGTCAACGTGCCGCGGCGCCATCCGCTCCCCGATCAGCGTCGGCGACGTCGACAGGGCGACCGGGCGCTGCGCGATCCAGTTACGCGGGTTGGCCACCACCTTGGTCCGGAGCCTGGCCAGCGTGCGCTCGTCAGCATGCGGGCCGATGACGATCCCGGCGCCGCCAGCCCCGTCGACCGGCTTGAGCACCAGCTCACCGAGGCGGCCGAGCACATGCTCCAGCACGTCGGGGTCTCCGAGCCGGTAGGACTCTATATTGCTGAGCAGCGGCTCCTCCCCGAGGTAGTAGCGGATCAGGTCGGGCACGTAGGTGTAGATGAGCTTGTCGTCGGCCACGCCGTTGCCGACCGCATTCGCGATGGTGACCTGCCCGGCCCTGGCCGCGTTGAGCAGCCCCGGGCAGCCGATGACCGAGTCGGGACGGAAGTGCAGCGGGTCAAGGAAGTCGTCGTCGATTCTGCGGTAGATCACGTCCACTGGCCGCCGTCCGGCCGTCGTGTGCACGAAGACCTGGTTGTTCGCCGCGAGCAGGTCGCGGCCCTCGACGAGCTCGACGCCCATCAGCCGGGCCAGCAGGGTGTGCTCGAAATAGGCGGCGTTATTGACGCCAGGGCTGAGCACGACGACGACCGGGTCCCGGCTCGTGGCCGGGGCCGCGGCGCGCAGTGCCGCCAGCAGCCGGGCCGGGTAGCCGTCGACCTGCCGGACGTGCTGCTCGGCGAACAGCGCCGGGAACGTCCGCGTCATCGCCAGCCGGTTCTCCAGCACGTAACTGACACCGGACGGCACCCGAAGGTTGTCTTCCAGCACGCAGAACCGGCCCTGCTCATCCCTGACCAGGTCGATGCCGGCGATGTGGATCCGCACGCCGTTCGGCGGGGTCAGGCCGTGCGCTTCCCGGTGGTAGTGGTGCGAGGTGGCCAGCAGCTCCCAGGGGAGGATCCCGTCGTCGACTACCCTGGCCGGCCCGTACACGTCGGCCAGGAACGCCTCGAGTGCCAGCACGCGCTGCCGGACGCCGCGGGCAATCAGGTCCCATTCGACCGCATCGATGATGCGGGGAATGAGATCAAGCGGGAACGGGCGCTCCTCACCGGCATAGTCGAACGTAACACCGCGGTCGGTGAAGATCCGGGCCAGCTGATCCGCGCGGTACCGCAGCTCGGTCGGATCGAGGGGCTGGAGCGCTGCCATCAGCGCCTGATACGGCCCGCGGGGCGCCCCCGGCCGCTCGAACATCTCGTCCCACGCCTGTGTCAGCTGGTAGGAGTCGAAGATGTCCGCCACATCCAGAGCGTAGTCACGGCATGTTTCGATGTCATTACGGCACAGCTGACTGATTCCGGCGCCGACGGGCCTTCTTACCGGTTGCGCCGGTCCCTGCTCCGGCATCCGCAGTGCTGGCGTCAGCAGTACCGGCGGTATCCGCAGCATCGGCGGAGTCGCCGGCTGCCTCCCCGCCCAGCAGCTGGTATGCCGGCCGCAGCAGCGTGATCAGGTCCATGCCGCCCGCCGTGAGCAGCGGCGGCTCGATGCTGCGCAGCAGCAGGTCGGGCGGAGCGGCCGTCGCCGGCGGCAGTGACCGCAGCCGGGCCGGGCTGAGCGAGCTGGACCAGAAGCCGGCCGTGCACTGTGCCAGCGGCCTATCCGCGACGTCGATGACCGGCCTCCCCCCGGCCGCACCGCCGTCCGCCGCGCCGGCACCGGCGCCCGCGCTGAGCTGGCGAAGCGCGGCCAGCAGGTCGGCACGGCCCTTCCCGCGCCAGGCCAGCATCGCAAACGGATCGTCATCGAACGCCTCGGCCAGCACGTAGCAGACCGCGGCCACGTGCTTGCACGTCACTTCCCAGTCCGGGCACGAGCAGGTCATCGCCAGATCCCGCGCGGACCGGGGAAACAGCGGGGTGCCGCAGTCGGCGAACACTTCCTCGATCTCCGCGGGCATCTCCCCCGCGAGCAGCCTGGCCCGGAAGATCGCCCGGGCGGCCAGCGCCTCGGTGACCCGGCGCCACTGCCGGGTGGTGAGCGGGTCGACGGTGAGCTTCACGCTGTACGGCCGGACCCGCGAGCCCTGCACCGTGGCCGTGACGTGTCCGGTGCCGACATCGAGGCTGCGTACCTGCCCGGACCGGGCGTAATTCCGGCCGCGGCTCAGCCGGCTCTGCAGGCCGAATGACTCCAGGACGTCGATGAACCGGCGCGACCACCACTGCTCGCCGATGGAGCCGCGCTTGCTGCGTGCCCTGATCCCGCCGTCGGCCCTGATCGGCCGGGACGGCGGGTAGAAGCCGTTCCCTGACTCGCTCACTGGGACACCGCCTCGGGCGACAGCTCGATCACCTTGCGCAGGTCCTGCGCCGACAGCTCGGTCAGCCAGCTCTCCCCGGTGCCGACGATCGCCTCGGCGAGCGCCTTCTTCTCCTCGATCATCTGGTCGATCCGCTCCTCGACCGTCCCGACGCAGACAAACTTGCGCACCTGCACATCGCGGCGCTGGCCGATCCGGAAGGCGCGGTCGGTGGCCTGGTCCTCGACTGCCGGGTTCCACCAGCGGTCCACGTGAATGACATGGCTGGCAGCGGTCAGGTTCAGGCCGGTGCCGCCCGCCTTGAGCGAGAGCAGGAAGACCGCCGGGCCGGTTCCGTCCTGGAACTCCGCGACCATCTCGTCGCGTCGCTTCTTGGGCGTTCCGCCGTGCAGGAAATGCACCTCACAGCCAAGCCGGGCAGCCAGGTACGGCTCCAGCATCCGGCCGAACTCGGCGTACTGGGTGAAGCACAGGGCCCGGTCGCCGGCCTCGACGATCTCGTCGCAGATCTCCTCCAGCCGGGCCAGCTTGCCCGACCGGCCCGCCAGCCTCGATCCGTCGCCCAGCAGGTGCGCCGGATGATTGCAGACCTGCTTGAGCTTCGCCATCGTGGCCAGCACGAGGCCGCGCCGCTCGATCCCCGGCTCGGCCGCCTCGATCCTGGCCATCATGTCGTCCACAGTCGCCTGATACAGCGACGCCTGCTCCGGCGTCAGGTTGCACCAGACCTTCATCTCCAGCTTGTCCGGCAGGTCGGCGATCACTGTCCGGTCCGTCTTCAGCCGCCGCAGGATGAACGGCCCGGTGACGCGCTTCAGCTGCTCGGTCGCGTCAGCGTCGGCGTTGCGCTCGATCGGGATGGCGAACCGGCGCCGGAACTTCTCGGCCGGCCCGAGCAGGCCGGGAGTGGTGAACTCCATGATCGACCAGAGCTCGGTCAGCCGGTTCTCGACCGGCGTGCCGGTGAGCGCGACGCGGGCCGGGGCCGGGATGGCGCGCACGGCCTGCGCCTGCCGGGTGGCCGCGTTCTTAATGTTCTGCGCCTCGTCGCATACCACCCTGGCCCACGGCACCTGGGCTAGCATCCCGCTGTCCCTCGCCGCCACGCCGTAGGTGGTGATGACGAGATCGGCTGCCCCGACAGCCGCGGCCAGCTCGGATCCGGCCAGCCGGTCCGCGCCGTGATGCACGTGCACCGCGAGTCCGGGGGTGAAGCGCGCCGCTTCCCGCTGCCAGTTGCCCACCAGCGACATCGGGCAGATCAGCAGCGTTGGCCCGGCAGCGGTCCCGGCGTCACGCTCCGCCGCCAGCAGCGCCAGCGTCTGCGGCGACTTGCCCAGGCCCATGTCGTCGGCCAGGACGGCGCCAAGGCCAAGGCTGCCGAGGAACGACAGCCACGCCAGCCCTCGTTCCTGGTACGGCCGCAGCTCGCCGCGGAACGACGGCGGCGTGCCCATCGGCTGCAGGCGCCGGTCGGCGTGCCCGGACAGCAGGTCGCCGAGCCAGCCGTCCGCATCGACCTGTACCAGCGGCAGCTCCCCGGCCGCCTCGCCGAGTCCGGCGAGCAGCGCGTCACCGCCGCTCATGACGCCGGTCCCGCCCGTCTCGAGGAAGCGCAGCGCTGCGTTCAGGTGCCGCTCGTCCAGCTCCACCCACTGGCCGCGCAGGCGGACCAGGGGGACCTTCAGCCGGGCCAGTTCAGCAAGCTCGTCCGGGCCGAGCGTCTTGTCGCCGATCGCCAGCTCGTACCGGAAGTCGACCAGGTCGCTGAGGCCGAACTTGGGCGCCGTGACCGATCCGGGCGACGCCGTGGTCCGCGACCTGGTCGTGAGCCTGAGACCGAGCCGCGACCGGCGAACCCAGTCCGGCAGCAGCACGCCGAAGCCGGCACCCGCCAGCAGCGGCCCCGTCTCCTTCAGGAACCGCAGGGCGGCCCTGGTGTCGAGCTCGACCGCCTCCGGTGCCGCGGTCTGCAGCTCGCCGTCCAGCTCGGGGAACAGCCGTGACGCCCGGCCGAGTCCGGCCAGCAGGTCGTCATCGGGGTAGCTGATGCCGGCCGCGGCCCAGCCGTCGGCAGTGCCGCCTGACCAGATCTCCCCGGCCGGCAGCAGCAGGCTGGGATCGTCGGTCGACTGCAGCGCGAACTCGACTCGCCAGCTGGGTCCGGCCGCGTCGGCGGCCGGAGCCCAGTCGGAGCCAGCGGAATCCGCCGCAGCCGAGTCGATGGCAGCCGGATCGGAGGCGGCGGAATCGGCCGCAGCGGAATCGGCCGCAGCCGGATCCGGCTCGATCAGCCGGAAGCAGGTCCGCACCGGGCCCGGCGGTTCCTGCGCCGCGTCCTGCCAGGCCCACAGCGCGAAGGCAAGCTGCGCGGCCAGGGCCGCATCGGCGCGGGCGACGGCCAGCTCGCCGGTCTCCCCGGTGAGCGCGGCGGCCCAGCGATCGGTCAGCGGCGCGTTCTGGTCAGCCGCGAGCAGCGCGAAACCCGGTGCGGCGGCCAGCCTGGCCCGCACCGCCGCGTCGGCCAGCAATCCGAGCGCCTCGGTCACGATGGCGGCCGACGGCTCGCCGTCGGCGCTGGTGGCCCGGCACAGCGGGGGCAGCGCGAGCGTCAGCTCCCGTGCGCGCAGCGCGTCCGCTCCGGCGAGCACCGGCCGCCAGCGTGCGAAGTAGCTGCCGTCGTCGGCGCCGTCAAGGCCGGGCAGCACCCGGCCCCGCGCGGCCAGGTCGCCGGCCAGCGCGGCCAGCGCCGCGAGGTACTGCAGGCTGCCGGCCACGACCCCGCGCTCGGGGGGCGTCTCCGGCTGGCCGAGCACGGTGAGCGCGGCAAGCGCGGCTGCCGGCTCGAAGCTGAGCGCGGGTACCACGAAGGTCGCCAGCGCGACCCGGCCGGACCGCCGGGGGCTGGCGGCGGGGGGTGCGACGGCCTCGTTCCCGCCATGATTCTCATCAGCGGCAGCCTGAGCCCGAGCCGGCGAGCCGGCCGCCGCGGGATCGGCCGGAATGCAGTCGGGCGAGCTGAGCGGTCCGCCCGGCCTGGCAGGCAGCCAGAGGGTCAGCTCCGTCTCGGCGGCCTTGCGGGCGAGGTCGGCGGTCTGCTCGCCGAATTCGGCCAGGACATCGGCCAGCGTGCCGGCAGTCGCGGCGAACGGATGCGGCCGGGCAGTACGGGAGGGCCGGGCTGGCGGAGGGCCTGGCAGCTCACGAGGCCGGGCAGAATCTTCCGCCCATAGGCTCAGCCGGCCGCCCGACCAGACGCCGTGGATCGCCAGCATGAACCGCACTCCCGAAATTGCCGGGACTATCTGGCAGGAAACTAGCAATCATGCGGCCGCGACACGCCGCAAACGCAGCCTCCGCTGCCGGCCGCCCCGCATGTGATAACGCTCCGGACCCGGCCAGCGGAGGGCTGACCGCGGGCCGGTCAGCTCCTGCGCCTGGCTCCGTTCGCGGCCGGCGGCCCGATAGTGGTCCCGCTGGCCAGCGGGCTGCCGCCGTCGTCATCGCCCGGCTGCGCTGACTCGGCCTCCACCCGCGCGGCCTCGTTCACCTTCCGCAGGTGCCTGGACATCGAGCGGAGCAGGAAATAGAGAATGATGCCCATGCCGAAGACCACGAGGAACCCGAGAGTGCCCGGCTGATCCCAGATGCTCGCCGAGCTGGCCGATGACGCGGCCGCGAGTTCGATCACAAGCTCACCCTCTCCCGGATCCCGGCGAAGAGGTCATCCTCCGGCCGGCCGGCGTCTACCACTGACCTGGCCAGATGATAGTCCTCGGTCGGCCAGGCGGCGCGCTGGGCCTCAGCTGAGACGGCAAACCAGCTGCCGTTCGGATCGACCTGAGTCGCGTGCGCGATCAGCGCCTGGTTGCGTATCTCGAAGTAGTCGGCGCACTCGATCCTCGTCGTGATCTCGTGGACGCGCCCCTTCTCGGCGTCCGCGACGTCGTGCGCCTCCTCCTGCGCCCATTTCTCGATTCGCTCCGCGTACGGGGACTCCAGGTCGCGGCGGAGCATCTCGTTGTGCAGCGCTATCAGGCGCTCGCGGTGGAAGGTGAGGAAGTAGTAGAGCTTCAGCGGCTGCCAGGGCTCGCCGGAGCCACGGTAGCGATCCGGGTCGGCCGCGGCCTCGAAGGCCTCGACCGACACCTGATGCGTCTTGATGTGGTCGGGGTGCGGATAGCCGCCGTTCTCGTCGTAGGTGAGTATGACGTGCGGCCGGAATTCCCTGACGGCCTGCACCAGCGGGCCGGCGGCAGCCTCCAGCGGCTGGACCGCGAAACAGCCGTCCGGCAGCGGCGGCAGCGGATCGCCCTCGGGCAGACCGGAGTCGGTAAACCCGAGGAAGCGCTGCTGCACGCCGAGGATCTCGCGCGCCCTGGCCATCTCCTCGCAGCGGATGGCAGGCAGGTTCGCCCGGACCTCGGGGCGTTCCATCGCCGGGTTCAGTATGTCGCCGCGCTCGCCGCCGGTCAGCGTGCAGACCAGCACCTCAACGCCCTCGCGGACGTACCGCGCCATGGTGGCCGCGCCCTTGCTTGACTCGTCGTCCGGATGCGCGTGCACGGCCATCAGCCGGAGCGGCTCGAGGCCCGGCTCATCCGGGCCTGCCGTGCTGCGGCTGGCCGTGCCCTCATCGGGAGCAGAACGCACGCTGAAGTCACCTCGACATCGTCGGACCGGGGGTCGGGAGGTACCCGGCTGCCTACTGTAGGGCGCGCCGCCCGGAGTCTCGGGCCGGACGGAGATAAGCCCCGGTTACAGAACAAGGCCGGGCGCGCCTGCCATTCCCGGCGCGTCCTCTGGGGTCTCTAGGCCTCTGGCCGGGATCGTGGTGACTTCGCGTGCGCATAGGACGGCAACTCTCCACGTTAAGCGCGCGGCACAGGCCCGCGCGCTCAGCGCTCTGGTTCCGGGTGCGGACTATCCGCCTCTGGCTGGCCCGGCCCGGCCGGCTCGGCCGCCTCCCGCCCCCCACTGGGCGGTCGCGCCCGGCGCCGGCGCTCCGTGAGCCACGAGAGGGCCAGGAACAGCGGCAGGCTGATTCCGAGCAGCGCCGCTGACCCGGTGAACTCGCTGTCGAGGAAGTTGCTGGCGACCCTGGCGACGCCGTAGTAGTACAGCACCACGACGGCCGCGAGCAGCAGGTAGCCGGCGAGCGCGTCGGTCAGCACGTGCAGGATCAGCGCCCGCCAGCCGTGGTCGCGCCGCCCGGTTAGCCGGCTGACCGGCAGGCCCGCGGCCGCCCGGCGCCGCTGCGCTCGCAGGCCGACCGCCAGCACCGCCATCAGGATCAGATAGCCGCCGAGGATCGGCACGAGGTCGGAGCGGATCAGATGCGAGGACATCGCACCGCCCTCCCCCCGCCGTCCCGGCTGCCTGGTCCGGCGATCATGCCTGAAGCAGGAAGTGCCAGCCGCGGATAAAGAGGTGCCAGCCCAGCCACAGCCAGAGCGCGAACAGGGCCCACCGGCCCGGCGGGTACCGCATGATGACCCGGAAGGTGGCACTCAGGGTCGGCACGCTGCCGCTGATCCCGCTGAGTGCCAGCCCCTCCCAGGCAAAAACCGCCCCGATCAGCACTGCCCAGACCAGATAACCGAGAACCGGATGACCAGTCATCCCAACCTCCGCCTCACGCCGGCATGCGTGATATATGACCCTATGGCGAGCCGCTCCGCCCCGGCGCGCCGGTGCGATGCTGCCAGTTTTGGCAGGGAACGGGCAGTCCGGAGCCAGCCCCGGCGCGTCCGGCCGCTGCATACGGGCATTATTTGCCCGGCTTCGCCCTGACTTGTTTAGGCCCCGCCATTGACAGGTACGACGTAGTTGCGGAGCCTTGTTAGCCTCGAATGATTACCCCCATGGGCCCCGCACGGCCCAGCGGACCAGAAACTCCGCATCCATCCGAGGAGTACCCGTGACCGAGACTCGCGACGACACGTATACCTGGCTCACTCAGGAGGCGTACGACCGGCTCAAGGCTGAGCTCGACCATCTGTCGGGGCCAGGCCGGATCGAGATCGCGAAGAAGATTGAGGCCGCGCGGGAAGAGGGCGACCTGAAGGAGAACGGCGGGTATCACGCCGCCAAGGACGAGCAGGGCATGCAGGAGGCCCGGATCCGCCAGCTGACCCAGATCCTGGAGAACTCCCGCGTCGGCGAGGCGCCGCGCACCGAGGGCGTGGTCGGCCCCGGCATGACCGTCACCGTCCGGTTCGCGGGCGACGACGAGGAAGTCACCTTCCTGCTCGCCTCCCGCGAGGAGGTTGGCTCCCCGATCGACGTCTACTCGCCCAAGTCTCCGCTGGGCAGCGCGATCTCCGGCAAGAAGGTCGGCGAGACTGCCACCTACAGCCTGCCGAACGGGCGCGCTACCTCAGTCGAGATTCTCGAGGCGGTCCCGTACGGCGGCATCTGACTGACGCAGCGACGCCGGTCCCCGCGAGTGGCGGGGACCGGCGTCGTCGTATCGGGGCCGTCGCAGGCTGGCGGCCGCGGGCTAGCCCTCGTGCACGAGCTGCGCCTCGGGCTGCGGCTGCTCGGCCACCGGCTCGATGCGGCCGCGCAGCGGGATCTCCTTCACGAACAGCGCGAGCAGGAACACCGCCACGGTGACCGGGAGCGTCCACCAGAACACCCCGGAGATGGCGTTGCTGATGGCGCCGAACGCCGCGTCCCGCACGACGGCCGGAAGGCTGTTGATGGTGGCAGGGTCGAGGTTGGCGCTGCCGCCGCTCGCGATCGAGGCGTGCGTGTGCATGGTGGCCGCGATCGTGTCGGCGAACCGGCGGAAGAAGATCACGCCGAACAGGGACACGCCCAGCGACCCGCCGATCTGCTGGAAGAAGCTCCGGGAGCTGCTGGCGACGCCCATGTCCTGCTGCGGCACGCTGTTCTGCGCGATCAGCGAGGTGATCTGCATGAGGAAGCCCATGCCGATGCCCAGCACCACGAAGTACACGGCGGAGGTGAGCCTGGTGGTGTCGACGCTCACGTGCGTCAGCAGGAAGATGCCGAGGCTCATGATCACCGCGCCGATGATCGGCAGGATCTTGTACCGGCCCGTCCTGCTGGTCACCTGGCCGGAGATCAGCGAGGTCACCGTCGACCCGAGCATCAGCGGGATCAGCATCAGGCCGCTGCCGGTGGGCGAGGCGTGCTGCACGGTCTGCTGATACAGCGGCAGGAACGTCAGCGCGCCGAGCATGGCCATGCCGAGCAGCAGGCTCATGGCCGAGGCGAGCGAGAAGTTCCGGTTCTTGAACACGTGCAGCGGCAGCATCGGCTCGGCAGCCCGCGACTCCACGACGAAGAACGCCAGGAACGAGACCGTGCTGATGCCGGCCAGCATCAGGATCTCCCAGGAGCCCCACGCGTACTGGGTGCCGCCCCAGCTGGTCAGCAGCACGATCGCGGTCGAGAAGACGGCAATCACCGCCGCGCCGAGGTAATCGATCTTGTGCTCCACCCGCTTGCGCGGCAGGTGGAGCGTCGCCCACAGGTAGACCAGTGCCGCGCCGCCGATCGGCATGTTGATGTAGAAGATCCACCGCCACGACCAGTGCTGCGTGATGTAGCCGCCGACGAGCGGCCCGGCGATCATGGCCAGCATCATGGCGGCCATCATGTAGCCCATGTACTGACCGCGCTCGCGGGGCGAGACCATGTCGCCGATGGTGGCGATGGCACCGACCATCAGGCCGCCGGCCCCGAGGCCCTGGAGTGCGCGGAAGGCGATCAGCTGGTCCATCGTGTGCGACAGGCCGGACAGGGCCGAGCCGATCAGGAACAGCACGATCGCGATCATCAGAAACCGCTTGCGGCCGTACATGTCGCCAAGCTTGCCGTAGAACAGCGTGGTGATCGTGGCCGCCAGGATGTAGGCCGTGACGACCCAGGCCAGGTGATTGAGGCCGCCCAGGTCACCGACGATGCGCGGTAGCGCGGTCGAGACAACCAGCTGGTCGAGCATCGCGATGATGAGCGTGAGCAGCAGGCCCGGCAGCACGATGAGAACCTCGCGCTTCGGCCCGGTCGGCACGCCGGCCGCCGGCAGTGCCGCAGCCTGGTTGTCCGTCATGACAAGAGCTCCTTGTTGCCCGCATGTGCCGCACGTGGGGAATGGCGGCGCTTTTCACTTACTTGCCGACCGGCTAGCATCCAGTCCGGGAACAGGTTAGGCTGGCTACTAACCGGCCGTCAAGTAGGTTACGGCAACGGGAAGGAAGAGCGCGCAAGGCCATGCCAGACAACGTCCACGGCGAGCACGACCGCGGCCGCGACACCCGGTCGCGACTGCGCGAGCTTGCCCTGCAGCTGTTCGCCGAGCAGGGCTACGAGAAGACCTCGCTGCGGGAGATTGCCGAGCAGCTCGGCGTTACCAAGGCCGCGCTGTACTACTACTTCAAGTCCAAAGAGGACATTGTCCGCAGCCTGGTCGAAGATTACATGGCGGACATCGACGACCTGATCGCGTGGGGCAGGGACCAGCCGCGCACGCCTGAGACCAGGGCCGAGATCGTCCGCCGTTACCTGGGGATTGTCGCGAACGGCACAGCCGTGCTCCGCCTGCTGCATCAGAACCAGGCCGCCGTGAGCTCGCTGGCCGCCGCCAAGGAGCGCGGGGAGCTGTTCCGCGAGCGGATCGACGCGCTGATCGATCTCCTGAGCGAGCCGGGCGCTCCGGTCCGCAGTCAGATCCGCGCGGCGTCCTGCCTCATGAGCATCAGCTTCTGCTGCATGCACTACCAGGACCGGGTGGCCAGCCCGGCCGAGCTCAGGGACGCCGTGCTCGACGTGGCCCTTGAGCTTGCCGACGCCAGCCACGCCGACGCCGGCCACGCCGGCAATGCGGCCGTCCCGGCGGAGGCCGGCGCCCGCGCGACCGGTTAGCCGGCAGATCCTGCCTAGCTGGCAGGTCCTGCCCGCCCATCAGATCCTGCCCGACCGTCCGGTCCTGCCGACGCGGCCGCCGCCGCAGCTGCCCTGACCAGGGGCAGCACCCGGTGCGGCAGCGGGGTGTCCAGGACGATGACCGTCGAGCTCCGCACGACACCGTGAAGCGCGACGATCGCGTCGATGACGCGCTGCAGGTCAGCATTGCTGCGGGCGACCACCCGGCAGAGCATGTCGCCAGATCCGGTGATGGTGTGGGCCTCGAGCACCTCGGCGATGGCGGCGAGCCGGTCAGCCACCGGATCATGGCCTCCCGCCTGCCTTATCTCCAGGGTGATGAAGGCCATCACGGCGTAGTCCAGCGCGGCCGGCTCGACGTCCGGGCCGTACCCGGTGATCACGCCGCGTGCCTGCATACGGTCCAGCCGGGCCTGAACGGTGCCGCGGGCTACCCGCAGCCGCCGGGACGCCTCCAGGACGCCGACCCTGGGCTCGGCCATCAGCAACTCGACCAGACGCGCGTCCAGTTCGTCGATCACTCGCCACCTCCGGCTACAAACTGTACAAGTTTGCTAGCAAGATGACCTAACTGGTGGTCATCTTGCCTAGAAAATCAGAGCACAGTTGCACATCCTGACTGCCTGGCCGATGCTTCGATGAAGCCGTACCGACCGCGAGGGAGCGATCTCATGACAGCCGAGGCAGTGCATGTACAGGCGCCGGTGACCGACGAGTTCCCGGTCAACGGGATGGACGCGGCTGTATTTGCCGTCGGCAACGCGCGCCAGGCGGCGCACTTCTACTCGACGGCGTTCGGCATGCGCTGCGTCGCCTACCGCGGCCCCGAGACCGGCTGCCGGGATGAGGCTGCCTACGTGCTGGAGTCGGGCAGCGCGCGCTTCGTGTTCCGCGGCCCGGTGCGCAGCGGCACGGACCTGGCCGCCCACGTGGCTGCGCACGGCGACGGTGTCATCGACCTGGCCATCACGGTCCCGTCGGCGACAGCCGCATACGAGTACGCGCTCGCGCACGGCGCGCGCAGCCTGCAGGAGCCGGAGATCGCCGAGGACGAGCACGGCAAGGTGGTGCTCGCCGCGATCGCAACCTACGGCGACACCCGGCACACGCTGGTCGAGCGTAACGACTACGCCGGCCCGTACCTGCCCGGCTATCTCGCCGCTGGCCCGCTGACTGCCGAGCCCGCCGGCCCGTTCTTCACCGAGATCGACCACTGCGTGGGCAACGTCGAGCTCGGCAAGATGAACGAGTGGGTCGAGTTCTATCACCGCGTCATGGGCTTCACGAACATGAAGGAGTTCGTCGGCGACGACATCGCGACCGAGTATTCCGCTCTGATGAGCAAGGTCGTCGCTGACGGCAGCCGGAAGGTCAAGTTCCCGATCAACGAGCCGGCCGCGGGCAAGAAGAAGTCGCAGATCGACGAGTACCTGGAGTTCTACGGCGGCGCCGGCGTCCAGCATCTCGCTCTGGCCACAGACGACATTGTCGGCGCGGTCCGCGGCATGAAGGCCGCGGGCGTGCAGTTCCTGGCCACGCCCGACAGCTACTACGACACTCTCGGCGAGTGGGTCGGTGACACCCGGGTGCCGCTGGATGAACTGCGCGAGCTTCGGATCCTGGCGGATCGCGACGAGGACGGATACCTCCTGCAGATCTTCACCAAGCCGGTGCAGGACCGCCCGACCGTTTTCTTCGAGCTGATCGAGCGCCATGGCTCGCAGGGGTTCGGCAAGGGCAACTTCAAGGCCCTGTTCGAGGCGATCGAGCGCGAGCAGGAGCGCCGCGGCAACCTGTGAGGCGCTGCGCAACTGCCCAATTGGGGGTGAGGTACCAATCGCTGCCCTAAGAGGGGCGTCGATCGGTAAGTCACGCCCCACCACCCTGGCGTGGCCGGGCTTGTGCCGCTAGGCACCGGGCGGCCTGGTGAGGCATCATGACCGGGTGAGTCAGTCCCCCGACACCCCCGGTGTAACCGGCCAGCCCGAGCCGGGCTACGAGGCGCCTGCACAGCCGGCATCCCCGGAGGGCTACGGCACGCCCGCACCCGGCTACGGCCAGGCTCAGCAGGACTACGGCACGTCCGCGCAAAGCTACGCGACGCCGGGCCAGGCGTACGGCCAGGCTCAGCAGGACTACGGCACGCCCGCGCAAAGCTACGGGACGCCGGGCCAGGCGTACGGCCAGGCCCCTCAGGGCCACGGCCAGCCCCAGCAGGGCTACGGGCCGCAGGCATACCCCGGTTACCCGCCGGCCGGATACGGCCAGCCATACCCCGCGTACGGCCAGGGGATGGCCAGAAACGATCCGGCCCTGGCCGAGTGGTGGCGGCGCCTGCTCGCGCGCGTCATTGACGGGCTGGTGCTCGCCGTCATCTTCGCGCCACTGTGGGTGCCCCCCTGGCGCGCGTTCTTCGCCTCCATGCACAGCATCGCCGACCGGTACCCGGCTGGCACGCAGCTCAGCTCGATTCCGGCCGCCAAGAGTGCCATCGCCACTGCTGAGGGCCACCTGGCGGGCAAGCTCTACCTCGTCGCCATCGGGTTCTACCTGGTGGCTTTCCTGTATGACTGGCTCCAGCACTGGGCCTTCGGCCAGACCCTCGGCAAGCGCGCACTCGGCACGAAGGTCGTGCGGGCCGACGGCCAGTCCACGGTCCGCGGCGGCGCGGCGAGCGGCCGGGCGGCCATCTATGCGCTGACGCCGATCGTGCCTCTGATCGGGTGGCTGTTCGACCTGGTCAACGAGTTGTGGCTAACGTGGGACCCGCGCAGGCAGTGCCTGCACGACAAGGCCGCGAATACAGTGGTTGTCAAGACGAACTATCCGGGCTCACAGCCGCAGGCAGGCAGCTGGTAGCCAGCGCAGGCGGGGCTCATACGCCGGCCGGCCGCCGGTCCGCCTGGCCGGCGCACAAGGGATCACTAGCAGGATGACGCAGGACGAGACCGGCCAGTGGACGGCGACTGAGCAGCCGACCACGCCGCAAGAGCAGCCGGCACCGCCAGAGCCAGCTCAGCCGACTCCGCCGTCGCCGTACCTTGAGGCGGGCGAGTCGGTGCCGCAGGCCTACCTCGCCCCGCCGCAGCCGGACAAGCCAGGCTATGGCAGCCCGCAGGCCGGACCGCGGTCGCCTGTCTCTGCCCGCCAGGCCTTCGGACAGCCCGGCTACGGACAGCCCGGCACTGGCCAGCCCGGTTACGGCCAGCCGGGCTACGGCCAGCCCGGTTACGGCCAGCCCGGCTACAGCCGGCAGCGCCCGAACACGCGGAGCGCCTTCGGGGCGCAGTCGCGCCGCGACCCGGCCATCGCGGCGCCGTGGGAGCGCCTGCTGGCCGCGATCCTGGACTGGGTCATCATTTTCACGGTCTCGGTGCTGGCCTTCAGCAGCCCGCTGCTGCGGATCACTCGCGAGCTGCAGGCGATCTCCAGCCGGTTCGCGACCAACCCGAGCTCGCCGGACGCCCAGGCAGCCATCGACAGCGTCCTCCGCAATCCGGCTAACCAGCAGGCGCTGCTCTTCTGGCTGCTCGGCATGTTCGGCATGGCGCTCGTCTACTACTGGGTCCAGCACGCCGCCTGGGGGGCAACTCTGGGCAAGCGCGCACTCGGCACCAGGGTGGTGCTGGCCGCCGATTCCGGCCGCCCAGGTATCGGCGCCACCGGCATCCGCACGGTCGCCTTCCTGATCGGACCCGCGATCTGCCTGCTGGTGCCAAGCCCGTTCTCCGTAGTCGGCGGCATTCTCTGGCTGGCCGACACCGGCCTGACAATGCTGGACAGCCGCGGCCAGTGCCTGCATGACAAGGCAGCCGGAACGATCGTGATCCGCCAGCGCAGGCTCAGCCAGCAGGCGCGCAGCGCGGGCCGGCCGTGGTAGCCCGTCGCCGGGGGCAGTACCGGGGCCGGGAAGGTCAGCCGAAAACGAGCGTGTAGCCGGCCTTGCGCAGCTGGCTGATCACCGAGTCGGTGTGCTCGGGGCCCCTGGTCTCCAGGTGCAGGTTCACCTCAGCCTCGTCCACGCGCAGGTCCGCGGTCACCCGCTCATGGTCGACGTCCAGAACGTTGGCCCCGAGCTCGGCGAGTTCCATCAGCAAAGTGGCCAGGGCCCCCGGCCGGTCCGGGAGCTTGCACCGGAACGCGAGGAAGCGGCCCGCAGCCGACAGTCCGTGCCGCAGCACCTTCGACAGCAGCAGCGGGTCGATGTTGCCGCCGGACAGCACCACGACGACGGGCGGCTCGAACAGCGCGGCATGCTCCAGGATCGCCGCCACACCTGCAGCCCCGGCCGGCTCCACGACCTGCTTGGCCCGCTCGAGGCAGAGGAGCAGCCCGCGGGAGAGGTTCTCCTCGGTCACGGTCACGACACGCGTGCCCAGCGCGGCCAGCAGGGCAACCGTCAGCTCTCCCGGCCGTGCCACAGCGATCCCGTCGGCCATGGTGGAGGCCGGCGTCACGCTCAGCGGATGGCCGGCCACAATCGAGGCCGTCAGCGGAGCGACCGCCTCGGCCTGCACCCCGATGACCCGCGCGCCCGGCAGGACGGCGCTGGCGGCGACCGCGACACCGGCGACCAGGCCGCCGCCGCCGGCGGGCAGCGCTATCGTGCGGACGCCCGGGCACTGCTCGGCGATCTCAAGCCCGATCGAGCCCTGCCCGGCGATCACATCCGGATGGTCGAAGGGGTGAATGAAGATCGAGCCGGTCTCCTCGGCGATCTCCCGTGCCAGCGACAGCGCGTCCTCGACGGCCGCTCCGTGCAGCACCACGTCGGCGCCATAGGACCGGGTCGCGGCGACCTTGGGCAGTGGTGCCGCCGCCGGCATCACGACCGTCGCTCTTGCCCCGAGAGCGGCCGCCGCCAGCGCTACTCCCTGGGCGTGGTTACCGGCACTGGCCGCGACGACGCCGCGGGCCCGCTCGGCGGCGGACAGGCGCGCGATGCGCAGGTACGCACCGCGAACCTTGAACGACCCGCCCCGCTGAAGGTTCTCGCACTTGAGATAGACCGGGCCGCCGACCAGCTCCGACAGGGCGCTGGATTCCAGGACCGGCGTCTGCCGGACGGCCGGCGCCAGCTCAGCCCGCGCCGCGATCACGTCGGCGGGCCGGACCGGGAGGTCACCCAGCTGGCCAGCCGGCTTGGTTGCACTCACGCCTGGATTGTTGCACCAGTGCGCGACTCCCGCGGCGGGTGGCTCCGCCTCAGCCTCCGCCTCAGTCGGCCGCCCAGTAACGGTCGGCCGCGAGAATCAGCGCGGCTGCGCCGACCAGCCCGGCACTTTGCCCAAGCGCGGCCGGCACGACGCTGACCTGCCGCGCGAACCCGAGTCTGGCGTGCGCTCGCAGCGATTCCTCCAGCGGATCGAAGATCAGCGGACCGGCCTGCGACAGTCCGCCGCCGACAGACACCACCTCCAGATCGCAGAGGCAGGTTGCCGACGCGATCGCGATGCCGAGCGCCCGGCCGGCCCGGCGCATAGCGGCGATGCCGACCGGGTGCCCGGCCGCTCCGTCAGCGGCGAGCTCCTTGGCGGTCGCATCCTTCTGCTCGGGCCGCCAGCCCTGCGACTGGGCCCAGGTAACGAGCGCGGGACCGCGCGCGATTGCCTCGGCACAGCCGCGCCCGCCGCAGCCGCACTCCGGGCCGGTGTCCGGATCCACCACCACGTGGCCGACGTGACCAGCGTTGCCCGAGGCACCCTCGACCAGCCGGCCGTCGAGCACGAGGCCGCCGCCGACCCCGGTCGACACCACCATGCCGAGCACGTTGCTGCGGCCGCGGCCCGCACCACGCCAGTGCTCGCCGGCAACCAGGCAGATGGCGTCGTTGTGCACGTGCACCGGGATGCCGTCAAGCCGCTCGGCCAGCCGGTCGCGCAGCGGGAAGTTCCGCCACGCCGGAATGTTGAGCGGTGACACGCGCCCGGCCGGCCACTCCATCGGGCCGCCGCAGCCGCAACCGCAGCCGGCCAGGCCGGACGGCGCGACGCGCGCCTCATCAAGCACGCCGGTCAGCAGTGCATCGAGAGTCCGCCAGAGCTGCTCGGCGTCCAGGTCCGCCGGAGTCGGCACCTGGGACCAGGTGAGCACACGGCCGCCAGGCTCGACCAGTCCGGCAGCCAGCTTCGTGCCGCCGATGTCGACCGCGAGCACCGGCCGGGAACCCTCCATTCATGCCTCCCAAGATGCGAACCACGCCTGGCTCGACATACTGTCGAATGGTGCAGCCTACGACTCGCAAGCAGCCAGCATCGGACCAGACCCCGCCAGCCGCCGCCACTCTTGGCGAGCTACGCGCCAGCGGACACCAGCTTCGCACCGTCAAGCAGGAGCTGCGGCATAACCTGCTGCAGCGGATGCGCGCAGGTGAGGATGCCTTCCCCGGCATCATCGGCTTCGGCCAGACGGTACTGCCCCACCTGGAGCGCGCCATCATCGCCGGGCACGACGTCATCCTGCTCGGCGAGCGCGGCCAGGGTAAGACGAGGCTGATCAGGACGCTCACCGGCCTGCTGGACGAGTGGACTCCCGCAATCGCCGGGTGCGAGATTAACGACCACCCGTTTGCTCCGGTCTGCGCGCGCTGCCAGCGGCTGCTGGCTGAGCAGGGCGACGACCTGGAGATCATCTGGCGGCCGCGCGGCGACCGTTACGGCGAGAAGCTCGCGACACCGGACACCAGCGTCGGCGACCTGATCGGCGACATCGACCCGGTGAAGGTCGCCGAGGGCAGGACACTCGGCGACCCGGAGACCATTCACTTCGGCCTGCTGCCGCGCACCAACCGCGGCATCTTCTGCCTGAACGAGCTGCCCGACCTGGCCGAGCGCATCCAGGTGTCGCTGCTCAACGTCCTGGAGGAGCGCGACATCGGCGTGCGCGGCTACGCCCTGCGCCTGCCGCTAGACCTGGTGCTGGTCGCCAGCGCCAACCCGGAGGATTACACCAACCGCGGCCGCATCATCACGCCGCTGAAGGACCGGTTCGGCGCCGAGATCCGCACGCACTACCCGGTCTCGCTCGAGGCGGAACTGGCCCTGATCGATCAGGAAGCACAGGTCGCGTGGGACGGCGCGGATCCCGGTGCCGTCGTTCCCGTTCATCTTGTCCAGGTCATCGGTCGCTTCACCCGGCTCGTCCGCGCATCGCCCGCGGTCGACTCACGGTCGGGTGTGTCCGCGCGGTTCGCGATCGCGGCCGCCGAGGCGGTGGCCGCATCCGCCGTCAGGCGCGCTGCCATCACCGGCGAGGATCAGGCGGTCGCGCGGGTCTGCGACCTGCCCTCGGTGATCAGCACGCTGCGCGGCAAGGTGGAGTTCGAGGTCAGTGAGGAGGGCCGGGAGCAGGAAGTACTTGATCACCTGCTGCGGCGCGCGACCAGCGACACCTTCCGCGCACTGCTCGGCAATGCCGACATGAGCGGCCTGATGGCCCGGTTCACCGACGGCGGGGCTGTCGAGACCGGGGACCTGGTGCCGGCCTCTGACTTGCTGCGCCGCATCGGCGAGGTGCCGGGCCTGGCGCGGATCATGGAGCGGCTGCAGATGGCAGGCAGCGAATCGCCGGGCCAGGCAGCTGCCGCCCTGGAGTTCGCGCTGGAAGGCCTGTACCTGATGCGCCGCCTGTCCAAGGACTCGCTCGACGGCGGGTCGGTGTACCGGACCTGAGCCCGGCGGCGCGCGCGGGCGGACCGCGACCAGAGCTAGGAGGTGAGTGCGCGTGAGCGGCTATCGCTACGGTCCGTACACGGGCGGGCCCGATCCGCTGGAGCCCCCGTACGACGTGCGCGGTGCAGTGGACGCACTCGGCGAGTCGGTGCTCGATGGCACCGACCCCGCCAGCGCGCTCCGCGAGCTGATGCGGCGCGGCATGTCCGGCCACCGCGGCCTGGACGACATGCTGCGCAGGGTACGGGAACGGCAGCGCGAGATCCGCAGCCGCGGCCGGCTCGACGGCATACTCGACCAGGTCCGCTCGCTGCTGGACACGGCCATCGGCCAGGAGCGCGCCGAGCTGTTCCCGAATCCTGATGATTCCGCGCGGATGCGCGAGGCCGAGCTTGATGCCCTGCCCGCCGACACCGCTCAGGCCATCAGGCAGCTGTCCGACTACGAATGGCAGTCGCCCGAGGCCAGGCAGACCTACGAGCAGCTGAAGTCGCTGCTGCGCCGTGAGGTGCTGGACAGCCAGTTCCGCGGCATGAAGCAGACCCTGTCCGAACCGGACCCGGAGGCCATGCAGCGGGTCAAGGACATGATGGCCGGGCTGAACAGCATGCTCGAGGCGGACGCCCGCGGCGAGCACACGCAGCAGGACTTCGACAACTTCATGGCGGAGTTCGGCGACATGTTCCCCGACTCGCCGGCGAACCTCGAGGAGCTCGTCGACACGCTCGTGCGGCGGATGTCGGCGGCGCAGCGGCTGCTGGACTCGCTGACCGATGAGCAGCGGGACGAGCTCGCCGGGCTGATGTCGCAGGCGCTGGAGGATGCCGGGCTGGCCGCGGAGATGTCGCGGCTGGCGGACGGGCTGCGCGCGCGCCGCCCGGACATGGACCAGGGCTTGCCGCAGCCGGGGATGACCGGCACCGACCCGATGGGCCTCAGCGACGCGACCGGCGCGCTGGCCGAGCTGGCCGACCTCGCCGATCTGGAGGAGGCGCTCCGCCAGGACTACCCGGGCGCACGGCTGGACGACGTCGACGAGGAGGCCGTCCGCCGCGCCCTCGGCCGCCAGGCCGTGGACGACATGGGGGCACTGCGCCAGATCGAGCGGGAGCTGGAGCAGCAGGGCTACCTGCAGCGCACCGACGGCAAGCTCGAGCTCACGCCGAAGGCCGTGCGCCGGCTGGGCCAGACGGCGCTGCGGAAGGTGTTCGCCGAGCTGCCCGACGGCGGCACGGGCGACCACAGTCAGCGTGACGCCGGCCAGGCCGGCGAGTACACCGGCAGCACCCGCCCCTGGCAGTTCGGCGACGAGCAGGCCATCGACGCCGCCGCCACGGTGCGGAACGCGCTGCTCCGCCAGGCGGCCCCCCGTCAGGAGTTCCGGCCGGAGGCCACCCGGGATTACCGGAAGGACCGTGACCGGCGCCGCGGCGGCGTGCGGCTGTCCGTCGGCGATTTCGAGGTCACTGAGACCGACCGGCGTGCATCCGCGGCCGTCTGCCTGCTGGTTGACCTGTCCTACTCGATGGCGCTGCGCGGCACCTGGGGGGCAGCCAAGCAGACCGCCCTCGCGCTGCACGCCCTTGTCCGGACCCAGTATCCGCAGGACGCGATTCAGGTCATCGGCTTCTCTAACTACGCGCGCGAGCTGCAGGAGACCGAGCTCGCGTCGCTGAGCTGGGACATGGTGCAGGGCACCAACCTGCACCACGCCCTGGTGCTGGCAGGCCGGTTCCTGGACCGGCGGCCGGAGCACAATCCGGTGGTCCTCGTCATCACCGACGGCGAGCCGACCGCGCACCTGCGCCGGGACGGGCGGTTCTGGTTCGACTGGCCGCCCTCGCCCGAGACGATTGAGCTGACGCTGGCCGAGGTCGACAAGATGACCAGGCGCCGGGCCACGATGAACGTGTTCATGCTGGCCGATGACGAGCGGCTGAGCTCGTTCGTGGATGAGGTCGCCAGGCGCAATGGCGGCCGGGTGCTGCGGGCCATGCCCGACAGCCTCGGCGAGTACGTGGTCAAGGACTTCCTGCGCACCAGACGGCAGTACAGCAGGTAGCTAGCCGCAGGTCAGCGTGTTCGCCCCGGAGGGCGGCGGCTGCGGCCTAGGATCAGCGGCATGTCCTTTACCGACCAGCTTGTGCTGTGGCTGCACATCGGCTTCGCCATCTTCGCCATCGGGCCGGTAACGCTGGCCATCTCGTCGACGCCGCGCTACATCCGGCGGCGCGAGGTGCCGATCCTGCGTTACCTGAGCCGGATCACGGTGATCTTCACTGCCGCCGCGCTGCTGGTGTTCGTGTTCGGCATCATTCTCGGCCAGCTTGACCACGACTTCTCGCATCCGTGGCTGACCGTCGCCATGACCCTGTTCGTGGTGGCGATCGTCCTGCTCGTGCTGATCATCCGTGATCAGCGGCGGGCCATCAGCACGCTGGCGCCGGCCGGGGTCCCGCAGACAGCCGCTGCCGCGGCTGCGGAGGCCGGGCCGGCGGACGCGGCTGACGCAGCGGGCCTGGCGGACGCGGCGGGCCTGGCGGACGCGGCGAACGCAGCCGCGGCGGGGGCCGGCGCCGCAGATCCCGCCACCGCGGCGGCTGCCGGCAGCACGGCCGGTGCCGCCGGCGGCGCTACGCTGGCCGAGCACGTGGCCTCCGTGGAGCGCGGCCGGATCGCGGCGATGGGCGGCATCGTGAACCTGATCTGGCTGGTCATCCTCGCGCTGATGGTGTGGCAGCCCTAGGCCGGCTGCGAAGCGGAGGCGGACATGGCCAGGCTGATCTACTCTGCGATCGCGTCGCTGGACGGATACATCGAGGACAGCGAGGGTCAGTTCGACTGGGCGGCGCCCGATGATGAGCTCTTCGCGGTCGTCAACGACCTTGAGCGGCCGATCGGCACCTACCTTTACGGGCGCCGCATGTACGAGACGATGATGTTCTGGGAGACCGTGACGACGGGCAGCGATGAGCCCGCGGTGGCAGCGGACTTCACTCAGATCTGGCGGGCGGCCGAGAAGGTCGTGTACTCCCGGACGCTGCGGACGGTATCGAGCGAGCGGACGCGGATCGTGCGCGACTTCGAGCCCGCGGCCGTCAGGCACCTCAAGGAGTCCGCGGACCGGGACATCACGGTGGGCGGCGCCGAACTCGCAGGCGAGGCCATCGCCGCGGGCCTGGTCGATGAGTGCCACCTGTTCCTCTGCCCGGTCATCGTCGGCGCCGGCAAGCGCGCGCTGCCGGGCGACGTTCGCACCCGGCTTGAGCTGGTGGCCGAGCGCGGCTTGCGAAGCGGCGTCGTTCACCTGCACTACCGGGTGCGCGGCTGACCGGCCCGTCAGCGGCAGGCCTGACCAGGCGGGCGGCAGGCCCCGGCGCCGCCCGGTTTCATGGCCAAGATTTTGCACTCTTTGTAGAGATTTCTGCAGTTCGACTGAGCACGCCGAGAGTACCGTGCCGGACGTACATCGAGGCTGGCATCGGCATGCCCGTGTGCTCTCCAGGGCCGGCCAGCAATCAAGGAGGAAGTGTGAGTTCTCAGACTGTGTCCAGCGCCAGCTCGAAGCGGTCGCTGGCGATTATCCTGGCGGTCGTCGCCGTTATCGCGCTCATCCTGGGCATCCTGTGGCTGGCAGGCGCGGCGCCGTCATTCCTGGACTCCGGCAGCCACGTCAAGAGCGGCAATCACATCTTTCGCGGTATCGCCGGGCTCGTCGTCGCCGCTGTCTGCGGTGCCGGCGCCTGGTGGACCGGCAAGAAGTAAGGCACCACCCGGCGCTAGCCGGACGTCCCGCGCAGAACTGACGGCGTGCCCGGCACCAGGCCCGCAGCCTGGCCGGGCACGCGTCAGGCTCCTGGCCTGCCGGCGGCGTTGACACCAGCAGCGCGCGCACCTAGATTTTCACCGTTCGGGCACGTAACGGCTGTTCGGTCAGCGCACACGCACTGTCCCGGTAGCGCCGGGCAGGTTAGCTGCCGAACCTCAGCAAAGGGCGCGCTGGTGACTCTCCTGGACCGATCCATCTGGCTTGGCAAGGCATTCTCCGGCGGCTGGATCGACCCGGGCGGCGGGCGGGCTCCGGTGACAGAGCCTGCCACCGGAAACGAGCTCGCGAGCGTCGGCATCGCCTCGCCCGCTGACATCGCGGCGGCAGCCGCGGCGGCAGCTGCCGCCCAGCCAGCCTGGGCAGCCCTGCCCTATACGCAGCGCGCGGCCATCCTGCGCAAGGCCGGGGAGATCTGGCTGGCCGGCGCAGCCGAGATCGAGGACTGGAGCATCCGCGAAGGCGGCAAGATCCCGCCCGCCGCCCAGTTCGAGACGCACGTGGCGACCGAGGAGATCTTCGAGGCAGCCACGCTGCCCGGCCGGCCGTATGGTGAGCTGCTGCCGAGCGAGCAGCCGCACCTGAGCTTCGCCGAGCGCGTGCCGGTCGGCGTCGTCGGCGTCATCTCCCCGTTCAACTTCCCGCAGATTCTGGCCATCCGCTCGGTGGCGCCTGCCCTCGCGCTCGGCAACGCCGTGGTGCTGAAGCCGGACCCGCGTACCGCGGTCTGCGGCGGCATCGTGCTGGCGCGCGTATTCGAGGAGGCGGGCCTGCCCGACGGGCTGCTGCACGTGCTGCCCGGCGGGCCGGACGTCGGCGAGGCCCTGGTGACAGACCCGCGGATCGGCGTCATCTCGTTTACCGGGTCGACCGCGGCCGGCCGCAGTGTGGGCGCCCTGGCGGGTCAGCACCTCAAGCGCGTGCACCTGGAGCTCGGCGGGAACTCCGCGCTGATCGTGCTGGACGACGCGGACCTCGACAAGGCAGTATCGGCCGGTGCCTGGGGCTCGTTCCTGCATCAGGGGCAGATCTGCATGACCACCGGCCGGCATCTGGTCCAGGCCGGCATCTACGACGACTACGTTGCCCAGCTCGCCGAGAAGGCCAGCCATCTCCCGGTCGGAGACCCGGCATCGGGCCAGGTTGCGATCGGCCCGATCATCGACGAGCGGCAGCGGGACAAGGTGCACAGCCTGGTCACCGACAGCGTCCAGGCAGGCGCGCGGCTTGCGGCAGGCGGCAGCTACGAGGGACTGTTCTACCGGCCGACGGTGCTCGCCGACGTCGCCCCCGCGATGCCCGCCTACGCCCGCGAGGTGTTCGGCCCGGTCGCCCCGGTAATCCGCTTCGAGACCGCCGGCGAGGTGGCCAAGCTCGCCGCCGACTCTGAGTACGGGCTGTCACTCGGCATCCTGACCAGGGACGTGATGCGCGGGCTCGAGCTGGCGCGGCAGATCCCGACGGGAATCGTGCACATCAACGACCAGACTGTGGACGACGCGCCGAATACTCCCTTCGGAGGCATCCGCGCCTCCGGCACCGGAGCCCGCTTCGGCGGCACGGCTAACCTGGACGCCTTCACCGACACGCGCTGGGTCACGATCCGCGGGGACATCGCGCCCTACCCGTTCTGAGCCGTCCGGCAGCACGGGAAACGGAACGCATGCGCACTCGCACGCAGGTAGGCATCGTCGGCGCCGGGCCGGCCGGGCTGCTGCTCGCCCACCTGCTCGCGCTCCGCGGCATCGAGTCGCTCCTGATCGAGGCCCGGAGCCGGGACTACTGCGAGGCGCGCCAGCGAGCCGGGGTGCTGGAGAGCGGCAGTGTCGCAGTCCTGCGGGATGCGGGCGTCGCCAGCAGGCTCGACCGAGAGGGACTTGAACACGGCGGCATCTACCTGCAGTTCGACGGCCATCGGCAGCACATCGACTTCCGTGATCTGGCTGACGGCCGGACCGTGACGGTGTACGCGCAGACTGAGGTCGTCAAGGACCTGATCGCGCGCCGCCTCGCCGACGACGGCGAGGCGGCGATCCAGTTCAGCGTCACCGATACGGCGGTCGACAGCCTCGACACCGACCGGCCCGTGCTGCGCTATACCGACGCCGCCGGCACGCGGCACGAGGTCGAGTGCGACGCCATCGCCGGGTGCGACGGGTTCCACGGCATCTGCCGGCCCGCTATCCCGGCCGGCGTGCTGAGAACCTGGGAGCGCGACTATCCGTACGCCTGGCTCGGCATCCTCGCAGACGTGCCGCCATCCACTGACGAGCTCATCTACGCCCACCACCGGAACGGGTTTGCCCTGCACAGCCTGCGCAGCCCCGCGGTCAGCCGGCTCTACCTGCAGGTGGCGCCGGACGAGGAAATCGGGAACTGGCCGGACGACCGGATCTGGGCTGAGCTCAGCCGCCGGCTCGAGCTGCCGGGCTGGGCGCTCCGGCGCGGCCCGGTCCTGGACAAGGGCGTCACCCCGATGCGCAGCTTTGTCAGCGCGCCGATGCGACACGGACGCCTGTTCCTGGCGGGGGACGCGGCGCATATCGTGCCGCCAACCGGAGCGAAGGGCCTCAACCTCGCCCTCGCCGACGTCGCCGTGCTCGCCCCGGCGCTGGACGCCCTGCTGTGCGGCGGCGACGAGCAGGCCGCAGCCGCCTACTCTGGCACCTGCCTGAAGCGCGTCTGGCGGTCCACCCACTTCTCCTGGTGGATGACGACGATGCTGCACCGGACGCCGGGTGCCGACGACATGGACGAGCAGCTGCAGCTGTCCCAGCTGCGGTACATCGTCAGCTCACGGGCGGCCGCCACGTCACTGGCCGAGAACTACACCGGCTTGCCGGTTCAGCCCGCAGCTGCGGGGAACCTGCCCTGAATCCAACAGAATCGAGGACGCTGACCTTCATGCGCACTACGCCGCCGTTCCGCGCCGACCATGTCGGAAGCCTGCTCCGACCGCCTGAGCTGCTCGCCGCCCGCGCCGACTTCGCCGCGGGCCGGATCGGGCCTGACCACCTGCGTGCCGTCGAGGACGCGGCGATCGCCGAGGTCGTCACCATGCAGTCCGACGTCGGACTGCAGTCGGCGACCGACGGTGAGTTCCGCCGCGCGTCCTGGCACATGGACTTCATCTACCAGCTGGGCGGGATCAGCAAGGCGCCGGGCAACCTCGCCGTCCGCTTCCGCAACGCCGATGGCGAGATCGAGTGGACACCGGCGGCGCTGCACATCGGCAGCAAGATCAACCTGAGCCGGACGATCTTCGAGGACGATTTCCGCTACCTGCAGTCCCAGGTCAGCGGCAGCACGCCCAAGCTCACGATCCCGTCCCCGAACATGGTGCACTACCGCGGCGGCCCCGCGTCGATCGACAAGGACGTCTACCCGGACATGGAGGAGTTCTGGGCGGATCTGGCGGCTGCCTACAACGACGAGGTTCAGCGCCTGGCCCGGCTCGGCTGCACCTACCTGCAGCTCGACGACACGAGCCTGGCCTACCTCAACGACCCGGCGCAGCGGGCCGAGATCGCCGGGCGCGGCGAGGACGCCGAGCACCTGCACCTGCGTTACATCCGCCAGGTCAACGACGCCATCGCCGGGCGCCCCGCGGACCTGAAGGTCACCACGCACATGTGCCGCGGCAACTTCCGCTCCTCCTGGGCCGCCGAGGGCGGCTACGACTTCGTCGCCGAGGCGCTGTTCAGCGAGCTCGACGTCGACGGCTTCTTCCTCGAGTACGACGACGAGCGGTCCGGCGGCTTCGAGCCGCTGCGCTTCGTGCCGAAGGGCAAGATGGTCGTGCTCGGCCTGGTCACGACCAAGCGCGGCGCGCTGGAGGATCCGGACGTGCTGAAGCGCCGAATCGACGAGGCCGCCCGGTACGTGCCGCTTGACCAGCTCTGCCTGTCGCCGCAGTGCGGCTTCTCCTCCACGGTCGAGGGCAACGTGCTGACCCAGGACGAGCAGCGCGCGAAGCTCCGGCTCGTGGTGCAGACGGCGCACGAGGTCTGGGGCGAGGGCTAACCCGGCAACCTTCAGCCATCAGGCCGGGAACGAGGCCGCCAGAGCCGCTGCCGTCCCGCCCCCCCGGTACCTCACGCCTCGGGGACGCCCTTCCCGAGGCGCGCCAGCAGGCGGCGCGGCCGCTCGCCGCCGGAGTCCAGCCGGAGCCAGTAGCCGACCGGGAACAGCCGGAGGTTGATCCGGTCGTCGATCAGTCCCCAGAGTCCGCGGCGGGCGAACAGTGCGACGACGATCGCGACCAGGCCGAGGATGATCAGGTACCAGGCGTTGTAGGCGGCCAGCGTCTGCTGCAGCACCATGTAGACCGCAGTGCCGATGATCGGGCCCTCGATGGTGCCGAGCCCCCCGATGATGGTGGCGAAGGCCATCTCCGCGGTCCACTGGACGCTGAACACCGCGCTGGGCTGGACCTGGAGCTGGCTGATGGCCAGGATCGCGCCGGCGGCGCCGCAGCCGGCCCCCGCGACCACGAACACCAGCAGCCGGGCGAGGCCGACCCTGGCCCCGGAGCTGCGCGCGGCTACCTCGTCGTCGCGGACGGCGGTCAGGACGAGGCCGAGCCTGCCGCGCAGCAGCAGGTAGCTGGCGGCCAGTGCCAGCACCGCAACGGCCAGCCCGGCCCAGTAGGTGTAGGCCGTGAGCACAGCCGGGCTGAGGCCGGCCACGCCGGGCAGCGGCATTCCGGTGCCGCCGCCGATCGAGGAGAATCTCTCGATGATGAGCATGATCGTCGCGGCCAGTACCCAGGTGGCGATCGCGAAGTACCCGCTGCGCAGCCGGGAGACCAGCCACCACATCGGCAGTGCCGCGACTCCGCAGCCGACGGCCGCTACCGGCAGCGCCGCGAATGGCGATGCGCCGTGGATGGCGAGGATCAGCACGAAGTACGCGCCGAGCCCGACGAAGGCCTGCTGCCCCACCGATACCAGGCCCGCGTAGCCGGCCAGCAGGTTCCACATGCTCGCCAGCGTGAGCACGATGAAGGCCTGCACCATGATGGTGGTGGTCCCCGAGTACACGATGTAGGGGAACAGCGCCAGCACGACGACGACAATGAGCGCGCCCGCGCCGGTCCAGGTCACGTTCCGGCGCGACCGGGTGACCCTGAATCCCGCTGCCGGGCGCGCCGTGGATTCCGTGGCCAGGCTCACGACTGTGTCCTCCGGCTGGTCAGGCCCTGCGGGCGGAGGACGAGCACGGCGAGGAAGACGATGTAGCCGGCCAGGACCTCGTCGGAGATGTTGATCTGGGCGCCGATCTGCTGGGCGACCCCGAGCACCACGCCGCCGAGCAGGGTGCCCCACAGCGAGCCAAGCCCGCCGATCACCACGGCCGCGAACGCGAAGAGCAGGATCGTGTCGGTGCCCGCGGTCGGATCGAGCTGCGAGTACATGCCGTAGCCGATGCCGGCCAGCGCCACGGTGCCGAACGCGAGCGCCGCCGCGATGCCGAAGACATGCCGGTAGTCGGCCCCGGCCAGCTGCGCCGCCTCCCGGTCGTCGGCGACGGCCCGGATGAGGCGGCCGTACTTGGACGCGGAGAGGAAGTACTGCAGCCCGAGCAGCACTACCACGGCGACCGCGAAGATGACGACAAGCAGGTAGGCGATCTGGATCTGCGAGCCGATGCTGAAGGAGCCGGTAACCAGGGGCAGCCCGGCGCCGATCCCGCGCGTGTTGGCGGTGAAGAACTGGAGCAGGCCGTTCTCGATGACGACCGACAGCCCGAAGGTGACCAGGAGCGTGGTGAGCACGCTGCGATCAAGCGCGCCCTGGATGACCGTGCGCTGCAGCACGTAGCCGAGCACGGCCATCACCGGCACCACGATGAGGACTGACCAGAGCACCGGAACGTGGGTGACGGTGATGACGCCGATCGCGATGTAGCCGGCCACCACTGCCAGGTCGCCGTGTGCGAGGTTGACGACCTTCATGACGCCGAACATCAGCGACAGCCCGCAGGCGAACAGCGCATACAGTCCGCCGGTCAGCACGCCCTGGATGATGGCGTTGACCCAGGCCATTACGGTTGGCTCCCTTCGCCGGGCAGGCTGGCCGGGGCAGCGCCGGCCAGACCGAAGTACGCCGCCTCGACCTGCTCCGCGGTGACGTCGGCCGGGCTGCCCTCCAGCGTGGTCCGGCCCTCCAGCAGGCACTGAATGTGTGCCGCCGCCCGCAGCGCCTGGCTGACGTCCTGCTCGACGAGCAGCACGGTGAGGCCGGTCGCGAGGATCTGCGGCAGCATGCCGTACACGCGCTGGACGACCACGGGCGCCAGGCCGAGCGACAGCTCGTCCAGTAGCAGGACGCGCGGGTTGGCGACGAGTGCCCGGCCGATGGCGACGGCCTGCTGCTCGCCGCCCGACAGCTGGCCGGTGCGCTGGCTGCGGCGCTCGCGCATCCAGTCGAACATCTCGTACACCCGCTCGATCGTCCACGGGCCCGGTCGCGCGTACGTGGCGCCGACCTGCAGGTTCTCCTGCACCGACAGCGACCCGAACAGCCGCCTGCCCTCCGGTACCAGGACGATCCCCCGGGTTGCACGGCGCTCAGTCCGCAGCCTGGTGACGTCCTTGCCGTCCAGCAGGATCGAGCCGGCCGTCGGGTGGTGCAGGCCGGCGATGGTCCGCAGCAGCGTCGACTTGCCCGCGCCGTTCGCGCCGATAATCGCGTAGACCTCGCCGGGAAGCACGCGAAGCGAGATCCCGTCCAGCGCGCGGAGCTGCCCGTGGTGCACCACCAGATCGCGAACCTCCAGCAGCGGCGCTCCGTCAGCCGGCCGCCCGGCGCCGGCTGGCGCGGTCACGGCTCGCCTCGCTCGTCGTCACCGGCCGGTATCTCCAGGGTGCTGCCCGCCAGCGCCGCGGTGACGTCGGTGCCGAGGAAAACCTCGCGGACCGCGGGGTCGGCCAGCACCGCGGACGGCTCGCCGTCGCCGACGAACGTGCCGCCCGACAGGCAGATCAGCCGGCTCACCACCGCGGTCAGCGCGCGGACGACGTGCTCGATCCAGATGACCGCGATGCCACCGGCGTTGACGCCGCGGACGATCTCGACCAGCTGGGCGACCTCGGGGTCGGTCAGGCCGCCCGCTACCTCGTCCAGGAGCAGCAGCGCCGGCTGCGTGGCCAGCGCCCGTGCCAGTTCCAGGCGCTTGCGCTGCAGCAGGCCGAGCCGCTCGGCGGGCACGTTCGCGTGAGCGGACATGCCGCACCGGTCCAGTGCCTCTACCGCTGCCGCGTAGCTGGCCCGGCGCCGCAGCCCGCCGCCCTGCTGGGCGGCGATGAGCAGGTTCTCGAACACGGTCATATCGGCGAACGGCCGCGGCACCTGGTAGGTGCGGCCGACACCGAGCCGGCACCGGGCCGCCGCGTCCAGCCTGGTGACCGGGCGCCCGCCGAGGCGGACCTCGCCCCCGTCCGGAGCGAGGTCCCCGGAGATGAGGCCGAACAGGCTGGTCTTGCCGGCGCCGTTCGGCCCCACGATCCCGACGGTGTCGCCGGCTCCGATAGCCAGCGACAGGTCCTCGGCAATGACGACGCGGCCGAACCGCTTCGTCACGCTGTCGAGTTCGAGTAGCGGGCTGGTCATCCGGTCACGTATTGGTCGGCAGCAGGTCGGCGGTGATCTTGGCCTGCGGCAGCAGCGTGTTGTCGACGATCTGCATCTCCAGCGGGTACTTGGTTCCCTTCTGCCACTGCACGCCTGCCGGCGGGGTGATGGCCACGCCCGGCGCGGGACCGCCGGAGGCGAAGTCCAGCGGCCCGGCCAGCGCGTGCATGTTCACGTTGTGCAGTGCGGCGGCGACCTCGGCCTTGTCGTGCGGGTCGGTCACCGAGGTGAGGGCCTTGTAGGCGACCTCGAACATGCTGTAGTTGCTGATGTTGGCGTTCCACTGGCCGCCGGTCGCAGTCTCGAACTCGTTGGCCATCTGCTGGCAGGTCTCGCCCGTGAACGAGGAGACCCACGGCAGGGTCGGCACCCACCAGGTGTCGGTGGCGACGTTGTAGACCTCAGAGCCCATCGCGTAGGCGTCGGTCGGGAACAGCAGCACCTTGGCCACGGTGGCCAGCTTCGGCCGGAAGCCCTGCTGGATCGACTGCTTCCACATGGTGGCGAAGTCGGGCGGCAGCGGCACGTTGGTGAAGAAGTCGGCCTTGTCGGCCTTGAACGCCGAGATCATCGAGGAGTAGTTCGTCGTGCCGTCCGGGTAGGCCGAGGACATGTCCAGGGTGTAGCCGGCCGCCTCGACGATCGGCGGGAACACCGCGCGGAAGGCGTTGCCGTCCGAGTCGTTCGGGAACGCGGCGGCGACGATCTTGTTGGTGTGCAGCTGAGAGTGGATCCGGTTCCACATCGGGATGAAGCACTTGGCCAGATGCTCGGCACCCAGGAAGTACAAGATCACGTACTTGGGCTTCAGCGTGGGCTTGGCCGGGTTGCCGCCCAGGTTGATGTACCACGACTCCCAGGGGCAGTTGGCGCAGATCAGCGGCGTGCCGAGCGTCTCGGCCGTGCTCGCGACGGCATTGACGGTTTCCGGTGTCGAGGACGTCAGGAGCAGGTCGACGCCGTCGGTCAGGATCGCCTGGTGGGCCAGGTCGCCAGCCCGGGTCACGCTGGACTGGGTGTCGTAGGACTTGATCGTTACCGGATAGGTCTTGCCGCCGATCTTGAACCCGTTCTTGTACGGGCTGGTCTGCTTGATCTTCGAGATCACCCAGTTGTCGGGCGCGCCGAAGCCGGCCAGATCGCCGGTGAGCGGATGGATCCAGCCGATCGTGATGGCCTTCGTGCTGCCCGAGCTGGCTCCCTTGATGCCCGAGCTGCAGGCCTGAAGCAGGCCGCCTCCCCCCACCACGGCTGCGCCGACGCCGATGCCGCGCAGCAGGCCGCGCCGGCTGATGCTGCCGGTCAGTCCGGTATCGCCAGATAGCACACTCTCGTCACTCATCTGTCATCGATCTCCTTGTGGGGTCACTTCACGCAGGCACGTCGGCCGCGCCTGCGGCCGTCATGCCGAAGTTCGTTGAATCACGAGGAAGCGTCCGGCGAGCAGCGGCGCGGCCGACGGCCGGGCCGGCTGCTTCCTGACCTTCCATGCCGTCTCCTCGACGTCAGCGCGTGCCTCGCACCGGCGTCTGGGGTCTGCCTCGAACCAGTGGTCGGCTCGGAGGCAGGCACAGCGGGATTGAGACTTGTGACAGTGTGCGCCTGGCGTACGGTCATGCGCAATACGACTATGCGCAATGGCGGAATTTCCTCTTCACTCACGCGGCGTCCGCTGCAATCCTGGGTTGGGTGGAGACGATGACGGCAGCGGCGGGTCCGCGGTGAGATTGCTCCGGCTGGCCGCAGCCACCGGCCGCCCGGCGCCGTCAGGTGCGGTCCTGACGGCGCTGCGCTGCCGTGCATGTCTGTCCTCCGCCGCGTTGCCCGCGCCGCGTCCCGTACCGGGCCCGGCTTCCGCCTTGCCGAGACCGTAGACTCCCGTCTGCGCGAATGTCAACAATTTTGCGACGGGTTTTGTACTTCTGATCGTTGACAATATCGCTCGCACTGGATTAGCTTCCGGGTGAGCGCCGGGGCGCCGGCGGGACCTGCCGGGAGGGACAGATGACGGCACCAGGTGAGACACCTGCCGGCCCGGTTCTCGTGGTAAGCGCGCACGCCGGGGACTTCGTCTGGCGTGCCGGGGGTGCCATGGCGCTGGCCTCCGCCCGCGGTGCCGACGTGACGGTGCTGTGCCTGAGCTACGGCGAGCTGGGTGAGTCCGCCAAGGCGTGGCGCGAAGGCAGGCAGCTTGAGGAGATCAAGGCGCTCCGACGCGAGGAAGCGAGCCGGGCCGCTGCCACACTTGGCGCCGCGATCGAGTTCGCAGATGCCGGCGATTACCCGCTGCGCGAGTCGGACGACCTGATCGACTCGATCGTGCGCAGTTACCGCCGGGTGCAGCCAGCCGTGGTGCTCACGCACACGCTGGCCGACCCGTACAACTACGACCATCCGGCCGCTGCCAGGATGGCCCTGCAGGCCCGCGTTCTCGCCCAGGCAGTCGGGTATGACGCGCCCGGCGAGCCGGCCGGGGCACCGCCGGTCTTCCTGTTCGAGCCGCATCAGCCCGAGCAGTGTGACTTCAAGCCGCAGGTGCTGCTGGACATCACCACCGTGTTCGACGTGAAGCGCAAGGCCATGGAGTGCCTGAAAGCGCAGGAGCACATGTGGGACTACTACACCGATCTCGCCCGGCGGCGGGGAGTCCAGCTGCAGCGCAACGCCGGCCCCAATCTGGGCCTGAAGCACTCGACCATGGCCGAGGCCTACATGCGCCTGTACCCCCAGGTGACCGGGATGTTGTCGTGAGGAATGTTGTGGTGACCGGCTGCCCGCGCGCTGATCCGGACGAGGTCGCGCGGCTGGCGGACTTCGGCGTGGCCACCGTGCACGAGGCCGCCGGCCGCACGGGCTACCTCGGGTCCGCAATCCGCCCGGTCTACCCGGGGTCCCGAATCGGCGGCACGGCGGTCACGGTGGTCTGCTGGCCCGGCGACAACCTGATGATTCACGCGGCCGTGGAGCAGTGCCAGCCCGGTGACGTCCTGGTCGTGACCACGACGTCGCCCTCCGCCGACGGCGCCTTCGGCGAGCTGCTCGCCACCTCCCTGCAGCACCGCGGCGTGCGCGGCCTGGTGACGACTGGCGGCGTGCGCGACGTCGCCGAACTGCACGCGATGGGTTTCCCGGTGTTCTGCTCGGCCGTATCGGCTCAGGGAACCGTCAAGGCAACGGCTGGCGCGGTCAACGTTCCGGTGAGCATCAGCGGCCAGCGCATCGCCCCCGGGGACGCCGTGATTGCTGACGACGACGGCGCCGTGGTGGTCGCGCGGTCGCAGGTCGGCCTGGCCATCTCGGCGGCGCGCGCGCGCGCCGCGAAGGAGGCGGCCGCCCGCGCCGCTTTCCGCGACGGCGAGCTCGGACTCGATCGCTACGGCCTGCGGGCCGTGCTGGTTCAGCTCGGCGTCGAGTACGTGGACTACCAGGCCGGCCAGGAGATGACGTGACGGACCCGGGCATCCGCTGCATGCTGATGCGCGGTGGCACCTCGAAGGGGCTGTACTTCCTTGCCGCCGACCTGCCGCAGCAGCCTGACGAGCGAGACGACCTGCTGCTGCGGATCATGGGCAGTGGTCACCCGCTGCAGATCGACGGGCTGGGCGGCGCCCATCCGCTGACATCCAAGGCCGCTGTCGTCTCCGTGTCGCAGGACCAGGACGCCGACATCGATTACCTCTTCCTCCAGTTCGGCGTCGAGCAGGCGACCGTGACGGACCAGCAGAACTGCGGCAACATCCTGGCCGGCGTCGGCCCGTTCGCGGTCGAGCGCGGGATCATCGAGCCAGGCGGGGACACTACGACGACCCGGATCAGGATGGTGAACTCAGGCAGCGTGGTCACCACGACGTTCGCCACTCCTGGCGGCGTGCCGGACTATGCCGGCCCGACGGCGATCGCCGGCGTGCCCGGCACGGCTGCCCCCATCAGCCTGCTTTTCGCGGACACCGCAGGCTCCGCGACGGGGCACCTGCTGCCGACCGGGAACGTCTGCAACCTCGTCGATGGGGTCGAGGTCACGTGCGTCGACAACGGCATGCCCGTCGTCGTCGCCCGCGCGGCCGACCTCGGGATCACCGGGTACGAGTCGCCCGCGGAGCTGGCTGGCAATGCCGAGCTCACCGAGCGGGTCCAGTCGCTGCGGCTCGCCGCGGGCCAGCTCATGGGACTGGGCGATGTAACCGCCGCGTCGGTGCCGAAGACCACGCTGGTCGCCCTGCCGGTCGACGGCGGCACGATCTGCACGCGCACGTTCATCCCGGTCCGCCCGCACACGGCTATCGGCGTGCTCGGAGCGGTCAGCGCTGCGACCGCGCTGCTGCTGCCGGGAGCCGCCGGCGCCGAGCTGGCGGCCGTGTCCGGGCCCGGCCGGCCATTTGACGTTGAGCACCCGAGCGGGCACCTGCTCGTCGACGTCGACATCGACACCTCAAGCCATCCTCCGCAGGTCCGCAGAGCAGGGGTCGTGCGGACCGCCCGCAAGCTCTTCGACGGCACCGTCTTCGCCAGCAGCCCGGCACTGCCCGACCACCGATAGGACCGAGCTCACGATGCCACTGCTTCATGACGTCGCCCACCTGAGCCACGCCGAACTGCTGACCCCGGAGCCCGAGAAGAGCCTGCGCTTCTTCACTGACGTACTCGGCCTCACGCAGAACGGGAGCAGCGGCGACTCTGTCTACCTGCGCACCTGGGATGACTACGAGCATCACAGCCTGAAGCTGACGGCCTCCGCCAGCTCCGGTATCGGCCGGACCGGGCTGCGCGCGGCCAGCGCGGCGGCGCTACAGCGCCGGGTCGCTGAGATCGAGGCCGCCGGGCTTGGCCTTGGCTGGCAGGACGGCGATGCCGGAATCGGCCCGACCTACCTGTTCCGTGATCCGGACGGGCACGAGCTTGAGCTCTACTGGGAGACCGAGTGGTACCGGCCCTCCGGTGACCTGCGGCCCGCGCTGAAGAATCAGGCTCAGGCCTATCCGGGCCGCGGCGTCTGCGTGCGCCGGCTGGATCACGTGAACTACCTCGCCGCCGAGGCGGAACAGAACGGCAGGTTCGTCTGCTCGGCGCTCGGCGGCCGGGTGACGGAGCAGATCAGGCTCGACGACGGCACGATCTCGGCGCAGTGGCTGCACTTCGCTCAGAAGTCCTATGACCTCGTCTACACCAACGACTGGACGGGAGCGAACGGGCGGCTGCACCACATCGCCTTCGCGACCGATACCAGGGAAGACGTGCTGCGGGCTGCGGACATCTGCCTCGACAAGGATGTCTTCATCGAGACCGGGCCGCACAAGCATGCCATCCAGCAGACGTTCTTCCTGTACGTCTATGAGCCGGGCGGGAACCGGATCGAGCTGTGCAATCCCTGCGCGCGGCTCATCTTCGCCCCCGACTGGGAGCCGGTTACGTGGACAGAGGCCGAGCGGGCCAGGGGGCAGGCGTGGGGACTCGCGACGATCGCCTCGTTCCATACCCACGGAACGCCGCCCGTGGACTAGGCGGCCCGCATCCGCGTAGTGCTGACATTTTCGTTAGCATTAATTGTTCTCAGCCCGGCCCGCGGGCCGTCCGCAGCCAGGGGAGGGAGTGGCCAGTGCCGGAGGACTCCAGGCCTGCCGTCACCGAGGCGCTCCGCGCGGCTATCCTCGCCGGGGAATTCGCACCGCGGCAGCGGCTCGTCGAGATCGACCTGTGCGAGCGGTTCGGCACCTCGCGGTTCATTCTTCGCTCTGCCCTTTCCGAACTGGCGGCGCAGGGCCTGGTCGAGTTTCAGCGCAACCGGGGTGCGCGGGTGCGCGATGTCTCGCTCGCCGAGGCAATCGAGATCACGCAGGTCCGCATTCTCCTGGAGGGCATGCTGGCAGCCCGCGCGGCTGAGCGCGTCACCAGGGCGGACGCGGCCGGGCTGCGCGCGCTGCTGAGGGAAATGCGAGCGGCCGTCCAGAAGTCAGAGCTGCTGACCTACAGCGAGCTGAACGCGCGGCTGCACGGCGCGATCCGCGACATCGCCGCGCACGAGACGGCCTCCAGGCTGCTTCGCCAGCTGCGTGACCAGACCGTCCGGCACCAGTTCTCCCTGTCGCTGGTGCCGGGGCGCCCGACGGTATCGCTGCCGCAGCACGAGGCGATTGTCGCTGCGATCACGGCGCGGGAACCCGAGGAAGCCGAGCAGGCGATGCGCGCGCACCTGCAGAGCGTCATCGAGGCATTCCGGGCGCTGTCCGCTGCCGCCACGCAGCGCTGAGGACGGAATCAGGAAAACGGCAGATAGCAAACTATATTGTTTGCAATCTTTGCGGCCTCGCGCGTACTGTCGGTGGTTATGACGCCCGCCGGCCGGAATTGACGATGACCGCGAATCCGCCGGCGGTGATTGCCGTGCTCGGGCTCGGGGAGGCCGGCTCTGAGATCGCGGCCGACCTCGTCGCGGCCGGCGCGGTCGTGCACGCCTACGACCCGAAGGTGGCCGCCCCGGCCACCGTCCGCGGCTTCGGCAGCGACGCCGACGCCGCCCGCGGTGCATCCGTCATCCTTGCGCTGACCAGCGCACATGAGGCAGCGCAGACGCTGGCGCTAGCGCTGCCCGGCATCGGCGCCGGGGCGTCCTACGCTGACCTGAACACCGGCTCGGCCGGGCTGAAGGCGAGCCTGGCGCAGACGGCTGCGCGCGCGGGCGTCTCCTTCGCCGATGTCGCGCTGATGGCGCCGGTACCAGGGGCCGGCCTGTGCACGCCGATGCTGGCGAGCGGGCCGGCCGCCGGCGAGTACGCACGCGTTCTCCGCTCGCTCGGAGCCCGCGTCACGGTCCTTCCCGGCCCGCCCGGAACGGCAGCCACGCGCAAGCTAGTGCGGAGCGTCTTCTACAAGGGACTCGCTGCTGCCGTCACCGAGGCGCTCCGGGCCGGCCGCGCGGCGGGCTGTGAGGAATGGCTCCGCGGCGACATCGGTCAGGTTCTGGCTGACGCGTCGGCTGCCACCGTCGACCGGCTTGAGCACGGCAGCGTCCGGCACGCTCGGCGGCGGGCGGACGAGATGATGGCGGCCAGCGCGCTGCTCGATGAACTGGGAGTGCCCGCCCGGGTCGCCAGGGCCAGCCAGGACTGGCTGACGCAGCTGATGGCCGAGACCGAGCGCGACGGCTGATGGCGCGCTAGCTCCCCGCGCGGCTGGCGGCCGACTGTCAGCTGGCCCCCTGCGAGCGCAGGTCCGCCTCGATCCGCCGGGCGGTCTCCAGCAACGCGGGCAGCAACTCGGCCCGCATGGCGGCCATGCTGACACGGCTGGCGTGCGCCGACAGGTTGATGGCCGCGATCACGCTGCCGGCTGAGCCGTGGATCGGCGCGGCGACCGCTCGCAGTCCCTCCTCGAGTTCCTGGTCGACGATCGCGTAGCCCTGCTTGCCGGCGTCGCGGACGACTTCCCTGAGCCGGTCCTGATCGGTGATCGTCCGCCCGGTGATTGCCTCGAGGTCAGCCTCGGACAGGTACCTGCCGAGTTCGTCCTTGCTCATCCCGGACAGGAGCACCCGCCCCATCGAGGTGGCGTACGCCGGGAACCGGGTTCCCACCGAGATCGCCACCGTCATGATGCGCTTGGTCGGCACCCGCGCGACGTACACGATGTGATCGCCGTCCAGCACCGAGATCGATGATGACTCCCGCACCCTGGCGACGAGTTCCTCCAGGTGCGGCGCGGCGATCTCCGGCATCGCCAGCCCGGACAGGTAGGCGTAGCCGAGTTCCAGCACGCGGGGGCGCAGCGAGAACTCCCGCCCGTCACTGCGCATATAGCCGAGCTTCACCAGCGTCAGCAGGAAGCGGCGGGCCGCGGCCCTGGTCAGGCCGGTCTCCCTGGCGACATCACTGAGGCTCAGCCGCTCCCGGCCAGGCCCGAACGCCCTGATAACCGCCAGGCCGCGGTCCAGTGACTGGACGAAGTCGCTATCGCGGCCAGCGCCGGCCGCCACCGCCTGCCCCTCCGTCACGGGGCGGCCGCGCCGGGCGGGACGAGCCGCGGCAGCCGCCTGCCGATCGTCCGCGCCCGCGGTGTTCGCTGTGCGCCCGGAAGTTGTCATCAGAGCGCATGGTAGCGCCCGTCCGGCCACGCAGCGCCACCTTCCGCTGCCGCGCGGAGGTGCTGCACGAGCATGCTGGTAACGGGCCCTGCTGCTGACACTGCGGCCAGGTGGGCCGCGCCGGCAACGATCTCCAGCCGGGCGCCGGGAATCCCCCCGGCAATCACGCTGCCGTGTTCGGGCGGCGTGGCCGGATCATCGGCGCCTGCGATAACCAGGGCGGGCGCGGTGATCGAGGCGAGGTCAGGCCGCTGGTCCATCACGGCGATAGCCTCGCAGCAGCCCGCGTAGCCTTCCGGGTCGGTACGCTCCAGGCCGGCGGTAAAGGCCTCGATGACGGCCGGCTCGCTCGCCGCGTACGACGGCGGGAACCACCGGCTGACCACCTGAGCCGAGATCGACGCCATGCCGTCGGCCCGCACCTGCGCGGCACGGGACTGCCAGCCCTGCGCGGGCGGCAGGTAGGCAGAGGTGCAGACCAGGCCGAGCGCCGCGATCCGGTCCGGCGCATGCGCGCCCAGCCAGATGCCGATCATGCCGCCGAGTGAGATGCCGCAGTACCCGGCGCGGTCGACGCCGAGCTCGTCCAGCAGGGCGAGCACGCCGCGGCCAAGGCCGCCGACTGTGTACGGCCCCTGGCCGGCCGGCGAGCCTCCGTGGCCGGGCAGCTCGAACCGCAGCACCCGGAAGTGCTCGGTGAAGGCCCGGAGCTGCCGGTCCCAGACTTCGGAACTGGTGCCGAGCGAGTTGCCCAGCACCAGGACCGGGGCGCCGGGCGGACCCGAGACCGGCGCCGCCAGCGCGAGCGGCCCGGCGGGACGCGAGTCAGACATCAAAGAAGACTGTCTCGCCGTCACCCTGGAGCCGGATGTCAAACCGGAACGCCGGCCTGCCGTCCGAAGCGGCCTGGTCCGTGGCTGTCGTGGCGACCAGGGTGTGCCGCCGGGCCGGCTCGACCGATGCGAGTACCGGATCGGCGGCGTTGGCCTCCTGCTCGTCCGGGAAATAGATCCTGGTCACGACCCGGTCGAGCAGGCCGCGGGCGAAGACCGACACATCCAGGTGCGGCGCCTCGGTCCCGCCGTCCGGCGTGGGCAGGGGGCCCGGCCGCAGGGTGATGATGCGGAACCTGCCGGTCGCGTCGGTGGCCGACCGGCCGAAGCCGCGGAACCCGGCTGGCGGGTCTGCCCGTCCGCGCGGATCGTCGGGATGGTCGAACCGGGACTCCGGGTCGGCCTGCCAGGTCTCCACCAGCGCATCCGGCAGCGGCTGGCCGGCGCCATCGGTCACGACGCCCTCGATGACGATCGCACCAGGTGTGCCGTCCGGAACGACGAACGGACCGTCCGGCCACGGCAGCCCGATCGCCAGGAACGGCCCGACAGTCTGCGACGGCGTGATGCCCGCGGTCACGCGCCCTCCCGTGTCTCGAAGACGGTCGCGCTGCGGCCGCGCAGCACGATGTCCCAGCGGTACCCGAGCGCCCACTCCGGCTCGGTCAGGTCCATGTCAAAGGCCGCGATCAGCCGCTGCCGCGCTGCCGGGTCCGGGATGGAGTTGAAGATCGGGTCGAACGGGAACAGCGGATCGGACGGAAAGTACATCTGCGTGATCAGCCGCTGGGTAAATGCCCGGCCGAACAGCGAGAAGTGGATGTGAGCCGGGCGCCAGGCATTGAGGTGGTTGCCCCACGGATAGGCGCCGGGCTTGATGGTGACGAACCGGAAGCGGCCGAGCGAGTCGGTAAGGCACCGGCCGGCGCCGGTGAAGTTGGGATCAAGCGGCGCCGGGTGATCGTCGACCCGGTGGGCGTAGCGGCCTGATGCATTGGCCTGCCAGATCTCGATCAGCGCGTCCGGAACAGCCCGGCCGCCGGAGTCAAGCAGCCGGCCGGTGACGATTATCCGCTCACCGAGCGGCTCGCCCGGGTGGCCTGCCGTCAGATCCGCATCGGCCGGGGTGACCCGCTCCGCCCCGAGCAGCGGCCCGGTGATCTCGGTCAGCCACTGCGGCAGCGGCACCAGCGGCCGGCCGGGCGCCCGCAGCCTGGTCGAGCGGTAATCCGGGCTGGCGAGCGGGGGGTGCACGCCCGCAGCTGAGACGTACCGCGGCAGCGGCAGGCTGCCGGCGCCCGGCGGTCCGCTGCTCGTTATCTGGTGCTCAGTCATGATGCGCTCCTTCGCCGGCTGCCATGACGGCTGGCGGGACAGTGGACGGGGCAGGGGACCGGACGGCGGCGTCGCCGGCCGCCGGCGGGGGCGTCCCGGCGCGCAGGGCACGAAGGGCAGCCAGCTCAGCCTGCGATGGCGGCGCGACCTCGCTCAGGCTGGCCGAGACCCGGAGGTCCCAGCCCGTGCTCTCGCGCACCCGCCCGACGCTGACGCCGCCGTAGATCCCGGTCAGGACGAGCTCGCAGGTATCCGGATCGGGCTGCAGGATGCCCAGGTCGGTGATGACCAGGCCCGGGCCCCCGCCGGCCAGCCCCAGCCGCTGCCGGGCGCCGGCGCCGGTGCCGAAGCCGACCGACGTGACGAAGTCCAGGTGCCCGGCGAAGGAACGCCGGGACTGGCGCAGCACCACGACGACCTGCCCGCACGCCGCGGCGATCTCCGGCGCGCCGCCTGCGCCGGGCAGCCGGACCGCGGGCTCGTCGTAACTGCTGCCGATGACCGTGGTGTTGATGTTGCCGTAGCGGTCGATCTGCGCGGCGCCGAGGAAGCCGACATCGATGCGGCCCGGCTGCAGCCAGTAGTTGAAGATCTCCGGCACGCTGACGACCGAATCGGCGGTCTCCGCGAGAATGCCATCGCCGATTGACGGCGGCACCTGGCCGGGCTTCGACCCGATGGTGCCGGACTCATAGATCAGCACGAGGCCGGGGGCGTGCGTCGCGCGGGCGAGATTCGCCGCAGCGCCGGGCAGCCCGATCCCCACGAAGCACGTCATGCCGTCACGCAGCGCCCGCGCGGCGGCAACCGTCATCATCTCGTCCGCGGTGAAGCTCAGCATGCGCCGGCCGCCCGGTCCGCCGCACTGGCCGCGTGCTGCCCGTAGACGTGCTCGTCGAGCCAGGCGGCGAATGCCTGGCGGTCCCGGCTGATCGCGTCCCAGGAGAAGTAGAAGTCGTTGTCGCGGGCGGAGTAGCCGAGCGCGTACGAGGGATGCGCGCCGCCCGGCACCGCGGCGACATAGCCGACCGTCCAGGACGGCAGCACCACCGCACCGGGATGCGGATCGAGTGAGTCCACGATCTCCTCGACCGTGACGACCGAGCGTGCGGAGGCCAGCACGGCTTCCTTCTGGACACCGCTGATGCCCCAGAACTGGACGTTGCCGCGCCGGTCGGCACGCTGCGCGTGGATCACGGCCACATCCGGGCGCAGCGCGCTGACCGCTGTGAGCGTCTCTCCGGTGAACGGGCAGGTGATGTCGGCGACGCCGGCGGTGTGCGCGGGCAGGCTGGTGCCGCGGTAGCCGCGCAGGATGGCGAACGGCAGGCCGGAAGCGCCCGCCTGGAACCGGTTGGCCATGCCCGCGTGACTGTGCTCCTCGAGCTCGATCGGATGCGGCCACGCGTGCTCGACGGCGTCCCGGAAGCGGTGCAGGGACCCGACGCCCGGATTGCCTGCCCAGGAGAAGATCAGCTTGCGGGCGCAGCCTGCGCCGATCAGCTGGTCGTAGATGATGTCCGGGGTCATCCGGATGAGCGTGAGGTCCCGCCGCCGCTGCCGGATCACCTCATGGCCGGCCGCGTGCGGGATGAGGTGAGTGAAGCCCTCCATCGCCACGCTGTCGCCATCGCGCACAGTGGCCGCGATCGCTTCGGCCAGCGTCACGATCTCCGCCACGTGCGACCCGTCCTCCTTGCCGTTCCAGGGCAACACTATCCGGATTCCGCCGCTATCTGAACGACTGTGCGTACTACGAATAACTGTCGAGAACAGCGGCAGCAAGCTTGAACGCGCGGTTGGCGGCAGGGACGCCGGCATAGACGGCGACCTGCAGCAGCACCTCGGCAATGTCGTCGGGGCGAAGGCCGTTCCGCAGGCCTGCCCTGACGTGCAGGACCAGCTCGTCGTCCCGGCCGAGAGCGGCCAGCATCGCGATCGTGATCATGCTGCGCTCAGGCCGCGACAGCCCCGGCCGGCTCCACACCTCGCCCCAGGCGTAGCGGGTAATGAAGTCCTGGAAGTCGGCGGTGAACTCGGTTGTGGTCGCCGCCGCCCGGTCCACATGCTCGTCGCCGAGCACCTCACGGCGCGTGCGCAGGCCTGCCGCCGCGCGCTCCTCATCAGTCACCAGACGGCGCTCCTTCCTCAGCTGGCTGCCATTCTCCGGAGTCATGCGCCGCCAGCGCGCGGCGGACGAACTCAGAGCAGGCCCCGAGATAGGACCCCGGATCGGTCGCCGCGGCCAGGTCGGCCGCCCCGATGCCTGCGGCGCTCAGGGCCGCGGCCGAGTCCGGGTCGGCCAGCAGCGCGGCCGCCAGCCCGGTGTCCTGCCGTGCGGCGCGGTCAGCAGCGGCGGCCACCAGGTCATGCGCGGTCAGGCGGCCGAGTGCGGGCGCCAGCACCGCGGTGACGTGCTCGGCCATCGGGAGTCCGCCGGAGGCATCCAGGGCCGCGCGCATCCGGACCGCGTCGATCTGCAGGCCGGCGAGCAGTACAGCCGACCACGACGCGGCCGAGCCGGTGATCCGGAGCAGGTCCGTCAGCGGCTCCCACTCGGCGTGCCAGGCTCCGGCGGCGCGCTGCAGCTCGTGCTCGGTGGCTGCGGCCATAGTCGCCAGCAGGCCAGGTGCGCGCCGGGCACAGCCAAGCACGAGGACCGAGGCAACCGGGTTGCGCTTCTGCGGCATTGCCGACGAGCCGCCCTGGCCCGGCTCGCCGCGGCCCTCGGTGACCTCGCCGAGCTCGGTCTGCGCGAGCAGCGTCACGTCCCTGGCGACCTTCCCCAGCGCTGCGCACACCCCGGCGAGCCCGGCCGCCAGCTGGAGTATCCGCAGCCGGTCGGTATGCCACGGCAGCGCGGGCTCGGCGAGGCCGAGCTCCTCCGCGAGCAGGGCGGCGACAGCCGGGCCGTCCGCGCCGAGAGATGCGAGCGTGCCCGCAGCTCCGCCGAACTGAACCGCCAGCCTAGTCGTGCGGATCCGGCGCAGCTCGCTGCGCGCCTCCCCGATCGCCGTGAGCCAGCCTGCCGCGACCAGCCCGAACGTGACTGGCACTGCCTGCTGCAGCAGGGTACGGCCGGCCATGAGCGTTGTGGTGTGCGCGCGGGCCAGGCGCGCGGCATGGCCGGCCGCCGCCGCCAGGTCGCCGTCGATAACCCCGATCGCGTTCCTGGCGAGCAGCATCGCCGCGGTGTCGATGATGTCCTGGCTGGTCGCACCCCGGTGGACCGCCTCGCGGGCGCCCTCAGGCAGCGCGCCGCTCAGCGCCCGGACGAGCGCCGGCACCGGATTGCCGGTGCGCACGGCGTCGCGGCCGATCTCCGCGGCGTCGAACTGGCTCGCGCGCGCTGCGGCCGTCACCATGCCGCCTGACCCGGCGGCCGCCAGGCCGGCTCGCTCAAGCGCCCGTGCTAGCGCGGCCTCGGTGTCGAGCATCGCCTCCAGCCAGTCCCGGTCGCTGACGCCGACGCCGCCGCGCCCGAACAGCGCGCCGAACAGTCCGTCCCGGTCGGAGTCACTCACCCTGTCCATGATCCTCGGGCAGCCCGCAGCCGTCACCGGGACCCGGGCCCCGCCGCCATGCGTATCCACCGGGATCTCCCGGGCGGCAGCGTTACCGTAGTGGCGTGCGCGAACTAGCCGACTCCACCGCACTGCAGTCAGACCAGGCCGCACTGCGCCAGCGGCTCGCCGCGGACGGGTACCTGTTCTTCCGCCGGCTGCTGCGGCCCGCGGACGTCAGCGCTGCTTACGACAGCGTCCGCGCGGAGCTCGCGCTCGGCGGCTGGACCGACCGGGACGGGCACCCGGCCGGCCCGCAGCGCGCGGTTAACGTCCGCGATGCGCTGGCCGACCCGTCCTTCCGGGCCGCCCTGGCCAGCCGCGGCCTGAACCGGCTGGCGTACCTGCCCCCGCTGCGCGGCGCGGTCAGGCTGATCCTTGGCCCCGGCGCGTTCAGCTATCCGGTCAAGGTACTGCGCACCGTCTACCCGGAGTCCCCGGCGGCGATCACCAGAGGCCGCTACATCCACCAGGACTTCGCCGTCTCCGGCGTTCAGGACATGCTCACCACCTGGCTGCCGCTGATGGATATCCCGGCACAGCTCGGCGGCCTGGCCGTGCTGCCCGGAAGTCATCTCGACCCGCCGCGGCGGCCGCGGCTGCTGCGCGCGGATGCGCCGGGCTGGGCAACCACCGATTACCGGCCCGGTGATGTGCTGCTGTTTCACTGCCTGACCTCGCACGCAGCGCTGCCCAACCACGCGGACCGGCTGCGGATCTCCGCTGACTTCCGCTGGCAGGCGGCGGATCAGCCGGCGCCCGCCGAGATGATCCTCGGCCCGGCCGCGGGAGCGGGCCGCCGCACCAGGCAGGTCGAGCTGTACAGCCGCCTGCTCGGTCGCGAGGCATGGTGGGAGCCAGTACCAGATGGCCTTGTCCTGCAGCCGCGCCAGCAGCTCGCGACGGCGCCGCCTGCGGCGTCCCGGCTGTTTGCGGTGCACCCCGGCTGGCAGCGCTGGCGGCCGCCGGCCGGGGCGGTGCACTAAGGCGACCGGGCGCGGTCAGCCCAGGGCCGTGCGCAGGTCCTCAATCAGGTCGTCAGCGGACTCGATGCCGACCGACAGCCGGATCAGGTCGGCAGGCACCTCAAGCGGCGAGCCGGCCACTGAAGCGTGCGTCATGCTGGCCGGGTGCTCAATCAGTGACTCGACGCCCCCGAGCGACTCGCCGAGAGTGAACAGGCGCGTGCGCCCGCAGATCGCCACGGCCTCCCCGGCGCCGCCGCGAGCCCGGAATGACACCATCCCGCCGAAGCCCCGCATCTGCTTCGCCGCCACCTCGTGGCCCGGATGCGCCGGGAGTCCGGGGTAGAACACCTCGCTGACCGCCGGGTGGCTGGACAGCATGTCGGCGATGCGCTCCGCATTGGCGCAGTGCCTGTCCATCCGGACAGCCAGGGTCTTGACCCCGCGCAGCGTAAGCCACGCGTCGAACGGGCCGGGCGCCGAGCCGATCGCGTTCCGCAGGAAGTACAGCGACTCGCCGAGCGCCGTGTCGGCGACGACAACGGCCCCGCCGACGACGTCGGAGTGACCGCCGACGTACTTGGTAGTCGAGTGGACGACAGCGTCAGCGCCGAGCGCCAGCGGCTGCTGCAGGTACGGCGACGCGAAGGTGTTGTCGACTATCAGCAGCGCGCCGGCGTCGCGGGCGAGCTGAGCGAGCGTCGCGATGTCGGCGATGGCAAGCAGCGGGTTGGTCGGTGTCTCGACCCAGATCAGCTTCGCCTGCCGCTGCGCCAGCGCCGCCCGCACGGCGGCCGGCTCCGCCATCGAGACTGGCTGGTAGCTGACGTTCCACCCGGTCAGCACCTTGTCGAAGAGCCGGAACGTGCCCCCGTAGGCATCAGCGGGAATCAGCACGTGATCGCCGGGGTGGCAGACAGTACGGAGCAGGCAGTCTGTGGCTGCCATCCCGGAGGCGAAGACCAGGCTGCGCGCGCCGCCCTCGAGCGCGGCCAGGCACTCCTCTAGCGCTCCCCTGGTCGGGTTGTCGGTACGGGAGTACTCGTAGCCCTCAATCCAGCGCGCTGCCTCACCGAGTTCCTTGCCCCGCAGCCCGCCGACACCGTCCTGCTTGTACGTCGAGACCTGGTAGATCGGCGGCACGACCGCACCGGTCGCCGGGTCGGGCTCCTGGCCCGCATGGATCGCGAGCGTCTCGAACCCGTCAGGGGTGTGCATAGCGGCGCTCCCTTGCGCGTGGCCTCGGTGTTCGGTGAGGCCGACAGTTTAGGGCCAGACGGCCGGACATCCGGCAGCTACCCCGCAGGTCAGCGGAACCGCAAGGCGCCCGGTCATCCTGAGGCCGGCTCACCAGACAGGAAGATCAGAACGTCCTGCCGGGTGATCACGCCGGCCGGCTTGCCGTCGACCAGCACGACCGCCGCACCGGCAGCGCCGAGCGCGCGAGCCGCGGCGCTCACCGGCTCACCCGACCCGACGGACGGCAGCGGCGGCGACATCAGCCCGGCGACCTCGTCATCCGGAGCGGCCTTCCCGGTCACCAGCGCGTCGAGCAGGTCGTGCTCGACGATGGAGCCGACCACCTCGGCCGCCATCACCGGCGGCTCGGCGCTCAGCACTGGCAGCTGGGAGACGTCGAACTCACGCAGGCTGGCGATCACGTTCCTGACGGTGTCCGTCGGGTGCGCGTGAACAAACGCGGGAAGCGCCGATCCCGCCTTGCGTTCCAGCACGTCACCGACCCGCGGCTCCGCGGTCTCCTCGGTCAGGAAGCCGTAGTCGGCCATCCACTCATCATTGAAGATCTTTCCCAGATACCCGCGGCCGCCGTCGGGCAGCAGCACGACGATGACGTCATCCGGCCCGGCGTCCCTGGCCACGCGGAGCGCCGCGACGACGGCCATGCCGCAGGAACCGCCCGTCAGCAGGGCCTCCTCGCGCGCCAGGCGGCGGGTCATCAGGAACGACTCGGCGTCGGTGACCGCGATGATCTGGTCGCAGATGCTCTTGTCATAGGTGTCGGGCCAGATGTCCTCGCCGACTCCCTCGACCAGGTACGGCCGCCCGGTTCCGCCGGAATACACCGAGCCCTCCGGGTCCGCGCCGATGATCTTCACCCGGCCGCCGGAGATCTCCTTGAGGTAGTGCCCGGTACCTGAGATGGTGCCGCCGGTCCCGATGCCGGCGACGAAGTGGGTGATCTGGCCCTCGGTCTGCGCCCAGATCTCCGGGCCGGTGGTCAGGTAGTGCGAGTGCGGGTTCTCGGGGTTCGCGTACTGGTTCGGCTTCCAGCCGCCCGGCGTTTCCCTCGCCAGCCGGTCGGAGACCGAGTAGTAGGAGTCCGGATGGTCCGGAGAGACCGTTGTCGGGCAGACAACCACCTCGGCGCCGTAGGCACGAAGCACGCTGATCTTGTCCTGGCCGACCTTGTCCGGGCAGACGAACAGGCAGCGATAGCCCTTCTCCTGCGCCACGATCGCGAGACCCACGCCCGTGTTGCCCGAGGTCGGCTCGACGATCGTGCCGCCTGGCCTGAGCTCGCCTGACTTCTCCGCTGCCTCGACCATCCGCAGAGCAATCCGGTCCTTCACCGACCCGCCAGGATTGAAGTACTCAACCTTCGCCAGTACTGCCGGGCCGGCGCCGTCGGCCGTCAGTCCCCTGGTCACCTTGCGCAGCCGCACCAGCGGCGTATTCCCGACCAGTTCGATGAGGGAATCGTGAACGTGCATCGTTGCCCGCCTTGGGTCTCGCCGGTACGCGCCGTGGCTGCCAGGTCCGCGCCGGTCAGGGCCACATCTGAGGCCTCCGACGTTATCCCAAGCCGCGGTGCGGCCGGCCGGGTCCTCCCGGAAGCTGCAGGTGGCAGGAACCGTTGCATAAGCTACTGTCGGGTTAACTACCTCCAGACTTTCGCAGGGAGCCGTCATGCCAGAGGCTGTCGTCGTCGCGACCGCACGTTCCCCTATCGGCCGCGCCTTCAAGGGCTCGCTGACCAGCATCAGGCCCGATGACCTGACCGCCCAGCTGGTTGCGGCGGCACTGGCCAAGGTGCCGCAGGTTGACCCGGCGCAGATCAGCGACCTGATCCTGGGCTGCGGGCTGCCCGGCGGCGAGCAGGGCTACAACATGGCCAGGGTGGTCGCCGTCATGCTCGGCTACGACTCGCTCCCCGGCACCACCATCACCCGGTACTGCTCCTCCTCGCTGCAGAGCACCCGGATGGCCTTCCACGCGATCAAGGCCGGCGAGGGCGACATTTACATCTCCGCAGGCGTGGAGACTGTCAGCCGCTTCGGCAAGGGCAGCAGCGACGGCCTGCCCGATACCAAGAACCCTGTCTTCGCCGACGCGGAGGCCAGGGCCGGCGAGATGGGCAAGGGCGGCTTCACCTGGGCCGACCCGCGCGAGGACGGGAAGATCCCCGACATCTACATTGCCATGGGGCAGACCGCCGAGAACGTTGCTCAGCAGCGCGGGATCACCCGGGCAGCGCAGGACGAGTTCGGTGTCCGCTCGCAGAACCTGGCCGAGAAGGCGCTGGCTAACGGCTTCTGGCAGCGGGACATCACCCCGGTCACGCTGCCCGACGGAAGCGTGGTCTCGGCCGACGACGGTCCCAGGCCCGGCACCTCGCTGGAGAAGGTCTCCCAGCTCCAGCCGGTATTCCGGCCGGACGGGACGGTCACGGCCGGCAACTGCTGCCCGCTCAACGACGGCGCGGCGGCCGTCATCGTGATGAGCGACACCAAGGCTGCCGAGCTGGGCATCACCCCGCTCGCCCGGATCATCTCGACCGGCGTCACCGCCCTGTCCCCCGAGATCATGGGACTCGGACCGGTCGGTGCCTCCCGGCAGGCACTCGGCCGGGCCGGCCTGACCATCGACGATGTGGACCTGGTCGAGATCAACGAGGCATTCGCCGCCCAGGTGATCCCGTCCTACACCGACCTCGGCATCGACATCGACAAGCTCAATGTCAACGGCGGCGCGATCGCGGTCGGTCACCCGTTCGGCATGACCGGCGCGCGCATTACCTCCACGCTGCTTAACAGCCTCCAGTTCCATGACAAGTCGATCGGGCTGGAGACCATGTGCGTGGGCGGCGGCCAGGGCATGGCCATGCTGTTCGAGCGCCTGAGCTAGCCGGCAGCCGGTATATCCGGTCTGGGCGCTTTCTGCTGATGGCGGCTCCGCCTGCGCTGAGCCGCCACCAGCTGCGCGTACTTTGCCGGATACAGACCGCTTGCCAAACGGGGCATTACGGAAGGGTGCCAGCAGGGGGTTGTCAGCGGGCTGCCGGTGGTGCACTCTCGACAGCAAGGACTCCCTCACGCTGGAGGTGCAGATTGTCCCTGACCCACTCTCCGGAGATGCATCAGAACCTGATCGCCCGTATCCCGACCGTCACGGGACTTCAGCTCCGAGAGTGGTTCAGCCGGCTTGAATCTGGGCCCTCGTTCCTCAGATGCACTGAGCGTGCGCACTGGCTGTCCGACGAGCACGGACTGTCGCACGGCTACGCCAGCGCGATCGTGCATGAGTACGAACTGCAGCGGCGCAGCAGGCTGTACAGCGCCTGACCACTGTCGTGGACATAGGTCGCGCAGTCAGCTTCCTGTCCAGTCACCCGCGGGCGATTCTGGCTACGACCAGGTCAGATGGCCGACCGCAGATGTCTCCTGTTGTCGCAGCGGTAGCTGACGACGGCCGGGTGCTGATCAGCACCAGGGAGACCGCCATCAAGGCGAGGAATCTCGCCAGGGATCCGCGGGCGTCACTCTGCGTCATCAACGACGGATTCTTCGGCGAGTGGGTCCAGGCCGAGGGCGACGCTGAGCTCATCCACCTGCCGGAGGCACTGCCCTTGCTCGAGGACTATTACCGTCGTATCTCCGGCGAGCACCCGGACTGGGACGACTACCGCGAGGCCATGCGGCGCGACAGGCGGCTGATCGTCAGAATAACCATCGACCGCGCCGGACCGGACGTGAGCGGCTGATGCGAGGGAAAGGCGGGCGGTTAGGCGGCAAATGGTTTCTCGGTGCGCCGCGCCGGGGTCCTGAATGTTGCCCGAAAAGCGCTGACAGTCCCATTACTGGAGAGTAATGAAGGAGAGTCACGGCTTGCCTGCCGCCCCGCAAATTGCCACTGAACTCAGTGAATCGGACGCAATGACTGAATGATTAGTCAGCCGCACCGATACTGACGGACTAGGCGTTACCGCAGGTCATCAGTACCCCCGGTCGGAGTCGAACCGACACTGGGGACCCTTTTAGGGGGCCGGCCTCTTCCCTTGGGCTACGGGGGCAGTGCGATGATACCCCGCACCCATCTCGGTATTCCAGACAAGACAATTACTGGGAACTGTTTCAGAGCCAATGTCGTGAATCTAATCGATGCGATCTTTCGCACCTGACACTCGCAGTGACGAGAGCGCCATTCTTATTACCCTGGGTAATCCTGCCGCCGTTACCGGGACAGTTCCCGTGCCCGGCTGAAGATCCCGTCGAGCATGCCCTCCGTGACCCGGCCGGTGAAGGTGTTCTGCTGGCTCGGGTGGTAGCAGCCGAGCACGGCGAGGCCCGTGCGCGCTGACCGGCCAGCCGGAGCGGCCAGCCTGACCTCGGCGCCATGCCCGAACGGCGGCCGCGGCCGCGGGACCTCGTAACCGGCATCCGAGAGCTGCGGCCACAGCGCCTGCCAGGCGAAATGCCCGAGGCAGACGACAACCCGCAGGGTCGCCGCCAGCAGGTCGAACTCGGCGGCCAGCCACGGCGCGCAGGTGTCTCGCTCGGAAGGCTCCGGCTTGTTCGCTGGCGGCGCGCAGCGCACCGCGGCAGCCATCCGGGCGGAGATGAGCCGCTGGCCGTCATCGGCGGTGACTGACTCCGGCTGGACGGCCAGCCCGCAGCGCCACAGCGAGGCGAACAGCCAGTCGCCGCTTCGGTCACCGGTGAAAACGCGCCCGGTACGGTTGCCGCCGTGCGCGGCGGGTGCCAGGCCGAGGATCAGGATGGCGGCCGCGTCGTCGCCCCAGCCCGGTACCGGCCGTCCCCAGTACGTCTCATTCTCGAACGAGCGCCGCCTGGTCAGGGCCACCTGCTCGCGCCATCGCACCAGGCGGTCACAGGCGCGGCACACCGACTCGCGCGCCGTCAGCTCGTCCAGTGAGCCGGCACTAGCAGCGAGCGCGCGGACATCGGCCTGACCACGCGCGACGGGCGTCGCCGCCGTTGCAAGATCGCCCGGCCAGCCGCTGCCCGGCGGGACGGCAGCCATCCGGCTGGTGCTGTCGCGGCTGGCACTGTGCCCGGCAGGATCGGCCGGGTCCCGAGAGTCAGGCACCGCCGGCGATCGACCAGGCGATGCCATCGAGGATGTCGTGCTCACTGGTCACCACCTCGGCGAAGCCGAGCTGGTGCAGCACGCGGTCCAGTACGAGCGCGCCCGCCCCGATGACATCCACCCGCCCCGGGTGCAGCGACCCGATGGCCGCGCGCTGCTCACGGGTCTGGCCCAGCAGCTGCTCCGTGACCGCGTGCACGGTGTCGGCCCCGAGCCGGGCGTGATGCGTGCGAGCCGGATCGTAGACGCCCAGCCCGAGCGCGATGGCGGTCACGGTGGTGACAGACCCCGCGAGGCCGACGAGCGTGCGCGCCTCCCCGACCGGAACTGCGGCCGTGACGTCCGCCAGCGCCTTGTCGATGTCCGCGGTGGCAGCGGCTACCTGCCCGGGCGTCGGCGGATCCGAGTGCAGGTGCCGCTCGGTCAGCCGGACGCAGCCGATATCCACCGAGATGGCGGAGAGATCAGCGGATGCGGCGGTCTCGTTCCCGCCCAGAACGAACTCGGTCGACCCGCCGCCGATGTCCACCACCAGGTAGGGCGGTTCCAGCCGCGGGCCGGCGCTGGCGCCGGCCGCGGCCAGCTCCGCGGTCGCCCCGGCGAACGACAGCCTGGCCTCCTCATCGCCGGTGATCACCTCGGGCACGACGCCGAGCGCCCGCTGCACGCCGCTGGTGAAGTCGGCGGCATTGCCCGCGTCCCTGGTCGCACTGGTCGCGACCATCCGCACTGCGCTGGCCCCCGAGCGGCGGATGTCGCCGGCATAGCCGGCCAGCACGGTCAGTGTCCGCTCCAGCGCCGCCGGGGCGAGCATGCCGGTGGCGTCCACACCCTGTCCCAGGCGGACGATCTCCATCCGGCGCTCGACGTCGGTGAGCGTATGCCGCCCCGGATCCACGTCCGCGATCAGCAGCCGCAGCGAGTTCGTGCCGCAGTCGATCGCCGCCACGCGTCTGGTCATCAGTCCGCCTCCCGGCTGGTGTCAGCCGCCATCGGCGCCGGGCCCGCCCGGTGCGGCCCCGCGCAGGGTCCAGCCTGCCACCACGGGCCGGCAGCCAGGACCGCCTCATCGCCGAGCGGGTTCACGCCCGGCACCGCGAGTGCCTGAGCTGCGAGCGCGTGCAGGCACTTGACCCGGTCCGGCATGCCGCCAGCGCTCTGCGTGCCGGGCGGAAGCGGCTCCGCCCCGGCCCGGCGGGCAGCGGCGTCCCGGCGGGTCAGGTAGTCCTCGTGCGCCGCCTGGTACCGGGCCCGCAGGCCGGCATCGGACGCCAGCCGCGCGGTCATCTCGCGCATCAGGCCGCCCGCCTCCAGCCGGCTGATCGCGGCGGCGGCGCGCGGGCAGGTGAGGTAGAACAGCGTCGGAAACGGCGTGCCGTCCGGCAGCCGGGGCGCGGTCTGCACCACGTCGGGGAGGCTGCACGGGCACCGGTGCGCCACAGCCTGGACGCCGCGCGGGGGCCGGCCCAGCTGCTCGGCGACTACGGCCAGGTCAGCGGGCGCCGGGCCGTCAGGCTCGGTCACCGTCTCACCTCGCCGGAGCCCGGTCTGCTTTCCTGACCGATTCCCAGAGCCGTCCGTACCAGGGGGTCGCGGCCGGCACGGGCTGCGCCGCCGCGTGCCGCCTGACCGGAAGGATCACCTCGTAGCAGGTCTGCGACGGGAAGCACATATGCAGGTTGTCCCGCGCCTCCTGCTCGATCACGGTCGGGGAGGTCAGCGCCTTCGCCTGCGAGCGCAGCTGGCTGACGTTCGTCGCCAGGCGTGCGTTAGCGGTCGCGAGCTGGTCGATCTGGGCACGCTCGGCTAGGTACTCGCGGACCGGGTAGGCCAGGGTCAGCGCAATCGCGCAGAGCACGATCGCCAGGACCGCGGCCCGGCCGGTGAGCTTCGGGCGCGCGGTCAGGACAGGCCGCAGGCCCGTCCGCCCCGCCGTCCCGTCCGGGCTCACTGGCCGTCGGCTGCCGACCGCGGGAAGGCCGCCCGGCCCGCGTAGGCCGCGCCGTCGTCGAGCTGCTCCTCGATCCGCATCAGCTGGTTGTACTTCGCCACGCGCTCCGAGCGGCACGGCGCCCCGGTCTTGATCTGACCGCAGTTCAGCGCCACGACCAGGTCGGCGATCGTGGTGTCCTCGGTCTCACCGGACCGGTGGCTCATCATCGTGGTGTAGCCGCTGCGATGAGCGAGATCAACGGCGCTGAACGTCTCGGTCAGCGTGCCGATCTGGTTGACCTTGACCAGCAGCGAGTTCGCCACCTTCTCGGCGATGCCGCGCCGGATGCGCACGGGGTTGGTGACAAAAATGTCATCGCCGACGATCTGGACCCGGTCGCCCAGCTCGCCTGTCAGCTCCCGCCAGCCAGGCCAGTCTTCCTCGCCCAGCGGGTCCTCCAGCGAGACGATCGGATAGTTGTCCAGCCACTGCGCGTAAATGCTGGTCATCTCCGCGGCCGTCTTGGCTCCGCCCTCGAAGGCGTACCGGTCGCCGTCCAGGAAGTTGCTGGCCGCGGCGTCGATCGCCAGCGCCACATCGCGGCCAGGCGCGAGGCCGGCCTTGCCGATGGCCTCCACGATCAGGTCAAGCGCGGCCCGGTTGTGCTCTAGATCCGGCGCGAAGCCGCCCTCGTCGCCAACGCCGGTGTTCAGCCCGTGCTGCTTGAGTACGGCCTTCAGCGCGTGATAAGTCTCCGCGCCCCAGCGCACTGCCTCGGAGAAAGTGCTCGCCCCCACCGGAGCGATCATGAACTCCTGGATGTCGACGTTGGAGTCGGCGTGCGCGCCGCCATTGAGGATGTTCATGCACGGGACGGGGAGCAGGTGCGCGTTCGGGCCGCCCAGATAGCGGAACAGCGGCAGCCCCGACGACTCGGCTGCCGCCCTGGCGACCGCGAGGCTTACCCCGACGATCGCGTTGGCCCCGAGCCGCGACTTGTCGGGCGTCCGGTCCAGGTCGATCAGCTCCTGGTCGATCATGCGCTGGTCATCAGCGTCGTAGCCGAGCAACTCGGGCTGGATCTCGTCGATAACGCCCTGGACCGCCTTGCTGACGCCCTTGCCGCCGTACTCCTCGCCGCCGTCGCGAAGCTCGACCGCCTCGAAAATGCCGGTGGACGCTCCGCTCGGCACTGCTGCCCGGCCCAGGCTCCCGTCGTCGAGCACCACCTCGACTTCCACTGTCGGGTTGCCACGGGAGTCGAGAATCTGCCTGGCGAAAATGCCTTCGATCGAGGCCACGGTGATGCTCCTGCACGGATAGCGGCGCTATGGGGTCTAGCTGGAGCCTAGTAGAGCCAGCGCGAGCCGGGGCGGCGGGCACGCCGGTACGGCCGCCTTCGGTCGCTGCTGACCGGCCAGGAGGCGGACGGGCGACTGGCCACGATGGAGCGCCAGACGTTCAGCCCCACCGACGGCCGGCCGCCGGCCGTCAGGACGGTCATGATCTGCGCCGCGAGGGCGGCCCGGCTGCGGTCACCCTGCACCGGCTTCCCAGGCCCGCACGCGCTCAGCGTAGGCAAGCGCCGCGGCGCGCAGCTCCAGCTCGGGATCGATGCCCGCGGCCCGCGCCCGGTTCACCAGAGCGAGCAGCTCGCGGCCGATCTCGCCGGCTTCGCCCGGATCGTCAGCCTCGATGGGGCGTGATGTTGGATCTGCAGCCGCGAGAGGGGCGGCAGATCCAACATCACGCCCCATCAGCTGTCCGGAAGCGCCGCCGGCGGGAGCACTGGCGCCCTCGCGGGCCGGAGTGTCGGCCAGCGCGGCCGGAGCGCCCGCCTTCTCGGCCCGGCGCAGCAGCTGAGCGGCTAGCGACAGGGCCGGCTGACTCATCGGCACGCCGTCCAGCGCGGACGGCCGCTCGTCCGCACCCCCTGCGCCTGGCGTGGCTCGCTTCGCGGCCCGCTCAGCGGCTTTGATCGCATCCCAGTTCTGCGTGACCTCATCCGGGCCGGACACGCTGACATCGCCGAACACGTGCGGATGGCGCCTGGTCAGCTTCGAGATGATCCCGTCGGCCACGTCATCGATGTCGTACCCGGTGCCGTCGGTCCGCTCCTGCGCGACCCGGGCGTGGAACACCACCTGCAGGAGCACATCGCCCAGCTCCTCCGCGATGGCGGCGTCATCGCCCGCGGCCAGCGCGTCGACGGCCTCGTAGGTCTCCTCGAGCAGGTACGGAGTCAGGCTGCTGTGCGTCTGACGCGCGTCCCACGGGCAGTTGCGCCGCAGGACGTCCATCACCCGGACCAGCTCAAGCAGGCTCGACCCGCGGGCCAGCGCGGCCGCTGCCTCAGACTGTGCTGCCTCTGACTGTGCTGCCTCTGACTGTGCCGCCTCAGACTGTGCCGCCTCGGGCGCGTCCTGCGCGCCATCGGGCCGGCCGGTCACCTGGCACTCCGCACGATCAGCAGGGAGCCGTCGTCGTGATCGGGCTCGGCGAGGCGGACGGGGTCGGGTTGGCCGCGAGCGTCGGCGGCGCCGGGACGACCGAGTAGCTGTTGTAGTCCCAGACGCCGAACTGCGGGTTCACTGTCACCCCGAGATCCTTCGACGCCAGGCACTGCTGATGGGCCACGGACGACTCGAGCTTGGTCTGCGTAGCGCTGCTGGTCGGGGCCTTGCCGCCGTCGAGCCGTCCCTCCAGGGCCGACAGGATCGCGAAGTAGCGGTCCAGCTGCGGCAGCAGGTCCGGCGGCAGCGCGCCGCCTGCCGATACGTACTCGGTCAGCGTCACCTTGTTGGACGCGGCCTCACTCGTCAGCCCGGCCTGCTCCTTCTGCGCCTGCGCCGGGGTGACGTTGATGTTGTGCTGAGCGGCGATCTTGTTGTAGACGCGGAACAGGATGAGCCAGGTGAGCACCTGCTGCGTCTCCTGCGCGGTCGTCCGCTGCGGCTTGACGCCCTTGGCCCGGTCGGCCTGGTAAGCCGTGTTCAGGTTGGCCACCTGCGTGGTCAGCTGGGACGACGAGATCCGGCTGTCCCCGGTGAGCGCGGCGGCGCCGAATTTCGTCGTGCTGCATGCCGACACGGCAAGACCGGCGACGGCCGCCGCCGCCGCTATCTTCACCCAACTGCGGGACATGACGATCTTCATCCTTACCCTGTCGTCCCTGGCCCGGCCAGGGACTTCCGCCAGCTCAGCTGCTTCCGTCGCCGGGCGCGAGCCCCGCCAGCACCGAGGTAACCAGCTCCTCGCACCAGCCCAGCAGCTCGGTGCCGCGGAGCGGGGGCGCACCAAGCGAGATGGTCTGCCCGGTACCGGCCCGCGTGCTGCCCGACCCTGCTCGCGTGCCGGGTACCGCTTTCGGCACCGGTACGAGCATGGTACTGACGGCCGACTTCAGTATGGTGCCGGGGTACAGGCGCTGCACCCGGACCTGACGCGACTCCGGCAGGTCAACCGGCCCGAACCTGACGTGATTGCTCTGCAGCGTGATGTCGGTCAGCCCGGCCTCCCGCGCGACCGCGCGCAGCCGGGCGACCGCGAGCAGGTTCTCCACCTGGACCGGGACTGCGCCGTAGCGGTCAGCCAGCTCGTCCCTGACGCCGTCGATGTCGTGCACCGAGTTGATCGAGGCGATCCGCGTGTAGGCCTCGAGCCGCAGCCGCTCGCCCGTCACGTAGTCGTGCGGGATGTGAGCGTCGACCGGCAGCTCGACCCTGACCTCTGACCGCTCGGCCGGCCCGTCGCCCCGCAGCTCGCGGACGGCCTCGCCGATCATCTTCACGTACAGGTCGAAGCCGACGGCCGCGACGTGCCCGGACTGCTCGCCGCCGAGCAGATTCCCGGCACCGCGGATCTCCAGGTCCTTCATGGCGATATGCAGGCCGGCCCCGATCCCGGTGTGCTGCTGCAGCGTGGCCAGCCGCTCGTGCGCAGTCTCGGTCAGCGGCTTCTCCGGCGGGTACAGGAAGTAGGCGTACCCGCGCTCCCGCCCGCGCCCGACCCGGCCGCGCAGCTGATGCAGGTCAGGAAGGCCGTAGGCGTCAGCCCGGTCCACGATCAGCGTGTTGGCGTTCGGAATGTCGAGGCCGGACTCGACAATCGTGGTGGACACCAGCACGTCGAAGTCGCGCTCGATGAAACCGCTCATGACCTTCTCGAGTGTGTGCTCGTTCATCTGCCCGTGGCCGATGCCGATCCGCGCCTCAGGCACCAGCTCAGCCAGCCGGGCCGCGACCTTGTTGATCGAGGACACCCGGTTGTGCACGTAGAACACCTGACCGTCCCGGAGGAGCTCGCGCCGGATGGCGGCCGCGATCTGCCGCTCGTCGTACGGCGTCACCGAGGTCAGCACCGGGTGCCGCTCCTCGGGCGGAGTCAGGATCGTGGACATCTCCCTGATCCCGGAGATGCCCATCTCAAGCGTCCGCGGGATCGGCGTTGCCGACATGGCCAGCACATCCACCTCAGTGCGCAGCTGCTTGAGGTACTCCTTGTGCTCGACGCCGAACCGCTGCTCCTCGTCGATGATGAGCAGCCCGAGCCGCGCGAACCTGGTCTCGGGCGACAGCAGCCGGTGCGTGCCGACCACGATGTCGACCTTGCCGGACGCGAGTCCCTCCAGCGTCTCGGCGACCTCAGCCGCCGACTGGAACCGCGACATTGCCCGCACGGCGACCGGGAACGGCGCGTACCGCTCACTGAAAGTGGCGAAATGCTGCGCGGACAGCAGCGTAGTCGGGACCAGCACGGCGACCTGCTTACCGTCCTGCACCGCCTTGAAGGCGGCCCGGACGGCGATCTCGGTCTTGCCGTAGCCGACGTCGCCGCAGATCAGGCGGTCCATCGGGACCGCGCGCTCCATGTCGGCCTTGACCTCGTCCACCGCGGCCAGCTGGTCGGGCGTCTCCACGTACGGGAAGGCGTCCTCCAGCTCGCGCTGCCAGGGCGTGTCCGGCCCGAACGCGTGCCCCGGCGAGGCCATCCGCGCCTGGTACAGCCGGATGAGCCCGGCCGCGATGTCCCGGACGGCCTTGCGTGCGCGGCCCTTGGCCTTGGCCCAGTCAGCGCCGCCGAGCCGGTGCAGGGCCGGCGCCTCGCCGCCGGTGTAGCGCGTGACCTCGTCGAGCTGATCGGTGGGCAGGTAGAGCCGGTCCGGCGGCTGTCCGCGCTTGCTCGGCGCGTACTCGATCACCAGGTAGTCCCTGGTCGCGCCCTGCACGGTCCGGCTGGTCATCTCCAGATACCGGCCGACGCCGTGCTGCTCGTGCACGATGAAGTCGCCGGGTGTCAGCTGGAGAGGGTCGATGCCGCCCCGGCGCCGGCTCGGCATCCGGTGCGACTGCCGCGTGCCCGACCGCGTGCCGGACAGGTCCGCCTCAGCCAGCACAACCAGCCGGATCCCCGGCCAGACGAAACCCGACTCCAGCAGGCCGGTCGCGACGTGCGCGAGCCCCGGCTCGGGCGGCTCCGCCAGGTCGCCGTCTCTCGCGCCGAGACTCTCGCCGCGCAGCAGCTCGGCCAGCCGCCTGGCCGGCCCGTGGCCCTCGGTGACCAGCACGACGCGCCAGTCGTCGGCCAGCCACCGCCGGATGTCGGCTAGCGCGCGGCGGGTATCGCCCCTGTATCCGGGAGCTGGCTCCGCCGAGATCGGAAACGCGCCCGCCTCATCGTCAGCGTCCTCCCGGCCGCGGTCGAGGTCATCGCCGCCATCCGGAACGCTGCCAGCGCCACGGGCGGCCGCACCACTACCAGCCGCACTGCGGGCGTCGCGGCCGGTCCGGGCCGCGGGCTCGGCCGCCGCGAACGGCGTGATCGTCCACCATGGCAGGCCGAGACTGGCGGCCAGGCCGCGTGCCTCGGCGATCGGCCTGATCGCCGCCTCGCCGAGATCAATCGGGACCTCGCCGCCGGCCGCGGCGTTCACCCAGGACGCCTCGAGGAACTCCTGGCTGGTCCAGACCAGATCAGCCGCGCGGGCGCGGATCCGCTCGGGATCGCACGCGATGATCTTGCCGCCGCGCGGCAGGTAATCAAGCAGGAGGTCCATCTTGTCGGTCAGAGCCGGCGCGAGCGCCTCCATGCCCTCAACGGTGATGCCCTCGGCCATCTTGCCGAGGATGTCGCCGAGGCCGGGCCACTCGGCGGCCAGCTGCCGGGCCCGGTCGCGCACGGACGGCGTGAGCAGCAGCTCGCGGCACGGGGGCGCCCACAGGCCGTCCTCGGCGTTGGCGAGGCTGCGCTGGTCAGCGGCCTTGAAGTAGCGGATCTCCTCGATCTCGTCGCCCCAGAACTCCACCCGCAGCGGGTGCTCCTCAGTAGGCGGGAACACATCGAGCAGTCCGCCGCGCACGGCGATCTCGCCCCGGCGCTCGACCATCTCAACGCGTGCGTAGCCGATGTCGACCAGGTGCGTGACGGTGTCGTCGAGGCTCGCCTCCTGGCCCCCGGACAGCCTGACCGGCGCGAGCTCGCCGAGGCCGGACACCATCGGCTGCAGCAGGCTGCGGACCGGCGTAGTCACCACCTGGAGCGGGCCTGACCTCAGGTCCGAGTCGTCGGGATGCGCGAGCCGGCGCAGCACGGCCAGCCGCTGGCCCGAGGTGTCGGACCGGGGCGACAGCCGCTCGTGCGGCAGCGTCTCCCACGCCGGGAAATAGCCGACGGCGTCCTCGCCGATCAGCGAGCTGAGTGCGGCGGCCAGTTCCTCCGCCTCGCGAGCAGTCGCCGTGACCGCCAGCGCGAACCCGCCGGGAGACTGGCCCTCGGCTACTGTCCCGTCCGCAGCAGGGGCGCTGGTGAGCGCCGCGACTAGCAGCGGACGAAGCGCGGCAGGCGCGATCAGGTCCCCGCCGAGGTCCGGGAGCGCGGCAGCCTGATCAAGCGCCTGCCGAAGCTCAGAGTCAGCGGTAATCACCGGGAGAAGTCCGGAGAGGGTCATTGCGTCCTAACTGAGGCAGCACGAAACGCCCGCGCCGAGATGCAACGGGCCCTGAGCTCAGACGCCAGTGGCCGGTGCAGCGCACGACAACGGGATGTCCTCCAGTTTACGCCGCCCGCGCTCAGTCCCGAGCCGATCCTGAGTGTGTCAGGGCCGGGCGCCACAGACGAGCCGCACACCCTGTCAGTTTCCTGGGTCCAAACTCGGGCAAATGGTCGACGAGAATGCCCGAGACTGCCAGGGTGTGCGGCTCGCCGCCTCGCCGGAGCCAGGCCGGCGGCAGATGGCCGCTGGCCCTGCGACACATCGCGGTAGTCTCGGGACTTGCGTGACGCATACCAGTCGTCGTCAGCCGGCGCCCCCGCACAGTCCGGCCGCGCGCAACTCCCGGGAGGGCCAGAACGTGACCGCCGAGGCTGAGGCCATGTCGCCGACTGAGCTCAGCTCGCTGCCGACAGTCACCCTCAGCGCGACCCAGCTTGGTGACCTCGAGCTGCTGCTGTCAGGCGCGTTCGCGCCGCTGACCGGATTCATGACGCAGGCCGATGCGGCTGCGGTCGCCGCGGACTGGCAGCTGGCCGACGGCACGCCGTTCCCGGCGATCGTGACGCTTGACCTGCCGGCCCAGTCTGTCCCGGCCGGCGCCGAGCCGTCCGGCAGGCTGCTGCTCGCCGACCCCGAGGGCACCCCGATCGCGATGCTGACCATCACGGAGCGGACCGCGCTCGGCCAGGACGGCGGTCCTGGCAGTCCCGGCGGTCTGGTGCGGCTGGCCGGACCGGTGTCGGCGAACCGGCCGCCGGAGCACGGACCATTCCGCCGGCTGATGCGAAGCCCCGCTGACAGCCGCGACGGACACGGCGAAGGGCCGGTACTGGCGTTCGCCACCCGCGGTCCGCTCGGCAGCCGTCAGATCGGCCAGGTCAAGCATCTGGCCGGACAGCTGAAGGCGCGCATTCTGATCCTGCCTCTGGTGAGCGGCCACGCTGAGGTGGTCGGCACGCCGCAGGCACTTATCCGGGCCGTGCTGGCCGCCATGCCGAGCCTCCCGGCGAGCGCGCAGGTCATCCCGGTGCCCCTGCCGCCCCGGCCGGGAGCGACAGCAAGCCCGGCCGACCGGGCGCGCGAGGTCGCCATCCGCGCGAGGATCGCGGCCGCCTACGGGGCCACGCACCTGATGGCGGACGGCGCCGCACCCGCCGCGGCTGACATTCCGGCGGCCGCCGACCTGGCCGCCTGCGCGACCATCCCGGTCGTCGCCTCCGGTGACTGGGCGTACGACCCGCGCGCGGAAGTCTGGCGGCCGCACGCGCTGATCGAGGCCGGCCTGGAACGCGAGGACCTGTCCGCCGACCAGCTCGGCGACCTGCTGGACGCAGGCAGCGCTATCCCGCCATGGGTGGTCCCGACGGCCGTGGAGCGCGAGCTGCAGCGGGTACGGCGGCCTCGTTCCCAGCGTGGTCTCGTGCTTTTCCTGACGGGGCTGTCCGGATCGGGTAAGTCGACGATCGCGCGAGACCTGGCCGACGTCCTGGCCGAGCGCAGTGACCGCCAGGTGTCGCTGCTGGACGGCGACCTGGTGCGGCAGCTGCTGTCGGCGGGCCTGACGTTCTCCCGCGCTGACCGCGATCTCAACATCGCCAGGATCGGCTTCGTGGCCGCCGAGGTCGCCCGCCACGGCGGCATCGCGATCTGCGCGCCGATCGCGCCGTTCGCGTCCGCGCGGGCGCAGGTCAGGCAGATGGTCAGCGAGGTCGGCGATTTCTTCCTGATCCACGTGGCCACGCCGGTGGAGGTGTGCGAGGCGCGCGACCGCAAGGGCCTGTACGCGAAGGCCAGGGCTGGGGTGATCAGCCAGTTCACCGGGGTGTCCGATCCCTACGAGGAGCCCGCGGATGCCGAGCTGGTCATCGACACCTCAGCCATCAGCCGGCCGGACGCCGTGCAAGCAGTCCTGCGGATGCTGATCGCGGGCGGCTGGCTCACCGATCAGCCGCCGGCTGGCCGGTAGGACCGCGCTAGTCGGCGAGCGCCGCTAGTCGGCGTCCTCGGCCTTGGTGGCGGCGTCGAGGTTTGACTTGAAGCCGGAGATCCGGCCCGTCAGGGACGTGGACATGCGGTCCCGCAGCCTCGACAGCAGCGGCAGGCTGATGATCGAGCTGACGATGAGGGCCACCACCAGCAGCGTGATGCCGTGGACGCCGCACAGCGCGAGAATGAGCGCGACGGCGAAGAACAGCAGCAGCCGCAGCAGCGTGTAGAACAGAGTCGCTCGCATGGCACTACACAGCCTAGTGCACGCCGGCAGCCGTGACTGCAGTCCCTCCGGCGGATGGCGAACTCGCCCGGCCCCACCCGGAATACGACTCGGAATTCTCTGGCCTCCAGGGTGCTAACCAGGCCAGACTTGATAGAAGGTCATGACTCAGTCACTTGACTCAGATCGTGACTCCAGGCTTGACTGAGAGTGGAGACGGAATATTCCGAATCGAGGGATAAAGCTGCCGTTTGTGGCTAAGTTCGCGAGTTTCTGCGACACTTGTGGACTGACCCTCAGGGACCAGGGAGAGTAGAAAACGATGGACGGCAACAGTGAGCGCTTGCTCACACCGGGGGAAGTAGCCGCACTGTTCAGAGTCGACCCAAAGACTGTCACACGGTGGGCAGCGTCGGGGCGGATCAGCAGCATCCGCACCCCCGGCGGGCACCGCCGCTTCCGGGAGACCGAAGTGCGTGACCTGCTTGCCGGACACCCTGACACCGCGGAGGCAGGCTGACGCCGGGGCGGCAGGCTGACACGGGGACGGCCGACCTGCTCGCGAGTACCGCCGGCAGGCTGCGTTAGCTGGCTGCCGCTGGCGTCTGGCCGCGTGCCTACGGCGAGTCATTCCAGCCGCCGTCAGCACCATGCCGGGCCAGGTAGTCGAGGAACTCGCGGCGCAGTGCCTCGTCACCGTCGCGCCACCGCTCGCGTCGTGCCTCATCCTCGGCCTGCGTGATCGCCTGCGCGGCGAGCCGCTCATAATCGGCGTGGTCTGGACCGATCTCCACGTACGCGTCACCGCGCACTGAGCCGTCCTCCGCCAGTGCGTACTCGGGTACCAGCAGGTTGCCGCTGGTGAGCCGGATCACGAACATCGCTGCAGAGACCTCATTACATGCCGTAGCGCACGTTGAAGTAGAGCATGACATCGAGCGCTGACCTGGTGTCGCCGGACAGCATCTCCACCAGCGCGGGCCGCTGGCTCGAGGCGATCGCGGCGAACGCGTCAGCAAAGAACTCCCGCCGGCCAAGCGAACTCGCGTGCCGGTGAAATTCGCTGGCCAGATGCGGCAGGCACCGGGCATACAGGGCCCGGAATGCCGCCGAGTCTGACTGCCAGTTGCCCCCGTCACCGTCGAGGTCATCCAGCGCGTGCCCGACCTCGTGGCACATCACGTCGGGTGTCGGCGACGGCCGGGAGCCGACGATGATCTTCCGGTCGCCGTAGGCCCCGGCGCAGGCGTCCCACGTCGCGTTCCCCGAAGGAAGCGGCACGCCCGCCAGGGCGCCCATATCGTCCAGATCGGGAACGCCCCCGGCACCCACGTGGATCGCGTCGAGCCCGGCCGCGAGCTTCTCCTTGATCAGCAGCGGAAGCTCGGCCAGCCGGGTGACGGCAGTCACGGATTCCGGTGCCGGGGCCGCATCGGCGGCCCACTCACGGACCAGGACGGCCTCCAGGACGCCGCAGTCCCGCAGGCCTGCCGCGGCCGGCCCGGACCGCGCTGCCGCGTACCACGGCAGCGCGTCGGCACTGGCTGCCGCCGTGGCCGACGCTGCCTGGCGCGCCGCCGCTGCCGCGATTGCGGCAGCAGCGTCCGCGGCACCGGGGGTGCCCGGCGCGGTTCGGATCGCGGCCCGGGCGGCGCCCGGGCCGTGCCTGGCTGCGGCCGCGGTGCTGGCGCCGCGGTCCGTCCTGTTCCGGTCGGGGCCAGCGCGTCTGGCGGCACCGCGGCTGGCGGTACCGGAGCTACCGGCACCGGAGCTGCCCGTGCCGGGACTAGCTGCACCGGGGCCGCCGGAGCCGCGCGTGCCGGCACCGCGCTGAGTTCCTGGCCGTCCGGCGCCGCTCCCGGAGATCTTGCGATGGACGCCGGGCTGGCCTGCCGGCCGCGCTGCTGGGGGTGGGCCGGCCAGCGAAGCTGGACGGCCTGCGGCGGCAATGTCGCCGTCGCGGCGGCTGGCACGCGGTCCGGCGCGGCGTGAGCGCCTGCGTCCCGGCCACCACCTGCGACCGCGAAATAACCGAAGCCGCATGACGTCAACTCCCAGTGTGCGCAATCTCACGAACGAGCCCGCTGAGCCGGCCGCTGCCGTCAGATTATGCCCGGTTCCCCACGCTGTCAGGCTGACGTAACGGAACGTCACTGAATGCCCGGACCCGTAGCAGGCTGGGTCAGACGAGACGGATGTTGCGTTTCATCATCGGGCACCACGTCTGTGCAGCTAGGCTGCCTCCATGTGGCTGGCTTGTGCTCTTATCATCCTATTTAGTGTCGGATTTGTACTGCCGTGCATGCTCGACATCACGATGACGCCTGACTCCGAGTTCACTACGTTCGGTAAAGGCACCTGGCTGCTGATCGCGGGCGCCTTCTGGGTCTTCGGCGCGACCGCCTGGCTCATCGTCGGCCGTCCCCAGCGGCTGTCCCTGCACCGGGCGAACCCGTACCCGCCGCACGGACTCGGGCCGGCCCAGGCCCTCATGCGTCACCCGGCCGCGCAGTCGGCCATCGGCTACGGCGATCCCGCTGGCCCGGTCGCCTTCCTGACCGCCCCGCGGCCGCTCGGCCCGGACGACGACCCGGACTTCCTGATGGAACTCGACCGGCGCATCCGCGAGGAGCGCGACGACTCATTATCTGGCTAGCGCCGCTTATCTGGCTGGCGCCGCTAATCCCGGCGGGCGTCAGCTCATTCCGGCGTAGGAGTGCAGTCCGGTGATGAACAGGTTGACGCCGATGACGTTGAACATCAGGCACGCGAATCCGGCCAGGTGAATCCAGGCGGCCCGGCGGCCGCGCCAGCCGGCCGTCGCGCGAGCGTGCAGGAACATCGCGTAGACGACCCAGGTAATGAAGGACCAGGTCTCCTTGGGGTCCCAGCCCCAGTATCGGCCCCAGGCGTGGTCGGCCCAGATCGCGCCGGCCATGACGCCGAAGGTCCAGACCGGGAAGCCGAACAGCACGCTGCGGTAGGAGAGCCGGTCCAGTATCTCCGGCCTGGGCAGCCGCTCCCAGATGCCCGCAGACCACGATGGCTGGCCGGCTGCCAGCCGCCGCTGGCTCCGGTCGGCCAGCAGATACAGCGTGGTGACGACAGCGCCGAACAGGAACAGCCCGATGGCGACGATCATGGCCGTCACGTGGATGGCGATCCAGTACGACTGCAGGGCCGGCACCAGCGACCCGGCCGGAGTGTAGATCCAGGTCAGGTCGATACCCAGGGCGAGGACGACGGGCAGCAGGACGAACAGGCCCATGTAATACGCCCGGTAGAACGCGGCCGCCGCGATCAGCACCAGGACGGCCATGCAGGTGAACGCCCCGATGAACTCGTACATGTTGCCCCACGGCACGCGGTCCTCCGCCAGGCCGCGGGTCAGGATGGCGGCCACGTGGACGCCTGCGCCGACGCAGGTCAGGCCGAAGCCAAGCCGCAGCCACCCGCCCGACGGCCAGCGGCTCGCAGGCGGGGCGTCGATGCCGCCGTCGCCGGCTGATACAGCCCCGGCCGACTCGTCCCCGGCCGACGCGGCCGGACCCGGTGCCACCGGAGCGCCGGCACCCGCGCCGACTAGTTCCGGTACTGCTGCCGCCTGGCCGACTCTGGCCGTGGCGAATCCCGCCATGACCCGGTGCCGCGCGAACGCGAGGTCGCCGGCGTAGCACAGCATCGCCAGCGCATACAGGACTACTGCGCTGAGCAGAAGCCCGTTGCTGGTGTCAGCCAGTGTGGTGTTGACGAGCATCGGAGATTCACTCTCCCTCTCGGCTGGTGAGTACCTCTGGATTCGCCGCAGGTGCGGTATCGGCATTCGCGCTGGCAACCGTCGCAGCCGATCCGGCCGGGACGGGAAGCCGACCCCGTTCCCGCTCGTCAGGATCTTCTGTCTCGTCGACAGTGCCGTCGCCGACCTGGGTCGCCTGCATCTGACGGCCGTCGTGCTCGGCCCTGAGCTGCCGGGCCAGTTCAGCGAACTCGGTCTCGAAGCCCCCGGCAGCGTCCGAGCGGGCCAGGCCGCCGACGAGCACCTCCGTGCTGCCATCCGGCGCTGCGATCGCCCGCACGAACACGCGGCGCCGCCTCACCAGGAACGACAGGATGAGGCCGGCCAGCGCCGTGAAGCCGGAGACCAGGGCGGGCAGCTGGCCGGGGTCGTAGGTGATCGCGAGGCTGACCCATTGCTGGTAGCCAAGGTAGGTGATCGTGCCGGCGCCGTCCGGCAGCTTCATGGACTGGCCGGCCGCGAGCGGGCGGGCCGCGATCGGGAGCTGGCTGAGGCCCTTGGTGTCGAGTGTGTACACCGACTGGGGCACGCCCGAGTTCATCCCCAGGTTGCCCTTGAAGGCGACCAGGCTCACCCGCGGGTTCAGCGCGGCCGGGAACGCGGACTGAAGCTGGTTGCCGGAGTCCACCTCCGTGGGCAGGAAGACGCCGGCGAAGCCGAGCTGGTAAGGCTCGGCATCGGGCACCTTGATGACGCCCTCCGAGGTCAGCGTCGTCTGGTCGACCGGGATGAATGGGACCGGCCCGTCCCAGCGCACCTTGCCGGTGCCGTCGGTGACCTTGAAGACCGGGGCGTATCCGTGCCCGATCAGGTAGACGCTGACGCTGTCGACGACCAGGGGATGATTCACCTTCAGCATGTAATGCTGGGTCCTGGCGCCCGGCTGTGAGGTGTAGCTCAGTCCCGCGTCATAGGTGATGGGCTGGTCGAGCTCAGGCCCGGAGGTCTCGTACTCGGCCCGGAAGTTCAGCAGGTTGATCGCGAACGGCTGGAGGTCGCTCGGGCTCACTAGCCGGCCGGGATGGAAGACGTCCAGCGCGGTCGGGGTATTCGCGAACCCCTGCCCGACGATCAGCAGGCGGTTGGCCTTGTAGCCCCAGATGCCCCCGAGGCCGACTGAGATCAGCAGGGCCAGCAGAGCGATATGGAACAGCAGGTTGCCAACCTCGCGCAGGTAGCCCTTCTCGGCCGAGACCCAGCCGTCTCCCTCGCTCAGCCGGAACCTGCGGCCGCCCAGCAGCGTGCTGGCCTTCTGCAGCGCGGCCGCCGGTGCCAGGTCAGTGACATAGCTCGCGCTGGCGGGCAGCCTGCGCAGGTTGCTCGGCGCGCGCGGCGGCTTCTGCCGGGCCGATCCGACCAGGCGGAAGGTGCGGGGCAGAACGCAGCCGGCCAGCGAGGCGAACAGCAGCAGGTAGATGGCGGCGAACCAGGGCGCCGCGAAGACGCTGAACAGCGACAGGTGGTTCAGGATCGGCGCCAGCGACGGATGCGACTGGTAGTACTGCGTGACGGCAGCCGGGTCGATGCCCTCCTGCGGCAGGACCGAGCCGGGCACGCTCGCGAGCGCCAGCAGGAACAGCAGGATTAGCGCGGTGCGCATCGAGGTCAGCTGCCGCCAGGCCCACCGCAGCCAGCCGAGCGGGCCGAGCCGCGCGGCCATCGGCCGGCCGGTGCCCCGGCCCGGGCCGCCGGCGTCGCCAGTGCTGGCCGGCGCTTCCGCCGTCGCGATACCTGCCGGGCGGGCGACGTCGGGGGCGGCCTCGCGGAACTCTCCGTCCGCGGGCAGTCCGGTCATTGCATCACCCTTAGCAGCCGTCATGACGTCAGGCCGGCCACCTTATCGACCAGGCCCTTGAGCTGGCCATACGTGGAGGCGCCGAAGATCCTCGCGGCGATCCTGCCGCTGCGGTCGATGATCAGCGTCGTCGGGATATCGGCCGGCGGCACCGTGCTGTGGAACTCCAGCGCGATCTCGTCGTTGGGGTCGTTCAGGCTCGGGTAGCCGATGTTGAAATTCTGCATGAAGGCAAGCGCGCTATCTGGCTCATCGCGGATGTCGACGCCGACGAAGCGTACTCTCCGGGACTGCAGCTGACGGGCCAGCGCGCCGAGCGCGGGCGCCTCGGCCCGGCACGGATCGCACCACGAGCCCCAGAAGTTCAGCACGATCGTGTCGCCCTTATAGTCGGCGAGGCTCAGGTGCTTCCCGGTAAGCGTCGTGCCCGACACCGCCGGCGCGACCGGCCGGTGACCGATCGCGTAGAACGTCGAGGTGTAGCTGCTGGAGACGAAGCTCTGCCCGGCGCTCTGGGGGACGTTCGCGCCGATCGCGCCGCCATCGCAGCCGGCCGCCGCGAGCACCGTGAAAGCGGCTGCGGCAGCACCGATCACGGACCGGAGCGGAACGGAGAGAGGGGGCACGAAGCAGATCTCCTACAGGCAGTAGTACCGGGCCCATTGTGCCGGACTGCGGACGGCGGCGTGACGCCGGGCCGGCGTTTGCCCTGGTTTTCAGGCGGTCCTGAGGCAGCGTTCAGGCACCGGCAACCTGCCGCCGGCCATTGCCCGAGGGCGCCGCGTACTGAACGCCGGTCACGTCGTCCCCGCTGAAGGTCAGCGTCGTCACGCTGCCCAGCGCGCACTCGCGGCGGCGCGGGTCGTGCCACAGCCGGTGCCCCTCGACCAGCCTCCTGGTCACCCAGATGGGCAGCTGATGGCTGACACAGACCGCCTCGTGCCCGCCGGCCTCCCTGGCCGCGTCCCGGACGGCCGCGAGCACTCGCGCGGCAACCTCCCGGTACGGCTCGCCCCACGAGGGACGAAACGGGTTCCGCAGGTGGATCCAGTGCCGGGGCTGGCGCAGCGCTCCGTCACCAACGCCGAAGCGCATCCCCTCGAAGTGGTTCCAGGACTCGATCAGCCGGTCGTCGGCCTCGACGCCGAGGCCGAACTCGGCAGCGAACGGCTCCGCCGTCTCCAGTGCCCGCTCCAGCGGCGACGACTTAAGCACCGTCACGTCGCGGCCGGCGAGGTAATCAGCGGCCGTCTTGGCCATCAGCCGCCCGGTCTCGGAGAGGTGATAGCCGGGGATGCGGCCGTACAGGATGCCGTGCGGGTTCTCCACCTCGCCGTGCCGGACGAGATGCACGATCGCCGTGGTCCCGGCCGGCCGCCTGATCTCCGGAGTAGTCATAGCGGCCACAGACTACCCGCAAGGCAGCGCGCCCCCCAGGCTGTGCTGGCGCTACGGCGAGGTGGAGTCAGACGGCTCGGCGGAGTCAGAGGGCGACGCTGAGTCGGATGGCGGCGCGCTGCCGGACGGCGATGCCGAGCCCGGGGACGAGGCGGCAGGGACCGGGGCCGCCGACACGGCCGGATGCGGCTGGCGGGCGTTCTCCCGGGCGAGCAGGGCGTACGCGTCCACGGCACCCGGGCTGTCTTCCAGCCGCCACTCGAAGTGGTAATCCGCGTCCTCGAGCTGGTTGCCGTCGAAGTAGATGAAGCCGAGGAGGTCATCGGAGCGGACCCCGGCGAACAACTGCTTCAGCACTGTCGCCTTGCCGGCCTGCGGGGCGATCCCGGTCTCGGAGATGATGACGGGCTCGCTGGTGATTCGCCGGATCTGCCTCAGGGTCGGGCCGATGACCTTGGCGAACTTGTGAGAGGTCGGCACGAAGTAGGCATCGATCCCGACCCAGGTGACGTACTTGCTGCCAGGCCAGTAGTCGGTCAGCGGGCCGGAGCCGTTGTAGACCTCATTCGCCGTCCAGAGCCAGGTGACGTTATCGGCACCATAGGCGCGGAAGACAGTCACGACGTGCCGCCAGGCGGCCACGAAGGACGCCGGCGATGCCCTGGTGTAACCCCACGGATACCAGTTGCCGTTCATCTCGGGCCCGAACCCGATGATCACCGGATGCCGGAACGTCCTGACCGCGATGGCGAACGCCCTCAGGTAGCCGTTGTCCTTGCCGTCCGCGATGCCGGAGAGGCTGACTCCGGGTCCGCTGGGCTCCATCTGGATCAGCGTCGTCGCGTGACGCTGGTAGGCGTCGTCGGCGAAGGTGGCGATGAACGGCGTTCCCCAGCTGCTGTAGTACAGGTCGATGGCGGGCCGGCTGCGCGTCGCCGTCATGAAGCGCTGCACGGGCCGGTACGTGCCCGGCGTCCCCGGCTCGTAGATCCCGAGGTAGCGGCCGCGGTCAGCGGCGAGGCTGGCATGCGCGGGCCGGTTGGTGAAGGCGGTGTACTGGGCCTCCGCCTTGGTTACCACGACGCCGGCGCCAGCCAGCCCGCAGAGCAGCACAAGCGCGGCCACGCCCCACATGCCGAGAATCGCGCGCCTGGACTTCTTCGAGACGCTGCGCCGGGGCGTCCACGGGACAAGCCGGCCGATGGCCGTCACGCTGAAGGCAACTACGACGATCTTGACGAACAGCCAGCGGCCCGGCGGCTCGAACAGCTGCACGACCACGTAGGCAATGCGGCCAACCTCAAGCATCGCCTTTAACCACGTGGTTCCAGAACACGTCCCGCCGGCGCATGTTGTCGTAGAGCGCGCGCATGAAGAACGACAACTTGAAGAGGTCGTAGCAGAACTCGGGAATCAGGGCGAGTGCAAGCAGCATTCCCCAGATTCCCGCTTTACGCACGGTAACGAGCCGCTCGAGAAGCGTCAGCGATCCGATCGCAATGGACCACGGGATGTTGACGGCGAGGTCCTGCCGGAACGAGATGCACATGATGACCCAGGTAGCGACCGTGGCAGCGATCGCCGTGTAGATGAAGATCTGCTTGAGCCAGTAGCCGACCGTGATGAACGAGACGCCGTAGGTCCGCAGGTCAGTCAGCGTCCCGCGCTGCCACCTGAGCCGCTGGCGGAAGAGGTCGGCCCAGGTCGGCATCACCTCGGTCAGAGTGTTGCAGCCCTTCACCGACCAGCAGCGGTAGCCGATGGTCTTCAGGGCGAGCGTGATCTCGTTGTCCTCGGTGATCGAGATCGTGGTGTAGCACTGGCCGGGCGCGCCCGGCAGGCGCTTGCCGCGCTCGCGGGCGATCTCCCGCAGGGCACGGACCCGGAAGAGGGTGCCGGTGCCGGACAGCACCGGCGCCTGATTGCGCCGCCCGACCTGGCGGGCGTACCGGCGGTACTCGTTGCGCTGGAACTGGCCGATGAGGCCCGCGCCGTCCTCTCCGAGAAAGACACCGCAGACTGCGCCGATCTTCTGGCTCCGGGAGATCGACGCCACCGCGCGCTCGATCCACTCGCTGCACAGCTGGGAGTCTGCGTCCATGGCCAGGATCAGATCGTCCCGGCCGACCTGCGGAAGGACGCATGCGAGCGCCTGATTCAGCGCCCCGGCTTTCTTGTCGGTATTGCCGACCGTTGACATCACGCGGGCGCCGTTGGCAGTGCTGATCGCCGCAGTGTCGTCGGTGCAGTTATCGCAGATCACGACGATCTCGGCGGGCGGGGTGGTCTGCTCCTGCAGCGACCGGAGCGTGTGCGCGATGGAGGAGCCCTCGTTGTGCGCCGGGATGAGAACAAGGACGTGGCCGACTCTGGGCTCGCGCCGTGCCTGCTCGTCCGCCTCGGCGGCCTCGATGGCCGGCCAGAAGTCCGACATGTTGAGGACGGCAGTGCCCGGGTCGTCAGTAACTGGCCCGGCGGGCGCCCGCTGGGGCTCGTCCGTGCGGACGGAGCCGTCGACGGTGATCGCAGACATGACCAGGGTGTCGCCATGCCTGGACACCAGCTGGGGCGCCTGGTCGTCGTGCTCATCCGGGCGTGAGTCGACAGTTCTCACGGAGGACATCTATGTCACCACCGTGGCAGAACTGATCAAAACTAACCCCGCTTCCAGGCTTCGCGTCAGCTGCGACAGACGTAACCCTCAGAGACATATACCATCGAATGAGCGGACTGGGCGGCTGTTAGCCCGGATGCCCCTGTGATTTAGGTAATCCTATGACATCTCGTCAGATCGCGTGCGCCATCTAGTCGCAGATCATGACAACTCGGCAGCGAAGACCGGGACGCGGCTGCGTCCCGGTCGGCCTGCGACCTGCCGGGGCGGCGAGGCGGGAGTCAGGATCGGCAGCTAGCCAAGCGCCGCGGCGGCCGCCGCGGCAGCGGCGGGCAGAGCATCGGCGATCTTGTTCACGGCACTGTCGTCGTGGGCGGCCGACAGGAACCAGGCCTCGAACGGCGATGGCGGCAGGTACACGCCGCCGTCCAGCATGGCGTGGAAGAAGGCGGCGTACGCGGGCGCGGACTGGCCGCGAGCCGCCCCGAAGTCACGGACGGGCTCGGTCAGTCCGAGGAAGAACGAGAACAGGCTGCCTGCCTGCTGCAGCCGGAACGGCACCCCGGCCTCGGTCAGCGCGTCTGCGGTGAGCTTCGCGACCGCGGCGGCGGCACCGTCAATCTGCCGGTAGACCTCTG
>Ga0302326_10000405_pt1 | contig 121470 bp, 111 predicted proteins | sample Palsa_T0_3_FD_202264 | JGI IMG/M metagenome (GOLD analysis project Ga0302326, IMG submission 202264) | Peat permafrost microbial communities from Stordalen Mire near Abisko, Sweden - Palsa_T0_3 | ecosystem: Environmental > Terrestrial > Soil > Palsa > Peat permafrost | place: Sweden: Abisko... | reverse complement strand
TCGGCCGCATAGAGGCCGGGCATTTCCGCGGTCTCGCCGCCGATCAGCGCGCAGCGCACTTCGCGGCAGGCCGCGGCAATGCCGCCGACCACTTTGGCCGCCACGTCGGAATTGAGCCTGCCGCAAGCGAAGTAATCGAGAAAGAACAGCGGCTCGGCGCCTTGCACCACGAGATCGTTCACCGACATCGCGACCAGGTCGATGCCGATTGTTTCGTGACGATTGGTTTCGATTGCGATCTTGACTTTGGTCCCGACCCCGTCGGTCGCGGCGACCAATATGGGATCGGAAAACCCCGCGGATATCAGATCGAACAGGCCGCCGAATCCCCCGATTTCCGCGTCGGCGCCCGGCCGCGCGGTCAGGCGCAGCATGGGTTTGATCATTTCCACCAGGCGATTGCCGGCATCGATGTCGACGCCGGCGGCCGCGTAGCGTCCCTTTTCCACGGGCTTTACCTTTGACGCTTAATTCTGCGCTCACCAGGGGAACGAAGCTTCGCGCCTCCTACGTTGGAATCCATGGGTGCGCAAGCCGGAGTCCGGCTGTATATTGTTGGAAAAGGGCGGTGCGCCGACTAGAATCTCGCTGCTGGCGGTCTCGCAGGTACCGGATCAAGGGGGCGTGCGCGTCGGGGCAGGGCGCATGAGCCGGGGCGCGGTTTGAGTATTCCAAATCTCATCACACTAGCCCGCATCATCCTGGTGCCGATCGTCGTCTGGGCGATTACGTCCGGGCAAATGCTGGCCGCGTTTGGGTTGTTTCTGGCGGCCGGATTAAGCGACGCCGTCGATGGTTTTTTGGCCAAGCGCTTTCACATGGCGAGCGAATTGGGCGCCTATCTCGATCCGCTGGCAGACAAAGCGCTTATCGTTTCCATCTACGTCGCGCTCGGCATCGCCGGCGCGTTGCCGATCTCATTGGTGATTCTCGTCGTTTCCCGCGACATCATGATCATCTCAGGCTTCATGCTGGCGTGGTTGGTGGACAGGCCGATGCCGGTCAAGCCGCTGCCGGTATCGAAGGCCAACACCGTGGCGCAAATCGTGCTCGCCGCTTTCGTCCTTGCCGAACACGGATTTGGTTTCGGCGCCGATTTGCTTTCTCTCGCCTTGATCGCGGTGGTCGCAATCTTGACCTTGCTCTCGATCGCCTTTTATCTCGCCGAGTGGCTCAACCACATGAATTCATTCGGAACCGGTCATCATTGACGTCGATGCCGGTGCCCGCGCGAAACAAGCCATAAAGGCAGCATGTCTATTCGCCCGCGGCAGCTTGCGCTTGTGCTCGATCATGGCGAAAGCTATGCGCGCGAGGATTTTCTATCCGGGCCTTGCAACGAATCCGCGTTCCGGCTGATCGAGTCCTGGCCGGATTGGCCGGCGAATGCCATTGCTTTGAGCGGACCCGCCGGCTCCGGAAAGACGCATTTAGCCATGATCTGGGCGGCGGCAGCAGGCGCCCGCGTTGTGTCCGGCCGCAATCTCGTCGAAGCCGAGCTGCCGGCGGCGCTCGCGACCGGAGCGCTCCTTGTCGAGGATGCTGCCGCGTCGGAAGGCCGTCCGCTGTTCCATTTGATCAATCTCGCGCGCGAGGAAAAAGCCGGGCTCCTGCTCACCGCGCGCACGCCGCCGTCGACATGGCCGGTTGCGATCCCCGACCTTGTCTCGCGGCTGCGGGCGATGCCGCTTGCGACATTGACGGCGCCGGATGATGCGATGCTGCGCGCCGTGATTGTCAAACTTGCCGCGGATCGCCAGCTTCCGCTCGACGAGAGCGCGGTCGGTTATTTATCGATGCACATCGAGCGCTCTTTCGCCGCAGCACGCGCGGCGATCGGCGCGCTCGATATGGAGGCGCTGCGGCAGAAGCGTGCGCCTACGCGCGCGCTTGCCGCCGAGTTGTTTCGCGAATAGCGCCTCTGATCTTCGGCAGTTTGAGAGCTTCAGTGACAATCTCGCCGAGCGCGGCGAAATCGCGCTTGCGCGGCGAGGTGCGGCGCCACGCCAGGCCTATGGTGCGCGCAGGCTGCGGCTCGACGAAGCGCAGCAGCTCGACGCGGTTGTCGCTCGCCTCTACCCCGGCGGCGATTTCCGGCAGCAACGTCACGCCGTAGCCATTGGCTACCATTTGCATGACGGTCGCGAGTGATGTGGCGCCAAGGCTCGCCGGCGCGTCGCCGCGAGGCGGCCGGCAAAACGCCAGCGCCTGATCGCGCAGGCAATGACCTTCCTCCAGAAGGATCAGGCGTTGCTGCTCGACCTCCGCCGCCGCGACGCGTCGATGCGCCGGCCGTGGATCGGTGGCGGGCACCGCAAGCAGGAACCGGTCCTCGAACAGCGGCAGCGTCTCCACATCGGCGCCTTCCGCCGGCAGCGCCAGCATGACGGTGTCGAGATCTCCGCCGGCAAGCTCTTCGAGCAACGCTTTGGTCTGGGTCTCGCGCACCTCAATCCGCAGCAGCGGATAGCGGCTTTGCAGCCGCGGCAGCACGCGCGGCAAGACATACGGCGCCACCGTGGGAATGATGCCGAGCCGCAAGTGTCCAGCCAGAACATCACGATGGCGGGCATAATCGACGAGATCGCGGGTGGCGGCGAGAATACGCTCGGCCCGCCGCGCCACTTCGAGCCCGGTCTCGGTGAGTGCGATGTCGCCGGGCCGCCGTTCCACCAGCTGCGTGCCGATCTCGCGCTCGAGTTCGCGCACTTGCATGGACAGGGCAGGTTGGGTCACGGCGCATTCGTCGGCCGCCCGGCCGAAATGACGATGGCGGGCGAGGGACGCCAAATAACGAAGCTGACGCAATGTGATCACGATAATAAGCTAATCTTATCGCCAGCCCCAATCAATACGATTAGACCTGATGGCAGGGATCGGCTTACAAACCACCCCAGATCCCTAACTACGCCATCGTCGCACCCCAAGGAGAGAAAAACCCGGGGCGATTAGCGGGCTTCCATTCTGCCGCAGGCCGGCGGCAAATCCGGAGCTCGCGGCGGCAACAAGATTTCAAACTGAGCGGAGAGAGACATGGATGCGAAAACTGACGAGAAGAGCGCCGGCAAGTGCCCGGTCGTGCACGGAAGCTTCAAGAACCGCGATTGGTGGCCGGACGCCCTCGACATTGAGACGCTCCATCGCAACTCGTCCTTGTCCGATCCATTGGGCAAGGATTTCGATTACGTCAAAGAGTTCAAATCTCTCGACCTCAACGCGGTGGTTAAGGACCTGCATGCCCTAATGACGACCTCGCAGGACTGGTGGCCGGCGGATTTCGGCCATTACGGCGGGTTGTTCATCCGCATGGCCTGGCACAGCGCCGGCACGTACCGGACCACCGACGGGCGCGGTGGCGCCGGAGCCGGGCAACAGCGCTTCGCGCCGCTTAACAGCTGGCCGGACAATGCGAGCCTCGACAAAGCGCGCCGGCTGTTGTGGCCGATCAAGCAGAAATACGGCCGCAAGCTTTCTTGGGCCGACCTTATGGTCTTGACGGGTAATGTTGCGCTTGAGTCGATGGGCTTTAAGACATTCGGGTTCGGCGGTGGCCGCGCCGATGTGTGGGAGCCCGAAGAGCTGTTCTGGGGCCCCGAGGGGACCTGGCTTGGCGACGGACGCTACAGCGGCGAGCGCCAGCTCGCGGAGCCGCTCGGTGCCGTGCAGATGGGACTGATCTACGTCAATCCGGAAGGACCGAACGGCAAGCCCGATCCGGTCGCCGCGGCGAAGGACATCCGCGAAACCTTCTTCCGCATGGCGATGAATGACGAAGAGACCGTCGCGCTGATTGCCGGTGGCCACACCTTCGGTAAAACTCACGGCGCCGGCGATCCGTCGCTGGTCGGACCGGCGCCGGAAAGCGGTGCGCTTGAGGACCAGGGTCTGGGCTGGAAGAGCAAGCATGGCACGGGATTCGGCGGCGACGCTATCACCGGCGGGCCGGAAGTCATCTGGTCGCAAACCCCGACCAAGTGGAGCAACCACTTCTTCGATAACCTGTTCAAGTTCGAATGGGAGCTGACTAAGAGCCCAGCCGGCGCCTTTCAGTGGACGGCGAAGGATGCCGAGGCTTCGATCCCCGATCCCTTCGACCCGTCGAAGAAACGCAAGCCAACCATGCTGACAACGGATCTGTCGCTGCGGTTGGATCCAGCCTACGAGAAAATATCGCGGCGCTTCTTTGAGCATCCGGAAGAGTTCGCGGATAAGTTTGCGCGGGCGTGGTTCAAGCTCACGCACCGCGATATGGGACCGCGCGTGCGCTATCTCGGCTCGCTCGTGCCGAAAGAAGAGTTGATCTGGCAGGATCCAATTCCGGCGGCGAACCATCCGCTGGTCGACGACAAGGATGTCGCCGCGCTCAAGGCGAAAATTCTCGGCTCCGGCCTGTCGGCCTCGCAGCTTGTGTCGACGGCCTGGGCGTCGGCCTCGACGTTCCGCCGCTCCGACAAGCGCGGGGGCGCCAACGGCGCGCGTATTCGCCTAAGCCCGCAAAAAGACTGGGAGGTCAACCAGCCGAAGCAACTCGCCGCGGTGCTGCAGAAACTCGAAGCGATCCAGACGGAGTTCAACGGCTCCGCGACTGCTGGAAAGAAGGTCTCGCTGGCTGATTTGATCGTTCTCGGCGGTAACACCGGGGTCGAAAAGGCGGCGAAGGATGCCGGCACCGAGGTGAAAGTATCTTTCACGCCAGGCCGGGCGGATGCGACGCAGGAGCAGACTGATGTTGAATCGTTTGCTCCGCTCGAGCCGCGCGCTGACGGCTTCCGCAACTATATCAGCGGCAAACACCAGTACATGATGCCTGAGGAGGCCTTGGTCGACCGGGCGCAGTTACTGGGGCTGACCGGACCTGAGATGACGGTCCTTGTCGGCGGCCTGCGCGTGCTCGGTGCGAATGCCGGCGGGTCCAAGCATGGCGTCCTTACCAAGCAGCCTGAGAAGCTGACGAACGACTTTTTCGTCAACCTCCTGGACATGGGTACGGAGTGGCAATCGGCCGGCGAGAATGCGTACGAGGGCCACGACCGCAAAACCAAGGCGGCGAAATGGACCGCCACGCGCGTCGACCTGATCTTCGGCTCGCACTCCCAGCTCCGCGCCTTTGCGGAGGTATATGGGAGCGCCGACTCGAAGGAGAAATTCGTCAAAGACTTCGTGGCGGCGTGGAACAAGGTGATGAACGCCGACCGCTTCGATCTCGTGTATCGGGCTGCGGCGTAACGCGCCAAAAAGCAATCAGCGGCCGGAAGCTTCTCCGGCCGCTTTTTCTTTTGGCGAAACGCCGGCGAGCGATTTAAGGCCGCGCCTTCGGCAATTTTTCGGCGATGCCCATCGACTCGGCGCGGCGGCGCATCTCAGCCCAGATGACGCTGGAATCGATGCCGGCTCGCCGCCAGAGCACGGCCAGATGATAGAGCAGATCGGCGCTCTCGCGGACGATGCCCTTGTTGTTATGTTTGACCGCGGCAAGAGCAACCTCGCCGGCCTCTTCAATCACCTTTTGCGCGATCTTGCGCTTGCTCGAAGCAAGCAGTCTGGCGGTGCGAGGATGCTCGCTCGGCGCAACCGCCGATAACGCCGCATACAGCCGGTCGACCTCGTTGCCGGCCGCTGCGGCCATTTCGGCGTCATCGGGCGCGATGAGTGCGGTCCGCGCTTCCGCTTCGGCCAAGCGATCGAGTTCGAGTGCCGCGTTGCCTCCCGTGATAACGCGGCGGCGGGCGCCTTTCGTCTGTGTCAGTCTTGCTTCCATTGCCGGCCTCCTCACCCAGGTGGTTGGGGGGTGGGCGATGGCAAAAGATTGTCAAAAGACGATCCCTTGCCGTCGCGCAGCCCTTAAAGCGCGCACGTCGCGACGTGCTTTCCAGTTCGATCGATACTTGTCTCCCCGAACCAATCGCGCCGCTGCGACCAAAGCTATAGTTAGCGGTTATCGTTCAAAGCCGCGCCTTGTGGGGTGACGGGCCGCAAATAGGCGTCCTTGTTTAGCCCGTCAAGCATTAACTTGCGGTAAGTTGTTGATCTTACAGGGGGCGAATGGGTTGTTCCTTCACCCTAGCGGCCAGTTGGTAAGGAAGGCTTGACGGGCAGATGCGGCGCCGCCTTATCTGCCTTGGGGCAAGTCATCGAATCGTAACCGGGGACCGCCAGGGTGAGGCTTGAGGAGCAAAGGATAGCCATGGCCGACCGTGGCCAAGCGACCGCCGTCGTACTCGACCCAGGCCCGATTCATCGCCTGATTGCGCCCGTGCGCCTTGCCGAACGCGCGGCGCAGCATGACGCGTCGGCTCTCGCCGCGAGCCCTGAACGCTTCATCAACCGCGAATTGTCGTGGCTGAATTTCAATCGCCGCGTTCTCGAAGAATCCGCCAACCGCGGGTATCCGCTGCTCGAGCGCCTGCGATTTTTGTCGATCTCCGCGAACAACCTCGACGAATTCTTCATGGTGCGCGTCGCCGGACTCCGCGCGCAAGCGCGCGCCGGCATTACCACTAAAAGTCCAGAAGGTCGCGCTCCGACCGAACAGCTCGTGCGCATTGCCGAAGGCGTGGTGCTGCTGGTCGAAGATCAGCAAACGCAATGGCGCGAACTGCGCGGCGCGCTCGCCAAAGCCGGCATCGTCCTGATCGACGGCCTGGACGTCGCCAAGTCTGAGAAAGCGTGGCTCGAGGATTATTTCCTCTCCCACATCTTCCCGCTGCTGACGCCGCTTGCCGTCGACCCGGCGCATCCATTCCCGTTCATTCCCAATCTCGGATTTTCCATGGCCTTGCAGCTTGCGCGCAGCAAGGACGGCAAGGCGATGAATGCGCTGATCCGCATGCCCAACCGGATCGAGCGTTTCGTGCGCCTGCCGCAGGCCGGCGAGGGCGGGGAAGTCCGGTTGATTTCAGTTGAGGGCGCCACCAGCTTGTTCATCGGCAAGCTGTTCCCCGGCTACTCGGTCAAAGGTGTCGGCGCGTTCCGCGTTATTCGCGACTCTGAATTGGAAATCCTCGAAGAAGCCGAAGATTTGGTGCGCCTGTTTGAGACCGCGCTCAAGCGCCGCCGCCGCGGTTCGGTGATCCGCCTCGACATCGAAGCCAACATGCCGGCCGAGCTGCAACGCTTCGTGCAGCGCGCGCTCGGCGCCGCCGACGACGCCGTGTTCAAGGTCGCCGGCGTGCTGGCGCTGAACGAAATGGCGCAGCTGACGAATCTCAACCGGCCGGACCTGGAATTTGTGCCGTACACGCCGCGTTATCCGGACCGCATTCGCGATCACGGCGGCGATTGTTTCGCGGCGATCCGGCAGAAGGACCTCATTGTTCATCACCCCTACGAGTCGTTCGATGTGGTGGTCGACTTCCTGCATCAGGCGACCCGCGATCCGGATGTCGTCGCCATCAAGCAGACGCTGTATCGCACCTCGGCGGATTCGCCGATTGTAAGGACGCTCGCGGAAGCCGCCGAAGCCGGCAAATCAGTCACCGCCGTCGTCGAGCTCAAAGCGCGGTTCGACGAAGAGGCCAACATACGCTGGGCGCGCGATCTCGAACGCGCCGGCGTGCAGGTGGTGTACGGCTTTATTGAGCTAAAGACCCACGCCAAGCTTTCGCTGGTGGTCCGCCGCGAGGGCGCCGCGCTTGCCTCGTATGTCCATGTCGGCACCGGCAACTATCATCCGGTCACGGCGCGCATCTATACCGATCTGTCGTTTTTCACCGCCGATCCGCTGATCGCGCGCGACGTCGCCCGCGTGTTCAATTACGTGACTGGCTATGCTGAGCCCGCGGGACTGGAACGAATGGCCGTGTCGCCGCTCACCTTGCGCGCCCGAATTGTCGAGCGCATCGAGCAGGAAATCACGCATGCCAAAGCCGGCCGTCCTGCCGGCATTTGGCTGAAAATGAACGCGCTGGTCGACGCCGACATCATCGACGCGCTGTACCGGGCTTCGAGTGCGGGAGTGAAGGTCGAACTGGTGGTGCGCGGCATCTGCTGCCTGCGGCCGGGCGTGCCGGGACTGTCGGAAAATATTCGCGCCAAGTCGATCATCGGCCGCTTCCTCGAACATGGCCGCATCTACTGCTTCGGCGCCGGCCATGATCTGCCGCATCCGAAAGCTGCTGTGTATATTTCGTCGGCCGATTTGATGCCGCGCAACCTCGACCGCCGGGTCGAAGTGCTCTGTCCGATCCTCAATCCCACCGTGCACGAGCAGGTGCTGGACCAGATCATGGTGGCCAATTTCAAGGATAACGAGCAGAGCTACCAGTTTCTGCCCGACGGCTCTTCGGCGCGTATCAAACTTGCCGCCGGCGAAGAGGGCTTCAACGCGCACACCTACTTTATGACCAACCCAAGCCTGTCCGGTCGCGGAAAATCGCCAAAGGGTTCGATTCCGCGATTGCCCCGCGCCGAGCGGAGCTGAACAAAGGTGCGAGCGGAATATTGGCGCCGCGCCGATTTCAACAAATGAGCCGCGCCAAAACCGACTCGCCCGGACGCCTGTATAACGGGCCGCCGCTCGCCGTGGTCGATATCGGATCGAACTCGGTCCGCCTCGTGGTGTATGAGCGGCTGTCGCGCAGCCCGACGGCGCTGTTCAATGAGAAAGCGCTGTGCGGGTTGGGCCGCGAAGTGCAGACCACGGGTTTGCTGCCGGCCGAGGCGGTGGAGCAAGCCTTGGCCGCGCTTAAACGTTACCGGGCGCTATGCACGACCATGGGTGCCAAACAGGTGTTGGCGATCGCGACGGCGGCCTGCCGCGACGCCAAGAATGGCCGCGCCTTTATCAAGCTTGCCGAGCGAACCATCAAAGCGGACATCGACGTTTTGTCCGGCGCGCGTGAAGCCGAGCTGACCGCGCTCGGCGTCATTTCGGGCGTCCACGAGCCGGACGGCGTGGTCGGTGATCTGGGCGGCGGCTCGCTCGAACTTATCGACATTCGTGGCACCCGCGCGCGGCGCGGGCTGACGCGGCCGCTTGGCGGTCTTGCTTTGGCTGACATTTCGGCAAAATCGCTGAAGAAGGCGGATAAGTTCGTCAAAAAGACGCTGGACGCTCTCCCGGTTTTGCGCGACTGCGAAGATCGCACCTTCTATGCCGTCGGCGGCACGTGGCGCGCTCTGGCGCGACTCCACATGTGGCAGACCGGATATCCGCTTCACGTGATGCACGGCTACGCCATTCCCGCCGACGAAGCGCTCGAATTCGCCCGACTGGTGCATCGCGTTAACGTCGACACGCTGGCGAATATCGACGTGGTGAACCGGGAACGGCGTCCGTTGCTCGCCTACGCGGCGCTGGTGCTCGAATACATTCTGCGCATCGGCAAGCCGGATCGCGTGATGTTTTCCGCGCTCGGGGTGCGCGAGGGTCTGCTCTATTCGCTGCTCAAGCAGAAAGACAAGGAAAAGGATCCGTTGATCGAAGCGGCGCGGGAGCTCAACCGCCTGCGGTCGCGTTCGCCCCGCCACGGTGAAGAGCTGATCGAGTGGACCGATCGGTTCATAGCGTCTTCCGGGCTCGATGAGGTCGCCGAAGAACGCCGGCTTCGCCACGCCGCGTGTCTGTTGGCCGATATCGGCTGGCGCGCGCACCCCGATTATCGCGGCGAGCAGTCGCTCAATATCATCGCGCATGGCGGCTTCACCGCCATCGACCATCCGGGCCGTGCTTATCTGGCTCTGGCGGTGTTCTACCGCCATTCCGGATTGGTGATGGACGATGAATTGTCGCCGCGGCTCCGCGAACTCGCGTCCACGCGCACCATCGATCGCGCCCGTGTACTGGGCGCGGCGATGCGTCTGGCCTATGTCGTCTCGGCAGCGATGCCCGGCGTGCTGCCGAAAACCAAGCTCGCGGTGGAGCGCCACCGGCTGGCGCTGCATCTTCCCGGCGAGTATGCCGCGCTCAACGGTGAGCGCGTGTCGGCACGTTTGCGTTCGCTGGCGCGGTTGATCGGGCGGGAGCCGGTCACGTTGCTCGGATAAGGCGGCGCGCGGACGACGTTGCCAAGCGTCCGGCGGTGCGGTTCAATGCCGCCGGGCCACTGACGGCTGACGGCGAACCGCGCTGACGGCGGGCCTTTCAGGGGGGAAGTTATGGAAAATCTGAAGCGCTTCTTCGTCGTTATCGCCGTGATTTCCGTGCTCAACGGCCTCGGGCTGCTTTTGACACCGCGGGTCGTGCTCACCACCTACGGCATCGAGTCCACCGCCGGCGCGATTCTGGGCTTCAGATTATTGGGCCTGACCTTGATCGAGTTCGGGCTCATCAACTGGTTCGTCCGCGCCTCGCACGATTGGATCGCGCTGCGCGGCCTGTTGCTGGGGGGCACGGTCGGCTACGCCTTGGGCCTTATTGTTTCAATCTGGGCGACGGTCACTCACGTCATGAACCCAGGAGGCTGGGTGCTGGTGGGGACCTACGCGGTCCTGCTCTTGTTCTACATCTGGTCGCTTTATTCGGGCACGAAGAAATTCGGCACCAAGTAAGTTAAGCGCGCCCGGCGCCCGGATATCGGCAGCAAGTTGCCAGATGGCGGAATTGATTGTCGTCCGCAACGCGGCGCATCTTGGTCACCGCTCACCGGCTCATCTGCCGTTTTACCTCGGGATTTCGCCAAACAATCATTTGTTCCCGGCGCTTTATCGTCGCTCTTTCCGGTTTCTGTTCCGGGTATCTGACAACATTATCCTGGCGGATTGTTGTTGCCTTCTTATGTCTGCGGCCCGTTCGGATGGCCCTTTGATCAACAATGCTCAAGATGAACAGTCCGATGATGCCCAGCGGCAATCCGAGAAAAAATAACGCGAGCACGATGCCGGCAATCATCGCGAACATGATTCCTCCAAAGCTCCGTTCGCCTTGCGGGCCGGCCCGAAACAAAAATTGGCGCGCGCCCATCGTTCAGGTTTCTGTTTTTAGCTGAAAACCCGCGACAATAAATAGCATAATGCCGCCACGAGGGCGGTTGCGGGCAGCGTAATGACCCACGCGATGACAATGTTGCCGGCGATGTTCCAGCGCACCGCTGAGACTTTCCTTGCCGCGCCGACGCCGATGATCGCGCCGGTCACGGTGTGCGTGGTCGACACCGGGATGCCGAGATAGGTCGCCGCAAACAGCATGATGGCGCCGCCGGCGGAGGCGCAGCAGCCCTGGACCGGGGTCATACGCGTGATCTTTGAGCCGACGGTGTGCACAATGCGCCAGCCGCCGACCAGCGTGCCGAGGCCTATGGCGGCCTGACACGTGATCACCACCCAGAACGGCACATAAAAATCGGTGCCGAGATGGCCTTGCGAGAACAACAGGACGGCGATGATGCCCATGGTCTTTTGCGCATCATTGCCGCCGTGACCGAGCGAAATCAGCGACGCCGCGCCGAATTGCAACCATTGGAACGTCGGCTCCACGGTGCGCGGGTTGGCGCGCTTAAACCCCCAAGACACCGAGAGAACCAGGAGCAACGCGAGAAAAAAACCAAGCAGCGGAGAAAGGACGATGAAGGCGCCGGTCGTCAGAAGTCCGGGCCATACGATCGAGCTTAGCCCGGCCTTGGCTATCCCGGCTCCGACCAATCCGCCGATCAGCGCGTGCGAGCTACTCGACGGAATGCCGGCCCACCAGGTGACGAGATTCCAGGAAATGGCTCCGACCAAGGCGCCGAAAATAACCTGGGCGTCTATCACCTCGGCGGATACAATGCCGACGCCGACTGTCCGTGCAACGTGCACGCCGAAAACGAGGAAGGCGATGAAATTGAAAAACGCCGCCCAAATCACCGCGTAGCGCGGCCGCAACATGCGGGTCGACACCAGCGTCGCGATCGAGTTGGCGGTGTCATGCAGGCCGTTGAGGAAATCAAACGCCAGCGCGACGACGATAAGAGCAATCAAAGCCGGCAAGCCCAGCTGCGAGATCATGGCGAAGCTGCCCTAGTGTCCCGATTCCGAAGTTCGTGTCATTTGTGCGGCACCCTCGTTTGCGAACTTCTGAACCGCCACACTAGAGCTGGTCGACGACAATCGAACTTATTTCCTTGGCGACATCTTCGAAGCGATCGACGACCTTTTCCAGGTGATCATAGAGCTCGGAACCGACGACAAATTTCATGGCGTTGCCGGCGTTGCCTTCGGCGCGGCTCGCCAGAAACAGCGCCTTCAGCCCGCGATTGTAAAGGTCGTCGGCCTCTTCTTCGACCGTTATGAGTTTCGTCGTCAGTGCGCCGAGACGCCCTGCATTGGTGCCGATTGAGCTCAGCAACGGCATGGCTTCCAGGACGATCTTGGCCGATTGCAGAATGATATCGCCCATTTGCTGCATCTGCGGCTCAAAGCTGCGGACTTCGAACAACATGATCGTTTTGGCGGTCTTGTTCATCTGATCGATGGCGTCATCCATCGATGTAATCAGATGCTGAATGTCGGGCCGGTCAAACGGAGTAATAAAGGTTCGCCGGACCGCGATCAGGACCTCGCGGGTGACTTCGTCGGCCTCGGCTTCGTGCTGGAAAACTTGCTTGCAGTAGGTCTCAATCGTGTCGCCGCCCTGCAACAGTCCGCGCAACGCCTCGGCGCCGGCGACGACAATGGCCGCATGTTTCTCGAAGAGCGGAAAAAAGCGCTCCTCCTTGGGCATCAGCGCTTGAAACCAACCCAACATTCTAAAGGCCTCGACATCCGGCGGCGAAACAAAAAGGCTGCCGCTGGGTTAGCATTTTGGCTGCGTGGCTGCACCAAGCGGTCAGGATTTGACCGATGTTACCCACCGCCGAATCTTACGATTTTGCGCTTTCTCGGCCGGCCTTACTCCCGCTCGACTGCGGCCACCCTGCCGCGTTCGATGGCGAGCGAGAGCTTGCCGTGCTTGAGCGCCAACGCGCGCTCGCCGAACAGTTCCCGGCGCCAACCGGCAAGCGCGGGCACCGCGGCATCATCGTCGGCGGCGATGCGTTCCAGGTCGTCGACGGTGGCGATGACTTTGGCGGCGACGTGATGACGCTCCGAAATCATGCGCAGCAGCACCTTGAGCAATTCGACGACGGCGGTGCCGTTGACCGGCGGCGGCAAGCGCGCGAGCTGCGGCAGCGTCTTGGCATCGCGCTCAAGTCCGCGCGTCACCGCCGCGACAATCCCTTCGGCCGTGCGCGAGCGCTCAAAACCCTTCGGCAGGGAGCGCAAGTGCTTGAGTTTTTCCAGCGTGTTCGGGGCCTGGACGGCGATGTCGCCAACCACTTCGTCCTTAAGGACGCGCGAGCGCGGCACGTCGCGCGCTTGCGCTTCACGCTCGCGCCAGGCCGCGACTTCAATGAGCACCCCGAGCTCTTTGGGCTTGCGCACGCGCGTCTTCAGCCGCCGCCAGGCGTTTTCCGGATCCATGCGGTAGGTATCGGCGGACGTCAGCACCCGCATCTCTTCCTGGACCCAGTCGACCCGGCCGCGCCGGCCGAGGTCGTCCACCAACGAGGTATATACCTGCCGCAAATGCGTGACGTCAGAGACGGCATAAGACAGCTGCGCCTCGGAGAGCGGTCGTCGCGTCCAATCGGTGAAGCGATACGATTTGTCGAGCGTATCGCCGGTGATGCGCTGCACCAGTTGATCGTAAGAGATGGAATCACCGTAGCCGAGCACCATGGCGGCGACTTGCGTATCAAAAATCGGATGCGGGATCAGCTTGGCTCGATGCCACACAATCTCAATGTCCTGGCGCGCGGCGTGAAACACCTTCATCACCTTTTCGTCGGCCATGAGCTCGAAGAATGGCGCGAGGTCGATGCCCAGCGCCAACGCATCGATGACCACAGCCTCGTCCGCCGAGGCCATCTGCGCCACGCAGAGAAGCGGATAATAGGTGGTCTCGCGGAGGAATTCGGTATCGACGGTGACGAAGGGCAGCGTAGCCATTCGCCGGCAGACGGCGGCGAGTTCGGACGTTGTCGTGATCGGTTGCATCGGGGATTGTGATAGCGGAATCGCGCGCGCTTGTCGTCGGCGGCGCTTACGCGTGCACCCGCCCCAAATGGATAAACTCCCAGGGGCTGGGAAATTCTCCGACCGGCACTTCGATAAGGGTTGGGCCATCGCGATGGGCGAAGGCCCGGCGCAACGCGCGGCGCAATTCCTCCGGCGTATGGACCCGCTCGGCGTCGGCGCCGAAGCTTTTGCCAAAGGCGACAAAGTCCGGATTGGTCAGATCGGAGGCGATGAGACGGTTGCCGTAGCGTTCCTTCTGGATGCGCCGCACGTTGCCAAAGGCGCCGTCGTTGAACAGCACCGTCACCAGCGGGATGCGATGCCGCATTGCCGTCGCCAATTCGGTCGCGGTGTACAAAAAGCCGCCGTCGCCGGTGATCGAGACGACGGGCACATCGCGGCGTGCGTCTTGCGCGCCGAGCGCGGTCGCAAAGCCCCAGCCCAAGGGGTCTTGATAACCGGGCGATAAAAAGGTGCGCGGTTTGTAGACCGGGAATGCGAGCCGCGCGGCAAAGCCGAGCTGCGTGACTTCATCGACGAGGATGCCGTCCTCAGGCAATTCGGCGCGAATCGCTTCCAAGAAACCGATCTGCGGTGCGATCTTGGCCAAACGCTGCCGCCACTTGGCCTGCCGCTGTTCCATTTCAGCGCGCCGCGAGGCGCGCTTCTCGTTGTGCGCGGGCAATTCCGCCAACAGGCTTTGCAGAATCGGCTTGGCGTCGCCCGTGAGCGCCACCTTGGGCCGCCGCCAGCGGTGATGTTCTTCGGCATTGGCGTCGATCCGCACAATCGGAATATCGCGCTCGCCCCACTCGCGGAATGGGATCAATAGCCGCGTGCCGACCGCCAGCACCGCGTCCGCTTCGCCCCACAATTCATGCCCGAGCGGCAGCGTGACGCTGAACGGATCGCGGCCGTCGAGCACGCCGCGGCCGCGCCGATAGGCGAGCACCGGCGCCTGCAGCAGCGCCGAAAGCGCGGTCACTTCCGCGGACGCATCCTGCGCGCCGCCGCCGCAGACGATCATCGGCCGCTTGGCGGCGCCAAGGATTTTCGCCGCGCGGCGTATTGCGCCGGAGTCGATTTTTGTACGTGGCAGCGGCAGCGGCGCCTGCAATGTGACCTGCCCGGTTTCGCCCCAAACATCCATCGGGCATTCGAGTACCGCCGGTCCGGGGCGGCCGGTGCGCATCCCGCGCAGCGCCAGCGCCGTCTGGCGCGAAGCGCGTTCCGGCGCGCGCAGGAGCTCGGTGTGATCGACTATGCGTTCAATAATGCCGGCCTGGTCGCGCATCTCATGAAGGTGGCCGAGCCCGCGGCCGATATCGGCGTTCGGAATTTGACCGACCAGGCCCAGTACCGGCGCGTTCATCGCGTAGGCCGTGAGCAGGCCGGTTGCTGCGTTGAGCAAACCTGGCCCGGGCACCACGGCGCAGGCTTGCGGCCGGCCGGTGGCGAGCGCGGCACCAAGCGCCATCAGGGCCGCGCCTTGTTCGTGGCGGGGGTGAACGGTACGCAGCTTGTCCGTCGCCCGAAACAGCGCGTCGAACAGGTGGTCGTTCTGCACGCCCGGCAACGCGTAAATGGTGTCGATGCCATGGGCGATGAGGGTGCCGACAACCGCGTCCGCGGTGGTCATCACTTTGGCTGCTGCGGCGGTTTTTTTCTTGCGAGTCAATTTAGCCATGCGGACTCTTCCAATCACCCTCCCCTGGAGGGGGAGGGTCGGCGCGTATCGAAGATGCGCGCCGGGGTGGGGTGACGGCTGACTAGGCTGCGCTGACTGCGTGAATGTTTCAGCGAAGAGGTTTCTGCGTCGAGCGAGCCGTACACCTCGGCGTATATCATCGCCATCACGCCGTCGATGTTCGCGATAATCTCATTATTCCAGAACCGCAAAACCCGGTAGCCCTCTTTCTCTAGCCAGCGCGTGCGCGCCTGGTCGCGCGATCGATTGGTTTCGTTGCCATGCTGCGAACCGTCCAATTCGAGAATGAGGCGGCCTGAGAAGCAGGCGAAGTCGACAACGTACGGACCAATCGGAACTTGGCGGCGGAAATGTGAACCTTGAAGCGTCAAGTGTCGTAAGTGACGCCACAGCCGTTTCTCCGCATCGTTGGTCCCATGGCGAAGACGGCGTGCTCTCGCGCGGCGAACTTTCGGTATCGGTCCATTGTGTGGCATGCGATCACCCCACCCCGCCGCCTTTGGCGGCGACCCTCCCCCTCCAGGGGAGGGTAGTTCGGACCCAGCATATCACCGGCACGCGGCTGCCTTGACAAAACGAGCCCTGCATGTGCTTTCCGCCTTCCGGCCGTCACGGCCTTTCGGAAGCAAATACGCCATAAACCATGCACCGCTATCGCACCCATACCTGCGGGGCGCTGCGCGAGGCCGACATCGGCCGCGACGTGCGCCTGTCCGGCTGGTGCCGTCGCATCCGCGACCACGGCGGCGTGCTGTTCATCGACTTGCGCGACCATTATGGGCTGACCCAGGTGGTTGCCGATCCAGACAGCCCCTCCTTCAAGGTGGCGGAGACGCTGCGCGCCGAATGGGTGGTGCGCGTCGACGGCAAGGTGCGGCGGCGGCCCGGCGACACCGAGAATCCCGAGCTGCCGACCGGAGCGGTCGAAGTTTACGCCGGCGAGATCGAAGTGCTGGGGCGTGCCGCCGAGCTGCCGATGCCGGTGTTTGGTGACGTCGAGTATCCGGAAGACATCAGGCTCCGCTATCGCTTCCTCGATCTGCGCCGCGAGCATTTGCACAACAACATCATGAAGCGCGGCGCGATCATCGATTCGCTGCGCCGGCGCATGAAGGAGCAGGGCTTCTTCGAGTTTCAGACGCCGATCCTGACCGCCTCTTCGCCGGAAGGCGCGCGCGATTACCTGGTGCCGTCGCGGCTGCATCCCGGAAAATTCTATGCCCTGCCGCAGGCGCCGCAGCAATTCAAGCAGCTGATCATGATTTCCGGCTTCGACCGCTATTTCCAGATCGCGCCGTGCTTTCGCGACGAGGACGCGCGCGCCGACCGCTCGCCGGGTGAGTTCTATCAGCTCGATCTGGAAATGAGCTTCGTCACCCAGGACGACGTGTTCGACGCGGTCGAGCCGGTTATCCGTGGCGTGTTCGAGGAGTTTTCCGGCGGCAAGCCGGTGACGCAAAAATTTCCGCGCATTCCTTACGGCGAGGCGATCGCCAAATACGGCACCGACAAGCCGGATTTGCGTAATCCTATCGAGATGCAAGATGTCTCCGGGATTTTTCGCGGTTCGGGCTTCAAGGTGTTCGCCCGCATTCTTGAAACCAATCCGAAAGCACAGGTTTGGGCGATCCCGGCCAAAGGCGGCGGCTCGCGCGCCTTTTGCGACCGGATGAATTCCTGGGCGCAAGGCGAGGGCCAGCCGGGACTGGGCTATATTTTCTTTGCGCAAGATGGCGGCGCTACGGTTGGCCGCGGTCCGGTGGCCAACAATCTCGGCGCGGAACGCACCGAGACACTGCGCGCCAACTTTAATCTCAACGCGGGGGATGCCGTGTTCTTTGTCGCCGGCGATCCGCAAACTTTCTACAAGTTCGCCGGCTTGGCGCGTACAAAAATTTCCGATGACCTCGGCCTTTCCAACAAAGGTCGTTTCGACCTGTGCTGGATTGTCGACTTTCCGATGTACGATTGGAACGAAGAGGAAAAGAAGATCGACTTTTCCCACAATCCGTTTTCCATGCCGAACTTGCCGGCCGAGGAATTCATTGCGCTGGATGCCGCCGACCGTGATCGGATTCTCGGGCTTAAGGCGATCCAGTACGACATCGTCTGCAACGGCGTGGAATTGTCATCAGGGGCGATCCGTAATCACCGCCCGGATGTGATGAAGAAAGCCTTCGCTATCGCCGGCTATGACGGGAGCGTCTTAGAAGAAAGATTCGGCGGCATGCTGCACGCGCTGTCGCTCGGCGCGCCGCCGCACGGCGGCATCGCGCCCGGTATCGATCGCATTGTCATGCTGCTGTGCGGCGAGGAAAACTTGCGCGAGGTGGTGCTGTTCCCGATGAACCAGCGCGCCGAGGATTTGATGATGGGCGCGCCGTCAGAAGCGACGCCGAAACAGCTGCGCGAGCTTCACATCCGCGTCGTCAAGCCGACTACGGGCTGAACCACTCAGGCTGATGCTTTTGTCATTCAGCGGCTGGGCTCAAAACGCGATCGTGCGCGGCAGCCGCGCGCATTCTCTCAAACTCGGCGTGCATCTGCTTTCGCCGCATCAGCCGCAGAATAAGGCGAAGCTCGCTTAAAACGTCGAGCGAAAGCCGCGTGCCGCAGCCAAAGGCGCTGGCGATTTGAAACGCCTTGCGCTCATTGCGCCACCAGCGTTCGACCTGCATGATTGCTGCATCGAGGTCACAACCCGCCAGCATGGCGGCGCGGACGCTGTAACGCGCTTGCACGGCGGGATGATCTGGCGGAAGCGCAATGATTCGCTCGACCCGCGATTTGAAGCCGTGAATGACGGCGGCCTGATCGAAGGCCGCGCCGATATGCGCCAGCGCAACCGCCATCGCTGTGGCGCCGTCGCCGCGCGTCGCCTCGGCCGCGCGGTGAACCCGCCGCCGCTCGCGTTGCTCGCGCAACGAGCCCCCCGCCGGAATCTGTTCGCGCCGATTGAGCAAGTCGGATGTCCCGCGCCGCTGCGAAGACGTGCCGCGCGAGTAGCCATAACGGTGACGTGATGTCAAAAAATGTGAGACCGACGGTGACGACGCGACGGCCGCCGCGCAACGCGCGCGAGGCGGCAGAATCGCCGCTTCGCCGCGCTTTTATGAGAGAATCCGAATGGGAAAGAGCGGCCGGCTCAGAACAGCTTCAGGCAGCAGAGCACTTTGCCGACGATCTCAAGCTCGCCGAGCGGGGCTTCTTCACTCGGATGATTCGTGTTGTCGGAAATGATTTTCACCCGCGGCGGCCGCGCCGAGCGCAGCACCTGCAGGCGCTTGACGACAATGCAGTTGAAGGTGTCGCGGATCGCGTAAAGCCCGTCGGGCGTCGGCGTCTTGTGGCTGGTGTCGACAATGACGCGCTCGCCGGAGACGATGGTCGGCGCCATGCTGTCCCCGGTGGTGTCGAGAACGAGCAGCCGTGACGGCGCGGTATGCAGTTGCTCGCGTACGAAACTTGCCGGAAACACCCAGCCTTCGCCCTTTAGCGCGTCGGCATGTCGGCCGTCCTTGCGCACCTCGCGGGCCGCAACGCCGCCGCCGCCGAGGCCGGCGCGGGTGTCGAGCTCCGGCACTTGGCCGGGCGCGGGGCCGAGCGGTTCGTCGTTCGCCGCTTCCTCGCGCAACACATCGCTTGATTCGATATGGCCGCCGGTGGTGCCCGGGTAGCGTCCCCATAGCAGAATCTGCTCCGCACTGTAGCCGAGCGGGGCCGCAAACGGTTTGAGATGATCGAGGCGGAGCCTGATCAGGCCATTTTCGAGCCGCGACAATTGCTGCTTGGACACGCCGGACAGCCGCACCAATTCCGAGCGCGACATGCGGCGCGCCTCGCGGGCGTGAAAAAGCCCGCTGCGGGGCGGCGGCTGCTTGGTTCGGCGTGGCATGCGACGCATTGTCACCGAATCGGTGCTTCAGGCCAAGCATCTAAAATGGTGACTTGACCGTCACTTTACTAGAGACTATACGTCATAACCAGTGACGCCGCAGCAATCATGTGTTGCGGCGCTTTCGGCAGCGAAAACACACACCGGCTTTGGCCGTTCACGTGCGCTCCTCGGCGCGCGACGGCCCTCTATTGCAGGAGGCGGCATGGGCGGCAACGTGTGGACGGACGATGGCATCATGTTGCTGCGGAAATTGTGGGCCGAGGGCGCAACGGCCGCCGCCATCGGGCGGCGCCTCGGAGGATTTTCGCGCTCTGCCGTCCTTGGAAAAGTTTATCGGTTGCGGCTGAACGGTGCAGCCGACACGGCTGGCTGGATCGAGCGGACGCGCAGTGAACGCGACGGCCCGGACAGGCGGCGGAGGCGGCAACCGCGCAAACTTACAATGGCGCGCCCGCCGAAGGTGCCAGGGCGTTTCACATTGTTCGACCTGAATAACGAAAGCTGCAGGTGGCCGATGGGCCGGCGCGGAAAATACTTGTTTTGCGGTGTCGCCGAGGCGGATGTGCTGTGCGGCATACCTTACTGCGCGCGGCACATGCGGCGCGCTTACACCGACGCCGTCAGTTTCGAAAAATCCCGGCGCAGCGCGTTTGCGGGCGACGTGAAGTCATCCAACATCGGCGTGAGCGCATGAGCGAAGACCAAACACATACCAGGGCTCGGCGAGCCGCCGCCGAACAGCCGCCGCTCGCGCAACGCGCCGCGATTGCGGCGCGCGCCGAGCTACGCGGCGATCGCACTGGCATCCTCGGCGCCACCGGAACAGCACCGGGGGTGCCATCTTATCTGCGCCGGCGCGTGGCGCCCGAGCGCTGGTCGGTGATCGCGGTCATGGAGCGGATGGAAGAAGCGTTCCGCACCTTGGCGCGCCTGCCGATCGCGGTGCGGCCGCGCGGCTACGTCAATTCCATGCCGTTTTACCTTTACGATCGCGGCGATCTCAACGCCCAGATGGAGACGCAGGAACTCGAACGCATGGCGCGCTTTCGTAACCGCGTGCGCATTCCGCCGTCGCCGGCCGAGATCGAACGCATGGAGGAGGCGCTGCGCTGGCCGATCGCGTATTTGTTGGGCGCCGAATTCCATCACGTTGCGCGCGCCGTCAACCTTGGCTCGCTATGGTCGGCGTTCGACATCGATATCGACGCGCGCCTCAAGCCTCTGAATATCACGCGCCGCGCCTTCAACGCGCGGAAGCTGCAAGGCTTGCACGTCATCGCCCGCGAGCTGGTGCGCCACCGCGTTCCGGTGCGGTGAACTCGCGCCTAAAGCGTTACCCAGGCCATGAATTGCAGGCCCGTCGTACCGGACGCGTTGATCGCGGCCTTCCGCCAGGGCCTCGGGCTCGCGGGGCTTGCGGTTATCCGAAGTCGCAACGGAATTCGTGTTGCCGCCGTTGGCCCCGAAGGCGTCGGCGTCCTTGCGCCGGGCGAGAGCGGGGATGTGCGTTTCTGGTGCCGGCACGCTGCGGATGCCGAGCGCATTGCTGTAGCCGTCAAAGCCAAAACGCCGCCCGGGACCGATCGAGCGTTTATCGCCGCCGCGGCACGCATTCCCGCGACCTTGCTCGCGAATGACGAGATCACCGCCGAAGCTTTGGCGGCGATCGGGCGCATGGAGCGGGAACTGGAAAGCCTGCGCGACGCCGGCGCGCTGAAATCAGTCAACCGGTCGTATCGAATTTATCGACAGGACGCAGCGGCGCGCGGCGAAAAAATCGTGCCTTACGCAATTTGGTTCAGCAAATATAAGGAAAATCTGGTGTGGCAACTTGCGGCCGCGCTCAGATATTTCTGAGAATCATGCGAGTGCCTGACCGATCACGCCCGCAATGCGCTGTTTTCAGCTCGCGTCGCAACAAAATTTTTTCCGTCGTAACGTCAATAAGTTGGTTGGCCGATTTGCGCCGCCGGCATTCCCGTTGCTTTGACATCGCGGCTGTCATGCCGCATCTCTTCGCGCGCATGCGGGCCTTGCAGAACTGCGCCCGCCGCTTCCAACAACTCAAAATCTGACTGAGATCGCGGCCGCTAGAGACGCAGCGTGCGCGAGGCGCACGGCGTCTTTCCTAAACGGCCATTTGTTCACTAACGAAGGAAGGTGCGCAGGTGAGCGTGAAAGGCAAGGTGAAGTTCTTTAACGAGAGCAAGGGCTTCGCCTATGCCGACTTGGTTGCCGATTTGGCGGAACTCGCCTGAAAACGCACGCCAGAGAATGAGCCGACGCGATGCCGGGTAAATTGGATGAGATAAGCCGAACCATTGGCGCCGTTGAAACCGCAATCGGAGAGTTGCGCCGCCGGGCCGATGAGGACCGCGACATCAGGGATCGCTGGCATGCGGAGAACCGCGCCGCCATCGCCACGCTGACGCAAAAGCTCGACCATCACGCCGACGCGGTGGACATGCTGCGGCCCGCGGTCGCCGCGCTTGAAGTGTCGCGGTCGCGGCTTGTTGCCCTGGCCTCGCTCGGCTTTGCCGGCATCGTGGTGTTCGGGTGGATTGTGGAGGCGCTGGTGAAGTGGGCGGCGGGGCGAATCCTGGAGCGCTTTCAGTAAGAAAATGTTTCTCACGACTTGATCGGCCGGTTGCTGGTGGAGCGGATTTGACATTCGCACGAATGCCTGCCGAACCGGAATGCCAATGTCGGGATCGGACCACTAGCCGCTTTCGCTTTCGGCAGATACGCGTACGGTATCTGCAATGCCGCTCGCCCTTCGCCGCGACTATACGCTCGCGCTCATCGCCGTCGCCGTCTTGCTCGTCATCTACGGCGTATTGGCTTATTTTTTTCTGCCGCTGGTGTGGAAGCGCTACGAGCATCAGAAGGCGCTGGCCGGCTTTGCCATGGTCACGCGTACCGGCGACGGCATTCCGGGCGACCCAATTAATGTCGGGCTCGTCGGCTCGAAAGAGGACGTGCTCTGCGCCATGCACGCCGCCGGCTGGTTTCCCGCCGACCCGACCACTCTGAGCTCGAGTTTGAAGATTATTGGCAGCGTCGTTCTCGACCGGCCGTACCGGGACGCGCCTGTGAGTCGTTTGTACTATAGCGGCAAACGGCAGGACCTGGCGTTTGAGAAGCCGGCCGGCAAGAGTGCCGACCAGCGCCACCATGTGCGCTTGTGGCAAGCAAGCGACAGCGGGCAGGAGGGGCGGCCGGTGTGGCTCGGCGCCGTGACCTTCGATCGCGGCGTTGGTTTTAGTCATCGCGACGCGAAGATCACCCATCACATCTCGCCCGATGTCGATGCGGAGAGGGATTTGTTGAGCGACGATCTGAAAGACGCAAAGGTCGTCGAAAGCACTTTCGAGGTCGAGGGCATCGGTCCGACCATCAATGGGCATAACGGCGGCGGCGACAGCTACTATTCCGACGGCGACATCAGGTTTTCGGCGCTGACCGACGGCTGCGGGCGGCGGACCGAGACGCCGACCGAACTCGATAACCCGCCGCTGATCGAAGCCAAGAACCGCGTCTGGCCGGTGATCGCCAAGGCGATCCGTTCCTTGTTCGGCCAGCGCTCGGACGATGGCGATGAATAAAGCCGACCTGCCTTGATCCCCAGCCGCCATTTCTCTCCACGCACCCCCCCAATCAGCCCAAGCCCTGACGGCGCTTGGGTTCCCCCTTAAAAACCTGCCCAATATTTTGACTCCGCGCGCCGTAAGCGGCATCAGCGGCCGTCCGCTGGGCCGCAAATAGCCCTGTCTCTTCAATAATTTAAAACTGGCACGGCCTTTGCTGCTTTGCAGCACGAGGGGAGCATTGGCCGGCGATGGCTCCGCGAGTCTCGGCGGCCTTCACCGGCACGGAGGCCGAGATATGGATTATGTGAAACCCGCGGACGTGGCGTCGGCCATGGTCAATGCCGGGCGCACCAAACTCGCACTCGCTCCTCTCGACCTCGTCATTCGCGGCGGACTTGCCGGCGCCATTCTCGCGGCGGCGACGAGCTTGGCGATCACCGGCGCAGTGCAAACCGAGCAGCCCTTGGTCGGCGCGCTGATCTTTCCGGTCGGTCTGATCCTCATTGTTTTGCTGGGTCTCGATCTCGTCACCGGCAGCTTCGGCCTGTTGCCGCTGTCTTGGCTCGAGAACGACACCGACGGCAAGACCATGCTGGCCAATTGGGGCTGGGTGTTTCTCGGCAACCTGATCGGCAGCGTCGTCTATGGCGGCTTGCTGGCGATCGTGCTGACCAATTTCGGCGCCACCGCGCCCGCCGGCGTGGCCGCGAAAATCATCGCCATCGCGCAGGCGAAGACGACGGGCTACGAGGCGCTCGGCTATGCCGGCATGATCACCGTCTTCGTCAAAGCCATTCTGTGCAACTGGATGGTCTGCCTCGCCATCGTTGCCGCGATGACGACAACCTCGACCATCGGCAAGATCGCCTGCGCCTATATGCCAATTTTCCTTTTCTTCGCCCAAGGTTTTGAGCACTCCGTCGTCAACATGTTCATCATTCCGACCGGAATGATGATGGGCGCCAAGGTCACGGTCGCGGAATGGTGGGTTTGGAACCAAATTCCGGTCACGCTCGGCAATTTGGTCGGCGGCGCCGTGTTCACCGGGCTTGCGCTCTACATCACGCATAAACCGCGTACCTCGGCGCCGGCACCGCTTGCGGCGCCGACGCAGGTGCCGGCGGAATGAACGAGACCGACGCCAAGGTCTCTGCCGCGGCCGAAGCCGGCGACTTCAACCCTGAACAGAAACGCTATCTGGAAGGCTTCGTCGCCGGCGCACAAATCGCGCGCGCGGTCAAAAGCGCCGGCGGCGCCCCCGGCGGCGCGGCGCCTGCGAGCGAGCCAACTGGCCCCGATGCCGCGGGGCTAAAGGCGCAGAACCGGCTCATTGCCTCGGGCGGTAAACTCTCCGATCAGGAGAAATTCAAGCGCGACCAACATCCATTCGATACCTACGAGCGGCTCAAGGACCACGCGGCCAAAGGCGAATATCCGAAGCCCGCCGATAATTTCCGCTGGCGCTTCTTCGGCCTGTTTTATGTCGCGCCTAATCAAAACTCCTACATGTGCCGGCTGCGCATCCCGAACGGCATTCTCACCGCCGCGCAGTTCGCCGGCGTGGCCGATCTCGCCGAGCGTTACGGCGGCAGCTACGCGCACGTCACGACCCGCGCCAATCTGCAAATCCGCGAAATCGAAGCGCGCAATTCAGTCGCGGTGATCGAGGCGATCCAGGATTTGGGTCTGGGGTCGCGGGGCTCTGGCGCCGACAACATCCGCAACGTCACCGGCACGCCGACTGCGGGGATCGATCCGCAAGAGCTGATCGATACGCGGCCTTACGCGCGCGAATGGCATTTTCACATTCTTAATGACCGCTCGCTCTACGGCCTGCCGCGCAAATTCAACGTCGCTTTCGACGGCGCCGGAACCATTGCGGTGCTGGAAGATACCAATGACATCGGCTTCCAGGCGGTGGAGGTGAACGACGGTTTTGGCCTTGCCCCAGGCGTGTGGTTCAAACTTACGCTCGGCGGCATCACCGGACACCGCGACTTCGCCCGCGACACCGGCCTGCTGGTGCAGCCGAAAGACGCCTGCGCGGTCGCCGACGCGGTGGTCCGGGTCTTTATCGATCACGGCAACCGCGCCGATCGCACCAAGGCGCGATTGAAATATGTGCTTGACGCTATCGGCGTCGAAAAATTCGTCGGCGTTCTCGAAGAAAAGCTCGGCCGCAAACTCGACCGCGCGGTGCCGGGAGCGGTGGCGCCGCGGCCGGCCTTCGATCGCACCGCGCACATCGGCGTTCACGCGCAAAAGCAGCAGGGGCTCAACTGGATCGGCGTGGTCGTGCCGGTCGGGCGGCTTTCGGTCGCGCAAATGCGCGGCCTGGCGCAGATTTCGCGCGAGCTTGGCGACGGCGACATTCGCCTCACGGTTTGGCAGAATCTTTTGATCTCCGGTGTTGCCGGCGAAAATCTTAGCCGTGCTACGGTGCGCATTGAGGCGCTTGGCCTTGCCATCGAAGCCAATGCCGTCCGCTCCGGCCTGGTCGCCTGTACCGGCAATACCGGCTGCAAGTTTGCCGCCTCCGACACCAAGCGGCACGCCGAGGAGATCGCGCGCTGGTGCGACACGCGCGTTGCGCTCGACACGCCGGTCAATATTCATTTGACCGGCTGCCATAACTCCTGCGCGCAGCACTACGTCTCCGAGATCGGGCTGCTGGCGTGCAAAGTGCAGGCGGACGAGGAGGCCGATCCGGTCGAGGGTTATCACATCTATGTCGGCGGCGGATTTGGCCCGAACGCGGCGCTCGGCCGCGAGCTCTACCGTGATGTCGTTGCCGAGGAGGTGCCGCGCACCGTCGGCCGCATCCTCAAGGCCTATCTCGCGCATCGTTCCAGCCGCGATGAGAATTTCCTCGACTTTTCGCGCCGGCATGAGGTCGACGCGCTGAAAGCCATGAGCGAGCTGGAGCCCGCCGAATGAACATGGCGCCGCCGCCGATCCCGTCATTCATTCCTGAATCGGCGCCGTTCACGCCGGAGCAGCGCACCTGGCTCAACGGCCTTTTCGCCGGTCTGTTCGGCTTACAGGATGGCGTGACGCGGCTCTCTAGCGCGGACGCCGGTACGCTTTTGGCCGGATTGATCGACGGCACGGCCGTTCCCGCGGAGGCCGAGCAAATAGACGATGGGGCCCCTTGGCACGATCCGGCCATGCCGCTCCCCGAACGCATGAAACTCGCGGACGGCCGGCCGTTGCCGCGGCGAATGATGGCGGCGATGGCGCAGCAGGATTGCAGCCAGTGCGGCTACAATTGCAAAGACTACGCGGATGCGCTGGTCGCAAAATCCGAGAAGCGGCTGAACCTTTGCGTGCCGGGAGGCAAACAGACGTCCCGCATGCTCAAGCAGCTCTATACCGAGCTCGACGGCGCAATGATTCCGGCGCCCGCCGCCCCGCCGTTGCAACCAGCCGCGCCGGCGGTTACGCCCGCGCCCGGCCGCTCGCGCGACAACCCGGCGGTCGCCACTTTTCTCTCGCGCCGGCGTCTCAACAAAGCGGGCTCGGAAAAGGAGACCTGGCACATCGACATCGATCTCGCCGGCACCGAGCTCGATTACGTCGTCGGCGATTCGTTCGGAATTTATCCCACCAACGACCCCGATCTCGTCGCGGCGGTGTTGGCCGCGATCGACGCGCCGCCGGATTTTCCCATCGCCGAGCGTACTTTGCGCGACGTGCTCACCGACAGCGTATCGCTTGCGCCGGCGCCGGACATCCTGTTCGAGCTGATGTCCTATCTGACCGGCGGTGACCGGCGCGCCAAAGCCAAGTTGCTCGCCAAAGGCGGCGATCCCGATGGTGATGCCGCCGCGCTCGACGTACTTGCGGCGCTACAGAAATTCGCCGGCATCAGGCCCGACCCCGAGGCGTTTGTCGAAGCGCTCGAGCCGTTGCAGCCGCGGGTTTATTCCATCTCCTCGTCGCATCGTTGTATGCCGGGCCGGGTGTCGCTGACTGTCGACGCGGTGCGCTACGACATCGAGACGCGCACGCGGCTTGGCGTCTGCTCGACCTTTCTCGGCGGCCGGGTCGCGCCCGGCGACAAGGTCAAAGTCTACGTGCAGAAGGCGCAGCATTTCGCTCTGCCGGACGATCCAGCCAAGCCGATCATCATGATCGGGCCCGGGACCGGCGTCGCGCCTTTTCGCGCGTTCCTGCACGAGCGGCAGGCAGCCAAAGCGCCGGGGCGAAACTGGCTATTCTTCGGCCACCAGCGCAGCGATTGCGACTTCTTCTACGAAGACGAATTCTCCGCCATGCACGCGGCCGGCCATTTGACGCGGCTGTCGCTCGCCTGGTCGCGCGACGGCAACGACAAAGTCTACGTGCAGCACCGCATGCGCGAGGCCGGCAGCGAACTCTGGTCATGGCTCAACAACGGCGCGCACGTTTATGTCTGTGGCGACGCGCTGCGGATGGCGAAAGACGTCGAGACCGCGCTGACCGACATTGTCGCCGAACACGGCGGCCGAACGCCGGCAGAGGCGGTTAGATTCGTCGGCGAACTCAAAGCCCAGGGCCGCTATCAGGCGGATGTTTATTGACGGCGAGCGCGGCCGCGCAATTTTAAGAATGAATTCGCCTCGGCTGCGGACCTAGCGCCGGCTCAATTTCATCCGGATTTGCTTATTGAACTGCTGTGAAGGCGCCGCAGGTCTCCGTCGGCACCTTTTGTGCTTTTCATTAACATCAGGAGGAGCAAGTGCTCCGGCAAAGCCTTCAAGAGGCGTGGCGCGCGCATCAGCGTCGCGTCCCGGTGAGCCGCGAACTTATGTTTACGCCGAACGGCCTTGTGCTGGGCGCGGGTACCGTGCTCGTGGAGGCTCAGGCCGGACGTCTGCTGAAGAGTGTAGAAGGCCAGGAAGCGCGAGTGCTGGCGCTATTGTCTGCGGCTCAGGGTAGGGCGGTCGCTCCATCTGTGCTGGGTAACATCGAACGCGCCGCGAAGGCTTGGCGCGAAGGCGATGATTGCCTCGCCTATATGCATCTGGCGCACTCAGGCCTGAGACCGCTTCGGGATTCTGGGAGGGCGGCCTATCGGCTGTTCTTGGCCGATAGGGCGATGGCGCATGCGGCGTCTCCTCGTGCCGTCCTTGAGGCGCTCCGTCTCCACGTGGATTACATCGCCGCGGTCGAGAAATTCTATAATCCAGAAGAGCCTCGCGTACCTGCCGGCAGCGGCCCGACGAGTGGTCAGTGGACGCGGCTTCTGTCTTGGATGGGGGAACTCGATGCCGCTCAGCTTGCTGAGCTTGGCGCGTATGCTTCGCGCGTTCTCGCCCCGGCCAGTGCCGCCGCGGTAGCATTCGGAATATTGTTTATCCCATCTACCGAAAATATTCGTGTCGAAGGTGAGGTGCCCGGGATACCGGGGCTGCGTTACTCCTGGAATCGCGACGAGACCGAGCTTCATCTGACGTACGACGACGGCGCCGGAGGCCATCGTACCTTTTCGGCATTCTTGGACGACGACGTGTTCCGCGACCAGCAAGGCAATGTCATCGGCCGTGTCATCGACGGCAACAAAGTCGCCATCGATGCGATCGCGGTAATTCCCGATCTCGTCAATCAGGACGAGCCAAAACTTTGCCCGGCACCCGCTCCTGACGTGATCGGCAGCGACCAAGGAAAACCCTACGAAGAAAATTGGGCAAGACAATACGAAGATTTCCTCAAGCAGTTCGTTAATCCACCACCTGACGGACCCACGCCGGGCGGGTTTACTTATTACCTGCCGAACCCAGCGGAGAACGGCGAACCGGTCAGTTATGACGATTGCCAGAAGGCCACTGGCATACTGTTCGAGTTTAAGGGGGAGCAATACGCTTGGCTGTTGACGGTTGAATCGATTAGAGGATCAATTGGTGAGAGGTTTTTAGCTCAGTCCGCTGATCAACTTGCGGCCAGCGGCGGCCGGCCGGTTGTATGGATCTTCGCTGAAGAAGAAGCGGCGCTCTTTGCGCGCAAACTTTTCAATGACACGAACCGAGGGCGCGAACGCATCACCGTTGGCTACGTACCTTGGACGAGATGAAGGGCACATGAAAGAACCATTTTACTGTTACTTCATTCGCTCTGGCTGGCCAGAGCGCGTCGAAGCTCCTGCTGCGATCGGGGCGAAGTTTGTAAAGACGCTGGACGCCTTAAGCGGCATCGACTCCATTTTCGCAGCTTGGGTGTTATTTGATAAGTTATTTGATACACGGAGCGTTACAGCGGTCTCGCTCGCTAACGCTCGGTCTCGCATCTCGGAAATTGTAGAAAATAATGTGACCCGCAATGACTTCGGCGAAGTGTCGTTAGTTCGTGGATATCATGCCAATGCCAGGGCCGGTGAATTCAGAGATCCGCGAAGCGTGAACTTTAGCGTGACCGCCGGGGGGCGATACGAAAACGGTACGAAGCTTGCGTTCGGAGAATACGATGTGGCGCCCGATCTTGGTATCGTAACTTATCCGCTCTTCAAAGCGGCGCTAGTCGCCATCAACGCGATTTGGCAAGCGCCTTGGGCCTGCGCCCAGGCCTTCAGGTCGGGTGCGGTCTCAGTGCCGACGACCGAGTTCGGCGGTGTGCCGGGCTTCCGAATCGATAGCGTTCCTCAAGTTCCGAGCGAACCGGCTTTTCCCTACAGCATTTTTCACATTCCGTGGATCGCCTATCTCTCTCCAGACCTTGGCGCCGGTCTTAAAGTAACGTCCGAAATCCTGACCGAACATTTACCGGACGGCGGTTTTCTAATGAGTGTCACAACGGAGCGGTTTGATCCCGCCGACCCGGAGCACCTACGCCGCGCGCGCATTTTGGCGGGGGTTATGATCGAGCGAACCGGCTATCAGCGCGGTAAGCCAATGTACGCTTAATGATGGCGATAGCTAACCTACCGCCGCTCCAAAAACATCTGCATGCCGTAGCGCGGGCGGAGCGTGATCAAGCCTTGCGGCTCGACCGGATGGCCGGGCTTTAATCGCAGCCGATAGCGTTGCGCCATGGTGGCGAGGATGAGGATCGCTTCCGTCATGGCGAAGGCGGCGCCGATGCAGATGCGCGGCCCGGCGCCGAACGGAATGTAAGCGAAGCGCGGCCGTTCGGCGGCGCGTTCGGGTGCAAACCGTTCCGGATCGAAGCGCTCGGGGTCTTCCCAAAGCTGCGGCTTGCGGTGAATCAGCCACGGCATGATCAAGACTTCGGCGCCGGCCGGGATGCGGTGGCCGAGAATTTGGTCGGGCTTGATCGGTTGCCGGCCGGTGGTGTGCGCCGGCGGATAAAGCCGCATGGATTCTTCAATCACCATGCGCGTGTAGCGCAGGCTTGCGATATCTTCGTTGCGCGGCGTGCGGCCGCCAAGCACGTCGGCGAGCTCGCGATGGAGTTTCGCTTCTACGGTGGGATGCTGGGAGAGCAGATACCAGGTCCAGGACAAAGCGAGCGACGTGGTCTCGTGGCCGGCCATGAAGATGGTGACCACCTGATCACGCACTTCCTCCGCCGTCATGCCGCCGCCGGTCTCGGAATCGCGCGCGGCAACGAGCCGTGCCAATAAATCTTTCGGCTCGGCGTCCGGCGCGCGGCCGCGCTCGGTCAGGAGCAAGTCCACCTTCCGGTCGAACTCGTCGAACAGCCCATCGGTCGGGAGCGGCGCAAGCAGCCGCGCGAACCATTGCGGAAAGTGCAGGAGGTCGAGCAGGCTCGGCCGCACCAGTGTTTGATACTGGTTGACGCCGCCCTCGACCGCATCGACGATCCCGTCGGAATCCGAGGAGAACATCGCCTTGGAGATAATGTGCAGCGTGAGATGCATCATCGCCGCGGCGGCGTCGATTTCGCTGTCCTGCGGCAGCGCGTCCCATTTTTCCAGCAACCCTTGCGTCACCTCGGTCATGATCGGCGCATAGCCTGCGACACTGCGCGGGTCGAAGGAGGGCGCCATGATGCGGCGATGCCGCCGCCACGTTTCGCCTTCGCTGGTAAGGAGCCCGCGGCCGAGCCCCGGCTCAAGCAGGCGGCGGCCGACTTCGGACTTGGTGTAGTTCGCCGCGTTGTCGAGCAGGACGTAACGGATCGCGCCCGGCTCGTTGAGAATGAACATGCGCCGCCAGAGAATGCGCTGCGTAATAATGTCGGCGCTGAAATTTTCCGGCCCGTGCGCGGTCAGCGCGTTCTCGCGCATTTCGCGCAGCGACTTCCGCAGATTGGTGCCGGCTTGCGGTGCACGCGGCGCGGCAAGCGTGGGGCCGGGACTCGTGTCGATTGCGCTCATGGCCGCCTCGGGGTCGATCGGACGCAAGCATTATATCAGCAGCTGCGTCCGTAAAGGACTACGATCTAGTGCCGGCGCGCCCGCGGGCAAATTCAGGCATTACCCGGCCGCCACGTTAAGCTTTACCGGCGCCGGTGATATTTCTCCGGCCGCAAGGCCTTGAGAACGGCACATTGCGGTTGGTATAAGTGGATTATGGGGATACACGAGCCGCGTGACCGGGCAGTTGATTCGATTTCGGCGGCGCGAGGCCGCGCCGGCGACCGCGCTTTGGTGCTGATGGTTCTCGGCCTGATGCCGGTTCTGGCCGGGTGTTCTTCGTTTTCATCGTCTTCCTCGGCGACCGGGACTTCGCCCGCCACCTATCAACCGGCGGCGGCCGCCGCGCCGGCGAGCGATACCACAGCGTCGATGACTCCCTATCCCAGCCGCGCGTTGGTCGATGTGTTTACCGAGGACTCGAACCCGTCGGCTGCTGCAAGCGCACCGGTCGCCGCAAACGCGCCGGCCGCTGCAAGTTCATCGGGCGCTGCGAGCGCTGCGCCGCCGCGGCCAGGCATGCCGCATCCGCCGAGCACTTACACCGCGAGCGCGCCTCCCTATCAAACCAGCCAGACAGGCTACAACGCGTCCGCCGGCTCGGCCCCCGCGCCGGCGCGGCCCGCTCCCGTGGCCGCGCAGGATGATTCCGAGACAGAGGTGCCGGGCTACGCCTCAAAATCACTGCTCGACGTTTTCTCGAAATAAAGCTCGCTCAGCGTCTCTGACACTCAAACAAAAAGCCGCCGCGCGGTGCGCAGCGGCTTTTCGCTTTTTTAGGTCAGCCAATCGAAACAGTCACGGCACCATTATGGTGCCGGTTTCGCCGGAAAGCGCGCGGCACAGGCTCCCCGGCGCGGTGATGAGGCCGCGTGTGCCGCCGCCATCTAAAAATTCAATCAGCGCTTTGATCTTTGGTCCCATGCTGCCGCGGTCGAACGTGTCGGCGGCGTCGTAGCGCTTGGCTTCCGCAAGCGTCATGCGGTCGAGCCAGCGCTGCTGCGGCGTGTTGAAGCCGAGCGCGACGCGCTCTACTCCGGTCGCCAGTACGAACAGGTCGGCGCCGATCGAACGTGCCAATAGGCTCGATGCGAGGTCTTTATCGATCACCGCCTCGACGCCGCGCAGCGTGCCGTCGGCTTCCTCAACGACGGGGATGCCGCCGCCGCCGCAGCCGATGACGACAAAGCCTGCGCGCGCGAGATGGGCGATGGCGAGATAGTCGACGATTTTCTTCGGGCGCGGGGAGGGCACCACGCGGCGCCAGCCGCGGCCGGCATCGTCCTTCACCGTCCAGCCTTGCGCAGCGGCAAGCTTCTTTGCCGTGGCTTCATCCATATGCGAACCGATCGGCTTGGTCGGCTCGCGAAACGCCGGATCGTCGGCGTCGACCAGCATTTCGGTGACCACCGCCACCGGCTCACGCGAAATTCCCCGCTTGCGGAATTCATTGCGGAAGGCGCGAACGAACATGTAGCCGAGCGCGCCTTGCAGATCGGCGCCAGCATAGTCCATCGGCACCGGTGACACCTCATGGATCGAGAGTTCCGACCGCCGCAGGATGTAACCCATCTGCGGGCCATTGCCGTGGGTGACAATGACGTTCCAGCCTTCTTCGATCATGTCGGTGATGCCGGCAACGGTGAGCAGCGCCGCTTCGTATTGATCGGGAATCGTTTGATGATTCTGATCGCGGATAAGCGCGTTCCCGCCGACCGCGACGACGGCGAGCTTTCTGTCCGACCCCATGATTCGTCCTCCCCTCCGCCGGTGCGCTACCGCCCGGGCAGCATCGATGCCAGCGCCGTGACGCCTTGAGAAAAACACTCGAGCGGCGCGCGCGTGATGCCGGCGCCGATTTGACCGAGGCCGGCCTCGCGATGGGCGATGCCGGTGTTGATCACCGGCAAAATTCCGGTATCGACGACCTTGCGGATATCGATGCCCGCGGGCGTGCCGGAAAAGTTCATGGCCGGCAGCAGCAAGCCGCCGTTTTTGCCGAGCGTGATGTGGCTCATGGCGCGGGTGTTGGCGATGGCGTCGGCCGGTGTTCCGCCGACGAAGTTGACGATCGCCGGCGCCGCCGCCATGGCGAATCCGCCCAAGCCGGCGGTCTCGGTAATGGCGCTGTCGCCCAGATCCGGCGCGGCGTCGGCAATCGAATAACCGGGAAAGTAAAGCCCGTTGACCACCGGCGCCGGTGACGAAAACCAGCGGTCACCGGTGCCGCTCACCTGAATGCCGAACATGACGCCGTTGCGCGCCATCGCCGTGACCATGCTGCTGCCGGGGATGTTGCGCGCCGCATCCAGCATCAGCTTGCAGGCCGCCATCGAGATATTGAGAAAGAAATGATCGTTGCCGGCGATAAAGGCGATGGCGGACGCTATGTCATCGCGGCTGGCGCGAGAGGCGAGCATTTGCTGCACCAGCCGCCGCAGCAGCATCATGCTCGCGGCGGCGTTGCGGTTATGCACCTCGTCGCCCATGTTGAGCGCTTGTGCGATCAGCGGCTTGATCTGGATGCCGTCGCTCTCCGCGAGCGCCATTTGCAGTACGCGATACAAGCTGGTCGCCATCCACGTCAGGCGCTCGATGACCTCGGGCCCGTTGGCGCCGAACCGCAACACCTTCCCCAAGCCTTCATTGAGATTGCTGAATGTCTGGCGTCCGGTCGCGGGATCGCGGACCACCCACACCGGCATGGACGGACTGATTATGCCGGCCATCGGTCCGACCGCGCCATGGTGATGGCAGGGCGCAAACGCAATCTCGCCGCCGGCCGCGACCCGTTGGGCCGCCGCGTGATCCTTGGCCCAGCCCTCGAAGATGACGGCGCCGATGATGGCGCCTTGCATCGGGCCGCACATTTGCTCCCACGCAATCGGCGGCCCGGAATGCAAAATTCGCCGCTCGTTCATGCCGACGATGGCTTCGCGGGCGAGCGCAATTCCGACAAGCGTCGGATCGGCGCCGAGATAAGCGGCAAACGCTTTTTGGTTCGCCGCTTCGATGTCTTTGTCGTTGACGAGGCGGGCCAGCGCCTTGCCGACTGCCGGATCGCCGCCGGCCGGGGGCGCCCAAGTAATTTGCGCGGCCTTGCCGCCGGCTTGGACGATCTCGTCGGCGAATGAGCCAAGGCCGACGTTGAGAACGGCAAGCTCTTCTTGGAAAAGCCGCATGGTCAGCGTTCTTCCACCTTGGCGAGAATGTTGGCCGCTAGCCTGACGGCTGCGGCGTTGCTGCCGGCGAGCCGCATGCCGGCTCCGCGCAACCGCGACTCTTGCGCCGCTAGGTTCTGCGGATCGGCCGCGGTTCCGCAAACCGAGCCGATCACCATGAGCTTCCTGCCGGCCGCATTGGCTTGGGCGATCGCGTCTTTGATCACCGGGGCGATCACGCTTGCCGGATCGGGATGCGAGCCGTAGCCGAGCACCACATCGAGCAGGATAATCGCGGTCTGCGGATCCCGCGCCTCGATCGCAATCCGCTCGTTGCGGAGCCGATGATCGATCATGGGGTGCGGCCGGCCGCGGGTGAACACGTCGTCGCCGAGATCAATGAGGGTGTGGGCGCGGCTCTTCCAAACGTCGTCGAGCGAACGCCCGGCGCCGACCGGCGTGTTCGAGTACACGTCCGGGAAAACCTCGGACAACAGCATCGTCGCCTCGTAGCAAAGCGTGCCGCCGCTAAAGAGGCCGCGCACATAACGCTGCTCGCGCGCGAATGCCGGTGGATCGATTGCGCCCGCAGAAAAGCCCGCGAGATCGGGTTCTCCGCCTATCGCAAGCCGCGCGGCCGCGATCGCCGCATCCTCCAAAGTCTTGACCGGTGTCAGTCCCGGCGCCGTGATCAATGCCGGATCGGCGCCGAGGAAGTTGACGATGACCGGTTTGCCGCAGGTCTGCGCCTTCGCCAGCACAAGCTCGGCGATTTCTTCCGCCGGCGGCTTTGAGATCAGAACGATCGCCTTGGTGGCGGCGTCGGCCGCAAGAGCAGACAATCCCTGCAGCATGCTGATGCCGCCGACTTTCACGGAAAGATCATGTCCGCCGGTGCCGAGCGCCTGACTGACGCCGCCGCCGAGACGATCGATCAGGCAAGTCACCTCCTGCAAGCCGGTGCCTGAAGCACCCACCAGGCCGATGTCGCCGCGGCGTACTGCATTGGCAAAGCCGAGCGGAATGCCATTGACGATGGCGGTGCCGCAATCGGGCCCCATGACAATGAGATCGTGAGCTTGCGCATAGCGCTTGAGCGCGACTTCATCGGCGACCGGCACGTTGTCGCTGAACAACATGACGTTGAGCCCAAGCCGCAGCGCTTTAAGCGCCTCCGCGGCCGCGTAGTCGCCCGGCGTGGAAATCAGCGCGAAATTAGCGGCCGGCATTGCCGCCAAGCCCATTTCGATGCTGCGTGGCGGTTCGTCTCGCACGCCGTCGGCCGTGCTTGCGACGGGCTCTTGGTTGAGCGCGCCTTCGGCATCGTCGAGCGCCGCGGTAAGCGCCTTCTCGTCGTCGCCGTCGAGGGCAATCAGCAAATCGTTTGGGCTCGCCGCGACCGCGTCTTGCAGCAGGCCGGCCTCACGCAACAGCGCCAAATTATTCGCCGACGCCATCACCGCGGAGGCTTGGCGAACCCCCGGCAACTTGGAAATGCGGGCCGAGACCTGCATCAGCGCCACGGAGTCGCGGTAGAAATTGCGAATTATTTTGGCGGTTTGCGGCATTTCCTCGCTCCCCCCGCTACCGCCGCCCAAGACAGCAGCCCAAAATAGCAGCACTTTGCCTTTGTTTTGTGCGTGCAGTATTGTATACTAAGTTGGATACCATACGAGGGCAAGGCGGGCATGAAAAATGCTGGCGTTTCTCGAGGGACCGTCGAAGTTGTACTGCCAATGGGTGACTCTCTCGATATTTCCGAATTAGCGGCCTGCTACCGCAGCGGGACGCTGACGCCTTCCGAGCTGGTCGAGCGCGTGCTCGCCCGCATTGCCGCGCGTGGCGACGATCGCGTTTGGATCGAGCTCGCCGGCCGCGACGAGTTGCTTGCATCGGCACGCCGGCTGGAAGCTGACGGTCCAACGGGCAAACCGCTTTACGGCATTCCCTTCGCTATCAAGGACAATATAGACCTTGCCGGACATACGACTACCGCTGCGTGCCCGGCCTTCGGTTATCAAGCCGCGCAATCTGCGGAGGCGGTGCAGCGGCTGGTCGATGCCGGCGCGCTCCCAATCGGGAAAACCAATCTCGACCAATTTGCGACGGGCTTAAGCGGCACGCGATCGCCCTACGGCGCTCCGTCGAGCGTGTTTCGGGACGGCTATATTTCCGGCGGTTCCAGTTCCGGCTCCGCAGTGGCGGTTGCCGCGGGGTTGGTCAGTTTCGCCTTGGGTACCGACACCGCGGGGTCGGGGCGGGTCCCGGCGGCGTTCAATAATGTGGTCGGGCTAAAGCCGACGCGCGGCCTCGTCAGCACGCGCGGCACGGTCCCGGCGTGTCGCTCTCTCGACTGCCTCTCCATTTTTGCGCTGACCACCGGCGATGCCGCGACGGTGTTGCACGCCATGTCGGGTTTCGATCCCGCCGATCCGTTCGCGCGGCATGCGCAGCCCTTGGCCGTCGCCGCGTCGCATCAGATTGCGGGCTGTCGTTTCGGCGTGCCGCGCGCCAGTCAGCTTGAATTTTTCGACAACAGCGACGGCGAGCAACTGTTCACGGCAATGCTGCGCACCATCGAGCGGCTCGGCGGCAAATTGGTCGAAATCGATTTTGCGCCGTTCCTTGAAGCGGCGCAGCTCCTCTATCACGGCCCGTGGATCGCCGAACGCTACGTCGCCATCCGCGACTTCTTCGACCGTCATCGGGACGACATATTCCCGGTGACGCGGCAAATCATCGAGGCGGGACGAAAGCCGAGCGCCGCGGACGTTTTCAACGGCTACTACCGGCTCAAAGAACTGCAAGCCGCCACGCGAGCCATCTGGCAATCGATGGACGTGATGATAACGCCTACGGCCGGCCGTCAGTACGCCATCAAAGAAATGCTGGCGGATCCGATCAAGCTTAATAATGCGCTCGGCTACTACACCAATTACGTCAATCTGCTCGATTTATGCGCCGTCGCCGTGCCCGCCGGAATGCAGGGCGATGGACTGGCTTTCGGCACGACGCTGATCGCGCCATCCTGGCATGACGAAGCGCTCTGCGCGCTCGCCGATGTTCTGCACCGTTCGCAAGACCTTCCACTCGGCGCTACGCAAACAAGACTAGCGGCAACGCCGAAGCTCGCCGGAACCGCCAGCGGGCTCATTCAAGTCGCGGTTTGCGGCGCGCACATGTCGGGGCTGCCGCTCAACAAGGAATTGAGCGAACGCGGAGCGCGCCTGGTGCGCGCTTGCCGAACTGCCGCCGGCTATCGGCTGTTCGCGTTGCCCGGCGGGCCGCCGGAACGCCCGGGTCTTCTACGCGGCGACAGCGGCGCCGCCATCGAGGTTGAGGTTTGGGAAATTCCCGTGGCCGCCTTCGGCAGCTTTGTCGGCGGAATACCCGCGCCGCTCGGTATTGGCAGCATCGAGCTTGAGGATGGATCGCGCGTTAAGGGCTTTTTGTGCGAGGCGCACGCGACCAAAGGCGCCCGCGACATCACCGAGTTCGGAGGTTGGCGCAAGTATCTAGCCAGACAACACGCCGCCGCCTAACCGGCGCTTTCTTGGGGAGGGAAGTCATGTCGAGCGTACGCGCTGAGCCATACGAATTTGTTTTTCAGCTCGAACACGTTGCGCTCGTCGTTATCGACATGCAGCGCGACTTCGTCGATCCGGGCGGATTCGGCGAGGCGCTCGGCAACGATGTGTCGTTGCTGCGCAAGGCGATAGTGCCGACCGGACGCGTGCTCGAAGCCGCGCGCAAGGCCGGAATTCTCGTTATCCATACCCGCGAAGGACATCGCGCCGACCTCAGCGATCTGGCGCCCGCGAAGAAAGCGCGCGGCCGGCTCAAGACCGGCATCGGCGACCCCGGGCCGATGGGCCGCATCCTTGTGCAAGGCGAATACGGTCACGACATCATCGACGACCTAAAGCCCGCGCCCGGCGAACCGGTCGTCGATAAGCCCGGCAAGGGCGCGTTCTACGCCACCGATCTCGATACCATCCTGCGCACCCGCGGCATCCGCCAGCTCATCGTCTGCGGGGTGACCACCGAAGTCTGTGTCAACACCACCGTCCGCGAAGCCAACGATCGCGGCTACGACTGTTTGGTGCTGGCCGACTGCGTCGCTTCCTACTTTCCGGAATTCCAGCGGGTCGCGCTGGAAATGATCAAGGCGCAGGGCGGCATTTTCGGTTGGGTCGGCAATTCAGCCGATTTCCTGCCCGCCTTAGCGGAGGCCAAGCGGGTCGCCGCGTAGCGGCGGGCGAATCACGAGAGTACGGGGGCGAAGCAAAGCAACCGGCCAAAACGAAGCCTAACTAAACAAAAGGGGAGGGGACTCATGTCGACACAACTCGTCGGAGATAAACAGGTACGCTGGTGGGTGCCGGGCGACTGGAACGGCTTTTTCGGACTCTTCACCAACGTTGTGCTCAATGTGATCGTCTTGACCGGGCTGTGTCTCGGAGTCGTCAAGATGCCCGACGACATCGTGTTCGGCCGTATTCTGCCGGCGTTGGGTATCGCGCTGCCGATCGGCAATCTCTACTACGCCTACCTTGCCTACCGCCTCGCCAAAGCCGAAGGGCGCAGCGACGTGACCGCGATGCCGTATGGGCCGAGCGTGCCGCATATGTTCATCGTGGTGTTCGTCATCATGCTGCCGGTCTATCTGAAAACGCAAAATGCGCTGCTTGCCTGGCAAGCCGGTCTCGCCTGGGCGTTCATCATCGGCATCATTGTGCTGATCGGCGCATTCATTGGCCCGACCATTCGCCGGCTCACGCCGCGCGCGGCGATGCTCGGCACCCTTGCCGGCATCTCGATCGCGTTCATTTCGCTGCGGCCCGCCTTCCAGATGTGGGAGGTGCCGTGGATCTCTTTCATCTCGCTCGGCATCGTGCTGATTGCCTGGACGGCGAATGTGCGGCTGCCCGGCGGCATACCGGGCGGGCTCGCGGCCGTCATCGTCGGCACGGTGATCGCCTGGGTGGCCGTCGCACTGGGATGGAGCGATATCGTCACCGGTGCACAGGTGTCGGCGTCGTTGAGCAAATTCGGCATTCACTTGCCGCTGCCGAGCGGCGACGTGATTGCCGGCCTCACCAACATTGCCCCACTCCTTGTCACCGCGATCCCGCTCGGCATTTATAATTTCACCGAGGGGATGAACAACGTGGAGAGCGCGTCGGCGGCGGGCGACAATTACAGCCTGCGCAATATTCTGCTCGCCGACGGCATCGGCGCGGTGGTTGGCTCGATCTTGGGCAGCCCGTTCCCGCCGGCCGTTTACATCGGCCATCCGGGCTGGAAGGCGGTGGGCGGGCGCATCGGCTATTCGCTCGCGACCGGCGTAGTGATCGCGCTGGTCTGCTTTCTCGGCCTCACCGCGCTTCTGTTGGCGGTGGTGCCGCTGGTCGCGATCCTGCCGATCCTTCTTTATATCGGCCTCGTGATCGGTGCGCAGGCCTTTCAGGCGGTGCCGGCGAAACACGCGCCGGCGGTGGTGCTGGCGATCATTCCGAATATCGCGGCTTGGGGCCAGACCCAGATCGACGGCGCGCTCAACGCCGCCGGCACCAGTGCGTCCCAGCTCGGGATGGCCAAGCTTGGAGCGACCGGGGTCGTCTACCACGGCATGGAACTCTTGGGCGGCGGCGCGGTGCTCGCCGGCCTGATGCTGGGTGCGATCGCCGCTTTCATTATCGACCGCGAGTTCATGAAGGCGGCGGCCTATTCGCTGGTGGCGGCCGTGCTGTCGTTCTTCGGCTTCATCCACGGTGCGCAGCTTGCTTGGATGGCCTCGCCGATGGTGGCGCTGGGCTACGTCTTGCTGGGCGCTATCTGCCTGAGTGTTGCGATGAGCGAACAGACTCACAGGGCCTGCGCCAAGACCGAATCGGCGCACGCCTGAAAGGGCGTCTCGGCGCAGGCGGCATAGCCATTCAACAGGCCGAAAATGCCGACTGCGCCTGAACTATGCCCGACCGCCAACGCCTTTTTCACGGCGTTGGCAACAACATCCTCGGAGCTGCCGGCGCAAATGCCGGCGGCGACGTCGGCGAGCCGTTCCGATACTTCGCCGTTCGCCGCTTCACTCAGGTAGAGGCTGCTCAAGTCGCTGGTGCGGGCGGTTGACGTGATAAGCGCGGGCGCAAGCGCCTCCGCAAAAGTTCGGCCGGCTGAGCAAGACCACAGCGCCGCGAAGATGCCGACCAAATAATCGTCTCCGGCCGGCGTCTTGCCTTCGCCGAGACCAATCAACTCGCCGATGACGCGCTCAGCCGAGCGCGGGTCACGAACTCGTATGGATTGGCTCAGCCCGTCGAGTTTCGCGCCGGCGATATCGCACAGCTCTTGACTGCGGCCGTCTTGCTCCAGCACGAGCCTCGCAGTCCGATAGGCTCGTGCCACCGCATCGCTGCGACAATCGAAGTTTAGCGCGGCGATGCCGCTGCGCCATTGCGGTGCGCCTCGCAGGTCGATGGCAAGCGCGCTACCGGCGAACCGGACGACGCCGCCGCGCTTGGCGCATTCGGCATTTGCCGAGAGAAGCTGCCGCAATGAGATATCTTCGGGCAGATCGAGGCTTACCCCGCGCGGCTGCCGTCCGAGCTCGCGGCCGAGAAAGCTAACGCACCCGCCCTCGGCGAGCTTGACGAGCGCGGCGCGCGCGTGAACTTCGGCGACCCGGCCGGCAAAATCACCGGCCGGCACGCCAACCCCGGTAGCGAGCGCGGCGATCCGCATGATTTAAGTTCAGGCGCTGGCGTAGGCGCGCGCCAGCGCTTCCTTGATCGAGTTGTTGACCACGTTGAGCGCCTCCTCGATGTTTCGCCGCAACGCGTTCCGTGCGCCGGCGGCGTCCCGCGCGCCGATGCGATCGAGAATGGCGAGATGCTGTTCGCAGGTATTTGCGACGCGGTTTGGCAGCGCGAAATCCATAGTGCGAAATAAATATAATCGCTCGTCGATGGCGCGGAGCTGGCGCATTAGCGTTGCGTTGTCGAGGAGCGCCGACAAACCTTCGTGGAATTGCGCATCAAGTTCGGCCAGGTCCTCCACGTCGGATGGCGGATCGTGCCGGACATTCTCCCAGGTCTCGATCATGACGCGAAGCTTATCCGCCGGCACGCCGCGCGTCGCCAGCGTCTCCACGGCGTAAAGTTCCAGCGCCAGGCGGACCTCGTACATCTCCTGTACGTCCTTCGCCTTCACCTGCCGCACAACATAACCCTGATTTTCGGTGCGGCGCACGAACCCATTGGCGGCGAGCACCCGCAACGCCTCCCGCACGGGGCTGCGGCTCACGCCGAATTCCTTGCACAGCGCGTCCTCCGTCAATCGATGATCGGGCGGATAGCGCCAGGTAATGATGCGCTCCTTGAGCGTCGCGACCAGCGACGAACTAAATGAGGGTAGTTTTCTGGGCACGGGCGGTTTCGTTGAAAGCGGTGAAGGATGGATGCCTCTATCCTGCACGAGGCTTAACTGCAAGTCAGGTTGGGAACAGCAAAGATGTCAGTGCGCCGGATTAGTCGTTTCAAATGCCATTTCCCTCAAAAATGCCAGTGATGGGACTATCTAGCACGGCGTTCGCCAAACCAAAGAGCCGCCCGCTATTCGTTAAGCAGCGTTTGCCAGTTTGGAGGCACCGCCCCTGCCGGTCCAGGCGCGGGTTGATCCACCGGATGGCAGTACGGGGCGTGAAGCTTCGGCCCCTTGAAAGATTCTTCAGTGCGATAGTCGTAAAACCACTGCTCGCCTGGCTCGAAGCTCGTGATGATCGGGTGACCGGTGGCAGCGTAGTGCTTCGATGCATGCTGATTTGGCGAACTATCACAGCAGCCGATGTGACCACACTCGGCGCATCTCCGAAGATGGAACCACCACGCACCGGACGCCGAGCATTCGACGCAGCCGGTTCCGCTCGGCTTGACCGCCGGGTTGATACCGTTCTTGTCCGGTTTCATACGCTCCTCTCCGGCTTCCGTTTGCTTCAGTTGCCGCGCATCGACGCGGTATTCGATAGCGAACTCACCTGCCGATACCGGGCAGCGGCGTAGGTCGTGACGCGACCGCGGCTTCGTTTTCGTTTCGTAGTAGAAGCCAAAACATGAGCCCATGCGTGATCAGAAAGAGCGGCACGATAAACGTTGGAAGAAAGTAGGCAGCGCCCATTTGGCCGGGTTGGAATGCCTTCGTAATTGGCATGGAGGATATCGGCGGTGCCCCAAAGATTGAAAAACCAGGCCGCGACGATGCCAAGCCTGCCGGGCAGCAAGAGAAGCGTTAACAAAGCAAGCGCCGCGGCGACGATATCGCCATAGGCGGCGCCTTCGGCGAAAGCCGCCGGCAAATCGGGGGACACCACGCCGGGGACCAGGAACGCCAAGCCGACGAAGCGGAAAGAATGAAACATGAGTAACGGCCGCAACGCTTCGTTGCGGCTTCGGCGGCGCAGTTCCGGCAAGATCAGGCTGGCGGTAACCGTTCCCCAAGCAACGAAACTGAAGACGATACTGACAAAAAAGCAGATTTGCGCCCGCATGACCGATCCTCCGATGGGCCTTTTATCAGTGCGGCAATAATCTCCGTTCAACCGTAAGTGACGCCCGGGTTGCTTTGCCCGACTTCTATAATATAGCCGTCCGGGTCGCGAATGTAGCAGCGCGTCTCGCCGTATTTGGGCTTTGGCTCGGTGATGAACTCGGCCCCTCGGCTACGCCATAGTTTGTAGCACGCTTGAATATCGGCGACGCGGAAATTCATAAAACTGCTGACCTTATCCGGGTCGGGTGGGACGCTGAGCGTTACCGTCGGTTTATCGGGCGTCGGACCGCCGCCAACGTTGACAATAAGCCACGTGTTCGCGATCTGGATGTAACCCGGCGCGCCTTTGCTATCGCCTCTACTCTCAACGCGACCTCCGAACACCGTTTCGTAAAATCGAAGCGATCGCGCGACGTCGGCGACGGTAATAAAGTGCGCGATGGTAATCCCGTCCTTCGGCGGCATTTGATAGATTTTTTGCTCGACTTGCGCTTGGTCGGTAGCCGACTTCAATTCAGACATTGTATTTCTCCGTTCTCTAGAATTGATCCACAAGAAAATCTCGAGGAAATGCGTTCACGCCACGTGCTAGCCGTAAGCGAAGGCCGGCTTGCTTTGCCCGACTTCTATGATGTAGCCGTCCGGGTCGCGAATGTAGCAGCGCGTTTCGCCGTACTTGTCCTTCGGCTCAGTGAGAAACTCGGCTCCTCGGCTTCTCCAGAGTTCGTAGCACGCATGAATATCCGCAACGCGGATATTCATGAAGCTGCTGACGGAATCGGGATCGGCGGGAACGCTAAGCGTTACCATTGGTTTGTCGGGTGTGGGACCGCCCCCGAAGTAGACAATGAGCCACGTGTTCGCGATCTGGATGAACCCCGGCGCGCCTTCGCTGTTGCCCATGGTCAGGATGCGACCGCCGAAGATCTTTTCGTAAAATCGCGCCGACCGTTCGACGTCGGTAACGGTGATGAAGTGCGCGACGGCGAACCCGTCCGGCGGCGGCATTTGATAGGTTTTCCGCCCGACTTGTACTTGGCTCACTGGCAACTCCTTTTCGTTCGGCGGACATAAAGCTGAGAGACGCGTGATGACTACCGATCGATCAGACGGAATGTTTGGCCAAGAACACGAGAACAAGACTCGCGATATCGTCGTTTTTTTCGTCCAGGGCGAAATGGCCGGCATCGAGCAGATGGATCTCGGCATCCGGCAGGTCGCGCTTAAACGCCTCCGCGCCGGGGGCGATGAACGAGGGATCATTCCGCCCCCAAACGACTAAGGTCGGCGGCTGGTGCCCGCGCAACCAGGCTTGCCACGCCGGATACGAAGCAACGTTTGTCCGGTAATCGTACAGCAGATCGGCCTGGATTTCGTGTTGGTCGGGCTTCGACAGGTGAGCGAACTCGTCGGTCCAGGTGTCCGGGTTATAGCGTTCGGGATGCGAGGTGCCGAGGGTGTGACGCTGTTCGGTCGCCGCGAACGACACGAAGGCGTCGAACACCTCGCGATGCGCTTTCGGATCGTCCCAATATCGCGCAATGCCGGCCCACTTGGCGCCCAGGCCTTCCTGATAGGCGTTGGCATTCTTGATGATAAGCGCCTGCAGCCGTTCCGGATGCGCCAAGGCGATGCGAAAGCCGACCGGCCCGCCATAGTCATGAAGAAAAAGCGTGTATTTTTTGATCTTGAGCTGATCGAGAAGAGTGTTCGTCGTCTTGGCCAAATTGTCGAAGGTGTACGCGTACGACGATGGCGGCGGGGCGTCACTCTGACCGAAACCCGGAAAATCCGGCGCCACCAAATGATAGCGGGTTGCGAGCAAGGGGATGAGCGTATCGAACTCGCGCGAGGAAGACGGAAAACCGTGCAGCAGAACGATTGTTGGCGCATCCTTCGGGCCAGCTTCGCGATAGAAAACTCCGACACCATCGACCGTCACGCGGTGATAGGTCGTTGTCGCGGACGTCGACTCGAGCGAAGTTGCCTTCTTGGGATGACCAACGATTGAGGCAGCGGCAGCTTTCAGAAATGTTTCAGCGCTCATAATAAGTTCGCTCCGCGTCAACTGGCGCCCAAGCATTCCGCCGTCATCGAATTCATCGGCCCTGAACGCGCTCGCGTCACAGCAGGTACTAAAAACGTAGCGCTGGAACCATCAGTCGTAAAATGCGGGCAGAAGTTTTAGCGCGTCAGATTCCGCCTTATCGTGATTGATAAAAAACTTCGCTTTGTACGTCGCGATTATCCGCTTGATCCTTTCCATGGAGGCGACTGACGCGGCCTTGTCCGTGTTCAAGGACGGTACCGCGTCTTTTTCGAAATTTTCCTCCAGATGAACGACGTCACCGGACAAAATGATGAAGCCTGAATTCTTCAGGTGGACCAGCAAGGATTGACTGCCGGGAGTGTGGCCTGGCGTGGAAATCAAGGTAACGCTGCCGTCGCCAAATACGTCTGTGTCGCCATCGAGCAGTTTGAGGTGTTTTGGAGTCCCCAAAAGCTTACGCGCGAGAGCCTTCAATTGATTGACGTTGTCGTTCGGACCATCGGGAGAGCTGATCCACGTATACTCGGCGCGCTGTATCAGCACCGTTGAATTTTGAAACAGGCTCATATTGCCAATGTGGTCGCCATGGGTATGGGATATCGCGACATAAGTGATGTCGGTGGCTTTAAGCCCGATCTCGGCGAGTTGGGCCGTTATCGTCTTGTCCAGGTGATAGACGATCAATTTCGGCAGCGTCGACCAGCCTTTTGGGTCCTTCAACGCGGATTCAGGAACACCGGTATCCCAGAGCAACCATTCCTTTCCGCGCTGTATCAGCCAGCACGTCGACGAGAATTCGATGCTCTTCCCGGCATTCTCGCCGGGCGTCCAGACCGACTCGTCATTTGCAAGTGAGTGGCCGCCATCCAGCCGATAAAGCTTGTCAGCGGACCCGGCCCGCGCCGGGTCCGGCAGCTTCGATCCGGCCGCCGCAGCCAGCGTGCTGTCTAGCGACATATTCGATCCTCCGGTCAGAAACCTACGCGTCGCGTTCGTTCATCCATCGGCTCAGATACAAAGAAATCGCGCGTTACGTTAGAAGCTTATCCAGCGTAATCGGTAGATCGCGGACGCGCTTTCCGGTCGCGTGATAGACCGCATTTGCGATCGCGGCTGCAACGCCGACGATACCGACCTCGCCAACCCCCTTGACGCCGAGTGGGTTGCTGTCGTCCAGCTCGTCGACCAAGATGACCTTGATATCCTGGATGTCTGCGTTCACCGGGACGAGATATTCGGCGATGTTGGCATTGACGATGCGACCGTTCCTGTGATCGATCAGCGTCTCCTCGTGCAGCGCCATGCCGATGCCCCAAACCACCCCGCCCAGGATCTGGCTGCTCGCGGTCTTGGTGTTCAGGATACGTCCGGCGGCAACTGCACTGACGACGCGCGTGACGCGGATCACGCCCAATTGCTCGTCAACCTTCACCTCGGCGAAGACCGCCGAATGCGTGTTATGAGCGCGTGTGTCATCGCCGGGTTTCGTCGTTATTTCCCGCTCGATGCGGTCCACCGCGCCATGCCGCATGGCGTCTGCGATTGAGACTGAACGCGCAGCGTCGGCGCTGCTCACCAGCGCGCCGTCCGCGAGAGTGACTTCGCCGGACGCCATATTCGCGAGCGGTGAATTGGGAATCTGCTTGGCCAGGCGCAACAACTCGTCGCGGATGGCCGCGGCCGTCGTCACTATCCCACTCGAGACCGAAGCCGCAAGCCAAGAGCCACCCTCGACAGGAGATTGCGGCAGCGTAGAGTCCCCAAGCTTGACGCTAATGTTCTCGAGCGGCAGCCCGAGCTTGTCTGCCGCTACCTGGGCCATGATTGTGTAGGTGCCGGTGCCAATGTCGGAAGTTGCGCATGCGACCTCCGCATGGCCGTTGGCGCTCACAGCGATACGCACGGTGATGGCCGTCTGCCACGCGTCCCAGATGCCGGTAGCCATTCCCCATCCGACCAGGTCGCCGCCATCTCGCATCGAGCGCGGTCCCGCAGTTCGCTTGTCCCAGCCGAACCCCTCAGCCCCCTGGCGGTAGCATTCCCGGAGCGCTTTGCTGCTGAACGGCTGACCAATGTTTTGATCGCGATCGGAATAGCAGCGCAGGCGAAGTTCGAGCGGATCGATCTTGAGCGCAACCGCAAGCTCATCCATCGCGCATTCAAGCGCGAAGACGCCCGTCGCGCCGCTTGGGCAGCGCATGTCGCACGATGTCGGAAGGTCGAGTTTGGCGAGTTTATGGGCGTAACTGGCATTGGCGCAGGTGTAGAGTACTCCGGACCAACCAGTCTCTTGCCGATTGTAGTCTTCGTATTGCGACGTCACGGTGACCGCGTGATGCGCGATCGCGTCGAGCGTGGCCCCGGTGTTAGCGCCGAGCGCGATGCGCTGAATCATCGCCGGCCGATAGCCGAGCGCGTACATCTGCGGCCGGGTCAGCACCACGCGCACGGACCGCCGTAACGCGTGCGCCGCGAGCACCGCCAGCGCCACCTCGAACAGCGGGCGCAATCCTACGCCGAACGCGCCGCCAACGAATGGCGACATCACGCGTAAATCCTGCGGCTCGATGCCGAACACGCTGCAGAGATAGCGCTGAATGTTTTGCACGCCTTGTGTCTTGTCGTAGACCGTAAGCTTGCCGTCGCCGTCGTAGATCACTGTTGCCGCATAGAGCTCCATCGGGTTGTGATGCTCGATCGGTGTGGAGTATTCGGCCTCGTGCCGCACGGCTGCGGCGATGAGCGCCTGCTCCGGCGTGCCGCGCGGCTTCGGCGGCGTGAACAAGGCCTCGAAGTCATTGGTCGGAGGTTTGACAGGGATGGCCGCGTCGCGCTGGCTATACACGTCGGTCACGTGCGCCTCCGTCTCGTACTCCACGCGGACCAGAGATGCGGCAAAGCGCGCTATCTCGGACGTTTCGGCCACAACGAGTGCAATCGGCTGTCCGTTGAACCAGACCCTGTCGTCGTAGAGAGGGCGGAACGGCGAACCCAGCGGGGCCACGTCATCCTTGTAGGCCTTGTCGTCGTCGGCCATCTTCGGACGATTAGCGTGCGTAAACACCTCGAGCACGCCCTTGACGCGCTTCGCCGGGCCGGTGTCGATGCGCGTAACGCGGCCTTTGGTAATGGTCGAGGTGACGATGCTGCCTTGGAGGAGGCCCGGCGCGTTGAATTCGGCGGAATATTTTGCCGCGCCGGTGACTTTCGCGACGCCGTCAATGCGCGATGTTGCAGCGCCGATGTACGGTCCCATGGCGGTCCTCAGATGACTTTCTTGGACGACTGCGATTGCGGCGTGCCGCGCGCAGCTTGTGTGAGCGCGCGCGCAATACCGCGGCGCGCAAGTTCAATCTTGAAGGTGTTGCGTCCGTAGCCCTTGGCGTCGCGCAGCAGCACGTCCGCCGCGCGAGCGAACGTCGCGGCATTCGCGGGCTGCCCGCGCAGCGCCGCTTCCGCTTTTGGATCGCGCCAGGGTTTGTGTGCGACACCGCCGAGCGCGAAGCGCCCTTCCTTGATGATGTCGCCATCGAGCTCAAGGCCAACCGCAACGGACACAAGCGCGAACGCATACGACAGCCGGTCACGGATTTTCAGATAAGTGTAGTTTTTCGCAAAGCCCTGCGGCGGCAACTCCACCGCGGTGACGATCTCACCGGCATTGAGGTTGGTGTCGCGCTGCGGTGTTTCGCCGGGCAGCCTGTGGAAGTCAGCGAAAGCGATTACCCGGTCGCCCGAGGCGCCACTAACGTGGACCTTCGCCTCTAATATGGCCATCGCCACGCACATGTCGGACGGATGGACCGCGATGCAGGTATCGCTCGTGCCCAGGATCGCATTCATGCGATTGTGGCCGCCGACGGCGGAGCAGCCGCTGCCCGGTTCTCGTTTGTTGCAGCCTGTCGCCGTGTCGTAGAAGTAATGACAGCGGGTACGCTGAAGTAGATTACCGCCTGTCGAGGCCATGTTGCGCAGCTGTTGTGACGCACCGGACATGATCGCACTGGCGAGTACCGGATAGTGCTGCTCGACGAGCGGGTGATAGGCGAGATCCGTGTTGCGCACCAGCGCCCCGACGCGCAGTCCGCCGCCGGGCATGCCTTCGACCTGCTCGAGTGGCAGGCGCGTGATATCGATGACCGTTGTCGGCCGCTCGACGTCCATTTTCATTAAATCGATCAGATTGGTGCCGCCGGCGATAAATTTAGCGTTCGGATTGCGGCCGATGAGGCGCACCGCATCGGCAACGTCATCGGCGCGGGCGTACTGGAAATTGATCATGATCGCCCCATTACTTGCTTGATTGCCGCAACGATGTTGGTGTAAGCGCCGCAGCGACAGATGTTGCCGCTCATGAGTTCGCGTATCTGGTCCGCATTCTTTGCTCGGTCCTCCGCGATCAGTCCGACCGCCGAGCAAATTTGCCCGGACGTGCAATAGCCGCACTGGAACGCGTCATGGTCGATGAACGCCTGCTGTAGGGGATGCAGCGTGCCGTTCGCCGCCAGGCCTTCGATTGTGGTGATCTGGGCGCCATCGTACATGGCGGCAAACGTCAGGCACGAATTTATCCGCCGTCCGCCGATGAGGATGGTGCAGGCACCGCACTGCCCCTGATCGCAGCCTTTTTTGGTGCCGGTCAGGTCGAGATGCTCGCGCAACAGGTCAAGAAGTGTGGTGCGGGGATCGAGCGAGAGCGTGTGAAGTCTGCCGTTGATGGTCAGGCTCACCGCTACTTCTGCGGACTCCGTCACATCGGCGGGCGGCTGAACCGCGGCTGCGGCCTGTGCCGGGATTCCTATTGCAACAGGCACCATCATGCCGCCAGCCACAACGTCGCGGCGCGTGAGATGCCCGGAAGACCGGGAACTAATGTCTGCTGGGCTATCGGTCATCTTCGATTTTTTTCAACGCTTTTAGATGCAATCAGGCGCGGCACCCACCTCGCATGGTTTCCCTCACATCGAGCGATAAAACGAATTTTTAGAGTTGGAGCTTTTTGCCCGCCGGCGGCAGTTCAATTGCCGATTGGTAGGTAAGGAAAAGTTTGGTGCGTCGCCGTTTTTTTTGGCATCCGGGTCATTATTTTAGCACCCGGATCGTTTTTTTTGGCACCGAGGTCAAGCAAACCGCTTGACCGTTGAGAGAGCAGATTACGCCTCGTTGCGGTGGTTGTCGATGACGTCGATCACGCGCCCGGTATCGGACAAAAGTGTGACGGGAAGCCTACCTCCTCGGTCGGATGATCCCACAGATCATGAAGAGGGAAGGTTGAACAATACGTCGATCGAATATTTTCCGGGACCGGTAACAAATAACAGCAAGAAGCCTCCCATAATACTTAGATTTTTAAAAAAGCTATCCATACTGTCGACGCGTTCCGCGTCATTTACCGTCCAAAAGCGATGGCCAATAAGCGCCGTTCCAAGCGTGTACAAACACATCAATAAAGCCAAGGGACGTGTGAACGCGCCAACGGTGATCGCGAACGAGACCGGAAGTTCCATGAAAGTCGCGACGCCGGCCGCCAGCACTGGCGTTGGAGCTTTAAGCTGCACCATTTGACTGACCGTGCCGGAGAAATCCATCAACTTTCTCCAGCCGAAGATCAGAAATAATGCCGCAAGAAGAAGTCGGGCTGCAAGAATGATCTCATTGTTCATGAGAAATCCCGAGGGATAGAGCGCTCCCAGTCGCGGCGGCACACTTCGGTCGCGCCCTCGGAGGCGCGCAAACTTCCCTGCAGCAGGAAGTTTTCACGCGTGCAGGACAGCCGCATGTGGGTCTCGACCCGGATTTGCCATTCATTGCGCGACAGCGTCTGGGTCTGATGCAGTTCCGCGACGGCGCCCAGCGGATCGTTGTCGTCGACGTGGTACTCCGACTTCCACTGCGTGCCCAATTCAAGATTCAGGCGATCGATGCGCTCGATCCGCATGCCATCGCGATGAATGATAGTTGGCTTCTCGGGCGGGGCCGTCTCCGGTTCGGGAAAGGGCGATAGTCTCGCGTCTTCGGCGTTGGGCGAGCGCTGCGGCAGGTCGAGCGTGCCGGCAAAGATTGTCAGCGTCGCCGTCTCCGCACTGGGCCACATCATCGGCCAGTACGTCGTGGATATCGCCAGCCTCACCTTATGACCCGCCGGAAACACAGAGCCCGCATCGTTGAGCTTGATGCGCACGCGGTAGCGCTCACCTGTTGCCAGCAACGCCGGCTGTTCGTGGCTGTCGCGATGCGTGAGGTTGAGCACGCTGTAGCTGACGCGTAGCGATTCGCCGGTCGGTTGCACATCGCATAACCGCACCGCCAGGTTCGCAATCGGCCGATCGGACGCCAGATCAAGCGTGACAACCGGGGCGCCAAGGATCTCGATCGGCGCATCGAGCGGCGGCGTCTCGAAAGTGAGCGAGCGGGCGTCGTCTTCCTGCTGATCCGGGGCTTGATCGCGCCCGCGGCCGAAAGGCACCCATTCGCCTGAACACGTACCAACCGTCTGCGGCGAACATACCGTGCGGGCGCTCAAAGATGCCTCGGCGTCCCTTAAGCCCCCATCGGTCAAGAACAGCCGCCGCGGCTTGATTGCTGGCGCTGGCCACGAGGGTTCTGCAACCCATCGCCCCGGCAAGGTGTCGTGGTGGTTCGCCGGTTTCACGCTTTCCGTCATCCATGCGCGCAACATCGGTTCGTCCATCACGCCGGTATCGATGCCCTTGAGCCAGCAATCCCACCAGCGCAGCATTTCCTGGAGGAATCCGATCTGCGGCCCGGGAAAAGCAAAGTGCGGATAAGCGTGTGCCCACGGCCCTATCAGGCCCTTGCGAGGCACTTTGAGATATTCGAGCAGGCGCGGGATTGCGTTCGTGTAGCCGTCGGTCCAGCCACCGACGGCGTAGACCGGGCATTGGATCGCTGCGTAGTCTTCGCATACCGATCCGTGCTTCCAATAGGCGTCGCGCCGCTGGTGTTGCAGCCAATTCTCCTGGAATAGCGGCAGGTTTGCCAAGCGGTCCAACCACATCGCTCGCCAGCTATCGCCGACCAGCGCCGGATCGGGCGGTAGACACATCAAGCCGAAAAAGAAAAACGCCCATTCAAGGCCGGCTTTGGTAAGAAAGACGCCGCCCATGTAGTGTGCGTCGTCGGCGTACCGATCGTCGGTCGAACAAAGAGTGACGATTGCTTTGAGGGCAGGGGGACGGCACGCCGCGATCTGAAGTCCGTTGAACCCGCCCCAGGAAATTCCCATCATGCCGACGGCGCCATTGCACCAGGGCTGAGCCGCGAGCCAAGCGATTACCTCGACGCCATCGTCTTGTTCCTGCGTGGCGTATTCGTCGAACAGCAAGCCGGTCGACTCGCCGCTGCCACGAAGATCGACGCGAACACCGGCGTAGCCGTGACCCGCGAGATAGGGATGAGTCAGCGCATCCCGCTCATAGGTGCCGTCGCGCTTGCGATAGGGCAGGTACTCGAGGATTGCGGGAACTGGATTTTGCTCGGCATCTTCGGGCAGCCAGATGCGGGCCGCGAGCTTAGTGCCGTCCTTCAGCGGTATCAAAGTATGCTCGATGACCCGCACAGCTCTGGGGAAGGTCGTGACAATCACAGAGACACTCCGTCGGCAAAAGTCGGGGAGCAAAGGTGGAGAGAAATTCACCCGCCGTGTTTGTTGATCAGACCCCAGATCACGGCATCAAAGCTGTAAGGTCCGGCGCCGGCCGAGATGACTACGATCAGCATGAAGACGTAGAGGACTTCGGGCAGATAGAGCCAATCGTCGATGCGATCCGCTTCGTCGATCGGCTTGTACATTTCGATTCGCTGCCTACCCGACGTGACTGTAGCGACGAGGATAACGACAAGCAGCCCAAGCGCGGCGAGTGGCGCCAACAACCCGATAAGGACCGCGCCGCCGGCGGAGAACTCGACCGACGGCACCCACCATTGGTTAAATCCCACCGCGTGAACGCCGAGACTCTTTAGTTCTTCGGCGAAGGTGCGGTGCCGTTCTGCGTTGAACAGCTTGTGAAATCCGGACAGAAAAAAGAATGCCCCAACCGCGATGCGGTTAAGGGTGAGCGCAATGTCGGTCCATCCGATGCCGTTGAACAGGATATCAATCATTGTTGCCCTTTCTTTCTCCCGCCGGCCACACGAATTGGTGGCTGGCGAATCCGAAGAGGCGAATAATTTAGTGTATCGCAGCGCCCGAAAAGAAGCTGCCTGGTTAGGCCAATGAGCGCCCGAGCCTAGATCTCGGAGTCGGAGTCTCAAGTGCGTTGTTTGATCTCATTGGATTTAACAAAGAAGCGGGTCGTGTCGCGTGTTTGATTTGCACGCATTTTGCAGCTTTGGATGTTACCACACCCAGGCCGCCGAACACACACCCGCAAGATGGCCGACCCGACTTTCGGATGGTTTGGTCATACGGAGCGGAAAAACGCTAGGAGGCTGATAGTTGCGTCCAGGCAAACGAGCAGAGTTATTGTCAGCGCTCGGTCTCACTCCGGACAAGGCCCCGGTGCCGCAGGATCCGCAGCCGTGGCTCGATATCCTTCTGAGTGAGATCTGTGCGCTCCGAAGGCCACGGCTTTCCATGGCGGGGTGCCGGCGGAAAATCTGCCTTTGTGGGCGACGACTGATCGAGCCATGCGGGCGCATCCAAATCGACCGCTCGATAAGGCTCATGAGGCGCAAGGAACGGAGCATTTTCTTCATGCGTGACGGCTTCATCGGCTTGCGCCGCGCGATATCTGCGCCAGGCGTCATCGGGATGCTCCGAGAGCCGCGGCGCGCGCCGCAATCTGGACATTCTGCTGAGCAGCGCGGCCAGCGCAGCGGCGATTCCAAGCGCAAACGCCAGCAGCGGAAGGATCAGCCGTGCGGACTGGGTGCCCGCCGAGGCGGTTGCCTCGCTACGCGCGGGCGCCTGCGAGTCACGGTTGGTAGCCTGTACCGTCGCGACAGGGGCCGGACGTGCCGGCTTGGGGTCTTTGGCCACCGAAACATTTGCAGTCGGCGGTTCCTCGGTTTCTTCGGGCGCGGCCGCCAGAGATCCGGATGTTGTGTCGACGGCCGGCGAAGTGACCGGTTTGACATTAAGCACTGTGACATGCGGCGCGGGGTTGGTTCGCGCGATGTCGCTCGGAGCATCCGCCGGGTCGGTTGTTTGCGGCGTTGCGGCGGATGGCGGTGTCGCGACCCCAGGCGCTGATTGCGGATGTGTGGCGAGAGAGTCTGACGCGGCGCTGGCCTGCAGCGGTACGGTGGCGTGCAGGTACCAGCATTTGCGGCGGTTCACCTGGTCGACGCGGTAATACCAATGCTGCCCCTTAGGCGCCGCAGCGCCAGGAGCGATAGCGCAGTTATCGGCGGCGCGAGCGCCACCGGTTGGCGGGCTGGTGCCGAACCCCGTAAGAACCAGTGCAGCAACAACCGTAAGGCATGCGGCCGAACGCGAGATTTTCACTATGCCCCTCCAACGCAACTACTGACGTATTGAAACTGCCGGGATGGGCGCAAATCGGGCAATTCGAGTGCATTATTGTGCCACGCCAAAAAATTCGCGGGCCGAATGGCGGCAATGCTTTGCGGCGGAAAAAATAATTGGGGCAGCGCCAATCAATTGGCTGGGGAACTAGGATTCGAACCTAGATTCTCGGAGTCAGAGTCCGATGTTCTACCGTTGAACTATTCCCCAAAAGCTTGAGGCATTTGTGCTTTTGGTATTCGCCAAAACTTCTCGGGCCTCGGTATAGCGTCATTATTAAAAAAGCGCCACCGGCTGTGGGTGGTGTCCTCATTCCGAGCCCTTCGTCGCAATTTGTTTTTCCGGTTGTCCCAAATTCAAAGGAACAGCAGATTTCGGACCGAGCCGGACGTGATCCGGGGAATGTCGGTTCAGTCCACCTTGAAAGGAAGGACCATGTCCGAGACGAACAAGGCCAACACAGTGGCTTTCCACAAGCAGGCGGTCTTTCAGGGCGACGTTGAGAACGCGTTCCGCCTCTATGGCGGAGCCCCCTATCGCCGACACAATCCGCTCATCGGCGACGGCATGGATGGGCTCCGCAAGTTCGTCGCTCTGCTCAAGGCCAATCGTCCGAACGCGCATGGTGAGATCAAGCGCGTCTTCGCGGACGGGGATTACGTCATCCTCCACAGCCAATGGCACGGGTTGTCGGACAGTCCGCGCGGCGAAGCCGTCGTTGACATTTACCGGTCGGAAAACGGCAAGGTGGTAGAGCACTGGGATGTCATCCAGCCGATCCCGGAGACGGCTGCGAACAACAACACGATGTTCTGATCCGGTGATGACAGCGTGGCAACGATCATCGCGTTCAACCTCGCCGTCAAACTCCGCTTGTCCTCATTCGGACAGCATCCGGCCGTGGCGGCGGGCGTTTCGAGACTAGGAGATATTGGGGGCGACGCTTCGGACAAGGCGATCGCCCAACGGCTGATCGCCCCCGCTACCGCAAAGACTCTTGCCGCCGCCCGCCGAACCCGAACAACACCGTCGCGATGCAAACGATGCTGCACGCGGCCGAGAACAAAAAGACCGAGCGCGGCGAACCGTGATCGAGCATCATGCCGTAAATCGTCGGCGCGATCATGGAGCCGATGTTGAATCCCGAGGACACGAAGCCGAACACGCGGCCGAATGCGCCGGCCGGCGTCGCCGCGCGTACCAGCATGTCGCGTGACGGGCTGGCGATACCGCCGAACAGGCCCGAGAGCGACATCATCAGGACGAGCATAATGGAGGAAAAATCGATCACGCCGACCAGCGCGGTCACGACGCCGGCGAGCGCTAAGCCGAGCGCGGCGACCGTGGCGTGGCGGGTGGTGCGTGCGGCAAGCATGCCGCCGGCAAGGACGCCGAGCGCGCTGAACAATAACGCTCCGGTCAGTGACACGTTCGCGAGCGTGCCGGGGGTGCCGTAAAGCGCCGCCAGCGCCACGACCAGAAAGTTGCTCAAGCCCCCCATCAGCGAAAGCAGAATGAAGAAACAAAGGCTGAGAAGGATGGGCGTCGAGAACAGAAGCCGCCAGCCGTCGGCATGCTGGGCGGCCGTGCCGCCATCGGCATTGGCCGGCGCTCCGCGGCGCTTTTTTGCCGCCGTATGGTCGGCCAGCGCGGGCCATTGAGCGACCAGGAACGCGAGCACCACCAGGCCGAGAATTGCGGCGCCGATAAACGCGCCGCGCCAGCCGAAGAAGCTGTGCATCGCCAACAGTGTGGCCGGCGCCACCGCGCCGCCCATGATTCCCGCAAAGGTATGGAAAGAAAAAATCTGGCCGACCCGCGCCGGCGAACCGTGATGCGACAACAGCGAGTAATCGGCGGGGTGGTACGCAGTGTTGGCGACGCCAGCCACCGCAAACATCGCGATGAACACCGCGAATGAGTGGACAAGTCCGGCAACGGCGAAAGCGACGGCGCCGAGCGCGACACCGGCGACCAGTACCGTTCGCGCGCCGATCCGATCTACCAGAAATCCAACCGGAGTTTGCAGCACGGCCGAAACCAGGTTGAAGGCGGTGAGCGCCAGCGCCAGATCGGTATAGCTCACGCCATAATCCGCGCGGATGAACGCGAATAGCGGCGCCAGGATGATCATGTAGTAGTGGCTTAGAAAATGCGCCGCGCAAATCGGGGCGACAACGCGCATTTCGCCATAGCGTTGCGCCGGAACGGAAATCGCCTGCGTCATTCTTTGGCGTTCTCTGCGCCGGTTCCGTTGGCGTTGTGCAGCGCTTGCCAGATCCGGAACGGCGTCAACGGCATGTCGACGTGACGCACGCCGCGCTCGGCGAGCGCGTTCATGACGGCGTTCATGACCGAGGTGAGCGCGCCGGCGCAACCGGCTTCGCCGCAGCCCTTGACCCCGAGCGGATTGGTCGTCGCCGGCACCGGATGATCGGCCAATACGAAGGGCGGCGCGTCCATCGCACGCGGCATGGCGTAGTCCAGGAACGAGCCGGTCAGCAATTGGCCGTCGTCGTCATAAACCGTCATTTCCATGAGCGCTTGGCCGATGCCTTGCACGACCCCGCCGTGGAGCTGGCCGGCGACCACCAGCGGATTGACGACAACGCCGAAGTCGTTGACGCAGGCGTATTTGACGACCTCGACGATGCCGGTGTCGGAATCGACTTCCACTTCGGCGACGTGACAGCCATTGGGGAACGTCGGCGCTCCCGGTCCGTCGCTGATGTGGGTGACGTCGAGCGATTGTGGTGCACCCGGCGGCAGCGCGGCGCCGCCGTTGCGCAGTGTTTGCGCCAGCTCCATGATCGAGATGGCGCGGTCGGTGCCGGCAATCACAAATCGGCCTTTCTGAAATTCGATGTCGGCGGCGGCGGCTTCGAGCACGTGGCTTGCGGCGTCCTTGCCTTTCTCGATGATCTTGGCCGAGGCTTCGACAATCGCCGTGCCGGAATGAATCAGCGACTTCGAGCCGCCGCTGCCGCCGCCCATGACCAGACGATCGCTATCGCCCTGGACGAGCTTGATCTTGTCGAATGGCACGCCGAGTTTTTCGCTCAAAACTTGGGCAAACGGCGTGGCGTGGCCCATGCCGAAATCGAACGTGCCGGTAATCAGTGTCACGGTGCCGTCGGCGTTGAACTCGATCTGCGCCAGTTCTTTGGACGGCGGCGCGGTGACTTCCAGAAAGTTGCCAACGCCAAGCCCGCGGAGCTTGCCGCGCTTGCGGCTTTCGCGCTTGCGCGCGGCAAAACCTTTGATGTCGGCGAGTTCGAGCGCTTGCTTGGTCAGCGCGGCGAAGTCGCCGCTGTCGTAAGTCACGTCCGAGGCAGTCTTGTAGGGCAGATCCTTCGGCTTGATCTGATTGCGCTTGCGCAACGCCAGCCGATCGATCCCCATCTCGGTGGCGGCGGTGTCGATCAGGCGCTCCATAAAATAATTGCCTTCGGGCCGGCCGGCGCCGCGATAGGGACCGGTCTGCGAAGTATTGGTGAAGACGCACCGCGAAGCGACTTCGATCAGCGGCGTGCGGTACATGCTTTGAACGTTTTTCACGATATTGACGGTCCCGGGGAACGGTCCCATCGGCGAAAGAAATGCGCCCATGTCGGCGATGCACTTGAGCCGGACGGCGAGGAACTTACCGTCCTTGTCGAGCGCGAGTTCGGCGCTGACATTGTGATCGCGGCCATGATGGTCGGAGAAAAAGCTGCCCGAGCGTTCGTCGGTCCATTTCACCGGGCGGCTTAGTGCGCGCGCGCCGTGCAGGATGCAGACATATTCGGGAAACACGCCACCCTTCATCCCGAACGAGCCGCCGACTTGTCCGGAGAGAATTTGGACGGCTTTGGCGTCGACACCCATCGCCTCGGCGATGTTGGCGCGCATGCCGGTGACGCCCTGGGAGCAGACGTAAAACGTAAAGCGGTTGCCCTCGTAGGCGGCGACTGCGGCGCGCGGCTCCATGGCGTTGACGACGACGCGGCTGTTGACGAGGTCCATGCGGGTGACGTGCGCGGCCTTGGCGAAAGCGGCTTCGACCGCGGCCGAGTCGCCGTAATGAAAGTCGAGCGGAACGTTCCCGGGGACGTCTTCATAAAGAATCGGCGCGCCGCCGCGGACGGCGTGTGTGGCGGCCGTGACCGCCGGCAGCGAATCGATATCCATCTCGACCGCTTCCGCCGCATCCTTGGCTGCATTGACGGTCTCGGCGATCACGCAGGCAACCGGATCGCCGACATAGCGGACTTTGTCTTTGGCGAGCGCACCGCGCCACGGCTTCTTCATGGGCGAGCCGTCGCGGTTCTTGAGCGGCACGACGCATTTGAGGGCGCCGTAGGCTTCAAGGTCCTGTGCGGTATAGATCGCGAGCACGCCCGGCATTTTCCGTGCGGCATCCGCATCGATGTTGCGGATGCGGCCATGCGCATGGCGGCTGCGCACCATCACCGCATGGGCTTGCCCGGGCAGCGAAACGTCATCCGTATAGCGCCCTTCGCCGCGCAACAGCATGGGATCTTCGACCCGAGGCACCGATTGTCCGATCGCGAATTTCTCGATCGAGAGCTTTTCGGCGGCCGCCAGATCAGCTTGCTCGTTGGCGCGCTGGTGCAGATTCATAGTGGGAAAGGCCCGTATCCCGTCATCTGGGGTCACATAGTGGACTTGCCGCAGCGCGACAAGCTGGCGGCAAACATGCCTCATAGACCGTAAAGGCACAGTATTGGCCGTGGAGCGGCCGGCTGATACATTTCCCGCCGACTAAAGAGATTTGTGAAAATGGCCCGCAACCGTCGAGCAAAACATCCGGGGCGGCAGGCAGGTAGCGTATGAAAGAAGAGGCCCCGCCGGCTGGCGGCCTCGGCCAAGACGCGCGTCAACGCCGCGGGCGCTGGCCCCGCCGCACGCCTTATGGCGTGCGCCGGGACAGCCGCCGATGGAACGAGGCGCCCGGCGTCGCAGATGAGTGTTCCGAGCCCACCTATGCCGCGCTCGATCTCGGCACCAACAACTGCCGGCTGTTGATTGCGCGCCCGACGGCCGATGGTTTTCGCGTCGTCGACGCGTTCTCGCGCATTATCCGGCTCGGCGAGGGCGTCGCCGCCTCGCGCCGTATCAGCGAAGCGGCGATCAAGCGTGCGGTTGAGGCGCTGTTGGTGTGCCGCGACAAAATGCGGGCGCGCGGTGTGACTTCGGCCCGCGCCCGGCTGATAGCGACGGAGGCCTGCCGCGCCGCCGAAAACGGCGAAGCATTTCGCCAGCGCGTCGCCGAGCAAGCCGGGCTCGAACTGGAGATCGTGGATTCGGCGACCGAAGCGAGACTGGCGGCGGCCGGCTGCACGGAGCTGTTCGACCCGGCGGCTACCGGCGTCATTCTCTTTGATATCGGCGGCGGGTCGTCCGAGCTGGTGCGGCTCGGCCCGCCGAACGGAGTGCGGCGCGGTCCACCGCTGCCCGAAATCGCCGGATGGGTTTCGCTGCCGGTCGGTGTCGTTACTCTTGCCGAGCGTTACGGCGGAACGGTGGTATCGCAAGAAATTTACGATGCGATGGTGGAGGAAGTGTCGGGATTTGTGCGGTCGTTTGCCGACGCCCACCGCGGCGACCTGGCCGGTTACCATATGCTCGGCACGTCCGGCACGGTGACGACGATTGCCGGGGTGTTCTTAAAGCTCAAGCGCTACGACCGCCGCCGCGTCGATGGCTGCTGGCTGTCGCACGAGGAGGTGTCCCGCGTGGTCGCCCAGCTCATCGCCATGAATTTCGACGAGCGCGCCGCCAATCCTTGCATCGGCGCCGAGCGCGCCGACCTGGTGCTCGCGGGCTGCGCCATTCTCGACGCCATCCGGCAGTTCTTCCCGTGCGGGCGGCTGCGCGTTGCCGACCGCGGCCTGCGCGAAGGCATGCTGGTCGAAATGATGCGCGCCAACGGCGTCTGGGGCGAAGCCTGACGAATGAAGGCGCGGCTGAAACGCGACAAGCGCCGCACGCCATCTTCACGGGCATGGCTGGAGCGCCAACTCGGCGATCCATATGTAGCGCGCGCCAAGCGCGAGGGTTTTCGCTCCCGCGCGGCTTTTAAGCTCGCCGAAATCGATGACAAATACCGCCTGCTCAAGCGCGGCGCGCGCGTCATTGATCTCGGTGCCGCGCCGGGCGGCTGGAGCGCCGTGGCTGCGGTGCGCGTCGGCACCCAGGGCCGTGTCATCGCGCTAGATATTCTGGAGATGAAGCCGATTGCGGGCGTCGACTTCGTCACCATGGATTTTCTTGATGCCGCGGCGCCGGACCGGATCAAGGCGATGCTACGGCTCAAGCCCGACGAAACGGCGGACGTGGTTCTTTCCGATATGGCCGCGAACGCCACCGGCCATCGCCAGACCGATCATTTGCGGACCATGGCGCTTGCGGAAGCGGCGGCGGATTTTGCCCGCGAGGTGTTGGGTCCGGGGGGCAATTTTCTCTGCAAGGTTTTGCAAGGTGGTGGCGAGGCCAAGTTCCTTGACGCACTCAAGCGCGACTTTGCGAGCGTCAAGCACGTCAAGCCGCCGGCAAGCCGGACCGACTCGGCCGAACTTTATCTGCTCGCGCGCGCGTTTCGCGGCGAACGCACTTAGCTCGGTTCTTTTACGGCAGTAGTGGCGAGGCGGGCCTCACGTCCGGCAAGCTCGGCGCCGGCATCGGGTGGCAATCGCGCGAAGATGAAGGCGGAGGCCGCGGTCATCGCGCCAACGACGAGAAACGCCGCGGGAAAATCCTCGGCTGATATTGCCGCTCCATGCTTGAGCCGCAGCGTCAGCTCGACCAGCAGGGCGCCGACGGCGACGCCAGTTGATATCGCCAATTGCTGGGTGACGGAAACGAGCGTGGTCGCCCGGCTGGTCAGTGCCGGCTCGATCTCGGCATAGGCGATGGTGTTGACGGCGGTGAATTGCAGCGAGCGGAAAAAACCGCCAGCCAGCAATATTGCCACCATCGCCGCGAACGGCATGCCCGGCACAAAACTCGCACAAGCCGCGAGAAATCCGGCGCTGATCAGGCTGTTGTAGATCAGCACCGGGCGATAGCCGAAGCCACGGAGCACGGCGGCGACGACGGCTTTCATAAAGAGGGCGCCGAGGCTCGCGGTAAAGGTGATAAGGCCGGACTGAAACGGATTAAGATGAAAGCCGATTTGCAACAGCAACGGCAACAGAAACGGCAGCGCTCCGATGCCGAGCCGAAATAGGAAGCCACCATAGATGCTGGCGCGGAACGTCGGAAGTTCGAGCAGGCGGAGATCGAGAATCGGCGCCGCCGCCCGGCGCGCGTAGATGACGTAAGCCACCGTTGCGATGACGCCGACGGCCAGAAGGGCAACGACCACGGCGGAAGGCAAGAACTCAAGCCCCATCACCGAGAGGCCAAACGCCAATCCGCCGACGCCAAGCCCCGACAAGACAAAGCCGATGTAATCAAACGGGGCAGTCGGTTCAGTGGCGATCTTCGGCATAAAGCGCGTCGCCATGACGAGGCCGATAAGGCCAATCGGTATGTTGATGAGGAATATCCAGTGCCAGGACGCATAGGTGGTAATGAAGCCGCCAAGCGGCGGTCCGCAGATCGGTCCGACCAGCGCCGGGATGGTGACGAGCGACATTGCATTGACGAGTAACCGCTTATCGATGCTACGGACCAGAATAAGCCGGCCCACCGGTGTCATCATCGCGCCGCCCATGCCCTGAAAGATCCGGGCGATGACGAACTCCTCGAGCGAGCTTGAGAGAGCGCAGCCGATCGAGCCGAGCATGAACACAAAAATGGCGAGCCGGAAAACATTGCGCGCGCCGAACCGGTCGGCGGTCCAGCCGCTCGCCGGGATGAAAATGGCGAGCGCCAGCAAATAGGATGTCACGGCGAGTTTCAGCGCCAGCGGGTTGGTGCCAATCGCCCGTGCAATGGCCGGCAGCGAGGTCGCGATAATGGTCGAGTCCATGTTTTCCATGAACAGGGCCACCGCGACAATGAGCGGAAGGACGCGGCTGTAGGGAGGCGGCGGCTCAGTGACCGATATCGACATCTAATGGCGCTGATTTGACATTCGCTACGCGCCAAATCGCCTATCTCGCGAAGCGAATGTCAAATCCGAAAGCTCCACTAGGCCTGGTGATCCTTCGATTCCAACATTCGCACATGCGCGTGCCGAGACGGGATGCGAATGTTAGAATCGGACCGCTAGAGCGCGATGACTTCTCTTCGAATCGTCATCCCGCTCTACCTTGTTGATGGCGCATCATCTTTTCCGAAAACCGGTGTCCACTTTTCGGATCATGCTCTAGCGGGTGGGCGAGGTGCCGGACTGGAGCCGCCGCAGACCCTCCGCCGGCTGCTGGAACGACGGATCGATCGCAAGCGCCTTGCGGAAATCGGCAATCGCGCCCGCCGAATCGGAAAGCCGCTCGCGGATTAAGCCGCGGGTCGAAAATGCGCTCGCCGAATTGGGATTGAGCTTGATCGCTTGATCGACATCGGCCAGCGCCAGTCGGTTGTCCCCGCTGAGATAACGCGCCCAGGCGCGATTGTAGAAGGCGAGCGCGGCGCTTGGCGACAGGTCGATCGCGCGGGTGTAATCGGCGATCGCGTCGCCGAGCGCAAGCCGGTCCCGCTCGGCGTTGCCGCGGTTTATATAGGCGTCTGCGGAGTGCGGATCGAGTTTGATGGCTTGCTCGAAGTCGGCGCTGGCGCGTTCGTTTTCCCCTTTTGCCAGCCACGCACTGCCGCGATTGTTGTACGCCGCTGCCGTGGGATTGAGCTTGATGGCCTGGTCGTAATCGGCGATGGCGCCGTCAACGTCGCCCTTGTGGCGATACGCGATGCCGCGGTTATAGAAGGCGGCGGCATAATTGACGTCGGCACGGAGCGCCTCGTTGTAATCGGCGATCGCCCGGTCGGTGTTGCCCTTATCGTCGTAAGCGTTGCCGCGATTGTTGTAGGCCACCGCGAATTTCGGATTGAGCTTGACGGCTTGATCGTAATCCGCGATGGCGCGGTCGAAATCGCGTTTTTGATAATAGGCGTAGCCGCGCTCGTTGTAGGCGCCGGCGTGGCGCGGATCGAGGCGGATAGCTTCGCTCAAGTCGGTCAAGGCGCGCTCGATATCGCCGGCGCGGCGATAAGCAACGCCGCGGTCGTAATAAAAGCGTGCATTTTGCGGATCGAGCTGGATCGCCGCATTGTAGTCGGCGATTGCGCCGTCGCGATCGCCTTTGTCGTCGCGGGCATTGCCGCGATTGCTGTAGGCGGCGGCGTTGTTCGGATCGAGCCGAACTGCGGTGTCGAAATCGGCAACGGCGCGATCCAGATCGTGCTTCTGATAATAGACCAGGCCGCGATTGTCGAAGGCGAGCGCGAATTGCGGTGAGAGCTGGATGGCGTGGTCGAAATCCGCAAGCGCGCGCACGCTGTCGCCCTTGGCCCGCCAGGCATCGCCGCGGTTGTTATAGGCGGGCGCAAAATTGCCATCGACGCGGATCGCGGCATTGTAGTCGGCGATAGCGCGGTCGATGTCGCCGTTCTCGAACCAGGCGATGCCGCGATTGTTCAGAGCGGACGCGTTTTTCGGGTCGAGCTTGATGGCTTGGTTATAGTCGGCAAGTGCGTGCTCGAAATCGCCCTTGCGGCGAAACGCCAGCGCGCGATTGAAATAAGCGGCGGCATAATTCGGCGACAGCCTGATGGCTTCGTTGTAATCGGCGATAGCGCTGTCGAAGTCGTGTTTTTCGTCGAAGGCATTGCCGCGGGTCATGAACGATTTCGCGTCGGTCGCATCGAGCTTGATGGCGTTGTTGAGGTCGGCGATGGCGTCATCGAGCTCGTGCTGGGCGACCCGGACACTGCCGCGTTCGGCCAAGGCACGGGCATAGTCGGGATTGAGCTTGATGGCTTCGCTGAAGTCGTCTGCGGCGGCGCCTAGGTCGCCTTTGGCGCGCTGCGCGAGCCCCCGGTCCTGATGCAGGACCGCGAGGTTGGCGCCCTGATATTTGCCCGACGCAATGACCGCCGTGCAGGAAGCGATTCGCTCTTCCGGCGCGGAGCGCGCCGGCCCGGTACAGCGCCGCTCATCCGCGGAATCCTGCGCGGGAGCAGCGCCGGCGAGCATGATCGGCAGGGCGCAGGCCAGCACTATTGCCGCCGACAGGCGCCTCATGGTTTCGCCCGTAATATCAGGGCAAAACCCGCAGATTTCTCGCATTCGTTCATTGGATGCGCGGTCACTTTACTTCTTGTGTACTGGCCGATTAAGCGGCGTACCACCATCTATGAATCACAGCGCGGACATGCTAGGAACCGCCGCCAATCCAAAAGCGGGCCCTTTGCGGTCGAGGAGGCGCCCACGGGCGAATGCTCGTGCGCGGTGTTGCATCTCACCCACCGCTCGGCGCTTCCTGTAGGCCCGCATCAGCCCTGCCCATCGCGGGGCACAAGCGGAGTTGGCAATGGCGATCAATAACGACTCGCGGAACGGCTCGCAGCATAGCCCGCGCGAGGGTTTGACCTTCGACGACGTGCTGATCAGACCCGGCCTGTCGGATGTGATGCCCTCGGAAGTGGACGTCCGCAGCCGGATTACCCGTAGTATCTCCCTCAACATCCCGATCGTCGCCTCGGCCATGGACACGGTTACCGAGGCGCCTATGGCGATTGCCATGGCGCAAGCGGGCGGCATCGGCATCATTCATCGCAATCTCGATCCCACGATGCAGGCCGCGCAGGTCCGCCAAGTCAAGAAATTCGAATCCGGAATGGTGGTCAATCCGGTCACCATTCACCCGGACGCGGCGCTCGACGACGCGCTGACGCTGATGCAGGAGCATCGGATTTCAGGCATCCCGGTGGTCGAAGGCGGCGGCGACGGCCGGGCCGGGAAGCTCGTCGGCATCCTCACCAACCGCGATGTCCGTTTTGCAACCAATCGGCAGCAAAAAATCTCCGAGTTGATGACCAAGGAAGCGCTGATCACGGTGCGCGAAGGCGTTGGCCAGGAGGAGGCCAAGCGCCTGCTGCACCAGCATCGCATCGAGAAGCTTCTCGTGGTCGATGCCGACTATCGCTGCGTCGGCCTGATCACGGTGAAGGACATCGAGAAGGCGGTGGCTAACCCTTTCGCCTGCAAGGACGAGCAGGGCCGGCTGCGCGTCGGTGCGGCGACGGGCGTTGGTGAAGCCGGATTTGCGCGTAGCCAGGCGCTGATCGAGGCCGGCGTCGACCTTGTCGTCGTCGATACCGCGCACGGGCATTCACAGCGCGTGCTCGAAGCGGTAAGCCGCATCAAGCGCTTGTCCAATGCCGTGCAAGTCGTCGCCGGCAACGTCGCCACCGCGGAAGGCGCCGAAGCGTTGATCAAGGCCGGCGCCGACGCCATCAAGATCGGCATCGGTCCGGGCTCGATCTGCACCACAAGAGTGATCGCGGGCGTCGGCGTTCCGCAACTCACCGCAATCGCAGACGCGGTTGAAGCTGCAAAACACACTGATACGCCGGTGATCGCCGACGGCGGCATCAAATATTCCGGCGATCTCGCCAAGGCGTTGGCCGCTGGTGCCGACTGCGCCATGATCGGCTCCTTGCTCGCCGGCACCGACGAGACGCCCGGCGAGGTTTTCCTGTACCAGGGCCGCTCCTACAAAACATACCGCGGCATGGGGTCGGTCGGCGCGATGGCTCGAGGTTCGGCCGATCGCTATTTTCAGCAGGAAATCAAAGACACGCTGAAGCTCGTGCCGGAAGGCGTGGAGGGGCAAGTCCCGTATAAGGGACCCGCGGGCCACGTGTTGCATCAGCTGACGGGAGGCTTGCGGGCGGCGATGGGCTATGTCGGCGCGAAGACGCTCGCCGAGTTTCACGCCAAGGCCGAGTTCATGCGCATTTCCGGCGCCGGCCTGCGCGAGAGCCATGTGCACGACGTGAAGATTACGCGGGAGAGCCCGAATTATCCGAGCCGCGAGTAGGGCCGTGAGGAAAGCGCCGACCGACCCATTCGCGGAAATCCGCAAGGCCACGGACCGGCATCGCGCGCGGCATGGCTGCGGCGCTTATCCCTATCACAGCGGTTTGCTGCTTGCGGCACTGGCCGGTGCGGTGCCAGCGCGCCGTATTCTGGAACTGGGGACGGCGCTCGGTTACACCGCGTTATCGTTCGCGCATGGCGCTCCGAATTCCGTGGTCGACAGCATCGAGCGCGATCCAGAGCATGTGACGCTCGCCCGCGAACACATCATAGCGGCGGGGCTCGATCATCGCATTGCCGTCCACGAAGGCGATTTCGCCACCGTGTTGCCCAGTCTCGATCCTGGTTACGACGTCGCTTTTTTCGACGGCAACGCGCCGGTCCCGGCATTGCATGGCGCTTTGCGCAATCTCTTGCGGACCGGCGGCTTGTTGATAACTGCCAACCTCAACCACGGCGGCACCGCCGACGCGGTATGGAAAGCTTTGTTCGACGGCAAATCCTGGCGCAGCGCGCTCATCGACGCCCAGGGCGAGACCGCCATCAGCGTCAAATTGTGAAGGATCGAGCCGATGTCACTGCAAGCCGTTCTGCTGCCGCTATTTGTCGAAGTCATTCTTACCTTCGTCTTGATGTTGCAGATGGGCGCGCTGCGGCGCGCCGACTACAGCTCGGGCGCGGTAAGGGCGGACGACATCGCGCTGCGCGAGCCGCGCTGGCCGCAACGCACGACCCAGGCTGCGAACGCCTTTTCCAACCAGTTCGAACTTCCGGTGCTGTTTTACGTCCTGACCATTCTCGCCTGGGTAACCCGGCACGCCGGTATCGTGTTCGTGGTGCTGGCGTGGATCTTTGTCATCTGCCGGGTGCTGCAGGCCTACATACACGTCACCAGCAACGTGGTGCGGTACCGAGGCTTGTTCTACTCCATCGGCGCCCTGGTGCTGATGATCATGTGGGCGCTCTTTATTATCGAAGTGCTGACCGGCGTAATCATATGACTTTGGCCTTTGGCCGCGCGTCCGCATGATTCCTTCTGCCCGTCTTGCGGCCGCCATCGAGGTTGTCGCCGACCTCGAAGCGCGCCGGCGCCCGGCGGCCGATGCGCTCAAGGACTGGGGACTTTCTCACCGCTTCGCCGGCTCGTCGGATCGCGCCGCCATTGCTGGCCTTGTGTACGACGCGCTGCGGCGCAAATCGTCGTCGGCGTGGCTCGCGGGCGACAACAGCCCGCGCGCGGTACTGCTCGGAATGCTGCACCAGGAACGCGGGCTTGGCGTCGACGAGCTGGAGAAATTATGCAGTGGAGCGCGGTTTTCGCCGCCGCCGCTGACCCCCGCCGAGCAGGCGTCGCTCTCCGCCGATAGCCTCTCTGGCGCGCCGCCTGCCGTGCTCGGCGATTATCCCGAATGGCTTGATCCGTATTTCTCCCGCGTCTTCGGCGACGACCGCGCAGCCGAGGGTGCCGCGCTGGCGCGCCGCGCGCCGCTTGACCTTCGGGTCAATACGCTTCGCAGCGAGCGCGACGAGGTCCAGCCAAAGCTCGAAGATCTTCACGCTGAACCGACGCAATGGTCGCCGATCGGCTTGCGCATCCGGCTTGCCGCGGACGCCAAGAATCCGGCGCTGCATGCCGAGCCGGCCTTTCGCAAGGGCATGGTGGAAATCCAGGATGAGGGTTCGCAGCTCGCTGCGCTGTTCGCCGGCGCCAAGCCCGGCGAACAGGTCGTCGATCTTGCGGCGGGCGCGGGCGGCAAGACGCTGGCGCTGGCGGCGGCGATGGACAATCGCGGACAAATTTACGCAACCGACATCAGTAAGCGGCAACTCGTTCCGATTCACGAGCGGATCGCGCGCGCCGGTGTGCGCAATGTGCAGGTGCGCACGCCGCGCGGCACGACGGATGTGCTCACCGACCTCAACGGCCGCATCGATCTTGTCCTCATCGACGCGCCCTGTACCGGCACCGGCGCCTGGCGGCGCAATCCCGACGCAAAGTGGCGGGTGCGCCCCGGCGCGCTGGAGGAGCGCCTCGCTCAGCAGACGACGCTGCTCGATCGCGCCGCCGAACTCGTCAAGCCCGGCGGCCGTATCGCCTATGTGACCTGCTCGGTCCTCGGCGAGGAAAACGGCGCGCAGGTGCGGGATTTCATGGCGCGGCATCCGGACTACGCGTTCATTCCGCCGCGCGAGGTTGCCGCCGCGGTCCTTGGCGAACAGGCCGAATCGTTTTGCGCGGCCGCTTTATTGTCGGCGGAAGGACTGTTGATGACGCCGCGGCGGACCGACACGGACGGCTTTTACGTCGCGCTAATGCGGGCGCCGGGCTAACGGGGAGAAGCGGGCAGGGCGGTCTTGACCGGGCGAGACCTGGGCCGCACATACGCCCCTTAACCGCTATGCACGACAGCATTCTCATCGTCGATTTCGGCTCCCAGGTGACAAAGCTCATCGCGCGCCGGGTGCGCGAAGAGCACGTCTATTGCGAGCTGGTGCCGTTTCAGTCGGCTGAAGCCGCGCTCAGGACCTTGCGGCCGAAGGGCATCATCCTCTCCGGCGGGCCGGCTTCGGTGCTCGACAAGGACGCCCCGCGCGCGCCGCCGGAAATCTTTGACGCCGGCGTGCCGGTGCTCGGCATTTGCTACGGCGAGCAGGTGATGGCGCAGCAGCTCGGCGGCAAAGTTGAGGGCGGACATCATCGTGAGTTCGGCCGCGCCGAGGTGGAAGTGACCAAACCGTCGGCGCTGTACGAGGGCGTGTGGGAGATCGGCCAGCGCTATCCGGTATGGATGAGCCACGGCGATCGCGTCACCCAGCCGCCGTCAGGTTTTTCCGCCGTCGGGACTTCGCCGAATGCGCCGATCGCCATGATCGCCGACGAGGCGCGCCGCTTCTATGCCACGCAATTCCATCTCGAAGTCATGCACACGCCGCACGGCGCGGCGCTGCTCCGGAATTTCGTTCGCAACATCGCCGGTTGCGCGCCGGACTGGACCATGCGCGCCTTCAAAGAAGAGGCGATTGAGCGCATCCGCAAGCAGGTCGGCAACGGCAAGGTGTTGTGCGGGCTCTCGGGCGGTGTCGATTCGGCGGTGGCGGCGGTGCTGATCCATGAGGCGATCGGCCACCAAGTCACTTGCGTATTTGTCGATCACGGCCTTTTGCGGCTCGGCGAAGGCGAACGCGTGGTCGCGTTGTTTCGCAATCATTACAACATCCCGCTCGTGCATGTCGCGGCACAAGAAACGTTCCTCAAAGCGCTTGCCGGAATTGAAGACCCTGAAGAGAAACGCAAGACCATCGGCAAACTCTTCATCGACGTGTTCGAAGCCGAAGCAAAGAAACTCGGCGGCGCCGATTTTCTCGCCCAGGGCACGCTTTATCCCGACGTCATTGAGAGCGTGTCGTTTACCGGCGGACCGTCGGTCACCATCAAGTCGCACCACAATGTCGGCGGTTTGCCGGCGCGCATGAACATGAAGCTCGTCGAGCCGTTGCGCGAATTGTTCAAGGACGAGGTGCGCGCGCTTGGCCGCGAGCTCGACCTGCCCGAGGTGTTCGTCGGCCGTCATCCATTTCCAGGCCCAGGCCTGGCGATCCGCATTCCGGGCGCGATCACCCGTGAGAAGCTCGACATTCTGCGCGTCGCCGACGAGATCTTCATCGAGGAAATCCGGCGCTGCGGCCTCTACGACGACATCTGGCAGGCCTTTGCGCTGCTGTTGCCGGTGAAAAGCGTTGGCGTCATGGGCGACGGGCGCACTTATGATTACGTGGTGGCGCTGCGCGCGGTGACTTCGACCGACGGCATGACGGCCGATTTCTATCCGTTCGACATGAGCTTCCTCGGCACGGTCGCGACCCGCATTGTCAACGAGGTCAAGGGCGTCAATCGCGTGGTCTACGACGTGACCTCGAAGCCCCCGGGCACGATCGAGTGGGAGTGAGGAATGCTGCGTCGATCTATCATCGCAGTTCTAAGCGTCCTTTTTCTCGCGGCGATGACGTTTGGACTAATCTATTTGTTTCTCCACATCGCTCGGGCGATGCTTTCCCTCAACCAGCCTTTGGTGCTCGCCATTCTTGCTGCGGCTGCAACGATATTGGCATCAACCATAACCGTTGTCGCTGGAAAGCTCTTTGAAAGAAGACAGGAGATAGAGGCTCATTTTCGTCAGAAAAAGTCTGATCAGTATTACGAATTGCTGACGATTCTTCGTGATCTGGCAACACAGCAAAATGGGAGTACGGCCGCGGATCCGATGGTTGTTAAGCGCCTGTCCGATTGGCAGCAAAATCTGATTTTATTTGCTGGGCCAATGACTATCCGAGCGTTCGTCTCATGGTGGACGAATCTTAGATCGGGTCATCAAACCTTGCAAACGGTCATGCTGATGGAGCAGTTTTACAAATCACTGCGCTCCGACCTGGGTATATCTAATCGCGGCTTACGGGAGGGAGACTTAATACAATTGATTTTGCGCAATGGCGATTTTTTCCTTACGATGCTCAAGAAAAATCCCAACATGAGCATGTTCGAGTTGGCGGCTTTCGAGAAGCAGATCGACCAACTGCATGCTCCAAAACCACCTCAGCCAACGCTTGACGCTAAAGAGTGAATGAGACTGCCACCTGGGAGCTAGGAACTGCGAATTGATCGAGTAGGCGCGCGTTTGCTGATCCGCGTCACCAATGACTGCGAACGTATTAATCACGCGGTCTACGACGACACTTCGAAACCGCCGCGAACGATCGAGTAGAGGTGAAGAGTCCCGTGATCGATGATCTTCAACCTGATCTGCTCTCGTCAGTCACTGATTTGGACACTGCGCGAATACTCTTTGCTGACTTGCACGATGATCTTATTGGGAAGGTCGCGCGATTTCGTCAACTCAATGAACTTTCTTTGTCACTCGGTCGACACGGAACGATGCTCCCGGGTGGCGAAACTGCATTTGCCGCTTGGACGGAGGCGCGAACAAGCTTCGTTCACGGCAATTACATGGCTACGGTAATGCTTTGCCAAGGTCTTGCTGAACATATCCTTGCGGCGCAGGTGCGGATGCTCCTCGGTGACGGGGAATTGCCAAGCCGAATCACATTTCAACAGACTCTCGAACTTTGTATCGAGCACAAGCTGATCGGTAGCAACGACGCCAACGATCTCCGTTTTCTCATGGAATTGCGCAACCCGCTCTCCCATTTCCGGGATATAAATGATCCATCAAATCTTTCGCGACGGGTGATGAATACCATGCTGTCCGCTGAGACTCATCTATTTCGAGACGCCAGCTTCGCAATCGGGATGGCGGTCCGATTATTGTCGTTGCCTGCGTTTCGAGTAGGCTGACGGAAACGTCGATCACCATGAATAGGCGTCAACAATATTTGGTGACGATCCGCAAGTATCGGTCCACAGAACTTTGCTTTTTCGAACATTTATTCTGGCGACTATAACTTCGTTTGACCAACAAACCCGCTGGCAAACGTTGCAAGATGGTCGATCCATCGACTGTGGGGAAGAAATAGCGTGCTATTAGCCGGCACTTACTTGATCTCCCGCGCCGGTTGTACCAAGATTGCCTCGGGCTGGGGTCAACAATGCGCGGATATTGTTTGATCTTCGCGTGCGTGACGCTTTGCGGCGTAACAGCCTGCGAGGCGGCGCCGAAAATTGATCTGACGCCGGTGACAAGTTCGTCGCTTCCCAGCATGCAGAAATACAATGGTTACGTCGGCAAGGATTACTGGACAACCCTTGAGGTCCAGCAATGCGAAGGGCCGTCAAGCCTGCACTGCTTGCAATTCCTGAAACCCGGGACGCATCTGAAAGTCGATGGCCTGGTGCCGAACCACTCGGAAGTCGCCGGGACTTCAATCGACGATGCCTATTTTCACATTGTGACGGACGATGGCCGCTCGGGCTTTGTCAGCGCGGTGATCTTTTCTAGCGCGACGACGACGCTTGATCCCGTCACCACGCTGGCGGAATGCAAGAAGAAAGGCGGCCCGAAACTCGGCATGACCGCGGCACAGGTAAAGGCATCGTGCTGGGGACCGCCACTTTATGTCAACGCCAAGATGCGCGAGACCGGGAAATACGAGCAGTACGTCTATGGCGGCAATAAATCCGTCCACCTGCGAGACGGCATCGTGGTCTCGGTTTCCGTTAAGGGTCGCGGTCACAGTCCGGATGAATTACAGCGCTGAATAATCGCCGCGGCCGCGGTGAGCGTGATTTTCGGTTTAAAGAACGTCGTCCGACAACGCCGCGTCGTCGCCAACCGGGCGGGCTATTCCGCGGCTTGCCGCAACGCGCGCTCGAGCGCCTCGTCGAGGCCGCGCCCGACAGCGGAGACGTGTTCGTCGCCGAATTGCCCGAACTGGGACGACGGTTTGTCGTACTCGAAGATTGTGCGACCTCGTTCGTCCTCGTAGAGGAAGACGCGCAGCGGCGCATAAAGGCCTGCCGGCAAGCGATGACGCGTCATCTTTGATGCGGTGTGCGGATTGCCAATTTCGTATTGCAGCGCTTTGCGCGGCAGTCCGACAACTTGCAGAAGCGCCCCATGATCCCGCTTCAGAAATATGAAAAGCGGCTGACCTCGCTCCAGCTCCGTCGCCTTCTGCTCATCGCCGTGTTCCAGGGCCTCCGCTATTGCCGGGTCGAGCTGCGGAACATTTTTCTCAAGCGCCGCCACGACGTCGGCGAATTTTTTAGTTGTCTCTATCTTGATGTGCTCGACTTGCACCACCTGCGGCGTGAGGATCGGATCGGCCATGGTTCTCTCCATTCCGGCGAACAGCAGAATTAACGAACAGGCCGCCAGCGTGACCAAAGTCCGCGATGTTCGCCCAGCGTTTTTTGCTTTGACTTCTCCGGTGTCGACGATTTTGGTTGGCGCGGTAATGTTGCTGGCGTCATCCATAACACTTCTCCTGTTCTGAGGGACGCTGGTGGCGTCGCCATCGTGTTTAGTCAGGCCGTCACTGGCGTCGGGCAGCGCGCACGGCGGCGCATGACCGCGGTGAGCGAGAGGGCCGCAGCTACGCATATTGCACCAATCCAGCCGAGCGCGAGCGGTGAGGCGCTGGTCAACGTCAGCGAGCCGAGGGCTGCGCCGCAGGAAAAGCCGAGGAACTGAAACGACGCGTTCAGCGAGAGGGCGACCGGCGCCACCTTCATGCCGGCGATGCTGATGAGCCGCGCCTGCTGGGCAGGCCAGAACGCCCACGCCGATACGCCCCAGAGGATTATCGCCAGCAGAATCGGAGCGCGGGCGGCGTCCGGCGGCAGTATCACGGCGCTCGTGGACAGGCAGAGAAACGCGAGCGCCAGCACCGACAGGCTCGTGACGACCACCGGGAAATAACCGAAGCGGTCGGTCAGGCGGCCGCCAAGCCGCAAACCGATCACCGCCGCGACGCCCCAAGCGAACAGCACGATGCTGACGGACAATCCGGTAAGTCCCGCGGCGCGCGCGAGGAATAACGCGAGGTAGGTGTAGACAGTAAAGGCGCCCGTCGCCCAAAGCATGGTGCTGAGCAAAGCCAAGAGTACCGCGGGCTGCTGCACAACATCGAGGCGCTCGCGCAGGCTTGCGACCGGAAGCCGGCCGGCGATATCGCGGGGAAGCCCGGCCAATAGTCCGGCGGTCGCGATCAATGCGAGCGCGCCGATGGCCGCGAAATTCACGCGCCAGCCGAAGCGGTCACCGATCAATGCGCCGAGCGGTACGCCAAGCGCAACCGCGACGCTGCTGCCGCCGGTGACAATGGACAGCGCCGTTCCGCGCCGCGACACGTCGACAATGGCGCTGCCGAGCGCATTGGCATTCGGCGCATAAAGGCCGGCGGCGATTGCCAGCAGGATGCGCGCCGTCAACAAGCCGGTGTAGGTGTTAGCCGACCAGGCGACGAAGTTCGCCGCCGCGAATGCCAGCATAGAGGCGATCAGGAGCCGCCTGCGGTCAATGTCGCCCGTGAGCGCCGTCAGGAGCGGCGAACTAAGCGCGTAGGTCAGGGCAAACACCGTCACCAGCTGGCCCGCGCTCGCGATGCTCACCGACAAGTCGCGGGACAGATCGGGCAACAGCGGCGCGATCATGAATCCCTCAGTGCCGATGGCGAAGGTACCCAGCGCCAGCCAATAGAGCCGGCTCACTGCGACGGGTGACGCGTTGGTCATGATAGGCTCCATTTTATAAGACGGTCGGTCATCTTGCATTCAGACAAATAGATGGGCTTTCGTGGAAGGACATGGACGTGGGACTCAGACCAAGATTTGGGTGAAGGCGACGGTCATAAGGCGGTCGAAGGCGCGGCCGCTCTTCTCGACCCGCGCGCGCAGCAGAGCCCCCTCATAGGCGTCGAGTAGAAACGCAGCGAGGTCAGCCGCAGGGGCCTTGGTCGAGATCGAACCGTCCGCTTGAGCTTCAGCGATGACCATGGCGACATCCGTCGACCACGAAACATAAAGGTGCGCCAAGCGCTCGCGAATCATCTGGCTTTGGCCGGCGAGTTCGGCGCTGAAATTTCCCAATAGGCATCCGCGGCCGAAACCCTCGCTGGCGAAGGATTCGTTGAGCCGTTCGAAGTGGGCGCGTAGCCGGCGCAGCGGAGGAAGCGACGTATCGGACAGCGCGGTACGGCGCGGGTTGTTGCGGCCGTAGCGATCGACGACTTCGGCGCCCAGGGCTTCTTTGCTCTCGAAGTGATTATAGAAGGAACCTTTCGGCACGCCGGCGGCGTCCGTGATGTCCTGGACGCCAGCGCCATTAAACCCCTTCTCAATCAGGACCTTAAGGCCGGCGTCGATGATCTTTTCGCGAACATTTGGTCTGGGCATGCTTATTCAATATGACCAGTCGTCTTAGATGTCAAGCCTACGCCGGTCACGCCAGTCGCCAGGAGTGCCGGTACGTAGCGGATGGCACAGGACCGGTTATCTAGGACGGACGATGACGAGTGGTAGAAGGCGAGGGCCTTTCGCCATCAAAAAGGGAGGACGGGCGATGAACGAACAAAATCTGGCCATCGACACTTTCGTGCCGGCGCTGCGTACGCTGGCGGGTGTGCTCGACAAGGCCGCCGCGCATGCGCGCGAGAAGGGTACCGAGCCAGAGGCGCTGCTGAAAGAGCGGCTGGCGCCCGACATGTTTCCGTTGAGCTCGCAAATTCAAATTGCCTGTTACCACGCCAAGGACGGCAGCGCGCGCGCCACCGGCCAGGAACCGCCGAAGATTGACGTCAAGGAGCTGACGTTCGACGAACACAAGGCGTTGATCACGAAGACGGTGGATGCTTTGCAGGCGATCGGCGCTTCGGAATTTGCCGAAGCAACAAAACGCAAAGTCGATCTGTCGCTTTCCAGCGGCCGCGTCTTTGAATCGAATGCGCTCGAGTTCGTTCAGCATTGGTCGATCCCGCATTTCTATTTCCATGTCGTCACCGCCTACGACATTTTGCGCCACCTCGGCGTACCGCTCGGCAAGCGCGATTTTATGAGCGGCATTGCCGGCGATATGTGCACCAGACCGCGGCGTAAGCGGAGCACACCAAACGTGAGAGCAGCTCTACGACGATCGGCTGCGGTCGCTGCGGGAACTTTCCTTTGGCCGGCGGACGGCCCGCACCTTCCCGGTGCTGCCGCCGCCGCAGAAGAACCGGTCGCCGCCGTCGGATTCGAGCCCCGATACGCTCATGCCTCGCGGCATATCGAGTCTCTCCAAAATCTCGCCGGTTTGCGGATCGACGCGCCGTAGATCGTTGTCGTCGCCTTCAGACGTGGCGTGCCAGAGCTCGCCGTCGACCCAGGTCACCCCGGTGACGAAGCGGTTGGATTCGATCGTGCGCAGAACCGTGCCGGTCTCGGGATCGATTTGATGAATTTGCCGATTGCGATATTGCCCCACCCATAGAGCGCCTTCGGCCCAGGTCAACCCTGATCCGGCGCCGCCCGGCGCGGGAATAGTTGAGAGGACGCGGCCGTTTTGCGGATCGATCTTCTGGATGCGATCGCCGGAAAGCTGAAACAAGTGCCGGCCGTCGAAGGCCGTTCCGGCATGCGCGGCCGCATCGATGGCGCGCACCTTCTCGCCGGTCTTCGGATCGAGCGCGTTGAGCTTGTCTCCCGACGCAAACCAGACGTGCTCGCCGTCGAAGGTCACGCCCGCCACATGGTCGACGCCGGGAAAGGGGCCGTATTCGCGAAGGATTTCGGCTTGAGATTTTTTCATGGGTAAGTTCTAACCGCGCGGCAGCGGGCCCGGGAGTAACAAGGTTGTCGTGAAACCAGGCACCGGCCTCGCAATCCAGCGGCGCGCTCGCCCTCGACCATACGACTCGACCTTGCCGGCCGTGGTGAGCGCGTCGAGCGCGCGCTGCACTGTCCGGGGGCTGGCACCCAGCGCCAGCGACAGCGCCGAGCTCGACCAGGATTCGCCGTCAGCAAGAAAGGCGAGCACCGCGGCATGCTCGCCTTCAACTGGCGGCGCGAGCACAACCACCTTGCGCGCGCGCCGCGGCGCCAGCGCAAAACCGAGCATCGTGGCGCTGACGTCGGCCAGAGCTTTCAGTTTGGAGCGAAGCCGTCCGATCTCGACGCGCAACCGCGCGCGATGCGATTCATCGGCCTGCTTCGCGCGAAAGGCGCGCGCCAGCAGCGCGCTCCTCGAGACGTCCGCGGGCCATGCTTCGGCCAGCGCGCGCACCAGTGCAAACAAGACCGGACGCGTCGTCAGCGAAACGGCGGTGCCGGCATCGCGCACCACATGACGGCAGGCGTCGACGACGAGCGTCCCGGAAGCGAGTAGCGCTTCAACTTCTTCCAGGAGGAGAGGGCGCTCCTCGCCGGGCGCAATGAGGCGCGCGGCAGGCGTGTTGAGAACAAGCGCGGTGTTTTCAACTTCCGCCAGGAGCGCCGGGATGCCCGCTTGGCGCGCGGCGCGCGCGGCCTCGGCGAGTGCCTCGCGCGCTTGCTTGATCCGCAAGCGCCGAATTGCGATTCCTGCAACCGCGAGCTCGTGAGCGGCGCGCAATGCCGGCGGCAAGGGCGTCGCGTCAAACTTCGAAAGCGCCCGCTCGGCTTCTTCGAGGCGGCCAATCAAAAGAAGACGCCGAATATCCAGATGTCGCGCATGGGCGGCGTTGCTTTGGTCGCCGTGCCGCTCAAGCGTTGCCCGAGCCGCGTCGAGCGCCTTGCCCGAAAAACTCAGGTCGCGAGAGACTAGCGCAATCTCGGCTTCGGCAACGATGCAACGCGCGCGAGCTAACGACTCCTTCGGACCGAAGGCGCCCGCCGCTTTTCGCAGCAAGGCCTTGGCGCGAACAAGATCGCCGAGCTGCGCCATGGCGATGCCGCGAAGCGCCAGAGCCGGCGCGTCGTTGCGCAAAGCGATGCGCTTTAATGCGCCGAGCGGATCGCCCGCCGCCAGCGCCTGCGCGGCAGCGCTGATCAGCGAGTCCATGGGAATCCCGCCAAACTTGTAACTCCCGCCGCTGCCGCATCCGGCATTAAGTCCAGCTTACGATCAACGCATGGATCGGAGGAACGGACATGCCTGACATCTTGCATAAGGTCGGAATCAAATCGACGTCACTCGGCGATGTCTACAACGCATTGGCCACAGTCGAAGGGTTGTCGAGCTGGTGGACCAGCGACACGCGGGGCGAAAGCAACGTCGGCGGCGAGCTGCAATTTCGCTTCGGTGACGGCGGCTTTGACATGAGAGTCCTCGAGCTTGAACCCGGCAAACGGGTTCTGTGGCAGGTGGTGGACGGGCCGGAAGAATGGCTCGGCACAAAAATTAGCTTCGACCTCAACCAGAACGGCGATTGGACGGTTATTCTTTTCAAGCACCTGGGCTGGAAGGCGCCGGTGGAGTTTATGCATCATTGCAGCACCAAATGGGCGGTGTTCCTGCTCAGCCTGAAATCACTTCGCGAGACCGGTAAAGGCTCGCCGTGGCCGAACGAGATCAAGCTCGACAGCTGGGAATAGCCTACCGCGACCGCGCGATGACAAAACATTGGCGTCGAAACGGAGTGAGCGATGACAGAGAGCACAAAAGAACTCGGAGTGCCCAGAATAGTCGACCGCGTTACCTTCCAGGCCGAGCTCGATGCTTTGCGCGTTCGTGAGAAAGAGCACACGCGAGAAGCCGACGCGATCGCGACCGCCCGCCGGCGGCTGCCCATGGTCGAGGTCGATGCCGCCACGCCACTCGTCGGGGAGCGCGGGCCGGCCAGATTATTGGATGCGTTTGAGGGACGCCGGATACTGATCGCCTATTATTTCATGTGGCACGCCGGCCATCCTGCGGCGGAGCAGTGCGAGGGTTGCAGCCTCTATACCGCGCAGGTGCGCGAGCTGTCGTTCCTGCATTCCCGCGACGTCACTTACGCCACCTTTTGTCAGGGCCCGTATGGGGAGGGCGCCCGGTACCGCGACTTCATGGGCTGGCAGATGCCCTGGTATTCGGCCAGCGGGCAGTCGCTCGAAACCCTATTGGTCCGACGCCAAGTCGGCATGATGCATATTGTTTGTTACCTGCGCCGCGGCGACCGAGTCTTCGAGACTTATTGGACGACGCGGCGCGGCGTCGAGATGCTGGGTAACAGCTACCCGCTGCTCGATTTGACGGTCTACGGGCGCCAAGAGGCGTGGGAAGACTCGCCGGACGGTTGGCCGCAGCGGCCGAAAGGCACGCACCCTTACCGCGAAAACGGACGCCCCATTGTGCAGTGGCCTCGCCTGAAAGCCGGACATTCGGACGATCTGAAGCGCCGATCCTGACATTCGCCGCAAAGCGCGTATGATGGTACGCGCTGGGGAGGCGCGCTTTGCCGATCACGATTTACGGCATCAAGAACTGCGATACCATGAAGAAGGCGCGGGCGTGGCTCGACAACTATGGCGTCGTCTACGGGTTCCACGATTACAAAACGCAAGGCATCGCGCGCGAGCGGCTTGATCTCTGGGAGAAGAAGGTCGGCTGGGAAGCCTTGCTCAATCGCGCCGGCACGACATTCCGAAAGCTGCCGGACGAGGACAAAACCGGTCTCGATACGAAGAAGGGAATAGCGCTGATGCTGGCGCAGCCTTCGATGATCAAACGGCCGGTCCTCGAACTCGGCGGCGGCAAAGTGCTCGTGGGATTTTCACCGGGACTCTACGGCCGGGCGCTGGCGGATTAGCGATGCGTGGCGGTACGCCTTCGCGATCGTTGTCTCTCAAGCTTTACCCTGATGAGAAAGAATGCCCGCGCGCCATTTGGGCCCGCCGTATCTCGTCATTGACAAGGGCAGGACGGTGGTCATGATCGCCGCCCACGATAGTTTCCAAGACACAAGAATAGGCCGGACAGCATGGGCCTCGCATTAGAAATACTCGGCCTTGTCCTTTTTCTCGGCGCGCATGTGTTCGTGTCTCTGCGTACGAACCGCGCGGCGCTCATTTCAAGCTTTGGCCACGGCCCTTATCTCGGGCTGTTTTCGCTGGTTTCGATCGTAGGCGTCGTGCTGATCGGCTACGGCTTTGCGCGCTATCGCGCTGAAGGCGTGATTCCGCTCTGGTATCCACCGCATTGGACACGCCAGATCGTCGTCGCGCTGATGTGGCCGGCGAGCATTGCGGTGGTGGCCGCTTATATTCCCGGCAACATCAAGCGTGTGCTCAAACATCCGATGCTGGTCGGCGTTAAACTTTGGGCCATCGCGCATCTCTGTGCGAACGGCGATCTCGGCGGAATTCTTCTGTTCGGTTCGGTGCTGATCTGGGCGGGTTACGATCGCGCGTCGCTCAAGTATCGCAGCGATGCCGGCGCCCCGCCAATTCCGCTCGGCGGCTGGCGAAACGACCTCATCGCCGTTGTTGTCGGCACCGCCCTCTATCTGGCGCTCGGCTTCTTGTTCCATCCTCTCGTCGTGCGCTTGCCGGCCTTCGGACCCTGACCCATGTTTGTTTGATCCATGTCTGTTTGACCCATGTCTGTTTGATCCATGTCTGTTCACGATGACATCCGGCGGCTGACCGCGCCCGACATCCGCGCCCGCAAGGGCGGCGAACCGATCGTCTGCCTAACGTCCTACCACGCGCACACGGCGGGCATTGTTGATCGCTACTGCGACATCATTCTGGTCGGCGACTCACTTGGCATGGTCATGCACGGGCTCGAAACCACGGTGCCGGTCACGCTCGACATGATGATTTTGCAAGGCCACGCCGTGATGCGCGGCTCCAAGCGCGCGCTGGTCATTGTCGATCTCCCTTTCGGCTCATATGAAGCATCCAAGGAGCAGGCGTTTGCTTCGGCGTCGCGAGTGCTGAAGGACACCGGCTGCGGCGCCATCAAGCTCGAAGGCGGCCGGCGCATGGCGGAGACCATCGCGTTTTTGGTCGAGCGCGGCGTGCCGGTCATGGGCCATGTCGGTTTGACGCCTCAGGCAATCAACACCATCGGCTCGTTTCGCGCGCAGGGCCGCGACGAGAGCGATTGGGCGCCGATCGAAGCAGACGCGCATGCCGTCGCCGACGCCGGCGCCTTCGGCGTCGTGCTCGAAGCGATCGCCGAGCCGCTCGCCCGGCGCATCGCCGGCGCTGTCGCGATTCCGACCATCGGCATCGGCGCTAGCGTTGCGTGCGACGGCCAGATCCTCGTGCTCGAAGACATGCTCGGGCTGTCGCCGCGCGTGCCGAAATTCGTCAAGCGTTTTGGCGAACTTGGGCCTTCGATCGAGCGGGCCATTAAGAGTTATGCCGAGGAGGTGCGGGCGCGCAGCTTCCCCGGTCCGGACAACGTTTACGCAATGCGCAAGCCCAAACCGTAAGCGCAATCCCGACCGAACCGCGCAGATTCGGCCATCGGAAGCGTGTTAATTTCTCCCGCGCAATCGTCGCAGGCCGAGCAAAAGCTTTGCCTTGCTCGCGCCACATGATTATTTTAGTTCGCGCCGGACTTTCCGGGCCTAACTGCCGGGATTCCTCGATTTGTCGCTGTGCGACTTAAAGTCGACCTGCTGCCGGTGAGGGCGCGCAGGCGATCGTTTCAGTTTTCAGCGGGTGCTGGGGCAGGTTCCGTGACCGACATCTTCCAGGAAGTAAACGAGGAAGTCCGTCGCGAACAGCTTAAAAAGCTGTGGCAGCGCTACGGCAACTACATTGCCGCGGCATGCATTATCGGCGTGGTGGCCGTGGGCGGTTGGCGCGGCTACGAATGGTGGCAAGGTAAGAAAGCCGCCGAATCGGGCGCCGCTTTCGAGCAGGCCGTCGCGTTGGCCGATTCCGGCAAGCGTGAGGAAGCCGAGGCTGCCTTTGCCAAGCTCGCGACCGACGGCACGGCTGGTTATCGGGTGCTGGCGCGTTTGCGCGAAGCCGCCCAAATCGCGCGGACCGATCCGAAGGCAGCGGTCACAGCATATGAGGAAATCGCCGCCGAGGGCGGCGCCGACCAAGTGATGCGGGATTTCGCCGCGTTGCGGGCGGGATATCTGCTGGTCGACACATCCTCTTATGCTGATCTGAAGGCGGCGCTTGAGCCTTTGACCGGCGCCAACCGGGCATTCCGTCACAGTGCGCGTGAGTTGCTTGCACTGTCGGCCTGGAAAGCCGGCGATACCGGCGCGGCGCGGCAATGGGCCGATACAATCCTCGCCGATCCGCAATCGCCGCCAGGAACGCGCAACCGCGCCGAAGTTTTGAGCGAACTCATCTCCGCGGGCGGCAAGGGCTGACGGATGGAGCGCCGACCCCTTGCGAGATTGGCTTGGGCCTGCGCGGTCTGCGCGCTCGGGATCGTGCTCGGCAGCTGCACGCCTGGCGGTCAATTCGATCCGACCGAGATGCTGTCCAATGACATGTTCAACACCAAGAAAAAGATACAAGGCGACCGCGAGCCGTTGTTTCCGAACGGCGTCCCCGGCGCCGAGACCGGCGTACCGCCGGATTTGATGAAAGGCTACCAGGCGCCTCCGGAGCAAGCGGCGGCGGTGGAACCTCCCAACACTGCGGCCAAGCCGGTACCTGCCGCAGCAGAAAAGCCCAAACCGAAGCCGAAACCCAAGCCCGCTGTCGCCAGGGCTTCACCGCCCGCGACGCCGGCGCCTCAGCCGGGAAATGCCGCTTGGCCTGCGCCGCAACAACCGGCATCGCCGCAAACGAACTGGCCGTCCGCCTCCGGTGGCCAATCGTCGCCGCCGGCGCAAACCAGTTGGCCCGCGCCGCCGGCGAGCGCGCAAACAAACTGGCCGTCGCCACCGCCGCCGGCCGGTCAGGCGCAGCAGGGGGCACAGTCGGGGCAACCGAACTGGCCAAACCAGCCGGCGCCGGCCACGTCTTCCCACTGACCGCTTCGTGATACAGAGGCAGCCCTGAAGCCGCGCGGCGCATGCGCGTCGCGGCGTTGTGATTCTACCGGCGGCCCGCGCCATGCCCTTTACCGTCGTTCTTGTCGGCCGGCCCAATGTGGGCAAATCGACGCTGTTCAACCGCCTCGTCGGCGCACGGCGCGCGCTTGTCGACAATCAGCCCGCGGTGACTCGCGATCGGCGTGAGGGGAAAGCGCGTCTCGGCGATTTATCGTTCACGGTGATCGACACGGCCGGGCTGGAAAACACCGTCAAGGATGGCGTCCCCCGCAGAATGCGGGCGCAGACGGTGTCGGCGATGGCGCATGCCGACGCCGTCTTTTTCATCGTTGACGCGCGCGCCGGCGTTACCGGCGCCGATCGCGACCTTGCCGATCTGGCACGCAAATCCGGCAAGCCAATCATTCTCGTTGCCAATAAAAGCGAAGGCCGGGCCGGTGAGGCTGCCGCCCTCGACGCTTACGCGCTGGGCTTCGGTGACCCGGTTGCGATGAGCGCCGAGCACGGTGAGGGCCTGTCCGGGCTTTATGACGCGCTGCGCACTGCACTTCCCGAAGCGACCGCCGAGATTGAGCCCGCCGAGGTGTTCGCCGGCGAAAAGCCTATCCGCATCGCTGTCGTGGGACGTCCGAACACCGGCAAATCGACGTTGATCAATCGCTTGGTGGGCCAGGAACGCCTGGTAACCGGTCCGGAAAGCGGCACGACGCGCGACGCGATTGCGATCGATTTCGAATGGCGCGGCCGGCGGCTTCGCATCTACGACACCGCCGGCCTGCGGCGCCGTTCACGCGTCGTCGACAAAATCGAAAAACTTGCCGCCGCGGACGCCCGCGACGCGGTTCGCTTTGCGGAAACGGTGGTCGTGCTCATGGACGCGCAGGCGCCGTTCGAAGAACAGGACATTCGCATTGTCGACCTTGTCGAGCAGGAAGGCCGCTCTATTGTCATTGCCATCAACAAGGTCGATCTGATGCCGCGCCAGGCCAACGTTCGCCAGCGGCTACGCAACGACGCCGACCGCCTGTTGCCGCAAATCAAGGGCGTGCCGCTCGTTCTGGTATCGGCCCGCGCGGGCGAAGGGCTCGACGACTTGATGACGGCGGCAATGGAAAGTCATGCAGTCTGGAACCGGCGCGTGCCGACGGCCGCGCTCAACCGCTTCCTGGCCGAAGCGGTGGGAAACCATTCGCCGCCCGCGGTTAAGGGCCGCCCGGTGCGCCTCGATTACATGACGCAGCCGAAGTCGCGTCCGCCGACTTTCGTTTTATTCGCCGCCCGCGCGGCGGCACTGCCGGAGACCTACCGCCGCTACCTGATCAACGGCCTGCGCGAGACTTTTGACCTGCCGGGTACGCCAATTCGTCTTAACCTTCGGGCCAAGGCCAACCCTTTCGCCAAGCGAACGCGCCGCTGATGGACGATTCGGCGGGGCAAAAAAATCCCGAACTTGGCGCGGTACGCCGCGAGGCCGCTTTCGTCTTTATTTTCGCGACCGTTCTCCTCGACATGCTTGCCGTCGGAATCATCATTCCGGTGTTGCCCAAGCTTGTGTTCGATTTCCTCGGCGGCAACGCCGGAGAGACTGCGAAAATACTCGGGATTTTCGGCACGGCATGGGCGCTGATGCAGTTCTTTTTCTCGCCGCTGCAAGGCGCGCTGTCGGATAGTTTCGGGCGGCGATTGATGATCCTTCTGTCGAATTTCGGCGTCGGCCTTGATTATGTGCTGATGGCGCTGGCGCCGACGCTCGGCTGGCTTTTCGTCGGCCGGGTGATCTCCGGCATTACGGCTGCAAGTATTTCGACCGCGTATGCCTACGTTGCCGACGTGACACCGCCGGACAAGCGCGCCGCCCGTTTCGGTCTTTTAGGAGCCGCCTTCGGCGCCGGTTTTGTGCTGGGCCCCGCGCTCGGTGGACTCGCCGGAACCATATCGCCCCGGCTGCCATTCTGGATCGCGGCGGGCTTAAGCTTGGCGAATGCGTGTTACGGACTTGTGATCCTGCCAGAATCGTTGCCGATCGCGCGCCGGGCGCGCTTTGCGTGGCGGCGCGCCAATCCCTTCGGCGCGTTGGCGCTGCTGCGGTCGCAGGCGTTGCTGCTCAGGCTCGCGTTTGTCAACTTTCTCGGCAATTTGGCGCACGCCGTGCTGCCGAGCATCGGCGTGCTGTACATGATGTACCGCTACGGCTGGAACGAAAGCCTCGTCGGGCTGACGCTTGCCGCCGTTGGTGTCGCTTCGATCGTTGTCCAGGGTCTCGTGGTTGGGCCGGTGACGCGATGGGTCGGCGAGCGTGCGGCGTTGATGCTCGGGCTCGTCTTCGGGGTCGGGGGATTTCTTATCTTTGCTCTCGCGCCGACCGGTCTGATCTTCTGGCTCGCCATCCCGGTGATGGCGCTCTGGGGATTGGAGGGTCCGGCCTGCATGGCGCTGATGAGCCGTTTGGTCGGCGCCTCGGAGCAGGGTCAATTGCAAGGCGCAAACGCCAGTGTCACCGGCATTGCCAATCTCTTCGGCCCCGGGCTTTTCACGCTCACCTTCGCATTCGCCATTGGCGGCGGCCGGGAGTTCAATCTTCCCGGCGCGCCGTTCTTGATCGCTTCATTTCTGCTCGCCGCGGCCGCAGTCGCGGCGTGGCTCGCGACGCGCGAATGAATTCGGATTACGCTCCCGGGAGCGCCGGCCGTCAGGCCGGACGCACGAATTCCAATAATTTGCCGGCGCGGAAATCGTAGAGCTTTCCGGTCTCGGAAAAATCCGGAAGACATAGATCGGCGATCTTTGCCGCCACCTCGTCCGGCGCTGGCAGCATCGCCGGGTCTTCGCCGGGCATGGCCAATGCGCGCATTCGGGTGCGGGTGGGGCCGGGATTGAACAAATTGACCCGGACGTTGGTCGAGCTTGTTTCCTCCGCGTAGGTCCGCACCAATGCATCGAGCGCGGCTTTTGAAACCGAATACGGCGCCCAGTAGGCCCGCGCGGAGGTGGCGACGCCGGATGTGATGAAGACCGCACGGCCGGCAGCGGAAAGCCTGAGCAACGGGTTCATCGCGCGGATGAGGTGCCAGTTGGCGGTGAGATTGATTGCAAGCGACTCATCCCATGCTTTCGGCTCGATGTGATCGAGCGGCGAGGGCACGCCGGCGATGGCGGCGTTGCCGACCAGCGCATCAAGGCGCCCGTAGCGTTCGTGCAGCGCCGCGCCGAGCCGGTAGATGGCGGGGTAGTCGCGGATGTCGAGCGGGGTGAGCGTGGCCGAGCCGCCGGCGGCACGCACCGCGTCGTCGAGCTCCTCAAGTCCGCCGACGGTGCGCGCCAAAGCCACCACATGGGCGCCGCCGCGCGCCAGCGACAGCGCGGTCGCGTATCCGATGCCGCGCGAGGCGCCGGTGACGAGCGCGATCCGATCGGCAAACGGTTGCGGCATTCCCTAGTGGTCCGATTCTAACATTCGCATCCCATCTCGGCACGCTCTCATGCGAATGTTAGAATCAAAGGACCACTAGCAAATAAAAGCCCTAGTGGAGCTTTGGATTTGAAATTCGCTTCACGGACTAGCGGTTTGGGGCGGCGAATGTCAAATCCGCTCCACTAGCTCGCCTCGGCGAGCAAAGACAGTTGGCGGGGCGGGGCGTCGTGCGCGGTGCGGTCGGTCAGCGGCGTCGGGTATTCGCCGGTGAAGCAGTGGTCGGTGAATTGCGGGCGCGCCGGATCGCGGCCCTTCTCGCCCATGGCGCGGTAGATGCCATCGACCGACAAGAACGCCAGCGAATCGGCGCCGATGAATTTGCGCATACCTTCCAGATCGTGGGTCGCAGCCAGAAGCTTGTCCTGCTCCGGCGTGTCGATGCCGTAATAATCGGGGTGGGTGATCGGCGGCGAGGCGATGCGGAAATGAACCTCGCGGGCGCCGGCGTCGCGCATCATCTGCACGATCTTGACCGAGGTCGTGCCGCGCACGATTGAGTCGTCGATCAGGACGATGCGCTTGCCGTTGACCACGGCGCGGTTGGCGCTGTGTTTCAGGCGGACGCCAAGCTGGCGGATTTGTTGCGTCGGCTCGATGAAGGTGCGGCCGACATAGTGGTTGCGGATAATGCCGAGCTCATAAGGGATGCCGGAGGCTTGCGCGTAGCCGATTGCCGCCGGCACGCCCGAATCCGGCACCGGAATGACAACGTCGGCGCTTGCCGGCGCCTCGCGGGCAAGCTCCGCGCCGCAGGTCTTGCGCACGTCGTAGACGCTGCGGCCGCCGATAATCGAATCCGGCCGCGAAAAATAAATGTATTCGAAAATGCAAGGCCGCGGCGCCATCGCCGGAAACGGCTTTTGCGAATGCGCGCCGTCTTCGTCGATGATCAGCACTTCGCCGTTTTCGACGTCGCGCACATATTGCGCGCCGATGATGTCGAGCGCGCACGTCTCGGAGGCGAGGATCGGACAACCATCCAACGTGCCGAGCACCAGCGGCCGGATGCCCAAAGGATCGCGGGCGCCGATCAATTTCTTGTTGGTCAATCCGACGAAGGCATAAGAGCCTTCGAGCAGACGCAGGCCCTCGATGAAGCGGTCGACGAAACGGTTGCGGTGCGAGCGCGCGACCAGATGCAGAATGACCTCGGTGTCGGTCGTCGATTGCATCATGGCGCCTTCGCGCACCAGCTGGCGGCGCAGCGTCCGGCCGTTGGTCAGGTTGCCGTTGTGGCCGATGGCGAAACCGCCGGCGTTGAGTTCGGCGAACAACGGCTGCACGTTGCGCAAAATCGTTTCGCCGGTCGTCGAGTAACGCACATGTCCGACGGCGGCATTGCCGGGCAGCCGGTCGATCACTTCACGCTTCGAGAACGCGTCGCCGACCAGGCCGAGCCGGCGCTCGGAATGGAATCGCATGCCGTCGAAGCTGACAATGCCGGCGGCCTCCTGGCCGCGGTGTTGCAGCGCATGGAGGCCGAGCGCGGTGATGGCGGCGGCGTCCGGATGACCGAAAATGCCGAACACGCCGCACTCTTCGCGCAGCCGGTCGTCTTCAAGGTCGAAGCCGCCAGTTATTGTCATGCTCAAAGGCCTTCGATTATTTCAGCGCGGCGTTGCCTTGGCGCCGAGCAATTGCTGCATTCCCACCCGGGCTGACCGGTCATAGCCCGGTTGCGCCGGATCTGGAGCGGTGTTGAGGGTGCCATGTTGATCTGGGCCAGTGTCGGCCGGTTCTCCCTCATGGTCTTTAGGACGGCCGCGGAGCCATTTCGTGAGATAGGTATCCATGTTGTCCGGGAGTAGGCCCTTAAGCCAGTCGCCGGCTGACTCCAAGGCGACTCGGGATTTTGCCAATCTCACCCAGTCAGGCTGAGCGCGGTCGGTCACGAACCAATTGAAAAACGTGAATGCAATCACGATGATCAGGAATCCTCGTCCCAGCCCAAATAAAAAGCCAAGGGTACGGTCAAGCGCACCGACTCGGCTGTCTAGTACGGCGTCAGAAATTCGGACAGTAATCACGGAGACGACTATAAGAGTTAAAAGAAATGCGAACAGCGCGACCCCTAGGACAACCGCGGGCTCTGGCAGGTTACTAAAATAGCTCTTCGCAGCGCCGGAAAGTTTGAGAGCGGCAAACAAAGCTGCGACGGCCGCAAGCACCCACGCGATGATGGAAAGCACCTCGCGCATGAAGCCGCGCACCATGGCGAGGAAGCCGGATACCAGCATGACCGCGATCAGGACGATATCGAGCAGCGTTATCGGCATTTTCGATTAAACCGCCCGCCAATCCGGCCAAGTGTGGCGATTCAGAAGTCCGCATTATTTTTGCCGCGCACTCGTCATGCGGACTTCTGAACCAAAGCCACACTAGATCAATACTTTACTAGTGTCCCTTCGATTCCGAAGTTCGCAAACCAGGGCGCCGAGTCATCATGCGAACTTCGGAATCGGGACACTAGTCCGCGGCGTATATAGCCGGGCCGGGATGCGCCGTCATCCGCCTTTTAGCCGCTGGGCCGGCGCGTTTTAGTGTTTAATCGTGGCTGTGCACGGCAAATACGGGGGCGATCAGCGCTCGCGCCCGCCGGAGCGCTGCAGGGGCAGCGAGCCCCCCTGTGCAATATCGGCAACAAGGCTCGAAACGCTTGAGATCGGGGCGATCGCGAATCCTTCGGCGGCTTCCTTGCGCGCACCCTCTGGCGCAATCGCTTTGGTAAAGCCGAGCTTCTGCGCCTCTTTGAGCCGCGCCGCGGTCTGTCCCACCGGCCGCACGGCCCCGGACAGCGACACTTCGCCGAAATAGACCGCATCCGGCGGCAACGGCGCGTGCGCCAGCGACGACAGCAGCGCGGCGGCGGCCGCCAGGTCCGCCGCCGGCTCGGTAATACGCAGGCCGCCGGCGACGTTGAGGTAGACGTCATGGCCCGACAGGCGGACGCCGCAATGGGCTTCAAGTACCGCAAGCACCATGGACAACCGGTTGGAATCCCAGCCGACGACGGCGCGCCGCGGCGTGCCGAGGGAAGTCGGGGCGACCAGCGCCTGGATTTCGACGAGCAGCGGCCGGGTTCCTTCAATGCCGGCAAAGACAGCGGTGCCGGCGCTGCCGAGATCGCGCTCGGAAAGGAATAATTCGGAAGGGTTCGGCACTTCGCGTAGTCCAGTGCCGGTCATCTCGAACACGCCGATTTCGTCGGTCGGTCCGAAACGGTTCTTCATCGCGCGCAGGATGCGGAAGTGTTGCGAGCCTTCGCCCTCGAAAGACATGACGGCGTCGACCATGTGCTCGACGACGCGAGGCCCGGCGATCTGCCCGTCCTTGGTCACGTGGCCTACGAGAATCACCACGCCGCCGGTGCGCTTGGCAAAGCGTATGAGCTCGGCCGCCGATCCGCGCACTTGGGTCACGGTTCCCGGCGCGGCTTCAACGGTTTGCGTCCACATGGTTTGAATCGAATCGATCACCGTGAGCTGCGGCGCCTTGCCGTGCGAGAGTGTGGCGACGATGTCCTCGACGGAAGTCTCGGCCGCGAGTTCGACGGCGGCTTCGCCAAGACCGAGGCGTTCGGCGCGCAGCCGGACCTGCGCGACCGCTTCCTCGCCGGAAATATAAACCGCGCGGTGGCCGTTGCGCGCATAGGCGGCAGCGACCTCGATCAAGAGCGTCGACTTGCCGATTCCCGGGTTGCCGCCAAGGAGCAGCACGGAGCCGCGCACCAGGCCGCCGCCCGTTACCCGATCGAATTCGGCAATGCCGGCGGCGAGCCGCGGCGTGTGCAGCGGTTCGCCCTTGAGCGGTTCGATGACGAACAAGCGGCCTTTGCGCGATCCTCGGCCGGCCGCGGCGACGCCTTCCTCGGCGATTGAATTCCATTCCCCGCAAGCATCGCAGCGGCCGCTCCAGCGCGCGGTCGCCGCCCCGCAGTTCTGACAAACAAACGTTTTTGCGCGCGCCGCCATCCGGTACTCCTAAATCCCGCGATAGACGAGATGACAGCGCGGCGCGAGGCGGGTGAGAATTTCGTAGCCGATTGTACCGGCTGATTCGGCGACTTCTTCCAGTGTAATTTGTTCGCCAATGAAAATTGCGAAATCGCCCCGGCGAACCTCGTCATCGGCAAGCTCGGTCACATCGATGCATGCCATGTCCATCGAAATGTTGCCGGCGACCGGACAGCGCTTCCCGGCGACGATCGCCGATGTGCCGCGCTTGGCGTCCGAACCGCTGGCAGCGCGCAACAGTCCGTCGGCATAGCCAAGCGAAGCCACCGCGATGCGCGAAGCCCGCCGGGCCGTCCAGGCGCCGCCATAGCCGACTGTCTCGCCTTGCGGCACCTGCCGCAATTGCAGGATTCGGCCGCTGAGTTCGATGGTGGAGCGCATGGGATTGGCGCGTCCCGGCGTGGGATTAATGCCGTAGAGCGCGGCGCCGGCGCGCGCCATGTCGAAATGTGCGTGCTCGCCCAGAAAAATTCCTGACGAGTTCGCAAGCGAAGCGGGAAGGCCGCGATACAGAAGGCGCAACTCGCGAAATTGCCGGATTTGACTCGCGTTCAGCGGATGGTCGGTAAGTTCAGCGCAGGCCAGATGACTCATTAGGAGTGTGAAGCCGTGGGTTTCGTCGTGCAGCCGGGACGCCAGAGCGGCGGCCTCGGCAATCGAAATACCGAGCCGGTTCATTCCGGTGTCCACATGGATGGCGGCACCGCCGCGCCAGCCGCTGGCCGCGACAAACGCATCCCACTCGGCCAAGTCCGCAACGGTATTGATGACCGGCTGGACGCTGATCTCGGCGAACGCCGCGGCTGCCTCCGTAGAAAATCCGTTCAGCACGTAGACGGCCACGTCGGACGCGCAGGTGCGAACGCGCCGCGCCTCGGCGATGTCGGCAACAAAAAAAGTCCGGCAGCCGGCGTTGGCAAGCTTGGCGGTGACCGGTTCGAGACCAAGCCCGTAAGCATTGGCTTTGACGACGGCGGCACACTCGGAGGTCAGAAGGAGCCGGGTGAGCGTGCGGAAATTCTCCTCGATGGCATTGAGGTCAATAATCAGCGTGCCGCCGGTCTCGGGGTCATCCAATAGGCGCTGCCGCGCGGGGGCGGTCTCGCTCAGGGTCATGCCGCCTTATGAACCGGCAGCGGGGCGGCGGTAAAGCGCCGAGATTATGCCGGCCTAAAAGCTCGGTCCGTGTGCGGAATCCAGATTGGCAAAGCGCGTCACCGCGGCGTCGAATTGCAGTTCAATAGTGCCTGTCGGGCCATGGCGCTGCTTACCGATAATAACTTCGGCCTTGCCGCCGACGCGCTCGCCCTCAGCCAGCCATTCGGCGAACTTTTCCCGGCTCGCTTCGGTCGGCTTGCGCATCTGGTGATAATATTCCTCGCGGAAGACGAACAGCACCACGTCCGCGTCTTGTTCGATCGAGCCCGACTCGCGCAAGTCGGAAAGCTGCGGGCGTTTATCCTCGCGAGCTTCCACTTGGCGGGACAATTGCGATAGCGCGACAATGGGGACGTTGAGCTCTTTGGCCAACGCTTTGAGCCGGGTGGTAATTTCCGTGACTTCCTGCACGCGGTTTTCGCTAGAGCGGCGGGTCGTGCCCTGGAGGAGCTGGATATAATCGATCACCAGCAGATCCAAGCCGCGCTGACGCTTGAGCCGCCGAGCGCGGGCCGCCAGTTGCCCGATTGAAAGGCCGCCGGTTTCGTCGACATAGAATGGCAGGTTTTGCAATTCGATCGAGACGTCTTTGATTTTTTCAAAATCGGCTTCGTCGATCGCGCCGCGGCGGATCTTGTTCGACGGGATGCCCGTCTGCTCGGAGATGATGCGGGTGGCGAGCTGTTCGGCCGACATTTCGAGCGAGAAGAAGCCGACAATGCCGCCGTTGACCGTTGCCATGTGTCCGTCGGTGCGAGTCTCACCTGCCCATGCCCGGGCCACGTTATAGGCGATATTCGTCGCCAGCGCGGTTTTGCCCATGCCGGGCCGGCCGGCCAGAATGATCAAGTCGGAGGACTGCAAGCCACCCATCCTCGAGTCGAGATCGGTCAGGCCGGTAGCCAATCCGGACAGGTTGCCGTCACGCTGGTAGGCGAGCGCCGCCAAATCGACGGCGGTGGTCAGCGCCTGCGCAAATCGCTGAAAGCCGCTCTCGTAACGCCCCGCTTCGGCCAGCTCGTAGAGTTTCCTCTCGGCATCTTCGATGTGGCTTTGCGGCGTGGCATCGACCGGCGCATCGTAGGCGAGATTGACCATGCCCTCGCCGATGGTGATGAGGTCGCGGCGAATGGACAGATCGTAGACGGTGCGGCCGTAATCCTCGGCGTTGATGATGGTGGTCGCTTCGGCGGCGAGCCGCGCGAGGTACTGGTTGAGCGAAAGGCCTGCGATATCGAGTTCCGCCGGCAGAAAAGTTTTCAGCGTTACCGGCGTCGCCAGTTTCCCGGCCCGGATCAGGCTTGCTGCGAGCTCAAAAACCCGCTGGTGAATGGTTTCGAGGAAGTGCTTTGGCTCGAGGAAGTCGGAAACGCGATAAAACGCCTCGTTATTGACGAGGATGGCGCCGAGCAGCGCCTGCTCCGCCTCGATATTGTGCGGCGCCGTGCGGTAAACGGGCTCCGCCGGAAGCTGCTTGCGTGCGGTCGAATCGAATACTGCCATGGTCCCGATCAGGGAATTTGCCTGTGGCCGTTTTGCGGTCACTCAACATCGCGAATACTCAACTGCCGTTAACGCCCGAACGGGGGCGACTAGCTACCCAGCGCGGAGACTGTCGATAGTCGACCGGCCGGATAATGGGAAACACTCGTTGCTGCTTTCCCCGATAACCACCGGACTCGCGGTGGCTGACCGATAAAGCTTGACCGCGGCCTTTCCAGCGCTGCGCAATCGGCACTACTCGCCGGCAAGGCGCAATGGAGCCGGTAAGGCCGACTCAGCGGCGCGCAGCCGCACCTCTTCACGCCCGATATAGTCGCGCGTCTGTGGCACCACGCTTTTGCGCTTGGCCATTTGCAGCTGGAAGACCACCAAATCGCTCTCGCGGAAGGCCATTTCCGACGACGCAAGGTAGAATTCCCACATCCGCACAAAGCGGACATCGTAAAGCCGCTCCACCTCCTCGCGGTGCGCAAGAAAACGCTCGCGCCAGGCCTTCAGCGTATACGCGTAGTGCAGTTGCAGCACTTCGACGTCGGTGACGATGAGTTCCGCGCGCTGGACCGGCGGCAGAATTTCCGAAAGAGCGGGGATGTAGCCGCCGGGGAAAATGTATTTCGCTATCCAGGGATTGGTGACGCTCGGCGGTCCGCTACGGCCAATGGTGTGCAGAACAAAGACGCCATCATCGCCGAGAATGTCTGCGCACTTGCGAAAGTACGTGTCGTAAAATCCGACGCCGACGTGCTCGAACATGCCGACCGAAACGATGCGATCAAATTTGCCGGCGACGTCGCGATAGTCCTCGAGGCGAAAGATGGCGTCGTCGGCTCGTCCTTGTTCCAGCGCCCGCTGGCTGGCGCGGGCGTGCTGCTCGCGTGAAAGGGTGATGCCGGTCGCATGTGCGCCGGCCACGCCGGCGAGATAGAGCGCCATTCCACCCCAGCCACAGCCGATGTCGAGCACATTGGCGCCGGGCTCAACGAGAAGCTTGGCGGCAAGGTGACGCTTCTTGGCGAGCTGGGCGTCGTCGAGCGACGTATCCGGCGTATCAAAGTAGGCGCAGCTATATTGCTGGTCGGCGTCGAGGAAGAGCGCATAGAGTCTGCCGTCGAGGTCATAATGATGAGCCACGTTGCGGATGGAGCGCGAACGCGGATTGAACTGCTGCAAACGCCGAAACAGGTAGCGCACCGCCCGCAACGGGAGGGCCCAGCGCGGCACCGCTACTCGCTCTTGCCGCAGCAGCAGGGCAAGAACATCGGCGATCGAGCCTTGCTCGACAATAAAATCGCCGTCCATGTAGGCTTCACCCAAGCGAAGCTCGGGATTCAGCAATACCGAGCGCTGGGCTTTTGCGCTGGTGAAGCGGACAGCAACCGGCGGACCGCTGCGGTCGCCGACCGCGTATCGCCGTCCGCTCGCCGTGATTACAGTGAAGGAACCGTGGCGGATGAACCGCCGCAGAAACACAGAGAGCAACCAATCCACACCCGTCTCCATCTCAATCAGGGCCGCCGCCGTGAAGTGTGCGGGCCGGCTGGGCCGTCGATCTATCGGCGCGAGCGTTCCCCTCACCGCTTCGCGCAATGGGTTTTTCGACTTGCCGTCATTAAAACAAAATCATCGTGGACCAGCAATGCAGGCGAGCATGTCCCATGCCGACATGTCCCCCCTCACTTTTGGTCGGCTTTTGGGGTAAAGAGGGGTGGGCTTTTGCAAGGAATCAAGGAGTTTAGCGTGACTTGGCGTCTCGCCCCCATCATTGGTTTGGTTGCGTTGCTTTGTCCCGCCTTGGCCAAGGCGCAAACCAATCTCGACCAGGGCAGAACGCCTTCGCAGATTTTTGCAAACGCTTGTGTCGAATGCCACAAAGACGCGCATGGTCTTGCCAGGGGCAGGAGCGCTTCGGCGCTCACTGACTTTCTGCGCGAGCATTACACGACAAACGGCCAGCAGGCGGCTTCGCTTGCCGCTTACGTCCTGGGTGGTCGCAGTGCCGACACCCCGCCACCCGCGGCGCAAGGACGCGGACCAAAGCCGGTCCCGGAGCGTGCGTCGGTTGAGGAATCCAAGCCGGCAAACCGGCAAGGCCGATTTTCAGGCAAGCCCGAAGAGCACTCGACGCGGGCTCCTCCGGGCGCAACAGCCCGGCCTAGCGAGCAAGCAAGCCCCAGCGAGCAGCCTTCAATTATGAGGCCCGTCGTCGGGCCGGCCGCCACCGCACATAACCGCCGCAAAGACCTGAGAGTGCCCGCGCCAACTCCAAGCGAACCCGATATGGGGATTCAGACACCGGCGGCGGCAGCGGAGCCGGCCGGCTTGGGCGAACCACCAAATCGCGAACCAGGCCGCGAGCAGGGTTCACCCACATCGGCTGTGCCGGCGGAAGCCGCACCAGCCGAATCTGCGCCCGCGGCGTCCGGCGAAAATTCAGCAGGCCCGCGCGACCATATCCCCGACTGAGACCGGTCGGTTTAATCCTTCTCGGCGGCGGGAGCAGTCTCGGATTCGGCGCTTTCGCTTTTGTCGAGCGCCTGCGCGGCCTCCGGCTCGAAAAACGCTTCGGCCGCAAGCACAGCGGCTTCTTCCGGCGCCAAGTCTTCGCGCAATTGCTTAACATCCTCGCCGCGCTCGATACGCGCCGCTTCCTCGTTGTTGCGCGCAACGACGATGGTGATCGCGGTCTCGATATCGGGATGCAACGCGATCTGCACCTTGTGCTGGCCGATGGTCTTGATCGGGGTATTGAGCGCGATCTGATTGCGGCCGACCTTGTAGCCGCCGGCCTCAAACAATCCGACAAGATCGCGCGGCGAGACGGATCCGAACAACTGGCCGGATTCGGAAGCTTGGCGCAGTACCGTAAAGCTCTTGCCGTTGAGGTTGTCGGCAACTCCGCTTGCCTCGCCTTTGAGCTTTAGTGACCGTGCCTCGAGATCGGATTTCATGCTCTCGAAGCGCGTGCGGTTGTCGGCGGTGGCGCGTAGCGCCTTGCCGTGCGGCAACAGGAAATTTCTGGCAAAGCCGTCGCGGACGCGCACGACTTCGCCCATTTGCCCCAACCGGGGCACTCTCTCAAGCAGAATGACTTCCATGGTTGTGTTCCCGTCGCTTTAACGGATCACATAGGGCAATAGACCAAGAAAACGCGCGCGTTTGATGGCTCTTGCGAGTTCGCGCTGCTTCTTGGCCGACACGGCCGTAATGCGGCTTGGAACGATCTTGCCGCGCTCGGATACGAAGCGCTGCAGCAGCTTCACGTCCTTGTAATCGATTTTCGGAGCGTTGGCGCCCGAGAACGGACAGCTCTTGCGGCGGCGGAAAAATGGCCGGCGGGCGCCGCCGGATTGCGATGAAAAGGCCATGATTATTCCCCCGTCGCCGCCGGTTCGGGTGCTCCCGCCTCGTCACGCGGACGGCGCTCCCGATCGCGTGGACGGTCGCCGCGATCTCCCCGATCAAAGCGATCTCCGCGATCGAAGCGGTCGCCGCGACGATCGTCGCGATCACGATCACGTTCGGCGCGGCGCATCATCGCCGACGGCCCTTCCTCGTGCTCCTCGACCCGGATGGTCAGATAGCGGAGCACGTCTTCGTTGAGACGTTCCAGGCGTTCGATTTCGTTGATCGCGGCCGACGGCGCATCGATATTCAGCAATGTGAAGTGCGCCTTGCGGTTCTTTCGCAGCCGATAGGAGAGCGTTTTGACGCCCCAATATTCGGTCTTGGCGATGGAACCGCCCAGCCCCTCAATCACGCTTTTAAGATGGGCGGTTAATTCCTCAACCTGCTGCGCGCTCGCATCTTGGCGCGCGAGATACACATGCTCATAGAGCGACATTAAAGTCCCTTTCCTTCGCTTCGCTCACCCCGGCGCCAAGCCCCTCGAGCCCTTCGGGAAAGGCTCGAATGCTCTGAAGGCGGGAACACGGGACGCCGGACCTCAAAGATCCTACCGCCATTTCGCGGCCGTCCGTTCAGCCCCCGGCCGGGGTAGAGCGGAAAGATAGGGCTTATACGCGTGCCATTTAGAAAGGCAAGGCATCCCCAGGAGCCCCTTCCTGCGCTTGACACCCCGGGAACGGCGGTATCTTTCACCCCCTCTCCGGAGGTTTAGCTCAAATGTCGACGGCATTGGTATTTCCGGGCCAAGGCAGCCAGGCGGTCGGCATGGGCAAGCGCTTGGCGGAAGAGTTTTCCGCCGCCCGCGCGGTCTTCGACGAAGTAGACGCCGCGCTTGGCGAAAAGCTAAGCGTGACCATGTGGGAGGGGCCGGGCGACAAGCTTACGCTTACGGAAAATGCGCAGCCTGCACTGATGGCCGTCTCGCTCGCCGCATTGCGGGTGCTCGAAGCCGAAGCCGGTTTCGATCTGGAACGTGACGCCTCTTTTGTTGCCGGCCATTCGCTCGGCGAATATTCGGCGCTCGCCGCCGCGCAGTCCCTGACCGTTGCGGACGCCGCGCGCCTCCTGCGGACTCGCGGGCGCGCCATGCAGAAGGCGGTGCCGGTCGGCGTCGGCGCAATGGCGGCCCTTGTCGGCACCACTCTCGATCAAGCCAAGGCAGTGGCGGCGGAGGCCGCCGATCTCGGCGTCTGCGCGGCGGCCAACGACAATGGCGGTGGTCAGGTCGTCTTGTCGGGTGCAAAATCGGCGGTCGAACGTGCGGTCGAAATCGCGAAGGAGCAGGGAGTCAAGCGGGCAATGATTTTGCCGGTGTCCGCGCCGTTTCATTGCCCGCTGATGCAGCCCGCTGCGGACGTCATGGCGGAGGCTTTGTCCCAAGTTGAGGTGAGGCGTCCGCGCGTGCCCCTTGTCGCCAACGTGCTCGCCGAGCCGATCAGCGATCCGGCAGCAATCGTGCGCGCGCTTACTCGACAAGTGACCGACACGGTCCGCTGGCGGGAGTCGGTTCTTTTCATGGTCGGAGCAGGCGTTACCGTATTCTATGAAGTCGGCGCGGGGAGAGTGCTCACCGGCCTGATCAAACGGATTGCCGAAGGCGCGACGGCTTCAACGGTCGGCATGCCTGATGATATTGCCGCGTTTAAGACTGCGCATAGCTAAGGCTCTGCGTTTCGGAGACGTCCATGTTTGAGCTCGACGGCAAGACTGCGTTGGTCACGGGAGCAAGCGGCGCCATCGGCGGCGGCATTGCCCGCGTTCTTCATCGCCAAGGCGCAACCGTAGCAATCTCGGGGACCCGGCGGGATGCTCTCGAACAGCTCGCCGGCGACCTCGGCAGCCGGGTGCACATATTGCCATGCGACCTGGCGGATCCGGTGCAGACCGATGCCCTGGTTGCGCAGGCCGAAACCGCGATGGCTCAGCTCGACGTGCTTGTCGCCAATGCCGGCGTGACGCGCGACAATCTTTTTGTGCAATTGCGTGACGAGGATTGGGACCGGGTGATTGCCGTCAACTTATCGGCCACGTTCCGGCTCGCGCGGAACGCCGTGCGCGGAATGATGCGCCGCCGCTTTGGGCGCATCATTGCCATTACCTCTGTCGTGGGCAGCACCGGAAATCCCGGGCAGGCTAATTACGTGGCCGCCAAAGCCGGCATTACCGGCATGATCAAGTCAATCGCCGCGGAATATGCCAAGCGGGGGGTGACCGCCAACTGCGTCGCGCCGGGTTTCATCGTCACGCCGATGACCGACAAGCTTAGTGAGAAACAGCGCGAAGGTATTCTTGCGAGGATCCCCGCGAGCCGCGCCGGCACGGTCGAGGAGGTTGCCGCCGCGGTGGCTTTTCTTGCATCGAGCGAAGCCGGCTATGTCACGGGTCAAACATTGCATCTCAATGGCGGAATGGCCATGATTTGAAGGCGATAGAGGTTGTCGTAGGCGGCACGCTGCGCTGGTCAACGGTTGGGAAGTGTGGTAACCGGACCGAGATTGGCGGGGGACTGACGGAAAGCCGGAGCGCGGGGGAATTTAACGTGCGCCTCCGGTTGCTTTCTTCGCAGCCGTCGCCGACGACGAGACCAAGCTAAAGGCGATTCGGTCGCGTTGAAAGAAGAGGTTGGAAACGATGAGCGATATTGGCGAGCGGGTAAAAAAGATTGTTGTGGAGCATCTCGGCGTTGAGCCGGACAAAGTCACCGAAAACGCCAGTTTCATCGACGATCTCGGCGCCGACAGCCTAGATACGGTCGAGCTCGTCATGGCCTTCGAGGAGGAGTTTGGTTGCGAAATACCGGACGACGCCGCCGAAACCATCCTCACTGTAGGCGACGCCATCAAATTCCTGGAAAAAAACGCGAAGAGCTGACCACCAATGTGGTCGGGCGCGATATGACGCATGCGTTACGGCGCAGATTAGCCCCGCCGCCTTCATCCCTAATCTACGGCTGCAGATTTAACCGCTCCGGCGATCGGCGCGGCGTGTGCCCGGAGTGCCGGGCATGAGACGCGTTGTCGTTACCGGTCTCGGCATGCTCACCCCGCTGGCGTGCGGCGTGGAGGAAACGTGGCAGCGCCTGCTCGCCTGCAAGAGCGGGATCAACCGCGTCGACAAGTTCGAAGTCTCTGATTTGCCGTGCAAGATCGCCGGCCAGATTCCTCGCGGCGATGGGACGGACGGCACTTTCGACCCGGATCAATGGATGGAGCCGAAGGAGCGCCGCAAGGTAGATGACTTCATCCTCTTTGCCATGAGCGCGGCCAAGCAGGCGCTCGACGACGCCGGTTGGCATCCGGAAAGCTACGAAGACCAGATAATGAGCGGAGTCCTTATCGGCTCCGGCATCGGCGGCATTGAGGGCATCGCGGAAACCGCGCTGCTGTTGAACGAACGCGGCCCGCGCCGCATCTCGCCGTTTTTTATTCCCGGACGAATCATCAATCTTGCTTCGGGTTACGTGTCTATCGCCCACTCACTCAAAGGACCCAATTTGTCAGTGGTGTCGGCGTGTTCGACCGGGGCGCATGCGATCGGCGACGCCGGAAGGCTCATTGCGCTCGGCGACGCGGATGTGATGGTCGCCGGCGGCGCGGAATCGCCGGTCTGCCGCATTTCGCTTGCCGGATTTGCGGCCTGCCGGGCGCTCTCGACCGGCTTCAACGACGAGCCCGCACGCGCCTCGCGGCCCTACGATCGGGACCGCGACGGATTTGTCATGGGCGAAGGCGCGGGCGTCGTTGTGCTCGAGGAATACGAGCACGCCAAGCGGCGCGGCGCCCGCATCTACGGCGAGTTGATCGGCTACGGACTTTCCGGGGACGCTTTTCACATCACTGCACCGGCGGAAGACGGCGACGGCGCGCTGCGCTGCATGAAAGCCGCGGTCCACCGCGCGGAAATAACACCCGGCGACATCGACTACATCAACGCCCACGGCACCTCGACGCAGGTCGGCGACGAAATTGAACTCAAAGCCGTCGAGCGCCTGGTGGGAAACGCCGCCGCCAAGATCAGCATGTCGTCGACAAAATCTTCGATCGGTCACCTGCTCGGAGCTGCCGGCACGGTGGAGGCGATCTTCTGCTTGCTTGCGCTGCGCGACCAGATCGTGCCGGCGACGCTCAATCTCGATAACCCTTCCGTCACCACGGCTCTCGATCTCGTCCCGCACAAGCCGCGCGCGCGCGAAGTAAACGTCGTGCTCTCAAACTCCTTTGGATTCGGCGGCACCAATGCTTCGCTTGTGTTCCGCCGGGTAGCGCATTAGCCGTTCACCACTTCGCCATATTTGCTCCCCAGTCCCCTGCAATGCGATGTATGGCCATTGCATAATCGGGGGATGATGCGGGAGTATCAGCGCTCACGCCGTTTCGCTGGCGGGGTTGCCTCCGCAAAATCGTGTAACTGTGGACATTGCCAGTGAGCGAGTCGAAACCCCCGCCCAACGGTCGCGACCCGAACGGATCGGATCAGCCGCCGGCCACCTCGCGCGTAACGCCAAAACTGGTGCGCGCCAGCGTGACCGGGGATCGTAAGTTGACCACGCAAAAAACCGGACAATCGGGAGAAACGCCGCGAACGCCGAGTGTAGTTGCGGCGATTCCTTCGACCAAAAGCGCCTCGATCGTGCCGAATGCCCGCACCAGCATTTCCGGCGATGCGCGGACCAGCAGGCGCTCCACGGATCGGCTGAGCAGGGCTAAAGCCGAAACGCCCGCAACCGTGCCGGTAGCGGGCAAAGCCGCGCCTCGCGCCGCGATCCGCGTTGGCGCAAACACGAGCGAGCCCTATCCGGCGCTTTCGGGCGCCGGCCGGCCGGCGAACGGAATCGGCGCTTCGCCGGGCGCTGCGAAAAACTCCCAACTCATCGCGCCACGCAGCCCGCGAACGGCGCTCGAACCGGATACGGTTGACATGCCAACTTCGCGGTCGAAAAGCGCGCGGCATCCTTTTGTCGTTGTCGGCAACGCCGTCATCAGCATTTTCATTTTGCTCGCGGTGGCGAGCGGCATAGCGCTGGTCGCCGGCAAACAGCGATTCGACGCTCCGGGTCCGCTGTCCGACGATCGGGTCGTCAATATCCCGCGCGGCGTCGGCATTCGCGATATTGCCGACGTTCTGGTTCGCGAGGGAGTGATCGATCAGTCCTGGGTCTTTGTCGGCGGCGTTTTCTTGCTCAAAGCGCGCGAAGACCTGAAGGCCGGCGAATACCAGTTCAAAGCACATGCCAGCTTGCGCGATGTGGTGGCGACCATCGTCGACGGCCGCGTGGTCATGCACCCATTCACTATGCCGGAAGGCTTGACCTCCGAGCAGATTGTTGCGCGGCTGATGGATGACGACGTGCTGACCGGAAACGTCAAGGAAATGCCGCGTGAAGGCAGCCTTCTGCCCGACACCTATAATTTCGCCCGCGGCATGACCCGCGAGCAGATGATCCAGCACATGCAGCAGGCGCAGCAGCGCGTGGTCAAGGAAATCTGGGACCACCACGCAGCCGACTTGCCCATCAAGTCCGCCGATCAGCTCGTGATCCTCGCGTCGATAATCGAGAAGGAAACCGGCAAGGCCGAGGAGCGCACTCGCGTCGCCGCCGTATTTATCAATCGGCTGAAACAGAAGATGAGGCTGCAATCCGATCCGACCATCATTTACGGCTTGGTCGGAGGCAAAGGTACGCTGGGGCGGCCGATTATGAAAAGCGAGATCGATCAGCCGACGCCCTATAACACTTACCAAATCGACGGGCTGCCGCCGGGGCCGATCACCAATTCCGGCCGCGCTTCGCTCGAAGCGGTGGCAAATCCGGCGCGGACACGCGAACTTTATTTTGTGGCGGACGGCACCGGCGGCCACCTTTTCGCCGAGACGTACGAGCAACACCAGAAAAACGTCGCGCGGCTTCGTCAGATCGAATCCGACCAGAAGGACCAGGCCAACGCCGATACGCAGGCGACCGCGCCTGCGGCGCAAACCGCGGCGTCGCCTCCTGCTCCGCAAACGCCGCCGTCTCCGCCGGCGCAGCGCCGCGCTTCGAGCCGGCATAACGCCAGTCCGCAGACGACCACGCACTGATCGTGGCGCGGCTAACTCACTGAGATCTGTGCATAACGACCTTGTGACCGCGCGGAGCCGCCGCTAAGTTCAGCGGCGTTTTTTATTTCGCAATTTCGCAGTCCGGGAGATCGCGTTTCATGGCGCTGTCGAGCATGACAGGGTTCGCTCGCGGCCACGGCACCAGCGGCCCCTATGCGTGGGCCTGGGAAATCAAATCGGTCAACGGCAAGGGTCTCGACCTGCGCCTTCGTCTGCCGCCCGGTTGGGACGCGATCGAGGCGCCGGTGCGAGCCGCTGTCGCTGAGAAATTTGCGCGCGGTTCCTTGCAAGCTAATTTGGTTGTCGATCGGACCGGCGCGGCGCCTTCCGTGCGCGTCAATGCGGCCGTGCTGGAGGCCGTTTTGGCGGCAATGCGCGAAATCTCCGGACGTATCGAAGCGGCACCGCCTTCGCTTGACGGACTTCTTGCCCTCAAAGGGGTCATGGAAATCGGGGAGTCAGGCGAACAGGAGGACGAGAAGCGCGCCGCCGAGACGGCTGCAATTGCCGGGTTTGCCGAGGTGATTGATGCTCTCGCCGACATGCGCCGGCACGAGGGTCTCGCGCTTTCGCGCGTGCTGACGACGCGCCTTTCCGAGATAGCGGCACTGGCGCAGCGCGCCGAAGCCGCGCCAGGCCGCCAGCCTGACGCCATACGCCAGCGCCTCGCCGAGCAAATCTCCACGCTTTTGGAGCAGTCGGAGCGTTTCGATGCCGGCCGGCTGCATCAGGAAGCGATTCTTATCGCGGCGAAAGCCGACGTACGCGAGGAGCTTGACCGATTGACGGCACATGTTGAGCAGGCGCGGGGCCTTTTGGCGCAGGGCGGGCCGGTCGGCCGCCGGCTCGATTTTCTCGCTCAAGAGCTTAACCGCGAGACCAATACGCTGTGCGCCAAGGCTGGAGACATGGAGCTCACCAACATTGGTTTGGAACTAAAGGCCGCGGTGGAGCAATTCCGCGAGCAGGTTCAGAACGTGGAATAAAAAGAAAATGGCGAGCGGGAAGAAAAATCGAACGAGCATCGCGCGCCGCGGATTGATGTTCGTTCTTTCCTCGCCGTCCGGCGCCGGCAAGACCACGCTTTCGCGCATGTTGCTCAAAGCCGATCGCAACGTCGAGCTTTCGGTCTCGGTCACAACGCGGCCGCGCCGGCCGGGCGAAATCGAGGGGCGCGATTATCGTTTTATCGATCTCGCCCGCTTCGAGGCGATGGTGAAAAGGAATGGGCTGCTGGAGTGGGCCGAGGTGTTCGGCTACCGTTACGGCACGCCGCGCCGGCCGGTGGAGAAAGCGCTGCGCGCCGGGCGCGATGTCCTGTTTGATATCGATTGGCAGGGGACCCAGCAGCTGCGCGAGAAGGCCCGCGATGATCTGGTCAGCGTCTTCATCCTGCCGCCGACAATCAAGGAATTGCACCGCAGGCTGCAGCGCCGCGCACAAGATAGCCGCGCGATCATTGTTTCGCGCATGGCCAAGGCTGCGGCCGAGATGAGCCATTGGCCAGAATACGACTACGTCATCGTCAATCGCGACATCGGCGATGCGTTCGGTCAGGTTCAGGCCATCCTGGTGGCGGAACGTCTCAAGCGTGAACGCCGGATTGGCCTTTCCGGCTTCGTACGCGCGCTTCAGGCCAAGTTGTGAGTTCGCCCGGAATGGCCGAAGCAACGCACCCGGCTGGCGCGGTCAGCGTTACGCGGCTTATTGATGAAGGCCGGCTTACGTCCTTTCAAATCGGCACCATCGTGTGTTGCGCTCTCGTCAGCATGTTCGATGGAATCGACACGCAGTCGATCGGCGTCGCCGCACCGTTCATCGCCGAAACACTGGGAATAAAGATTTCCTCGTTCGGTCCAATCTTCTCGTCAGCTCTTGTCGGAGCGACTATTGGCGCCGCGTCTTTCGGTCCACTGGCCGATCGTCTGGGGCGCAAAACGCTCCTCTTGGTCGCCGTAGCACTGATTGGCGTCTTCACCATCTTGACGGCGCTGGCCAATTCTGTCGGCACGCTGATGCTGTGCCGAATGATGGCCGGGCTTGGTCTCGGCGGCGCAACGCCCTGCTACATCGCGCTGACATCGGAATACGCGCCGGCACGGCTGCGGGCGACGCTGGTAACGCTGATGTGGTCGGCATTTCCGTTGGGAGGCATGCTCGGCGGGCTGTTGAATTCGTATTTGCTGGTTGCAATTGGATGGCGCGCCATTTTCTATATCGGCGGCGTCGCGCCATTGTTTTTCGCCCTGTTTCTGCTGTGGTACCTCCCGGAGTCGCTGAAGTTTCTGCTGCTCCGGCGTACCGACTCGGCCGCTGTTGCCGCCATTATCGCGCGCCTGCGCGTTCCGATTAACGCCGCCAAGCAGCACTTTGTTGTCGAAGAAAAGAATCTCGCCGGAGTAGCCATCAAACATTTGTTCACGGAGGGCCGCGCGCTCGGCACGCTGTTGTTGTGGGTGCCGTTCTTTATGGGTTTCGGCATCCTGACCGTGGCGACGCTGTGGACGCCGTCTTTGCTCCGATTGAACGGCATTACTCCGGCGGCAACCGCCTTCGTCATCGCCTTCAACGGCCTTGGCGCGTTCTTCGGCCAATCGACGGCCGGCCGGCTGATGCAGCGGTTCGGCGTCTTGATCGTCATGTTTCCGGCATTCGTGCTTGGAACGGCGGCCACGGTGGGATTGGGATATGGAGCGTCCTCAGTGCCGCTGGCGGCGGCGTTCATCGGATTGGTCGGCTTGTTTCTTGGCCTCGGCACCGCCAGCGCGATCGCTCTTGCCGCAATGATTTATCCGACCTCGATCCGATCGACCGGGATCGGTTGGAGCATGGCCATGGGGCGGTTCGGCCAAATAGTCTTTCCTTTGATTGCAGGTGCGCTCCTTGGCGCCGGGTGGACTGCGGATCGCATCATGATCATCATTGCGATCGGCGGCGTGATCGCCGCGGTGTTCGTGCTCTTTCTGAACGCGTGGCTGACCAGGCGCAATTTGCAGCCTGGCGGATCGCTTGCGGCCTGACCGGACCGCCAGGCGCCGGCGCTATACCGTCAACACCGTGCGGCCGACGACGCGCCCCTCGCGCAAGTCGTCAAGCGCCGCCTGAGCCTCGCCAAGCGGGCGGTCGTGAGTCGGAATCGGCGCAATCTTTTTCTCGTGAACCAAGTCGAGAAGCTCGCGCGCCTCGGCGAGTGTTCCGGTCAGCGTGCCCTCGATCGTCATGGCTTTGAGCGCAAACATCGCGGCGGCGATTGAGAATTGACCACCGAGAAGTCCGGTCACGACCGCCTTGCCGCCGCGTCCCAGCAGGCCGGTGACAAACTGTAAGGATTTTTCCGAACCGACGAAATCGCAAGCCGCAAATACGCCACCGCCGGTCGCCGTCATCACCGCCTTGCGCGCTTGCGGATCGGCGGGATCGTAGGCGCCCGCCGCGCCTGCGGCGAGCGCCGCCTGGCGCTTTGCCGCGTCGATGTCGGCGACGAGCGGCGCTTCGCGAAACAGGGCCTTCGCGATGGCAAGCCCCATCATGCCGACGCCGCCCAGTCCGACCAATAATACCGGGCCGCGCTCGGGCCGCGCGGTCAGGCGCTTGAGCGCCGAATAAGCGGTCAAACCCGAGCACATGAGCGGGCCGGCGAATTCCGCGGCCAATGGTGCATAATCCAGCAGGTAACGCGGATGCGGCACGAAGACGTGGCTTGCGTAACCGCCATCGACCGCGATGCCGAGATGTTGCGGCTTGGCACACAAGTTTTCTTCGCCGGCAAGGCAGGCGGCGCATGTTCCGCAGCCGATCCACGGATAGACCGCAACGCGCCGGCCGATGACCGCGTCGCTTGCTTCTCCGCCCGCTTGTTCGATCACGCCCGCGATCTCATGACCGAGCGTGAAAGGCAGGGCGCGGCCCGCGGTGACGTCGAGCCGTTTGTCCCCGCCGAGCGAGAAATAGCCGTCCTGCATGTGCAAATCGGAATGGCACACCCCGCATCGCTCGATTCGAACCAGCACTTCGCTGCCGCGGGGGTTCGGGCAATCGACGACGGTTTCGCGGAGCGGCTGCCCATAGGCCACGAGCGACTGGCGGTGCATTTTGGTCATGTCGGGCTCAAGTCTCCGGTTTCAGCGGAAGCGCATCATGCCCTAGCGGGGCGGATTTGACATCCGCAAGACTACGCTGCGCCGCGAGAGCTTGCGCCAGTGCTACAAACCCGGCGACCGGTACCTCTTCCGCGCGTGCGGTCGGGTCTAGCCCGGTGCTTTCCAGTAACTGCGAGACATCGCCGCCGAGCGAACGCAAGCTTTGCCGCAGCATTTTGCGCCGCTGGCCGAAGGCGGCTTCGGTCACGCGCTCAAGCAATCTGCGATCGCAGGGAAGCGGAGTGGGCCGCGGCGATAACAGCACAACAGACGAGGTGACTTGCGGCGGCGGCACGAATGCGGATCGGTTGACGTCGAACAAAATGCGGGCTTCGCACCGCCATTGGACGAATACCGACAACCTCCCGTAACTCTTCGAGCCGGTTCGCGCGACGATGCGTTCGGCGACCTCGCGCTGGAACATCAGCACGGCGCGATCATACCAAGGCGGCCATGGCTCGACTGACATCCAGCCGATAAGAAGCGCGGTTGCGATATTGTAGGGCAAGTTGGCGACGATGCGCACCTGACCGCCGCCGAGATACGGGTGCAGATCGATTTCTAGCGCGTCACCGGCGATGATTTGCAATCTGCCGGGATAGTGAGCGGCAATTTCCTCAAGCGCAGCGATGGCGCGCGCGTCGCGCTCCACGGCAATGACCCGCTCGGCATCTTGCGCCAACAGCGCGCGGGTGAGTCCGCCCGGGCCGGCGCCGATTTCCACAACGGTTACGCCGGCGAGCGATCCTCCTGCCCGGGCAATGCGCGCCGCCAGATTGAGGTCGAGGAGAAAGTTTTGGCCGAGCGATTTTTTGGCGCCGAGGCTGTGGCGGCGAATGACGTCGCGCAGCGGCGGCAGACCGTCATCGCTTGTGCTCACGACAGAGGAGGAGGCGAGGGGCCGTCCGCGAGGGCGAGCCGCGCGGCGAGGCGCAGTGCCGAGATCAGGCTGGTCGCGTCGGCTGTGCCCGTGCCGGCGATATCAAAAGCGGTACCGTGGTCAGGCGAGGTGCGCACAAAAGGAAGGCCCAACGTCACGTTGACGGCGTGGTCGAAGGCAAGCGTTTTGATCGGGATAAGCGCCTGGTCGTGATACATGCATAAAGCGGCGTCGTAACCGGCCCGGGCGCGCTCGTTGAAGAGTGAATCCGCCGGCAACGGGCCTCGCGTGTCGATCCCCTCGGCGACAAGCTGCGAGACCGCCGGAGCAACAATCGCGCGGTCCTCCTCGCCGAGCGTGCCGTTTTCGCCGGCGTGAGGGTTGAGCCCGGCGATAACCAGACGCGGCCGCGGAATGCGAAATCGTTTGGCCAAGTCGTGCGCTACGATCCGCCCGGTCTCGACGATCAGCCCGCTCGACAGCTGCCCGAAAACCTCGCGCAGAGGCAAATGGATTGTCACCGGCACGACGGCAAGTTCCGGCGACCAGAGCATCATGACGGGCTTCTGCGTCTTGCCGGTCGCCTCTCGCAGCAAGACCGACAAAAACTCGGTGTGGCCGGGCTCGGCGAAACCGGAACTGTAAAGAATATTCTTGGCAACCGGGTTGGTGACGATCGCCGCCGCGAGCCCGGCAAGCACGTCCGCGACCGCCCGGCGTATGGAGGCGACCGCCGCGGGAGCGCTCGCTCCATCGGGGCGGCCGGGCTCGGTAGTCACGCTGATGCCTAGTCCTACCACCGGCAACGCGGAGGCAAACGCAGCCGCGGCTTCGTTCGGGCTGACGGAAACCATGGGAACTTGTAGGCCTAGCCGCGCCGCCCGGCGGGCAAGGAAACCCGGATCGCCGACAAGGTAGAATGGCGGAATGTCGAGTTCCGCGCGCCGATGCCAGATCGCCAGCGCAAGGTCAGGGCCGATCCCTGCGGGTTCGCCCAGCGTCAATGCCAATGGCCGCACGATTTTGCTTTGGATTGTTTTTTCTATCGATATTCGGGCATCTTGTATTCGATCATGGCCGCACGACGCAAATTCTCCAGATAGCGTTTGGCCTGCGCGCCGAATCTCTGCTGGAGCATTTGTTCGCGAACTTCCCGCATCTCCGGAGTATCGGATTTGGTTTCTTTCTTTTCGCAAATCGCAAACATCTGAACTCCTTCGGCCGTTGTTTCCGGAGGGGTCAGATGCCCAAGCGCGGTGCGGTCGAGGATTTCGCGCAATTGCTGCGCCAGGTCGGCGGAATATTTGGATACCTGATCGCGCACGGCCACGTCGCTCAGCGCCCGGGCGAAGGTGACGCCGTCGTTGCAGTTCGCAAAGCGTGAGCGCAGCGCTTCAGCATCGCGCTTGCGCGCTTCGAAAGCCGCGTCGGGTGAACCGCGCGGCACAATGAAAACAACGGGCCGCAGAATATATTCGTAGCCAACGTCGTTCTTCTCGTCCGGCTTGCGGGTTTGCAGTTGTGCCTCGACGTCTTTGTCCCTGATTTCCAGGCTCGACTTGTAGCGGCCACGCACCAGAGCGCCCCACGCCGCTTGCGCCCGCAGCCGAAGCTTAAGAGTGCCGTCGCTGGCGCCGGAGCTTGTCAGGATTTGCGTCAGCTTTTGGTCGTCGATGCCCATGCGCTTGGCGACAGCTTTGTAGTTATTTTCCACATCGGAATCGGGAATATCGATGGTGAAGCGCTTGGCTTCGGCTATCTCCAAAATCTCGTCGATGATGCTGTCGAGCGCTTCCTTACGGGTTGGCGGCTTTTTCGTGCTGAGCTGAATGAATTTGCTCCGGTGCTCGACATCGAGCGTCGTGATCGGCTGCCCGTTGACGAACGCAACCACTTGCTGGGCGCGCGCCCCTGACGGCGCCGCCAGCACAACCGCTGCCGCCAGAATGCCGACGGTGAGCGCGATTCGTTTGGCATGCGGCGGGATCCCGGGCATCAGCTCATTCCTCCCTTCAAAACCAGTCTTTCCGGTCTTCGGTCGGCCACTCACTTCCTGAGAATCAACATTATCACTGCGGCCGGGCATTTTAGAACGCCGCAGAACCCGCCGATGTAAGCACGTCCGGCCCTAAGGTGCGCAAGCTGATCTGGAACATGACCGTGTTATTCGGCGTCGGCGTCGTGCCGGTATAAATATAGCCGGTGATAAAGTTGAGGGCTACGAGCAGGCAGTCGTCGGTATAGCCAATTCCAAATCGGGTCTGATCGAACTGATTGACGGTAAGATCGTAGCGCACCGAGGCGAGCACCACCCAGTTTTGCGTGACCTTGATGGCGGCGCCGGTGAGAAGTTCTTCGCGGCGGAATAAGAACCCGATCTCCGGCTGCGGAGCATAGTCGCCGTACATTAACTGCACCGTCCAGCGATCGAAATTGGCGCGGGTTTCGAACTCCAGGCGCTGAGGCGTGAACGGAGCGACCTCCTGGCCCAGACCCGGATCAAATCCCCCCGAGGAGAAACGGCCGCGCGCGGTGAAGGAGAAGACGTCGTTCGGCTGGTACATGATACGTCCGACATAGTCGGAGTACGTCTTGTCCAGACCGCTTTCAAGGCCGGTGTTGGTGAGATCCGCCGCAGCGAAGGAATTCAAACCGTAGATTTGATACGATTGGCCAAAGAGGGCGTTGAAATAGCCGGCACTGTTGACCTGTGCCGTGTACTGCAAGCCGGCGTTCACCCGGCCGCCGCCCTCGACGCGGTCCCATCCCGAGAACTTGTCGATCGAGAACAGATTGCTGTCGCTGAAGACGACGCTTTGCGCGTCTTCGTTCGGGAATTTTCCGATCTGGGTTTCGTTCGGGCGCAAGACGAGTTGCGCGATCGGTTCGATGGTCTGTGTACCCCACGGCTGCACGTTGACGAACGGATACCGGTACTCAACCCCCACATCGGGCATGGCGCGGGCGACTTCGCTGTCGCCGGTATTGATGTAATTGGAGACGCCCGGTTGATTTTGAATGTCGAGCTGCGCGACGTCGCCACGGACTCCGGCAAACGGCGTGATCATCATGCCGCTATCCGTGACGAAAGTGCGCCGCCAATCCACGTCGGCGGACGAACGGGTATACATTCCGGGTACGCCGCGCAAAAGGCAGTTGCCCTTGGTTATCAGCGCGGCGTTTTGTGACTCGCAAAGATTGCCGGTGTTGGCCGCCTGAGTAATGGCATCGAATTCCGCCTGCTGCCGCGTCAAGCTCGTCAGATTGAACTTGTAACCGAATTCGCCCCCCAAAACGGATTGCGGCAGCACGTTTGAATAGTCGATAACCGGCGCGATGACGGGGATCTGGGCCTGATTGTCATATCCGGAGAAGCCGTAATAATAAATTGAGCGGATATCGAAGTAGCTGCGCTCGCCGGAGCCGGTGAGATATACTTGCGACACGCCCTCGGCGGCGATCCCGGAATGAAACGGATCGAAACCTGCGAGAAATTCGCCGCGCTGATAATCGGCCAAAAAGTATCTGTCCGTCATCAACAGACCGTTCCAGCCCCACACCCATTTATCGCTCAGCGCAAACTGGCCCGCGCTCTGGACCGCGCCGCGAAAGTCGGTTGTAGATGCGCTGCCCTCGTCGGCGAAGGCACCCGGATTCGTCTGGTAAACGCCGGCTGCTTTAATGGTGTAGGAACCGTCCTCCAGGCGCTGGCGCCATATGCCCTGCAATAACGGTCCTTCGCCCGACGACAGCATTGTCGAAACCGTCAGGTCAGAGCTCGGCGACACCGCCCAAAAGTAAGGCACTTCTGCGGCCACTCCATAGGCGGTGCCGTAGGTGAAGGTCGGGTATAAAAAGCCGGTCTTGCGCGCCACGGATGGATCGGGCGCGGACATGAACGGGAAATAGAAGAGCGGCACGCCGAAGAATTCGACCTTCGCATCTTCGAAATAGATCATCTTATCGTCGTTGTCGTGCACGATCCGCGCCGCCTGAACCTGCCAGAGCGGCGGCTTTTTTGGGTCGTCCTTGCACGGTTCGCAGGCGGTATAGACGCCGTTTTGCATGACCGTGTATTTGCCGCCGACGCGATCTGCGCGGGTTGCGGCGAAGCGGGTATCGGTGGCTGTCTCGAGTCGCAGAGAATCGACAAAGCCGTCGCGGTAATCCTGCGTCAGATCGATGAACTGGCCGTAAGTGATCTTGCCGTCGGCCTCAGTGATCCGGGCGTTGCCGCGCGCTTGCAAGCGTTTGGTTTTTTGATCGTAGATGACCTCGTCGGCCTCAATCGTAGAGCCGTTGAAATAGATCTGGACGTTGCCGACGGCGGCGACCGTATTGTTGGTGTAATCGTATTTGATTTGGTCGGCCTGCACGAGCATCGGCGCGTCGGGGGGTTGCGCGGGTGGCGGCGTCGGCGTCGGTCTCTGCGGAAAGTGCAACAGGCTGCCGACGCCTTGCGCCGACGCCTGCGACGACGGCAACAAACAGCCGGCGAAGCACGCCAACAGCGCCGCGGCGACTGCGATGCGCAGCGCGGGAAAGGCTCGACGGCCAACCGAGACGTGCACGCGGACCGGCGGACGCGTCACTAGCCGTCCTCCTGGTGCAACAGCACAACAAATCCGGTGAGACTGCCCACAACCACGGGAATCCATGCCGCGAGCACCGGAGAAAGGAGCTCGGCTTTGCTCATATCTTCCGTGAACTTCGACAGGACGAATAACGTGAAGCCGGCGCCAATGCCGCTCAGCACCATCTTCTGCACGCCGCCGAAGCGAAACAGCCGCAAACTCACCGAAGCGGCGAGCAAGACCATTGCGGTGAGCAGAAAGGGACGCGACAGCAATTGCTGGTATTGTAGGCGGTAGCCAGCCCCGCTTAATCCGGCCCGATCGGCCAGTTCAATGTATGACCGCAGCTTCCAGAACGGAACCGTCTCCGGGGTCGCGAAGCTTTCTCTCACCTGCTCCAGCGTCAGGTTGGTCGGTAAGCGATAGCTATTTTCGGCTACAGGGGGTTTGCCGCTCGCATAAATGCGCGCCTCTTCAAGTTGCCAATATCCTTGGTTGAGCGTGGCACTCTTCGCTTCGATCCGATTCTTGAAGTTGCCGGTGCCGTCAAATGCGTAAACGCTTACGCTGCCCAGCCGCGCGCCCTGCTCGCGGCTGGATGTGGCGTTAATGATGTCGGCGCCGTCGTCGCTGCGTTGGCGAACCCAGAACCCGCCTATGCCTTCCTGCAGGGCCGATGCCGGAACCTCGCCCAACATTTCCGATTCGAGACGTTTCGAGCGTTCGTGCATAACCGCGGCAAGCGGGTTGTAAAGCGTGGTGGCGGCAATGCCGAAAAAGAACGCCACGACCATGGAGGGGGCGACGAATTGCCAAGCCGACACGCCGGCCGCGCGCGCCACCACGAGCTCAAGCCTGCGCGATAAGGTGAGGTAGCAGGACATTGCCCCCACCAGCACGGCAAACGGCAGGATACGCTCCGACAACTGGGGAACGCGAAACGCCGATATCTCGGCAAGGAGAAGTGTGGTGGCTTTGGGCCAGTCGGACGCCCGCCGCAGCAGCTCGAGGTAATCGATCATCGCGGCCAGCGCGACGACGCCGATGAACGTGCCAAGGACGGCTCTGAAAAAGCGCACCCCAAAGTATCGCGTGAGCGTACCGGCAATCATCGGGCCGCCCCTCGGCGCCCTTTGAGCGCAGACGCGGGAACTCTCCGTGCCCGACGCGTGCGGGCGATCCGGCCGATCACGAACGCACCCAAATCGGTGCCAGAAACATACCGGCCGACCGACCCCATCGGACTCGACATCCCCGCTGACGGGCCCTAAGGCCGCCCGACTGCGCAATACCCATGCAGCCGAGTTCCCAATCCCCGCAATTGATGCTTTCACAAAATGGCCCTGCCAAGGCAAAGCCGTTGAAATCCCTATGCTAAGGATTGCTCAGGGTTAAGAGAATCTATCCACGCCTGGCTGCGCAATCACGCCCAATTCCAGGAGGAATGGGGATTTGCACGCGGCGTTGGTCCGGGTCCATATAAGCGGCTGGAGCGGCGCTTGGTTAAAAAGGATTTCGATGCCTGTTTCCCTCAAAATCGGCTTTGCTGGATTTGAGCGCCCGCGCGGTGTTCTCATTGTGTTCTGCGGAGAAGGGCTAAAGTTTGGCCCGAAAACGCAGCGCCTCCTTTCGCCGATCAGCGATCTTGTCCGCCGGGCGGCGTCGGCCGACCGCTTCACCGCGAAGAACGGCTCGATACTGGACATTCTCGCGCCCGTTGGTCTCAACCTGCCGCGCCTCGTGGTGATCGGTACGGGCAAGGAGCGCGATCTTAAGGACCGCGATCTCGTCAAGCTTGGCGGTGTTGCCATGGGGGCGCCGCGGAAGGGGGTGCCGCAAGCGACCATTGTGGCCGAGTTTGCGTCCGGCACGCTCAAGGGCGAGCAGATTGCCGATCTCGTGCTCGGGGCGCGTCTGCGCGCCTATACGTTCGATCAGTACAAGACCAAGAAGAAAGAAGACGATGAACGCGCCACGAGCGTGGAGGTGAATTTCGCCTGCGCCAACCCATCGGGCGCCGAGAAGGCTTGGGCTCGCAGCTCAGGTCTTGCCGAAGGTGTCGTCCTGGCGCGCGACCTCGTCAACGAGCCCGCCAATGTGCTCTACCCGGCCGAGTTCGCCCGTCGAGCTTCCGCCTTGCGCAAACTCGGCGTGGTCGTCGAAGTTCTCGACGTTCCAGCTATGAAGAAACTCGGCATGAACGCCTTGCTCGGCGTCGCGCAAGGCTCCGCCCATGAACCGAAAGTCGTCGTCATGCGCTGGAACGGCGGCAAGCGCGGGGCCGACCCGGTGGCTTTCATCGGCAAAGGCGTCTGCTTCGATTCGGGCGGCATTTCGATCAAGCCGGCGCAAGGCATGGAGGACATGAAGGGCGACATGGCTGGGGCCGCTTGTGTGGTCGGCCTGATCCACGCGCTCGCCTCGCGCAAGGCCAAGGTTAACGCCGTCGGCGCCATCGGGTTGGTCGAGAACATGCCGGATGGCAAGGCGCAACGGCCCGGAGATATCGTCATCAGCATGTCCGGGCAGACAATCGAAATCATCAACACCGACGCCGAAGGCCGCCTCTTGCTGGCCGACGTGCTGTACTACATCAACAAGCGTTTCAAGCCGCGCTTCATGATCGATCTCGCTACGTTGACCGGCGCGATTATGGTCGCGCTCGGGCAAGAGTATGCCGGGCTGTTCGCCAACGACGACAAGCTCGCCGAACGCCTGAGCAAAGCGGGCGAGGCGACCGGAGAGCGCGTCTGGCGAATGCCGCTCGGACCGGAATATGACAAGATCATCGACTCGAAATTCGCCGACATGAAGAACACCGGCGGCCGCTACGGCGGTTCGATTACCGCCGCGCAGTTTATTAAGCGTTTCGTCGGTGAAACGCCCTGGGCCCATCTGGATATTGCCGGGACTGCGCTCGGCTCGCCGCAAAACGAAATCAACAAGAGCTGGAGTGCCGGGTGGGGCGTGCGCTTGCTCGATCGCCTGAGCGAAGATTACTACGAGCGGTGATCGCCACCAATCACGTGTCGTTATCGTGACTGAAATTCTCTTCTATCACCTGAAGCGGCAGACGCCCGAACAGGTCCTGCCTTCGCTTCTGCAGAAATCGCTCGATCGCGGCTGGCGCGTCGTGGTCCAAGGCACGACCGAAGAGCGCATGGAGGCGCTCGACGCTCACCTGTGGACCTGGCGCGACGACTCGTTTCTGCCGCACGGAACTTGGCGGGATAGCGAGCCAGGCGAACAGCCGATCGTGCTGACCATCGATGAGAAAAATCCCAATAATGCCGCCATCCGGTTTTTGATCGAAGGGGCCGACATGCCTGCAGACGCTGCGGCCTATGAGCGTGTCGTTCTGATTTTTGACGGTGAGGACAGTGAGGCCGTCGAGGCGGCCCGGGCTCATTGGAGCACGGCCAAGGCCGCGGGATTGGAGGTGACCTATTGGCAACCCGACGAAAAGGGTGTCTGGCGTCGTCAGGCCTGATTTCCCGATTATGGGTTAAATGCAAGTGGCGGGAATAGGCGCCTGAAGTTAAAGGCCTTTTCCATCTTAATCATTCAAGCAAACTAGACGTCGCGAAATCGATTTTCTGATACTATATTTTTTGCTTAAGAGGCGGATCGTAGATATAGTGTTGTTCCATGAACAAGCGTTCAGTAAAGGGCCGCGCGGTGAGGGAACCCGCCGGTGCCCGTGTTCGTAAGGCGGCGGTTTCGCGGCGGACTCCCGGCAAGGCTGAGCCAAAAAACGGCGGAGCTATCGCGGCCATCACAGTGACAGTGCCGTCGCAGATCGCCGTACGCTCCACGTTACTGCGGGCACATAAATTCAGGGTCGGCCAAACGGTTTTGTACACATCCAGTCCGATAAGCCGTCCTGGCGCGAGCGGCACCTACAAGGTGGTCAAGCTATTGCCGTCCGATGGCGATGATTATCAATATCGGATCAAAAATCCCGGCGAAGCATTTGAGCGCGTGGCAAAAGAAAGCCAGCTCGAACACGATCATTGACCGCGCCGCCACCTCCGGCATCGCGCGACTGTTGCATGGTCGCAGCTCGCCGAAGTTGACTGGCGTCTTTCCGGTCCGTCAGTCATATTCTCCGGATTCTCGGCCAGTCTGCCGTGCCCTAGCGGAGATCATCTATGTTCGGCGCTGATGGCGAGATCGGCACATCGGCATTGAAATTGTGGCTCGCGGTCGGGTCCGCGGTTTTTCTCATCAGCTTCTACCTGCTGGTCTATCTGCTGCCGCAATACATTATGGGTCGCGGGTTGCGCGCGGCCTTCGTTATTCTCGGCGCCGGCCTAGGTGCGGTGATGGCCTGGGCGCTCCTTGACGCCACGTCTTCGGCTGAGCGCGGTCCCGAGCGGCGATCGCTCGAACTTCGGGCTGCGCAATTAGACGCGCAAGCGCTCGCGCCGGGCTCGGCACTGGCCTGCCTCGATCCCTTGTCGGGGGAGGCGGTCGGCGCCGCGTGCGAGAAGGTGGTGTTTATGTCGCCCGCAAATGTGGCCGCGGCTACGTCCTTCGTCGCTGAGCAATTCGAACTACTTGCGGCTGTGCTCGCTTACGGCAAACGCGGCGCCTCGAACATTGACGACCTTGTGAAGCCGTTGCGGCGCCCTCTCGAGGCGGATCGCTTTGGGTTCGTGGCGCATGTGCTGGCCGTTCGCGACGGCTGCACCGGCCAGGATTGCAAGGCGCTTGCGCTCCTTGACGATTCGGCGCGCGTCCGCGCCAACCTCAGCGTTCAGACCTTCGACCGCTACCTTGAGCATTACGCTGACATTTGGGCGAAGGCGCCCGACGGCCCGGTTGCCGATGCCGGTCAACCTAATGCACAACCGCCGCACAAAATGGTCAACATTGATTTTCCGACTGCCGCTTCAATCCCGCCGGTCAGCATTATGAATCCGGAGCCGAGCGGTCCGGTGTTGCCCGGGGTAGCGGCCGCCGCGGCGGCCAATCCAAATTCTCCGCAAGCAACGTCGCCGGGAGTTCGGCGTACGCGCAAGGCCGCGGCGAACGCCGCTCCGTCCCCAGCGGCTTCCCAACCGGCGGCCGCGAACGCCGGGCCGGCCGAGCCGATCTGGCCCGAACCGGTCCCGCCAGCGCCCGGATCGACCGGATCGACCGCTGCGTCGGCGAGCGCGCCGGTTCAACTCGGCCCGCCCGCGCAAAGCGCGAACTCGGCGGTGCGGGCGCAATGACTTGACGTCCCGATAGTTTCAGCGGCCACCCCTTCATCGCAATGTTCAAGTCGGTCCTCATTGCCAATCGCGGCGAGATCGCTTGCCGGATCGCTCGCACCGCGACACGTCTTGGTATGCGAACGATCGCGGTCTATTCGGCCGCTGACGCGCACGCCCTGCATCGGCGATTGTGTGACGAAAGCTACTTCATCGGCGGCGCTGAGCCGCGGGAGAGCTATCTTTCCATTGAGAAGCTGATCGAGGCGGCGAAACGAGCCGACGCGGAATGCGTCCATCCAGGCTACGGGTTTCTGTCCGAGAGCGCCGATTTTGCCGAGGCCTGTGCCCGAGCAGGATTGGTATTTGTTGGTCCCCCGCCGGCGGCCATCCGCGCCATGGGCTTAAAAGATCACGCCAAGACCTTGATGCAAAAAGCCGGCGTGCCGGTCGTTCCCGGTTATCACGGCGAACGACAGGAGCCGGCTTTTCTCAAGGAGCAGGCCGATGCGATTGGATATCCGGTTTTGATCAAGCCTGCGGCCGGTGGCGGCGGTCGCGGCATGCGCCGGGTCGAGCGCGGCGTCGATTTCGCCGACGCGCTCGCAGCCGCGGTCCGCGAGACCGCCTCGGCGTTCGGCTCAAGCCGCGTGCTCGTCGAGAAATACGTGAGCGCGCCTCGCCATATTGAGATTCAGGTCTTCGCCGACGCCCATGGCAACGTGATCCATCTCGGCGAGCGGGATTGCTCGCTGCAACGGCGTCATCAGAAAGTGATTGAAGAAACCCCCGCGCCGGCAATGACCGGGCGCCTGCGCGCGAAAATGGGCGCTGCCGCCGTCGAAGCGGCACGCGCCGTGGGTTACGCCAGCGCCGGCACCGTTGAGTTCGTCGCCGACGGCAGCCGCGGATTACGCGAAGATGGCTTCTGGTTCATCGAAATGAATACGCGGCTGCAAGTCGAGCATCCGGTGACCGAGGAAGTTACCGGGCTTGATCTCGTCGCTTGGCAATTCCGAGTTGCCGCCGGCGAGCCGCTGCCCATGTCGCAGTCGGAAATCCGCTTCAACGGCCACGCGGTTGAGGCACGCGTTTATGCGGAAGATCCGGAAAACGGATTTTTGCCTTCGACCGGAAAGATTGTCGGGCTTGAGTTGCCTCGCGGCATCCGCGTGGACAGCGGGGTAGAGGCGGGCGGTGAGGTTAGTCCGTTCTACGACGCCATGATCGCCAAGCTCGTCGTGCACGCCGAAACGCGCGAAGCCGCGCTTGACCGGATGACGCGTGCCCTCGATGAGACACTGGTCGCCGGTGTACGCAACAACGTCGCATTTCTCCGGGCTTTGTGCGCGTCACCTGAGTTTCGCCAAGGTCATTTCGATACCGGTTATATTGATCGCAACCTTGCCGCGCTGGGTGCGGTGCCACGCAAGGGCATCGACGGCGCTGCCGCGGCCCTCGGCATCGCCCGGCTGCTGACGCACGATCATCAACAGGCAGCCTCGGGCGACGAAGATGAAGCCGTCGCCGCTTCCCCCTGGGCGGCGACTGACGGATTTCAGTTCACAGGGAGCCGCTTGCTCACGCTGCCGATCGCGGTCGACGGCGAAGCCAAAGATGCGACGGTCGCCTATGGCAAAGACGGCATGAAAGTCTCGGTCGACGGCGAGCTACCGGCCGCCGACGCGAAGGCGTTCGTGTCGAATGGCGACGTTTATGTGGTGCGTTCCGGCCGGCAGACGCGGGTTCGTCTGCAAGACTTTTCCGCCGCCGCCGCCCAATCGACCGGCGGAGACGGGACGGTGCGAGCGCCGATGCACGGCAGGCTCCTTAGCCTCTTCGTTCGCGCCGGTGATGCCGTCGAGCCGGGGCAGCGCCTTGCCGTTATCGAAGCAATGAAAATGGAACATACGCTTCGCGCGCCCATCGCCGGCATTGTGACGGAAGTCGCGGTCGGAGAGGGCGCGCAAGTTGTGGAGGCCGCGAAGATTTTGGTGATTGCGCCCGACAAGGCAGGGTAAGTAACGCCTATGGCGCTTCACCTCATAAAGCTCTGTGTCGGCTGCGATTCCGTCGCCGATCTCGAGGATTGGATCAGGCAAAAGCGCAAGGCTAAACGTACCGGGAAGCATGAGCACGTCCATCGCACGCGGATGGTGCCGAAGCGGGCGGAGGAGCTTACCGACGGCGGCTCCCTTTATTGGGTGATCAGCGGCGAAATCGCATGCCGCCAGCGCATCCTCGACGTCCGGCCGTTCCGCGACAAGGATGGCGTCGGACGCTGCGCGCTGGCGCTTGAGCCGAAGGTGGTGCTGGTCGAGCTGCGGCCGCACCGGGCGTTTCAAGGCTGGCGCTATCTAGCGGCGAAAGACGCGCCACGCGACTTGGCGAAGGTGGCGCCTGGCGCCGCCGCCATGCCGGAAAAAATGCGCCGCGAACTGCGTGAGCTCGGTCTGATGTGAGCGGGCGTCAGCCGCAGCGCCTTGCCCTTAAAGTCGCTGCGAAGCCATACTCTTATAAAAGGCACCGCCGACGGCGGGCAAGTGTCGCGATTCCGAAGTTCGCACGACCAAGCGGCGATCTCCTATGCGAACTTCGGAATCAAAGGGACACTGGCGAAGCTATCGATCTCGTGTGGCTTTGGTTCAGAAGTCCGCATGATAAGGTGCCAGCAAGGTGGTGCGGACTTCTGAACCGCCACACGAGAAGATATTGCGGGAGCGGTAGATGATTATTGGAAATGAAGCCGACGTCACCAAGGCGGTCCTCAGCGAGCTTGCCCGCGCGCCGAACCCGCGGTTTCGAGAGATCATGGGAGCATTCGTCCGCCACCTCCATGACTTCGCCCGCGAAGTCAAATTAACCGAGGAGGAATTCCACGCGGCTGTCCCGTATATTGTGGCGCTCGGCAAGCACACCACGGAAAATCACAACGAAGCGGTACTGATGTCGGGCACGCTCGGTTTCTCAGCGCTTATTTGCCTTCTCAACAATGGCGACCACGGGCAAACCGAGACCGACGCCAACCAGCTGGGTCCGTTTTGGCGTCTTGATTCGCCACTGACGGAAAATGGCGGCTCGATCGTGCGCTCGCCGACGCCGGGACCCGTGTTGTTCGTCAATGCGACGTTTCGCGATGTCGACGGCAAACCGGTTGTCGGGGCGGAAGTCGATATCTGGCAATCTTCGCCGGAAGGGCTTTACGAAAACCAGGATCCGAAGCAGGCCGAGATGAATCTGCGCGGCAAATTCAGGACGGATGCTAACGGCTCCATCATCTTCCGCAGCGTCAAACCCGCCGGCTATCCGATTCCGATTGACGGCCCCGTTGGAGAGTTTTTGCGCGCGCAGCGCCGGCACAACATGCGCCCGGCGCATCTTCACTTCCTCGCCTTAAAGGAAGGCTTCAAGACCCTGATCTCTCAGCTTTATGTGCCCGACGACAAGTATCTCGATTCCGATGTGCAGTTCGGGGTCACCCGGCATCTTATCGGCAACTTCGTACGCCACGACGAGGCGCGGACGCCGGACGTATCGCCGCCCTGGTATTCGCTCGAACACGCCTTCGTCATGGAACGTGGCACGGCACGATTGCCGAAACCGCCGATCAGCGGCAAAGCGCAGGGTGAACGGCCGGAAATTCCGCACTTCGAACCGGCGTAAATCTAGCGCGGAAGTTTGACACCGAAATTGTCGATTAGCCGCGTCTTGCCGAGACGCGCGGCCACGAGAAGCCGGATTGATCGGCTGTCCGTCTCGCCATGCGGCGCAAGTGTAACGCTGTCACGCGCCTCGAGGTAATCGAGGGCAAACCCGGCCGCTTTAATCGTGGCGCGGCCGCGCGCCAAAACGCTTGCCGCGGGTTTTCCCGCCGCGATCTCGGCGGCGGATCCGTCGAGTACGCGATAGAGGGTAGGGGCGGCGGCGCGCTGCTTGGGCGACA